>JGI12316J15309_10004556_pt1 | contig 75537 bp, 56 predicted proteins | sample MarCyaLeptolynsp_FD_15309 | JGI IMG/M metagenome (IMG submission 15309)
GTATTGCTGCGGACATGTTTAACCAACGCGCCTTGGATTTCAGGGGCTAGGCTGCGGCCATCAGGGGCGTTTTGTTGTTGGCTGGTGATGGCGACCATATCCGCGCCATTCAAACCGAGTCGTAAAGCTTGATCCCCAATCGTGTTAAAGCGTGCGGCATCACTAATCGGAGCTTGTCCCGCGATAGGTTGCATCCCCACGGCTTGTGCCATGCGTCCACCAAAGGTATCGCCAGCGCCCGCCAGCATAGGTTGTCCCATATTGCGGCGATAATCGCGTTCCATATCGATGGCATCGGCGACCACTGCCCCGACTTGATTAGACCCCCGCACCGCCATTTGTCCTGCTACGGGTGCAGCATTTTGTTGGCTGGTATTGCGGAGCGTATTTGCCGCCGCACTCAGCGCCCGACCCGCTTGATCGAGGCTGGTGGTGTCGATTGTTTGGGGTGAGGAATTGGCATCACTCGATGTATTTAATGTCTGACGCAACGCGGCATCATCGCGTACATTATCGGCGTCGATTTGAGCTTGGGCAGTGCTAGCATCCCGCAGACTATCTTGGCTCAAAAGTTGCTGCGTCGTTTGCTGCGTGAGCGCAGGATCGGGTGTAAAGTCTGCTTGGATGGTCGAAGTACGGCGTCCTGCCGGACTGGTCGTGGTGCGCTCAGCGGGATCATATCCTGTTACAGGGATCGGTTGTGGAGGGGTAGTTGACACTGTAACACCAGAAGGCACTCCATTACTGGTTGTTGCACTAGCAAAACTATCAATGGATGAAGCATTCGATACATTATTCCCGTTGGTAGCTGTGTATGGATGTTGTGCCGTACTATTGCCACCGCTACCTGAATTCATCATCCGCCGCGAGCCGCCCATATTGGCCATCCGTCCCGCCATCATGAGTTGGCTACCTGCCATGCCGGTAGCTTGTCCTCCAATGCCCGTGGCACTCATCCCTGCCATCGCTGCACCTGCCAGTGCCAAGGCCCCCCCGCCAGTGGCAACCGCAGCGACCGTACCTGCACCTGCAATAGCGGCACCGGTAGCGACTTGCTGCGGGGGAGTTATTGCACCACCGGTAGCTTGACTGACTGCGCTAAAGATGCGGGTTAAGGCACTCCAGACCAGCTTGCTACCTGCGAGCATCAAAATGAACATCAGTACCGCACAGAGTAAGCCAACCCCAATTGACGCCAGCGGATTCTGTGTTGCGGCAGCGGCTAGGGCGAGTGATACCACCAAGGCTTGTCCCAAGGCAATAACCACACTGGTGATGATGATCTCGATCCATAAATCGACCACGGACTTGGCAATTACTTCGGTGCGTTTGAAGAAGGCAAAAATGGCCGCCGCGCCAAACGAGACAAAACTGAGTCCTTGGGCAAAGGTCACCAGTAGATAGACGATCTTTTCAAAGATACCCAACCATAACAACGGCCACGCCCCGACCAAGCGATACTGCGCTTCAGCAGCTAGTTCGAGCGAGCGCTCACGGTCATCATCGGGGATAAATGGCCATGTGGGCGGTGAGATGGTTTTATCAAAATAGCCATCATTGAAGTACCAGCGAAAGGGCAGATTGTTTTCATAACTCCCAGGATTGGGTGTGATGCAATTCCCAATGGCAGCAGGTGATTGTCCTAAAACATCGCGTGAAGTAGCCAGCATATAGGCCATGCCAATATCCAAACCATCAACGCCCGCCCCCGCACCAATCGAAGGTGAGCCATTGATCCAGCCAAAGTTATCACAAGGCGGTAACATCGGTGTGCCATCGGTGGCGAGGTTGGTGTTGAGTGGGGCTAATGGCGAGCCACTATTGTTGATCGAGTCGAGTGAGGTGGCATAAAAGAAGGTGTTGATGTCAGTCCGCAAGCTGTTCATGCCCACATATAACTCAGGCCCCAATTGGAAAAAGAGCGCGACCAAGACATACCATGTGAATGCGCTTTTGAACTCAACCACATTAAAACGGATAAAATGCGCGATCAGGTAACTGAGTCCAAGCACGAACATGGCGATGGTGAAGCTCATCGATACCGCGATGCCAAATTGATTGTTACTCTGGGTGATGAGCGGCGCAAAGGCTTGATTAGCGATGAAATCAGTCACCAGATCAATGATGATGCCCAACAGGAAAATGATTTTCATCAAGAACCATTGCAACTGCGCACTTAAGAGCAGGATGTCATACCACAGACCATCAATAGCAAACTGAATATCTTGGGTCAGATCATCGACCCAATCTCCCGGATCGGGGACTTGAGCGGAAGCCGTGGCGGGAAATGCCAGCAGTACAGCCAATAACAAGATCACAAGTAAGTGTTTTTTCATCATCATGTGTCTCCCTGTTAAGGAATGAGTCCGGGTTGATTACCCGCGCTGAGTAGCAACGTGAAGATTTGTGATTCACGTGAGCCGGTCAGTGTCCATGCCTGACCGAAGTAGGGCACGACGAGTTGTACCTCGGCATGACTGGTGGCTTGGAGTTGGGCAAAACCTTGGGCATCGGTGAAGGCGTGAGCCAGTACATTATTGGTACCGACTTCAACCAACCGCACCGAAATACCCCGAATACCTTCACTCACATCCAAGACCTGATTCAGATTTTCGTCATATCCCACAATCACACTCGCATCGATAACACGCGGCGGGATGGCGGTTGCGGTTGGTTGGGGTGAGGGCGGTGCTTGGATCAATTCGATTTGCTCAACTGGGATCAAGGTGGCTGTTGGTGTAGGGCTAGGGAGTTCACCATTAGGCAAAATGAGTGTCAGGTCATCGGCTTGATAGACATCAATCGCATCGATGGCGATCATATTGCCGCTGCTATTTGTGTTTGCCTCATTGGTATTACGGACTTCCATAAGATGCTCACCCGCACCTAGGTAAAAGACCTCGGTCACCGCAAACAATCCTGTTGGTGAGTAGCTATCAATAGTCATCACAACATCACCATTAAGAACGACTTCCCAGATACCGCCATTGGTGAATCCTACGTAACGAAGTCGAATAGCCTCACCTGAAAATGGAAATTGCAGCACCGCATCATCCGCCTCACTGAAATGATATTGACCACGGCTGGCTTGCTGCGATCCGATAGGTGTCCAGTCACCGCCTATATAATGAAGGGCGGGGTGGTCACTCTCGAAAGTGACCCAGTTGATGAAATCGGTATAAGGAGCGGGTAGCCGCGTGGCATTCGGCAATGGATCGATGGGTTGTGGTGGCGCGGCAAGGATTTGGACATCATCGGGGAATGGTGTGCTAGTTGGGATGAGTGTCACATCGGGCATGATGATCGAGGCTTGAGCGATGCGCGTGGATAAGGTTGGTGTGCTAGTGAGAGTGGGATTCAGGGTGGCTGTTGGTGTGTTGGTAGGAAATTGAGACGGTGTTATTGATGGCACATAGGTTGCGGTGGTGATTGGTGTGGGGCTGTTATCGGATGTGATTTCCTCAGGTGTGGGTTGAGTTAGGATCAACACAATCCCTACCACACTGATGGATAGGATAACAATTCCGATAATGCCAATGATGATGTTGCGCTGCATGATGCTGGATCTCCAATTGAACTGAAGTTCCAGCATAAGGGGTATTTTATTGTTCGGTGTTTAGAAATCTGACAGAATTAGTCTTTACTAAAGCCGAACAAGTTCAAAGTAAACCTCGCAATATTTTAAAGGAAATAGAAAAGCTATTCCTCAAAACCATGACTTTTAAACTTCAGTGTGCGACTATTCTCATTGATAGTGCGGATCGTTGCATCATCAAAACCATCAGCACGATGGGCACTGATTTCTAGTGTGATTTCGACATCAGTACCCGTTAGGCTGGTTAGACGCTGGAGTACTTCTTCAACAATGATACCCATTTCTCGATTTACTCGTTGTGGATCAAGTTCAACTGTACCATGGTATCGAGTAGTTAGTTTTTTCGCAGGAAGGGGGATAGAACTAGATTCTAGTGATTCGTGCGTAGCCGAATGCGGTGGTGCTGTATTAGGAGCGGAAACACTAGTTTGCTTATTGATTGATTCTTGACGTATGGCTTCAATTTGTTGTTGGGCAATTTCAGGGCGTAAAATGACACTATTGTCATCAAAATAAATTTTAGCATTTTCCGCAAATACCAAGCCGCTATATGCACCCTCATTGCTGACGCGATTAGCATATCCAAAGGGTGCATCCTGCCTCGTTATACCATCTGTAATTGCCTCTAAGAGAACACTCTCATCATAGAGCCGTGGTAAGTAACAATAACGAGCAAGATATTCCCACAATTGCTTAACACCGACATGATCTTGATCACGCCATAAAAATTGATCAAGTTCCATGCGCAAATTGTCGGGTGACCAACGAGGAATTAGCAATTCACTTTGGCGGAGTTTTCGAGCTGCACGATCATAGAAGCTATCCTGACCTGACATGCGATAAGCTGGATAGTCTATTGGCCCGGTTGGATCCGGTTGTGTGGGGACAATTACCCATGAATAGGCTTCTTGCAGGCGAGCCAATAATGTTTCTTCAGTTCGCTTTAAATTGAGGCTTACTTGTTTACGTTGTTGGGCATCAAGATTCAGTGGCTCTGCTTCTTCATCAATAGATTTCCATGCCAAATAGTCTCTTAATGATTTTTCCCATGCCTCAGCATGGGTGGTATCTGCTGCAATGAAGACCAACATATTTCTATAGAGTCTTGGGGCATTTCCACGATTTTCAAGAATTTCTTTGGCGACTTGCTGCGCATCAGAAAAGCCAGATATTTTTTTATGCCCATGATAAGGTTCTAGAACAACTACGCGCACGCGCCATTCATCAGCCACATCGCCAGAACTTTGTGGCGCGATATGGGCAGCGTTGAATGTGTCACGGTCATATTTGACATCTCGTAATCGTCGGATGGCTTCTTGGTAGACTTCATCTTCAGTACGAGTTTGGGCACGGTCTTGAGCGATACGATTTACCGTCGGGCGTGTATCATACCAATGACGACTACCATCAGTGTAAAGATAGGTGAGTTGGTTACTCATACGCCGTAGCGCATCATTAAATATAGCAACTTGTTCACCGGGTTGGGCGGTTGCTAAGCGGATTCGGACTTCTTCAACACCCCGAACATTTTGAGCAGCAACGGAAGGTGCACTGCCCACAAAGATAGACCGTGCCACCCGACGACTTGCCATATATTGACCTAAGGTTGGAATCGATTTGTCAAGCTGATATGGGCGCGACTCATCGCCATCCACATCCACATCCACAATAGCAGGCCAGTGTTCAGGTAAATATCGGAGCATTTCATTCCGAACAGTTGCTGATGACAGGGGGATTGACCCAGGCATAATCATTAAGGCTTGATCATTATCTTGCCATAAGCGATGGATAACCGTTGCCATGAGTCGCAAAACGCCGCGTGTCCGTTGGAACCGATCTAGTGTTGACCAATCTTGATACAGGCGGTCGAATAGTTCTGGATGAATCGGATAAGCAGAACGCATCCGTTCATAATAATCGCCCTCAGCTACACCCGATGGAAATTCACCACTGTCTTTGGTGTACATTCCGCGAAAGGCATCCAAAACTGCATCGCGGGCTGCATAATCCATTTCTGAGGAGAACAACCGACGACGAACGATCTCAAAACTCTCTGTCGGTGTGACGGGCTTCCAAACAGACTCAATACGTCCAATGGTCTTGGCGAGAATCTCTAGCGAGGCTTTTCCCCCTTCACCCCCAATTTCGATGTCACTTTCAGGGATAGATACCAATAACATCGAATCACTAGACCGCTTTACTGCTTCAGTGATGGATTGAACAAAGGTCATTACTGCATCAAAAGACCCTGCTGGAATACGCTCTGATACATTATAGAGATTTCGTGCAAAGGCAACCAATTCATCAATGATAATCAGAACTGGCCCATAATTTTCTAAAAGTTGAACAATTGTGTCTGATCCCGGACTGACACCAGATCGATCCGCATTTTCAAGCATTGAATAGGCTTCAACACCGCCAATTTGATACGCAATATCACCCCATACAGTATTGGTGGTGCAATCAGGATACACACGCGGTTCGGTTGCACTGAAAGCAGTACCAACAATAACTGCACAATTTGATTCGATGGTGTCATCAATATTACCAACTGCTTGAACGATGGCTTCCCCGCCGGGGATTTCACTAAACCCGACTTTGCCACTAAAAAGATGATATAACGCCAACATGCTGTGCGTTTTACCACCACCAAAGCTGGTTTGGAGTTGTACAACCGGATCGCCCCCCTGGCCCGTCAGGCGTTTTGTACCGGTAATCAGTAACTCCAATAAACCTTCGGTTAAATAAGTACGACGAAAAAATTCTTTTGGGTCACCATATTCCGGATCAGCTTTGCCTTGCACAACCTGCGCCAAGTCCGCTGCAAACTCAGCTTGGACATAACGCCCGCTTGATACATCAGGATGTGGTTGCACAACCATCCGCCAGGGTTGAAGGCCGGGCGTGGTCAGTGTTGGCGCGGTTGATAAATCTGAGGTGCCTTTTTTTGATTTTTTCTGTTCCGCGTCAAACCGCAGCCGCAATAATTCTTTGGCGATTTCCTGAGTGAGTTCCCCTTCGGTGGGTGCCCCAATGGCTTTTAGTAATCGTGTGGCGGTGTCTGCTGCTCGGTACGCATCATCATTACTGAAGGTTTGTCCGCGTCCTTGGTGCGATGATTTATTGCGAAAATCGAGTAATTCACTCACATATGACCGCTCAGCATGACCTAGTTTTGCTTGGAACACATCCCGCCAGTTGAACATGATTGCTTTGAGCCATGCTTGGGCATCAAGGTTGTAAATCACTTTTTCGGGGCTATCAAAAGCATCGTGTGGCAAATGCGACGCATCTCGTTCGAGCGTATTACGCAACACCGTCAGATAATTCTTTTTATAGACCATGCGATATTCACGTAATACGAATGGGGCAAGCCCATCGCGTAACGCAATTAACACATCCCCGATACGATCTCGATTACTTTTTGCCATGATGTAGGCCTACTCCTGTGCTAACTGATCGACTGCCCATTTTGCGGGATTGTTGGCAATATAGGTGCGGATGCGGGCTAGGTCGTCTGGATTACGGACAATATGTTCATAATAATTTCGTTGCCAAATCGGATGGGCGGGGGTGTGGTGTTGGCGATTGATGCGTCGTGTCACGGCACCTTTGAAGCCACGCATGATGGCTCCTAAGGATTTTGGGGTGACGTTATTGGGGGTGAGCGGTGGTTGTTGGGGTTTTCGTTGGGGCGCAATGCATTGCATACGCATTAAGCTAAGCATAAATTCGCTCCAATAGTGTATAGGTTGAGGGTAGTTTTTGGCGCTGACTCTTTCGGGCAAATCGGCGAAAATCCTGCCCTAACCGTTCCAAAAATGACAGTAAGCCACGAAAACGGTGGCGAACAATATGAATCAGGGTAACGACTTTAGATTTCAAGCGTTGAAGGGCTTTTGTCCAACTCAGTTCCCAATCGGCGTTTGCCCGATAGAGAGCAACCAGACGATGAAAGAGAACCAAAGCCAAACATCGCGCATAGAATTGGCACATGACCCGCTCAAAGCGCCACTGTCTCATGGTTCCCCAGTGCATTTCTTGTTTCCAAACTTTGAAAAGAATTTCAATTTGCCATCGAACTCGATAGACGGTAGCAATCTGCTCAGTGGGTAATAAGTCAAGCGGAACATTAGTGATAAAAATGAGCCAATCTTGCCAATCAAGCAGATGTTGCGAATAGGTTTGGCCTCGCTTGCGGGCGTTTTGCTTGGCTTTGCGTCGCCGTTGCTGTGCCAATAATGGCGGCACTCGATAATAGACCACTCGCACGGGGAGTTTCTGCTTGCGTCCAAGACGCAAAACTTGCTCACCGAAGAGAACATGGTCTGGTAATTGGGCGAGATAGTCAAGAATATCGACTTTTTGGTTCGGATCGTCATTATGATACAACCCAGCTTGGCTCTGTAAGCGGCTAATGAAGTAAATATCTTGCTTGGCTAACTCGGCAAACCGATTTTGGTCAAAATATCCCAGATCAAATAGGGTCAGATCGCCCGCTTTACCAAGTGTTTGGGGTAAGGTGCTATGATGATCGGGGCATCGTTCTCCTTCAACCACGACCGCTTCTATCTGACCGCAATGATATTCATACGCTAATTGCACCTTCATTGTTGCATCTGTACGGGTGCCCGGAAAGTGGTCAGCCAATTCAGCCGGTAATTGAATCCGACTACTATCAATAATGCGCACCGCATTGAATTGGGATAGGACACCTACCGACGACTGTTGTTCAATGCTTTGTTGCATCCAGCGTTGGCAAACAGCGCGTAGTAATTCAACAGCTTCTGTTGTTAAGCGCTGGTGAAATCCTGATGAACTTATCTCAATCCCTAATTCTGAGGCTACCTGACAAAACGTTTCTAACGTGCTCATCCCATTTGTCAAACAGCCTAGTGTCATGACTTGAATGAGGTCAGTACCGCCAAATTTAGATTGTCGTTTTACAAAACCACTATGGCGTGCCAATAAATCTCCAATTTCTCCAAGAAACATCTCTATTTGAGTGCGTTCTGCTTTATACTTGGTTTTGATTGACATGGCATTCTCGCTTTTTGTGGTAATTCTGCAAGAATACCATGTTTTTCTACTTTTTTGCCTTAGCTTAATGCGTATGCAATGCATTGCGCCCTTACTAGATGTGTCCCCTTATCATCCTGATCATCATGCACATGATTGGGCATGATGACGAACGCATCGAGTCCTATGTAGGGGCGGAGGATGGCAGTTTGCGCCCATTCTTCTTGGACGATGGTGCCCCATGCGGATAAGATCATCTGACCATCGCGGATTGTCCCAAGGGTATGGGCGCGTTGGTGGGTCACGATGGTGATGAAGTATGTGCCTGCCTGAGTATAGTCGTAGTCTTTGAGGCGGATCGAGCGGCGGTGGTGGGTTGGGGCGCTAGTTGGGGCGCAATGCATTGCGCCCTTACTAGTAGATGCGCCCTTACTAGTAGTAGTAGATGCGCCTTTACTGAGTTCGCCCTTACCTGCGCCCTTACTCGATGCGGTCATGAGGGGTTAGTCCTTGGAGGGTTTGCGAGACTTGCGACGAGTGGCGGGGGCAGGGTCATAGGTCGTTGCCCGCATAAAGTCAAGCTGTTCCTCTACATCGTCCTCATCCAATAGCGCTGGCGGGAACAGGGTATTCATCAACATCACCAGAATAAAGGCGATCACCGTTAAGGCGATTGCCCCTACGCAGATACCAAGGGTTTGTAGAATCTCTAAAATGTCTGTCAATTATTCATCCCCAAACATGTTTAACTGTGTTGTTGCCTGCCCAGAATCCGCCACATCACGGAGCCGCGCACCCTCTTCACCGATGCCGCCCCAACTGATGACCAGCGCGTTATAATCACGGGCATGGTCTGCCCAGCTTTTCCGCTCGCAGATGCTATACAAGCGATACGCCAATTGCCGCGCTTCGGCAGCCATCTCTGAAGGCATCTTGTTGATGAGCATCGCCGCACCGGTTTCACCATGATTATTCAAGCGCTCGATCAGATGATGTGTGGCTTCCCACACGGTTGGACGTTTATCCTCGCTGGGGTGCCATGCGCCCGGATCATATTCTGACCAGTGCGTGAGGCGCACCTTGCCACGACCCGACTCGACCAGCCCCGCCGCTTCGACCCCCGCCACGCTCGTATTTTTGGCACGGGCGAGGACATCCGCCTGACCGAACTCGCCAGACTCGAAGCCGAATTGATCGAACCATGAAATGGCAAAACGGGTATCCGAATCAACATCGCCTTCTTGCTCGCTGAGATAGGCATCGAGTTCTTGATTGATTAACCCCAACGCTGTGCGGACACTCATAGCTTCACCATCTGCTTCTAATACTTTACTGTAACGTAAAAAAGCCACTACCTCTGGTAGTGGTGGTAGTAGTTGGTTAAACCGTGAATGAAAGCGAGTATGATAAACGATCCTAGAAGGTGCGAACTAAAAGGAGGTTTATCATGACTCGAGAGTTTAAGAAATTAACACATACCTTGTATGAATGTAAGTATCACATCGTATTCTGTCCGAAATATCGCGTTCGGATATTGTCAGGAGAAGTGGGAGCGTATGTCTATCGTGAGATCTATCGCTTGTGTGAGCAAAAAGCCCAAGTGGAAGTGATAGAAGCGAATGTGCAAGCAGATCATGTGCATGTCATCTTATCGATCCCCCCGAAGTATTCGGTGTCAAATGTGGTGGGCTACTTGAAGGGTAAACTAGCGCTCCGCGTGTTCCATGAACATCCCACGGTGCGAAAACGCTTGTGGGGTGGAAAGTTATGGTCACGAGGGTATTGTGTGAGCACCGTTGGGATTGATGAAGATAAGATACGCAAGTATGTGCGTTGGCAAGAAGCGCGTGACAAATATCAAGAATATACCCAAAAGCGATTATTCGATTAGCTAAAACTGTACGAGAGCACCTTCTAGGTGCAATAGTTAAAAGCCACCGCTTCTAGCGGTGGATTATTTACTATATCGTGAATAAATTGCCATACCGGGACCAATCGAGGCTTGGGCAAGGTCTACTGGCGCGATGTTGCCCGACTGCATTTCTTTCAGCGCGGTGGGGAGTTCACGGCGCAGGGCATCTAGGAAGGCGCGGCGGCTGGTATTGGGGGCATCGTCAGGACGGGGGCGACAGACAAGAACAATAGATGAGGCAAGCGCGTTTATATTTTTCTTGAGGTTTCCCGTTAATTCCGTGCGAACTGGCCATGTGCCATTGACTGAGAAACCACCGCTAATGATACCATTAAGGATAGTCTCCCAACCAGAACTTTCCGCATCATTTTCTAGCTCTGCGTCTGATGCTTTAAATGCATAATATATGCTTAGGGGATAATCATGTTCCACAAATTGTTGAAGATTGGCAAATGTTTGAAACATGCCTTTCTCAAAATGCTCGTTAGCTTTTTCTTTGCTACCATGTCTATAAGGAGATGCGATTAGTTCGGATTCTTTAGGTACAAGCATTGTGCCAAATATATTAGGATATATTTGACGGATTGATTGTCTCAACCAAACATAGAAATAGTCTGATAAATCAGCGTACCCTATAGCGTCGTAATAGGGTGGATCTGTTGATATTACAGTTGCTTCTGCTTGCTTTATTGATACTGCATCAACCTGTTCGGCAATTCCCAAATAATGCCCAAATCCCAGTTTTTCCAAAACATTAATCAAATAACGTAATTGACCAAGGAAATTACCAGAAGAATTCGAGAAAGGGTTGGCTTCGGTATAATCCCATATCATAGGAATGGCTTGCCTAGCAAAAACTTGTTGCACATTCTCTCCTGCGGGGTCCCAAAAGCAAATTGCACTAAGTCGGTTTGTTTGTCTACTAACATTTATACTCAAATAGACACTGACCGCCTCAGCATAGGCATAAGTTCCGCGTCCGCCATCACGTAAGGGTGTATCATCATCGGGTAAGCCTGCCGCTAGCGCATCCTCATAGATTTGGGCGCGGGCTTCGGCTACCAGATCGCTAAACGTGGTCAGGGCAACCAGTTGGCGCGGGGTGAATAGATCAGCGTAATCAATGAGTCCGTATTGTTTACACCAAATATTGCGAGGATCTTCTGCTAATTCGCCCTGTGGTACCCATTCAGGTTTTGCTTGGTTGGCAATGTTAATGTGTTCTTGTGTTGGGCTGTAATAACTGCGTCCACTTTGTCCTTCAGTCACAATTGCCATCAGTTGGGCATCCATGCGCCCTGCCATTCCTTCATCTTTAATGTATTGGTCAGGCGGCATTTCGTTGCATACTAGACACCAAAATTTTGCACCGCGTCCCGCTTTGGGTGGGTCGGGTGGTTTACCTTTCCCCGTTTTTACTTCAAACTGTACCGTTTTCGCTTGCCGATCAATGATAGGCTCCACCCATGCTTGACGTCCCTTTTTTTTACTCAACTGAAAGCTACTCGCTAATGGCATTTGTGCGCCGCAAGCGGGGTTGGGGCATTTCACCGTTCGCGCCCACAGCCATGCGATCACCGTCTCGCCGTCGTCGGGATTCAGCGTCGCTGCATCCTTACCAGCAGGGATGTATTTTGGGTATAGATGTCCAATCCGTTCCCATGCTTTTTCACGAATCCATTCGCCATAATAGCGCACATCCGCCGCTAGCCCAGCGGCTCCGCGCCAGATAGCCTGATTAGAGGGCGCATCCCGCTGCGCCCGTACATCTTCATGAGCGCCGCCAAACATCTCGGCACGGTCGCGGGGGTTTACGGGTGGCATGTTGGCAAAGCGTGGCGGAATCTCAATCTGCGCTTTGTTGATCATGACTGCAACGGGGTTTAAGTCGCTGGCGTGGGCTTCTAATCCGAGCCGTTGCGCTTCTAGCGGAATGCTGCCCCCACCCGCAAACGGGTCAAGCAAGGGCGGCGGGTTGCCTTCGGTCGCAATCTGGATCAGTTCGCGGGCTTTGTTCAGGATTTTCTCATCGGTGGTGGCTTCCCATGTAACCAGTTTTTCGATGAAGTCAAACAACCGCATCCGAGGGGTGTCGCCATTGGCGTTTACATTGCGGTTTTCATAATTGAGTTCTTTGCCATCTAATTGGCGGCACGCCTCCACAAAAGCGGGCAATGCCTCTGGATCATCGGGATCGTCAGCTAAGGAGGTGAAGATCACGGCACGGGCAGCGGCTAACGGTCGCCGCGCCCACCATAAGTGGAGCGTGCTGGGGTGTCCATGTCGGATGGATTTTTCGCGGGCGCTCGCCGCGTTGATGGCTTCAAGGGGTAATGCGACTTCGATCATTTTTTTGCGGTGGGTCATTTTGTTAATGCTCCGGCTGGTTCGGGGATGGCGTGCCCCCGTTCGAGCGCGGCTTCTATCCACAGACGTTTGGCATCTTCAATCATGGGTAGGATTTCTTCCCATTCATCCACTTCAGTCATGCAGCCTTTTAGTTCTTTGATCTGCACAAACCACGCGCCATCATCTGGGATGATTTCTAGCGTATAGGGCAGGCTCAAGTAATAATCAAGGGTTTTAGTCGTCATTGTTGGTCTCCTCTTCGGGGAATAATTCATCCAATAAGTCGAGGGCTTTTTTGGTGTAAACTTTTTTCGCTCTGGGGTGGTTACGGCGTTTTTCACGGTTTGTCATTGAGGTACTTTTCTATAAAGTAATGATCTCGATAGTATTTTCAAAGCGTTTGAAGTCAGCTACGTTGAGGGTTAGAATGGTGTTGATGCCATAGGCTCGCATTGTTGCAACGATGTTGGCATCATGTATTTGCTTGCCTTTAGTTGGAAAATTTTGAACCAAGCTCAGTAATTGTTTGGTGACTTCATCGGTTTCATCTGCTACTCGGAACAATGTTGTAATGACTTGTATCTGTTGAAGTGCTTGTTCAATCGTAAGCGGTATTTTAAGGGTTCTAGGATGGGTGACTTGTACAAGATATTCACGAATCACTTGGCGGCTAATCCATAATACCGCGTTATCTTTCCACATATTCTGAATGAGCGTTTCTGCTTGTGTGTGTTGATTCATCACAGGGTTGAATGCCCTGAGAAGGATGTTCGTATCAACAAAAGCACTATCGGCCATCATCACCATACCAATCTTCGCGCCGAACTGAGGGTTCCTGATTTACTTCTGCCGAAATCTGAACAGAGCGCAATAGGTGCATTTTCTCCTCAACACTTAGTTGGCGCTTTCGTGCTGATTCTAAGAGATATGTTGTGAGTTGGGTTTGTTCAGCCGATGATAATCCATCAACTAATTCTACAATTTCTTCAAATGATACGGTTGCCATGTCTTTAGAACCTTATTTAATCAGTGTAAAATAATGATAGTAACGTGTCTTCATCAATACAACGTGCTACTTGCCGATAAATGCTTTTTAAGGTGCCTGTGGCTAGGGCTTGTTTGCCATGCACGGGGACACTGGTAACGCATGTATGATGCTCTGTTTTTAACCGCATATGATGGTGACTACCTTTGATTCGTCGTATCTCAAAACCAAGGCTTTCGAGGATTTTGATAATCTCATGTCCATTGAGCCTACGCAGTTTCGCCATGAGCAAACAACATCCTTAACTCAATACGTGGATTCGGGTCAAGATTATACTCTGTGAGCGTGTCTATATCTTCTAAGCAAGCATCCAATGCATCGCGAAGATTAAGACGAAGTTCTTCAAATGTTTTGCCATCTGTTACCAAGCCAATGTCATCATTGGTGGCCACATAGTATGGATACCCGACATCACCTTCATCTTGCCCATTAAAATATTCAATGAATATGATCAGATCTTTTTTTGCCATTAGCTGGGTTCCTCACTTAAGTCTAGTAACTCGGGTAATCGAAAGTTCACACTTGCCGCTCTAGGGTCAGGTTCGCGATAGGGGTAATGGCGTACATAACGCGGCGGTCTGGCAGTTGTGTGATCAATCTCCACCAAGGCAAGGATGAATTTGTCTGGTGCGTTCAATGCCCGATGTAATTCATTATAAGTCAAGGTCACTGTATCAGCACCTGCCCGTCTGCCTTTGACCTCAATAAAGCGTAAGGTTCCGGTGGTGCTGTCACGACTTTCAATGTCATATCCTACATTATGGGCACTGACATCGCGAGGTTCGTTCCCTAGCATAATTTCGGTATGCATCACAGCATTCATGGCAATCTGTTCTGTGACACGACGATCCATGATGTGTGGTGGCGTTTGCTCACCTAGCAGTAAGCCGATGGGGATGATCAATGCGCCACCAACGACTTGAGGCGGTGCAGCGGAAATTTGTCGTTCGCGGGCTAATTGTTCTTTGCGTTGGGTTAGCCGTTCTGCTAAGCGATTTGCACGTTCTTGGGCACGTTGGCTATTGAGCCGTGCATTCGTTTTGCCTTCGCGCTCCTGTTGACGGAGTATATTGGCGCGGTCATCCCAATAATTGATCTCTTTGGTGAGCCGTGCTTGGACTGCGGCTTCTGTTTTGTCTATTAAGGCGAGCTTATGGTTGCGGACTCGATCCAAGTGACGGGGGATCAAGTGTTGGATGGCATAGCTGGTGGCTTGGCGTTCCAGATTTTCACCTTGTAACCAATCTTGTTCCAGAATGGCGCTTATCTGCTCAATTTCTTCAGCGGTAGCAGGTCGGTAGTCCAAATAGGGGGCACCACCGGCTTCACGAATGGTGTTGTTGTCATCAATTTCGACAAAATGCACTTCACGTGAAATGGTGCGCCGTTCACCAGATTGGCTGGGTGTAGCATCTTGGATGGCTTGCTCAAGGTAGAACAATACACGAATATTTTCACTGGGATCTGTTTCATCAACTAAGATGCTGCCCCGCCGTAAAGCACCCCGCTCACGGGATAACATCAGGTCAATGGTGGCATCAAGCAAAGGATGACCGGGGCAAATAAATGTGGCGCTTGGTGTCCCTTGGCGATGAATCAATGCTTTTTCAAAACAAATCCGTTCATATTTAATGGAAATGGATCCGAGTCCGTGATCTTTGGCGTGATTCCGAATAATGGCAGGGACATTGTTGATGCCAAACCGTCCTGTTTCTCGTTCATGGAGTTTGCCACCTAATCGCTCAAAAGCCTGTACAAAAAACGCTTTAATGTAAAACGGTTGCAGGCGGCGAGCTGCGGCACGTTCCATATCCGCCCGAATCCGTTCAATCTGGCGGGTGTCCATTGTGGCGGCAACCAGAGATTCTTGTTCTAATAAATCCCGTACCCGCTCCTGATCCATCACATTATCAATGGCTTGCTCTAATTGAGCGCGCACGGTGGGGTCATCACCATACCGAATTGCTTCAACCAATAAACGGCGTAAGGGGGTATCTTGAAAGAGTTTTCCTAACACATCAAATACTTGGCCATCTAAGGCAGAGCGCTCTACTTCTAGCTTTTGTAATAGGCGACGGTACACATGCCCTTCACGTGTTTCACCAGCAACCAAGTTCCATAAATGGCAAACTTCAGTTTGTCCAATCCGATGAATACGCCCAAACCGTTGCTCTAATCGGTTTGGGTTCCAAGGAAGATCATAATTTACCATTAAGTGAGCGCGTTGTAGATTGATGCCTTCGCCAGCCGCATCAGTGGCTAACAGGATTAAAACATCGGGGTTATTACGAAATTGATCCTCAATATCACGGCGTTCTTCGCGCCGTACACCACCATGAATACAAACAATCGCTTCCTGTCGTCCGATGAGGGTTGTTAGGCGTTCTAATAAATAATTGAGGGTATCACGATGTTCGGTAAAAATAACCAACTTGCGTAAGCGCTGATGGTCGTCGTGCATTTCGGGCGTTTCAACAATTAATTTGCGGAGTTCATTCCATTTCACATCATTGCTGTTTCGCCGTACTTGTGATGCCTGACGTTCTAAGCGCCCTAAGATATTGATCTCGGCTTCGAGTTCTTCAATCGTTTGGGCTGCGGTTGCACTGTCCATTAGCTCAATTTCAAATGCTTCTAATTCTGCTTCTGGCGCATCCTCTAGGTCATCCCAGTACTCATCATCAAAGTTAGATACATCTTCTATTGTTAAAATACGATCACGGGTTTGTTGGGCTTCTTTCAACCGTTTTTCAAGCCGTGTCCTACGCCGTTTGAGAGATTGATAAATAGCTTCTGGTGATGAGGCGAGGCGGCGTTGCAAAATCGTGAGGGCAAATCCTACCGTTCCTTTGCGTCCGTCATTTCCTAACTGCTCAGCACGGTTAAACTCTTGTCGGACATAATTGGTAACCTCTTCATATAATAAATCTTCTTCAGGGGATAATGCATAATTGATGGTATACGCCCGTCGCTCTGGGAAAAGAGGTTTGCCATCAAATTTAAGTAACTTTTCTTTGACCATACGCCGCATAATGTCATCAACATCGACTTCATGTACACCATCCCGAAAGCGTCCTTCAAAGCGATCTTGATCGAGTAGGGCTAGAAATAATTGAAAATCTTCCTCTTTGCCATTATGGGGTGTGGCTGTCATGAGTAAGAAATGGCGTGTTATTTCACCTAGTAATTGGCCTAAGCGGTAACGTCTTGTTTCTTTGAGATCTCCCCCGAAAAACGAGGCTGACATTTTATGGGCTTCATCACAGACTACTAAATCCCAATCTGTTTGCTGTAAGCGTGTTTGTAGATCATCACTACGACTGACTTGATCAAGACGAACAATCATTAAATCGTGTTCCATGAAGGGGTTTCCACTGTGTGAGTTTTCGATCATGTCACGACTAAGAATTGAAAACTTCAAGTGAAATTTTACCTGTAATTCATCTTGCCATTGTTCTGTTAAACTGCCTGGTGCACAGATCAAACATCGCTTTACATCACCACGAACAATTAATTCTCGAATCAGTAATCCAGCCATAATTGTTTTGCCCGCACCAGGGTCATCTGCTAATAAAAAACGTAGTGGCTGGTGGGTTAACATGTGATCATAAACAGCTGTTATTTGATGTGGTAGGGGTTCAATTAAGGATGTGTGCACGGCTAACATAGGATCAAACAGATGCGCTAAATGAATACGATATGCTTCTGAAACAAGCCGCAAAAGTGCCCCATCTACATCAAAAGCCCATAAGCGTTTATCTCTAATCACCTCTAGAGTGGATTCACTATCCCTAAAAATCAGTGTCTCATCTACTTTGCCATCCATCCGACGATAGATAACACGTACAGCGTTTTTGCCTGACCATTCAACTTGAATAATGGTAACCGGTTGTTGCGGAATAATGCCGAAAACCTGTACCCCTTGAGTTAACGCTTCTAGTTTCATAATGTTTCTATTTATCGTTACTGATAATTCTGCTCTGTATTAGTAACTGACGTTACGCACAATTAGCGAAAAGTGCGCTAAAGTATTGATATGAATGATAAAGAACTCCTCGATATTTATACAGACTATCTCATCAGTTCATTTGGATTGACGACGGGAACAGGGCTATCGAATCTATTGGATGGTGCCATTAGCCATGATCGGTGGCAGCGCTTTTTATCGCAGCCCGTGAAAAGCGGTAAAGACTTATGGCTAATGGTAAAACCGTATGTTCGGGAGGTGGAGTCGAAAGAAGGAGTCATCATCATTGATGATAGCATCTCAGAAAAGCCGCATACCGATGAAAATGACATCATTTGTTGGCACTATGATCACACAACTGGGCGAACGATAAAGGGTATTAACTTCATAACAGCGTTGTATCATGTGAATGGTATTTCGTTGCCAGTGAACTATCATCTGGTAGAAAAAACAGAGGTGTTTAGGGATAAGAAGACGAGTAAAGAAAAGCGACGCTCTTCGGTGACCAAAAATGAACACTACCGTCAGATGCTCAAACAGGTTGCCGATAACCAGATTCCCTTCAAATATGTGCTGAATGATGTGTGGTTTGCATCAGCAGACAACATGATGTTTGTAAAACATGATATAAAACGGGATTTTGTGATGCCGCTCAAGACTAACCGTAAGGTTGCCTTAAGTATTGAAGACAAGAAGCAAGGTCGTTATGTGCGCGTCGATAGCTTGGCACTTGAAGAAAATACCTGCCTGACCATTTACCTAGAACGAGTAGATTTCCCGCTCTATTTGGTCAAACAAGTCTTCAAAAACGGAGATGGTAGCACAGGTATTTTGTATCTAGTGACAAGTGATACTGACCTCACATACGATGAGATTACCACAATCTATGGCAAACGATGGAACGTGGAACCCTATCATAAATCGCTCAAACAAAATGCTTCCTTGTCGAAGTCGCCTACTAAAACGGTTACCACCCAAAGCAACCATGTGTTTGCGTCAATGTGTGCCTATGTAAAACTCGAAATGTTAAAAGTCTCAACTAAGACCAATCATTTTGCTCTCAAGGCAAAACTTTATACACAAGCAGTCAGAACGGCATTTGATGCCTTAGACCAATTGCAGCCTATTCGCTTGGCTGCGTAACGTCAGTTAGTAAATATATTTATGTGATTTGATTGTACCGAATTCTGAAGGCTTTTTCAGGGGCTTTCTGATGATGGGATGGGGATGATGAATTTCTTTTTAAGTGATTCAATCCCAGCGTAGTGTCATATCAAGGGGGAAATTGCTGGTAATTTGTGGGGTCAAACGACTTGACATTTTCTGATGCTCAGTAGGCTTGCTGATTTTCCCAGACTTTTGTCATACTAAAATGGGTACTTGACATAGCTTGGATAAGTACATCTTCTAAATCACGCTGCCTTACCGATTCGATTTGCTTAGTTAGCAGAAAAATATCAAGATATCTTTATGTATTTGCAATACAGTTTTAAAAGTCTTCCCAATTCAAGAAAGTTAACCTCATATGCATCGGCAAAATAAACTGCGATTATAAGCCTGCTACAGAAATGCTTGTTGTCACTTGCTTCAATGAAGGTTTTCAATATCTCCAGAATTACCTGTTCTTTTTTGGCTGGCCCACGGGCATCACCTGTGCCTAGAATGGGTATTACCACCGCTGACCTGTCTCCATGATCTCTAACATATGCCCATAAGCCTTTTAGAGCAGTCTGTGTATTTTCCCAAGTCGCAGATGCTCGCCCCCTATCATCAATTTCAGAAGAAGCTACAATGTAAAACAGTTTTTGTTCTACTCTAAGAGAAACTGTTGTACCTAACTCCGCAATTTCGTTTACTGGATACCGCTCTTGAATAATGCTATCTCTCAGTTTACTAGATAGCTTATATGGGTCTTTGCTAAAATACCCATTTACCAGTTGTGCTTGAAGTGTTTGTGAGCTTTCTAACCCTCGCACAATCTCTTCAGATGTACAATCGAATTTTCTATTATGGGGAATAACAAGAGCTGCATTCGCTATCTTGAATGCGTCACAAACACGTATTTCAATTTTAATATCTGTTCCAGAAATTGATGCTTTGGCTAAAAAACGTGGTCTTGATCGCACAATAGCAAATACTAAAGCCACAAAGACAAAAGTAAATATAACTTCCAATAAATGCTCTATATACCATTTTCGTATCTCCTCACGAACTGAAAGTATCGTGACTAAAGAAGATAAAAAACCGATAGTAGCAAGTAAATCATATAAGAAGGCTGAACGTAGACTCTTACCGGAGAATTGGTGCTTCCAATTTTCTGTTGAAAGATAAAATCGAATCCAGTTCATAAACCAAGTTCAGTGTAAACTTCCTGCTTGTAGTAATATGCTCTGTTATCCGCTTGCTGTCGATATTGTCTATGTGATTCAGGCCATTTGTCAAATGCATACTGCAAAATACGAACATTAAAACTGATGTGTATTGCTAGAGAGTCTCTCACAATTGGGGGACAGAGATCAGAATCCATTTGCCGTATCCCGTTTATGTTAACAGCAACAATAGGTAAGTCACGCTTTTGTGCCTCTTCAATTTCCCAACGAACAAACTTATACAAATATCGGGTTTGATTGCCGATAAGCACAACAAAAATTTTGCTATTATTTAAACGGGCTCGAAGATTTGCTTTGATCGTTTCTTCAAGACTTGTATCCCTCGTCCTTGAGTTATATTCGTGGGCATCGTAAAAATCAAAATTGATGTTCTTGTTTTTCTCCCAAGCCTTCATCAACCTGTAATTTCCGATATCGTTATCACCGTCAAAGCAAAGGTAAGCTTTGTTTCTGTAAGCCATTAACCATAACCCTTATCAATTCACAAAATAGAACATATACACTAAAATCATACATCAATTCCTACTCAAAATATTGGAAATCACAAAAATCATTTGAATTTCTAATATTATTGCGATTAATGAACTTAAAATATAAAGTTCCTAATGATTCGTGGTGAGAATTTCCCTGACCGTCCATCGGTGGTCGGTAACTCCAATAGCCATGGCAGGGGTTTTATCGTTAAGTGACTCATGTTTTCGAGCGAGATGGCATTTATTTATAACAATATTAGTTTTATGTTGACTGACTAGATTATATTATATAATAGATGTAGAGATGTTAGCAGTGTTCGGAATTACTTTTGCCGATACATTGTTCTTCTTACAAATAACGCTTATCTATCTATGTTTAAACGCGATGAATTTAGTTTTAGATCTTATTGAGAAATCTGCACAACATAATAAGTTGCTCTCTTGGGCATTGAAATCTCGTCAGATTTTGTTTGAAAATAACAAACAGTTGAACACTGATGAGCGTATAGCTCTGGCATTAGGTATAATTGCTGCTAAGCAACAACTAAGTGTAGTTATTGAGCACCCTGCACCTTATACATCATTAGGAATATCTGCTGCATTGGGTGTGTTATTAGCGGATTTCTTTGGGCGTAGAACTGGTGAGTATGGTCCACTTTTTAGCAATGATTTGATATATGTGACGCGTCAAATTGGTACAGGTTTGTCTAAGTTTAAGTCTGTAAGACTTGCTGGTGAATCTGTCAATGGTATATGGAGTGCTGAAAGTGGTAGGTCTATATGTCAAAGGATGGAATATGGTTCTCCACGTGTAATAGTTTCATCACCTCAGCCAGGTCATTTGAGACCCTATTCTGAGTCTGGGAGTGCTTTAGTTATCGATGCATCTCACCCCCTTACTCTTGAACGCATTTCAGATATTTTGCTTGACCCAAACATACAAGATACTCGTATTAGGCTTGTGATTGTGCCGTTAGGATTCTTGAGTCAGACTGATTTATTTAATGATTGGAATAGTTGGGTTTGGAGAAACACTGAATATAAACAGAAGCAAGTTATATTAGATGTGCATCATCATGTCCTGTTGAGTGAGGACAAGGGGATCGATTCATATTTATCAAAGGCGCGCCAAAAGTTAGGAATACTTTCTAAGTATTCTTACCAAGATCCTGCACCACATTTATTACGTGCTTGGGGGGTATATAACCGTCTAGCTAGTCTTGCAGTTTCACTTGGACGTTATGAAGACTATACACATCGCCATCGTTTGGCAACACCTATTCGTGTTAGATTAGACAATTTAGTGAGTGCAAATTATGCTGAAGCTAAGCAAAATGTCTGGTTATCAGAGTGGCCAGTCCTTATTGAAAGCCTTAATCAAGCGTATGAGTCATTGAAAGGACGAGAGTCTGGAAAATATTGGGCATTAGCTAGTTTCTTGTCAGACGAGATAGAAGCAGATGTTGTATCTTCTGTTTCAATTGTTTGTCCAACTCAACTTGAAGCAAATCTTCTTATGCGCGAGTTAAGTTATGTGATTTCAAACTTACATGAATACCTACATCCGCAAGCAATCTCAATTAGCTCTATAAAAACATTTGCAAGTCAATTACATAGACCTCAGAAGATTGTTTTTGTGGGGGCTCCGTCAGCTAGATGGCGTTATTTGAATATGATAGATTCTGAACAATACCAAATACTGTATCCTCATGAAATTCCACTAGGAAAATATACCATCAATAGAATGATAACGGATTTACAAGAAAGATCTAATAGTTCTCAATGGTATAGTATCTTCAGGGATTTTGAATTAAAAGCAGTTTTGGAGACAGATTTTAGTCGTTCAGTAACTGATCAACATATTCGTTTCCGGTTTGACGTAGCTCAAGTCACAACTATACACCCCCCCTTAATATCAACAGTAGATGAAGATATTGATCTTTATACGCCCAAATGGGCCTGGGATGCAGAAGATATAACATTTGTCCCTCCCTTATCCTCAGGAAATGTAAATGATGAATATAGAATGGTAACTTCAACTACAAGCGACTTTGTTGAGATAACATTCCATGATGAAAGAAAGATTACTGTACCTTCAAATGAGGTGCTAGATGTTTTCCGTAGAGTAACTAATGAGTTAGAGGAGTGTCTAGCTGCTCAAGTCGAAGTTGGAGATGTACTAGTTCTAGTAATTGATGGAAATTATACTAGCATTTTTGAGCGTATTATTGAGGCACTGGAAATTCATCCTAATTATGCCCTCTTAGGTGTTTGGATTAACCTGTGGAACATTGCAAAGATTGAAGCACTGGAAAGCTGTGAACAAAGCATTAGACAATTACACAAAAAGTTACAACTGAATGGCGCGGAAATTACTGAGCAGGCTGTTCGAACATGGTACTCGGGGATAATGGCTCCTCAATCAGATAACATTGTTTTCGAGCTTATCAATATATCAGAAAATAAATCAGCTATTGCACATTCTAAAGAAATTAGAAGATCCCTTGGGCACCTTCGAGGAATGAGAAGAAAGGTTGGTCGCAAACTTAGACAAATAATACGAAATGCCTCAGTTCATAATCAACCAGAACAGTTAATTAATACAATTGACGAGCTTGTATTAGAAGATGTTTTAGGTGCTGCAGAACGTGTTGTAGTTAAACAGATTAAAAGATTTACATAAAGGAATGGGAGGGTGGCGTTGTGACGAAAATTAGTTATTTTAGTCAGGTTCAATTTGCAAGTTATATTGTTGATCAACTGGAGAGCACACTTGCAGGACGTAGTGAGCAAGAGTGCCATGATCTATTACCACATGATAAATATCATCTTGGTGTTTTAGCACCACAACAAAGTAGTCATATTGAATCTCTGCAACCAAACACAAATATTGAGACAGTCTTTCTACCTAGTGCAGAAGATTTGTATCCAAGTCAAACAAAGTTTACGAAACATTATCGGTTTGAACCTAGTTTTGAAGAAGACGATGAAGGTGAAAGGTTATCTTCTGTAGAAGGTGAAGATAGTGACCGTTTTGACAGGGAAGACATAATTACCAGAAGAGGTCCATCATCTGCATTAGGTATTGAATTTCTAGTCAGGTTGGGTCTCGAGAATAAGATACGTTTGCAATTTGACATCGAATTTTCTATCTATGTCAGACGATTTCCCACATGGGAACAACAAATGAGCCGTATTGGTGAAGAGCATGATGTTTCTACACGTAACAAGACTCCATCGAATAGAGTTCAGTTATCTGATCGTCATGTGCGTAAAGATGTGTGCATAGAGCCATTTGTAATTGAGTTTGATAGTGGACAGAGTGTGCAGATTGTAGAGCCTTTTTCAGATGCAGTTAACACAATTATGAATGAAGAACGGACTCGTCAAGATCGTGGTGAATTCGATACTTGGCGGAAGATCACACGCCTATCTGCTCCTCGTTCTGCATTTCAAAGTCAAGAAACTTATCGTCATTTCCTTAGCTCACTTACAGACCCCATTGATCTTCCCCCTATTCAGGTAAATCTCGATGTGCGAACAATTTTAATGCCTAGTGGGATGGTACGTATTGGTGCATATGTAGTAAATCGTACAGCGACTGATGACCAATCCAGTTTGTCTAGCTCAGTAAATACACAACGGCATTTATATGATGTGCGAATGAAATGTAAAGTTCTCAACGAAGAGATTGAACCAATTGAGTACGTTTCATCCCCCGAGAACTACCAATTTGATCCGGAAGTGTTGGCTGTTGGACAGAATTGCGCTACTTCGGTTGATAGACAGGCACAAGTTATCAACACCCAAAGCCTCGCTCTACATACTCAGCTTCGTTTGAAAAGCAAAAACACACCAGAAGCTCCTTTTGAACAGCTTAGAGATGACCCTTTCTCCATTCTTAAAGGAATCGAACAGGAAATGATTCAATATTCAGCGGAATGGCAGAAAAATATTAGGGATGGCAACATACATTTGCGAACACCGGAAGAAATGAGCGCTTGTGAAAGAGATCTTATTACATTTAAAGATGAGTTTAATCGCTTTCAAAAGGGAATTGAAGCTCTACAAAATGACAAGAATTTACTGAATGCATTTATAGGAATGCAGAATGTATTTACTCGAGTTGGATCAATACGTGGCATTTCTAAATGGCGTTTGTTTCAGATTTGTTTCATAGTCACTCAGTTGCCAGCACTTTCAGTAAGGGAACAGACAATTGAAACCGATATTCTAGATTATGCTGATGTACTATGGTTTCCTACAGGGGGTGGGAAAACTGAGGCTTATCTTGGTTTGATATCTTGCGCATTATTGTATGACAGATACCGAGGAAAATCTGTTGGGATAACAGCATGGCTTAGATTTCCTTTACGTATGTTGAGTGTACAGCAACTTCAAAGAGCGATAAAGGTTATTTACGAAACTGAGCAAGAACGCCAGATATTATGGGGTAACAAAGGTTCGCAAAATGATCCTTTTTCTTTGGGTTACTTCGTTGGAAAATCAAGTACTCCCAATCAATTAAGCAATGCTGAATGGGCAGGGAAGTGGAAGATAAGTCAGCTAGCATCTCAAGAAGATATTCGGAATCAACTACGACTAGTAAGGAAATGTCCAAGGTGTGATAAAAACGCTGTTGAGATAGTTGTTGATGAACCTAATCTTCGCATAAAACATGTTTGCCAGTTCTGCAATCTGGATTTACACATATATGTATCGGACGATGAAGTTTATCGATATTTACCGTCAGTATTGATTGGTACTGTTGACAAATTACCATCAATATCATGGCGCAAACACTTTGCTCACATCTTAGGTGGGGTGGATTCGTATTGTCCAAAACATGGATATAGGAGTGGTTCCTATTGTGTTGTGTATGGATGCAAAGAAGCTCCAAAGCCTATCAAGCTTTATGACCCTGTACCATCGCTACAAATTCAAGATGAATTGCACTTGTTGAAAGAAGAGCTAGGTACCTTTGCAGGGCACTATGAAACTTTAGCTGAAACATGCGAATCACGGGGTAGTTTACCACCTAAAATTATTGCAGCAACTGCAACTGTAGAGGGATTAGATAGACAGACAAGACATCTATATGCACGTGAAGCTCGTCGTTTCCCGAGCAGAGGCTATGTTTTGGGCGAATCTTTCTACACTATGATAGGGAAAGATGAAACCAAGGAACCTGAAATTTCGAGAATCTACTTGGCGTTTAAACCACCATATTTGCGCCCACCAGAAGCATCAAAACAAGTACTCCTAATTCATCATCAAGTTATACGTAATTTGTATGATCTATTGATGTCAGCAGGACATGAGGCTGTTTGCGAAGAATTAGGTATGGATGTTGATACTAGTGAAGTTGAAATAATGGAATTGCTGGGTAAATATGATGCAACTCTAACGTATGTAGGGTCCAAGGCACATGGAAGTCGAATTGAGCGTGCTTTAAATGATGAAGTTAGTAAGAAGCTCAAACCAGCAGGAACACGACAAATGGAGATTGCTTATCTCAATGGTGAGTCTTCACTAGATGATATTGCTGAGACAATTGAGAATCTCGAAATACCAAGCGAGTGGAATGAAGATAGTCGTCTTGATGCTGTTATCGGTACAAGCCTTGTTTCTCATGGTGTTGATGTAAGTCGGTTTAACTTCATGGTTATGAGTGGAATGCCAGGGCGAACAGCAGAATACATACAAGCCTCTAGCCGTAGTGGGCGTAGTTTTTTGGGAATTGTAACTGTGATGCTTTCACCGTGGTTGCTAAGGGAACAGAGTTTTTATCATAGATTTAACTCTTTTCACCATCATATGGAACATTTAGTAGAGCCAGTGCCAATAAATAGATTCAGTCGATTTGCAGTGGAAAAAACTATGCCTGGGATACTAGCTGGATTGCTTAATGCATATCTCGCACCCGAATATAGTATCATGCTTGACAAAGTGAGAGATGTTGATCGAGCAATGAATGAAGATAAATTTTTCACACAGGACGATTTATTAGCCTTAGTTCTAGATGCTTTGGATGTAGAAAACTCAATTCACAGTGAAAGCCTGCAAAAAGCACTTGATGATAAAGCACGTGAACGATTTAGATCTGAAATCAGAAGGTTGATTGCACCTGGTGCTGCGAATAGAGTTACCGATGCTTTTTCTCGAAAACCCATGACTTCACTTAGGGATATAGATGAGCCTGTTCCCTTTGAACCAAAAGAATATGCTTATTATCTAACACGCTGGACGCGAAAGTAAAAAATATGAAATTCTACCGAAGCCGTACACAAATCTTATACAGATATGTACCCGGATCAATATTTGAACATGACTATTTTGGGACATGCTTTGTTACAGATGTTAACGTTAATGCCCCTGATAAATTAAATACCAGTGGGATACAGCGTATCCTTTCAGCCTATTTGGACTTATGGGCCGGTTTTGGTGATGATGCTTTTCCTGATCCATATGATGAATGGTCTGAATACAAAGTCGGAATTCCTGATAGAGTAATATTTGAACCATTTCCGCCGATAGTTGAGTGTTCACGCTGTGGCCACATAAATGACCTGTCACAACTTAGGAACCAACCCCTCGATGCTCCCACAGTCTGCTCTCAGTGTGGGACAGGGAAATATCGTCAACTCCAGTACGCTACTATTCATAATTGTGGGAAACTCAGTCCAATTCCAGTACCGAAATGCCCAACACATGGTGATGAGTATATGGTATTCGAAGATACTGGGCGATTCGTCACCGCATATTGGAAATGTAAAAAATGTAGCTATACACGGGGAATGCCTCGATATACATGTCAGTGTGCATTTTCTCGAGCAGTGGCTTCTGATTCGGGTGAAGATTATAAGAAAAATATGCAGTATGTGAGAACTAACGACACTTCTGTACTTTATAGCCATGTTTTGCCAATCGTGAATCTATCAGAGGAAAGCCAAGAGAAGCTCAGACAAGATCCGCAAGCTCATTATCTACTCCTTGCTAAGTTATGGAGTTTATTTGATCGGAACATTTTTGATGTGGCACGTGAACGCGCCGCTACAGCCGCACAATCTCAAGGTAATGCACAACAGAAAGAATTGATTGAAGCTCTCAAAAATCAGATAGGAGATAACGTTAGTGCTAATCAGTTGCTAGAACAATTAAAGAAAACTTCAGAACTTCCGGAGAGAGAAAATATTGACAGAGTTAAAAGTCTTGTTCCGCGGTTGACATCCACAGAGCCGAGTCAAGCATTACTGGAACATGTTGCAATTCTTGAATCCCTTGATGTAATTGACGAGGCACAAGTTCGGGAAAATGTGGATAGCCGAAATGATCAATCTGGACTATATGATTTAGATCAGGGATTTCGATTTGCGCGTAACCAACTCGGGCTACAAGATATATGGTGTATTACTGACTTCCCGATTGCTATGGTTGCTGTAGGATTTTCGCGTGGTAGTAAGTCTATAGGTGAGGCGTTGCTAGTACCTTTTCGTCCAAGTAAAAATGATGGTGGAAAAGTTCCTCTATATGTTGTTACCTCTAATACAGAAGGTATTATGTTACAGCTTAATCCACTAAGAGTATCTTCTTGGCTGATCGAGAATAATCTTACTGGTGGTGAGTACCCCCTTGATGATATTGAGAGTTGGGCTTGGTGTAAAAATATGTTGCCTAAATTAAGTGAGTTCAGAGGTATTACAAATGCCCCAGATGACCTCAATATAGCTGAAAAAGCCACGATTACATTACTTCATACTATCAGCCATCTTTTGCTTAAGCATATTGAATGGAGTGGGTTTGACCCTGAAAGTGTTGGAGAGTATATCTTGCCAGAAACGCTTAGTATTGTAATTCATTCAAATAACTATAGCTCATTTACTATTGGAGGAATGGTTACACTTTACGAGCAGAGATTACATGGGTGGCTACGCGACTCATACAATGCTGCTTTTAACTGCATATATAATCCGATTTGCGAGGATGAAGGATCATCTTGTGTCGGGTGTCTGCATAGACAATACAATTGTGAAGGTTTTAATCAGTACCTTTCTCGTGCAATTCTAAAAGGTGGGTATGTTCCCGATCTGTCACGTAATGTGAAGGGTTATTGGATGATTAGTCATGAGTAAATCCAATCAAATTCGAGGCGAACACTTAGCCGTAATTGTTCAAATTCTTGAAGTGTCAGCTTCCAATATAGATTGGTGCATCAAATATCTCCGCCAAAAGAAGGGTATTGCCATTAGACCTGTTGATCTTCGGGAAATCGTACCTGATAACCGTGAACATCTATTATTTGATATGCTACGAGAAGTGGGAATGATAGCTGGTGAGAATGTGAATTCTGGATATGTTCAGACTCAACTCATTGATCGATTTGAAGCTGACCTATATTCAATAGTTGGTTCTCACTCAGTTTTCCACAAAAGTGCTAGAGCGTTTTCGACACTTGAACTTGCTTGGACTCTACCTAAAAATCTCAAAAGTGCTGAAGAGCCAGCCCCGCGTTCACTTGCTGCTCTCATCAAACATGTGATCTCCAAAGCATCTAAGGAACTGTTTTTAGTTAGCCCATTTCTTGATCTTAATGGAGCAGAATTGCTTGCAGGCGCACTGCGTGGTGCCAATGAACGAAATGTGCAGGTGTTTTTGATTTCTCATGGCCTTGAGCAGCAAACCACACAAATTAATACTGTGCTGAGTATGTATAGGGAAGTTGTACCAAGTATAAAAGTGTTTACTACTCCTAAATCAAATTCTGGCGAATATCTCTTGCTTCATGCAAAGCTTGTAGTAGCTGATAGCGAACACGCTGTACTTAGCAGTGCTAATCTAACTAGTTTTGGTCTAAAAACCCACCTCGAAATTGGTGTTGGTCTTGAAGGTGGTAATGTTAATAAACTTAGAAAACTTGTGATAGAGTTGCTTCACTCAGACTTAGTTCACAAGATTTCGTAAAGTTATTCATTATTATCGAGGTCTTGGGAATCTATCATCCATTCATCAGGTATCTGCGCAACTTTTTCATTTCCAGATGGTTGATAGATTTTTTTTCCTAGAGGCCGCATTCGTAACTGCCCTGATTGGAATAGCTCTATACGTTGATGTGCAATATCAATATAATCTTTTTCTTTCTCAGATCCCATCCCAATTCTGCCATTTTTGACTGCAGCGATTACTGTGGAGCCTACACCTGAAAAAGGGTCAAACACAGTATCACCTGGGTCTGAAAGTGCTAATACACAACGTTCAACCAGAGCAATAGGAAACTGACAAGGATGACCAGTCTTTTCTACATGTTGTGCTTTGACGTTAGGTATCTCCCAAAATCCGTCTGCCCATTCTTCACTGATTTTTTGCCATACATCCGATGGATTTTTTCCATTTGGGTTTCCTGATGGTTTCCCTTTATTTTTCCCTTTATGATGTCGTTTTCCGGGATATGTAGCTGGAACACGCACCGGGTCAAGATTAAATACATATTTGTCACTTTTTGTAAACCAAAGTATTGTCTCATACCTGCCTGAAAACCTATTACTCGAATGTAATCCGTGCCCATAATGCCAAATAATGCGGTTACGGAGCTTATAGCCTAATTCTTTAAAAATTGAATAGTAGTAAATGTCTAGTGGAAAAACCTCGCCGCTTTTTACATAATTGCCAACCTGCCAGCAAATACTTCCCGATTGGAGTAATTTTGAGTCAAGCAACCCGATTATACGCTTAAACTGTTCAATATATTTTTCTATAGATACTCTATCTTCATATTCTTTTCCTATATTATAAGGTGGTGATGTGACAATTAACTGTACTGAGTCTTCAGGTATAGTGCTTATAAAATCTTCAGCTAGACCATGATATAAAACAACATCACTATTTTTTTTAAACCTAGTAGTTATTCTAAGCTTCTGCATAGGTACTCCTAATATGTTTATGTAACTGTAACATATTTTAACCAAGAACATGAAAAGGATCCAGCTTTGTCGGCCTATCTCTGCTTGTTGGCAGCAATTCCAATTATGAAAAAATTAGTCTGGTGCTGGCTTGAGTTCCAATTGCATGAACATAAACTGGAGCAGGTGGGACCAACTATCAAAGATCAGGTAGCGTGTTAACGCTCGCAGATCATTGAAAAAAGTATCCCGTCGCCCTAATGCCTCACGAATCCGTCGATAGGTGGTATTGGCAAGATGGGAAAGGGTATGCAGCAAAAAAGCCATCAGATTGAGAGTGAGAAGGGTCATAGCGAGGAACTGGTTGCCATGTCCAAAATTGTGTTCCAGATGATAGCCTTTGGTTTTGAGGACATTGTTGCCTTCGTTTTCAACTTTCCAGCGAGCGCGTCCACAATCAGCGAGTTCAACAACATTCTGATCTTGGATCGGGAGATCCGTAATCCACGCATTATGATATATCGTTTGTCCCGTATCGGCATGGCGGATATGCAACTCAAACCAGTTCACCAGCAGGGCATCATCCCCCAAGCGTAGAGGCAACTGGTTGCAAACCCGATAAGTCCACACCTCACGATGGGTACCATTCCATTGACGGATGGTTAAGCTTTGACTGTCAGTGGCAAGCTTACTGTCCAAAGCCTGATAAAGGGTCGTGTGCGATTCTGGTTTACAAACTGGCATCGCCCCATTAAAACGGAGCCTATATTTGTCTCTTTGCGATACCCTTCATCTGATTTAAACCGTTATGAAAACACGCCAGAAAGTCTTATTTCGGCGTGTTTTTGATCATTTCGCGAAAGTGTCGTCATTTGTCAGTTGTCAGTAACTGTCAGTGACGCCTAAAAACGGCAAATTGGTCAACTTAGGTGGGTGGGGTTATCATTAGGACTAAATGAAACCTAAAACCGTATTGTTGTTATGGAGCATCCCCCATGCCCTTGAGCCATTTAGCCGATGATCTGATTCGCAAGGACGAAATCCGTACCGGAACGATCTTTATCTCTTATTCGCGACGGAATCGCGAGTTTGCCATCGCCCTGTATGAAAAGCTGACCACCATAGGCTTTGACCTGTGGCGCGATGTGCATGGCATCCCCGCTGGCGAGGATTGGTGGGACACCATCAAAGATGCCATCGATCACAGCGAAACCATGATCTTGTGTATGTCGATGGCGTCGCTCAAATCGCCTGTTGTATCAGATGAATGGTTTTATGCGCGGCAACATGGCAAGCGCGTTATCCCTGTAATCGTCGATGAGATTTGGAACCATCCCGATGTCAAAAGCGGAGAGTTTGCGATCCCGAATTGGATGACCCGCGCTAACTGGCTGGACTTCCGCAAGGAGACCCCCGAAAACACCAAAGCATGGGCGAATCTGATTGGCACACTCAATACCCCCTACGAACCTAAGCACTTCGTCAGTATGGCGGGCGAGCTGCCGCTGAATTATGTGCGGCGCGAAAAAGAGATCGAAACGATCATTCGGGCGTTAGTCGATGACAACCAAGATGCGGTGGCGATGACGACCGCCTTACGCGGTGCGGGTGGATATGGCAAGACCACACTGGCCAAAGCCATTGCGCGGGATGTGCGGATACAAGGCGCGTTTGATGATGGAATTTTGTGGGTCACGTTAGGCGAGGAATTGCTGCAAACCAAAGGCGATGCCCTGACCAATAAATTAACCAGCATCATTAGTGAACTAGTCTATAAAATGAGTGAAAAGCGCCCTGTAATGACAACCCTTGAAGGGGCGCGTGAGGAACTCGAAAAAGCGATTAGTGATCGTTACATCCTGATGGTGATTGATGATGTGTGGGATGCGGCGCACCTGAAACCCTTTTACATCAAGGGCAAAAATAGCGCGACACTGATCACCACACGCAATGCGGATACCCTACCCAAAACAGGCGTGGAAGAACAAGCCATCGACCGGATGAAAGCCTTTGAAGGCGTGGAGCTGCTCAGTGCGGGATTTGCGCCTGAAGACGTTGCCCCCCATCGGGAGCAATTGCAAAGCCTCGCTGATGATTTGCGTGGGTATCCGTTGTTATTGAGTTTGGTCAATGCGCAGATGTTAACGCTGGTGCATGATTTGGGGATGGACATTGATGAGGCACTCACCGAAGCGCAAGACTTGTACCGTGAAAATGGTGTGGCTGGCTTTGATGATGAAGATGCCGTGGAACGCGAAAACGCGGTCAGCAAAACACTTGATGTCAGCCTGAGCCAACTCAAAGAAGAAGAAGCCCAACGGTATCGAGAACTGGCCATCTTCCCTGAGGACACGCGCATTTTGTTAAGCACCTTAAGTGGCTATTGGGGACTGAGCAAAGCTAAGACCCTGCAATTCTGTTTGAAGCTCTACAAACGAACCTCGTTATTACAAGACATGGACAAAGACGCCATCCGTTTACATGATGTCTTTCGGGATTATTTGTGGCGGCAATGGACAGATGAAGAACGGGCGCAGCTCCATAACCGACTGCTGGAGAGCTGGCCAGATTGGCGCAACCTGCCCGATGACTACGCATGGCAATGGCTAGTGTATCACCTCAAGGGGGCGAATCGGTTACACGATTTACGCCCCTATTTACAAGATTTCAACTGGTTGCAAGCCAAGCTGGATGCCACCGATGCCAATGCTTTACTGGCGGACTTTGAACAAGTGTTAGAGGGGGGTGACGATGACACCCTACGCTTGATTGAAAGCGCGGTTAGTATGTCAGCGCATGTGATTGGTGTTGATAAAACACAGCTTGGAAACCAACTTTATGGCAGGTTATTAGGCCATCATGACCGCCAACCCACCCTAGCCGCATTCTTGGAGCAGGCAAAAGCCAAACAAGGGACTTTTGAACTACTACACCCCACCCTGAGCCAAGCGGGTGGCGCATTAATCAAGACGATTCCCCTTGAGGGCAGCGGAAATGACCTTGTGTTGACTGAGGATGGTGAGCATCTCATCATTGCTGATGGGGAAAAGGTGAAAGTGGTCAAGTGGTCGATGGGAGAGGTTGTGACGGACTTCACCGCCCATACTAGCGCAGTGACAGGGGTGAGTGTGTCGGGCGAGCTGGCGTTCTCGGCCTCATCTGACGGTACGGTGAAGGTGTGGCGCTGGTCGACGGGTGAGGTGGTGACGGACTTCACCGCCCATTCCGGTTGGGTGACAGGGGTGAGTGTGTCGGGCGAGCTGGCGTTCTCGGCCTCGTTTGACGGTACGGTGAAGGTGTGGCGCTGGTCGACGGGTGAGGTGGTGACGGACTTCACCGCCCATAGAGATACGGTGACAGCGGTGAGTGTGTCGGGCGAGCTGGCGTTCTCGGCCTCATCTGACGGTACGGTGAAGGTGTGGCGCTGGTCGACGGGTGAGGTGGTGACGGACTTCACCGCCCATTCCGGTTGGGTGACAGGGGTGAGTGTGTCGGGCGAGCTGGCGTTCTCGGCCTCGTTTGACGGTACGGTGAAGGTGTGGCGCTGGTCGACGGGTGAGGTGGTGACGGACTTCACCGCCCATAGAGATACGGTGAATGCGGTGAGTGTGTCGGGTGAGCTGGCGTTCTCGGCCTCGGGTGATAAGACGGTGAAGGTGTGGCGCTGGTCGACGGGTGAGGTGGTGACGGACTTCACCGCCCATAGAGATACGGTGACAGCGGTGAGTGTGTCGGGCGAGCTGGCGTTCTCGGCGTCTTTGGACGATACGGTGAAGGTGTGGCGCTGGTCGACGGGTGAGGTGGTGACGGACTTCACCGCCCATACATCCAATGTGAATGCGGTGAGTGTATCGGGCGAGCTGGCGTTCTCTGCCTCGTCTGACGGTACGGTGAAGGTGTGGCGCTGGTCGACGGGTGAGGTGGTGACGGACTTCACCGGGTTGTGTTGCAAAAAATCTGAAACTGGGTATCCTTGGTCAGCAGTCGCAAATTTGGAACTCGAGAGATCCCTTCAACATGGACAATGCATTCAAATGGCGTCACTTCCAACCCGAAGTTATTTTGTTGTGTGTGCGCTGGTATCTGCGCTATGCGCTCAGCTATCGCGATCTCACAGAGATGATGACCGAACGGGGATTATCGGTCGCCCACACAACGATTTTTCGTTGGGTACAACGCTATGCCCCCGAAATCGACCGGCGCAGTCGTCCCCATCTGAAGCCTACCAACGACTCCTGGCGGGTGGACGAAACCTATGTCAAAGTCCGCGGCAAATGGATGTATTTGTATCGTGCCGTGGATTCAACCGGTCAAACACTGGATTTCTTGCTCAATCAAACGCGTAGTACGCGTGCTGCCAAGCGTTTTTTTCGCAAAGTGTTGGGGCATCCGCAGCGTGTGCCACCTCGTGTGATCAACGTTGATCGCAATGGTGCATATATTGGTGCTGTGCGAGACTTAAAGCGCGAGGGCTTACTACCGCATGATTGCCAGCGAAGACCGGTGAAATATTTGAACAATATCGTTGAGCAAGATCATCGCTTCATCAAGCGACGGGTCAAGCCGGGGATGGGGTTTGGATCTTATCGAACGGCGTGGCACACACTGCAAGGGTACGAAGTGATGCATATGATCAGGAAGGGGCAAATGAAGGGGATCGACAAACACAACAGTCAAGCACAAAATCAGTTCATCCATGGGCTGTTCAGCCTCGCCGCATAGACAGACCGCACTCACATTACCCGCTTTCTATCCATTTCAATATTTGCTCGATTCTTTGCAACACAACCCGGATGCTGGTGTTGAAGTTGTAGCAGAGAATGGTGTTGTCGTTCTCCGTGGTGGAACCGCTATCCATGCTTTATTTTCAGAAAGCCATGGCGGTGGTGGCGGTGGGAGTAGTGATGATGCTTACTTTAACACCCCACCTGATGAGGAATTCTTTGGAAATAGCGAAATGGTTGTGAGACTTAATGATCTAGACGGACGAATGTCACGCTCTCCGACGTCTGCACCTGGTGGAGCAGAGGTAATTTTTAGAGATGGCCAAGTTGACGCTATTGCATTATACGACTGGGATGGAAATGTTATTTATCATATTGATGCGCCTGATAATGCTCATCCTTATTGGCATTACCATCGGATGCGTGAGCCTGGATTCCCTCGTCATGAACCTTTTTATCATCCTGGGGTTGGTGGAAAAACAGAAGGTACATGGGATGATGTCGTTGATTTAATGAATCGTATAGGATTTGAAGGAACTGATTGGTATTCATTACCAGATTAGAAAATATGTGTAAGAGGATAAGCTAATGAATGAGATTGTAAAACAGTCATTACCCCAGTATCGTGAAATTTTCGGAACACTACATGATGGTATTGTTCTTAAATTGAAAACATATTATGTGGCATATTCTCGTGCCAATATTGATATGACGGTTTTATATATTGATCCAAATCATAAGCGGACTATTGAGACTTCTCACGGAAGAGCAAAACTTGTAAATATAGAATTTTCTTTCGGAGATGTTGTTTGGACAAATCTATGTGTTCACCCATACAACCCTGGGTTAGACATTATGCGAGCAGATATTGATATTATCGATAATCTGGTACATTTTGATTTTTGGGGTTCTCCTGAGAGATTTGATTATGTTAACGAGCCTAATAAAGTAATGTCAAAAAATAGCTCAGCATTATATATAATAGCTCAGCGTGCTTTTTGGGAGATTAAACCACCAACTTTGCTACCTCTAGAAAGGCCATCAGTTGATGAATGAAATTACTAAACAAACGATTCCCAAATTTCGCCAAAAGTTTAATACATTGGAAAAAGGTGTTATCCTTCATGTTGACTTATATTTTGTAACTGATCACATCAATTTAGACATAGATGTGACTGTTTTGTATGAATTTCCTGATGCGAACCCAACTAAAGATCCCCCCCGTTTATCTACAAATCAGGTTGATGTGATTCTACATTTTGAAGATGTTGTTTGGACAAATTACCGTGTTCTTTTAAATGAACCTGCCCCTATTATTATGGAATCGGGTGTTGATGTTATCGATGACTTGTTACATTTTAATTTCTCTGGTCAACCGGAGAAATTTGACTATATTACGATTCCCAATAGAGAAATACCGAATCCTTCTGGATTATATATTATTGCAAAACGTGCTTTTTGGGATGTTAAACCTCCCACGTTATTACCTCTAAAAAAGGCATGATGATTCCTGCATTAAAAGGAAGCGCACTGTGACTATAACTAAACTACTCTCAGGGTTGCTATTTATCTTTGGCCTTGCCAGTATTGGGTATGAGGCGAGTTTTCTGCTGTCCAGTGGGGCAGTGCTGCCCATCACTGTAGTAGCCTTGTCTTGCATTTTGGGCATGCTGGTATTTCGGCCATGGCAGTATGTGCAAGCGCTGTTGTTTATGGTTTTCATCTTTTTGCAGGGTATGTTGTTACCCCATTATCTTTATTTGCCGGTACGAGATGTGTTACTGACCCCAACACTCATCGCTGCCATTATGCTATCGATGGTTCTGATCCTCTTAGCGATGTGGCAACAACCGCAGTGGACACACCATCAAGGCAAATTCGGGTTGGTGGGGTTGGTGCTCAGTTTGGTAGGGTTCTTGTGGTTGTTCCCGCAAGGGACACTCATCGCTTTTGGGTGGGGGCTTCTGACAGCGATTGTGTTTGGTCTATTGTTGTTTTGCAAGGCAGTTGATTTGTTCCGTGATGAGGACTCATTCCCCAGTTATATGAATACTGCCCGTGATATTTCACTCCAAGCCCTGACCTTATTCTGGGTCATGATTGTTCTGCAAGTGATGATAGAGGATTTAGGATAAGTCCATGGAACAACGGTTTTTGCTGATATTGATGATGGTCATGCTGTGGTCTGTACCGAGTATCGCTCTTGCGGCTCAAGACACAACAATTTGTGAAACGGAAGGGGACTCGGCTATTCGGGTGGATGCCTATTTCAGTCGTGCCAATGCTCAATATAGTGATGGCAATTATGAAGCAGCGATTACTGATTATGATTGTGTGGTGGCTATCGATGCTGAATATCCGTCTGTATATGCAAATCGTGGATTAGCCTACTTTGCACTTGAAGATTATGACAATGCCTTAACGGATTTCACCGCAGCAATCGAAGCTACTCCTGATGATGCGACCTTATATTACAATCGCGGCTTAACTCACTATGAATTGGAATCATATGAGGCTGCCATCACCGATTATGAGCAGGCCATCGATTTAGCCGATGACTATGTTGATGCCTACAATAACTTAGGGAATACTCAGCGTGCCATTGAATTATATGAGGAAGCCATCAGCAATTATACTCAAGCGATCACGCTCGCTCCTGATGGGGAAATCCTATATTTCAATCGTGGGATGACCTATAGTCTGATAGGAGATTATGCGCTTGCTGTTGAGGACTTCACCACCTTACTTGATCTCAATCCGGAGAATGGCGAGGCACGTTTTCAACGTGGGTTAGCATATCAAGCGCTGGGTGAAACTGCACTGGCTCTTGATGATTTAGAAGGCGAACTTAGTAGTGCTGAATCCTATCTTCAGCGGGGAAATGTGTATTTTGAATTGGAAGATTATCCACAGGCGCTTGCTGACTATGATGCCGGAATTGCGCTGGATGAAGAAAATGTCGCGCTGCTTTTTAATCGTGGATTGGCGCATGTCTTATTGGAAGATTATGAAGCTGCCTTAAGTGACTTTGACAGGGCCATTGAGCTTGAACCGATGTGGGCAGATGCCTACTATCAAAGAGGCACGGTGTATCAACTATTGGGTGAGAATGACTTATCTATTGCTGATTTATCAACTGCTTTGGAGTTGTCTTCAGAAGAGTAGTAGGGTTTACCGATGGTGAATGATTTGGTGAATACGAGCGTTTGAGAGATCAAAGACTTTGGCAAGGTCAGGAATCGATTCTGTTCCTTCGACATAGCGGCGTCGGATTTCGTCATTGCGCCGTTGGAGAGAGACAGTGATTTGTATATGTTTGGGGCTTCCTTGATAGAGGCGACCCATAATACACCACATGACATCATTAAGTTCGATATATGATCTGGGTTGAAGGCCCGTATGGGGCATCCCATAATATAACTTATGAAGACGTTACCAAGTGTAAGGTAGCGTTTTTTGTTTTTGGGTATGTTTAAATACCTCAGTTGATTATCTTGTTCATATAAAATATTGCTATGGGGTATGAATTTTTCTACTGGCATCATAAGCTGGTGAAGCTGGGTCAGTTGATCTCCAATACTGTGGATGCTCCCAATCCGTGAAGCGGTGTAGGTCTTCTATGTTATTTATTTTTGTACCGTCAGGTAAGGTCAAGCCCTGTAAATGTGCCCCTTTGAAATCGGCAGAAGTTATATCTGCCCCTGTGAGGTCAACATATTTTAAATGCGCGTTTGTAAGTTGTGTTCCACATAGGTGATTAAGCTGCCAAATTGCCAGTCACCTATTTGAATCGCGATAATACCTAGCCATAATATAGGAACCATAATTTTTTGATTGGTGTTTTCAATTAGCTTGGAAATGTACTTAAGATAGTCAAAAAAAATCACATTAATTCCCCTTAGATTATCTGCTTAAAAGCGTACCTAAGTGTATCAATCCAAGATAGTGCTGACATTCCCAAAAACTAGGAGGTATTAATTTTTACTGGTACAAATAATTATGGATTCTCATTTCTGGGTGATGCTTTGTAGTCAAGTTTTACCTTGTATAATTTTCATAGATTAGTAAAATATTAGCCCGTAATTATTATATTTGGCTACCTTTTAATATATTTACACTGTTTTATTATTGTTTTGCAAAATTAAAGATAATCTATCCCATTATCGACAGCATTGACTTATCCAATGCATTTGCCTTGTAGGGTGAGGCCTTTGGCTTGCTAGTTACGTTGTTTAACCATGTAATCGAATTTCAATCCATGAAGTGGCTTTGTTATGAAATCTATTTCCCCTCTGTTTAAGTACGGTATCTTCTGTGTCGCGATTGTATTACTCGCAATTCAATTACCCCCGCTGCACGATGTGTTTGCCACGTGTACTCCCGCTCCTACAACCGGAAATGATAACATCACCTGTGATAATGCAGATGATACGGTGGATGGGAATGTTGGGGATGACACCATTGCTGGCGGTGGCGGGAATGACACCTTATATGGTGGAGCCGATAACGACACGGTGACCGGCGGTGCGGGCGATGATGTGTTATGGGGAGATAGCGGTGATGATATTTTGGTGGGGGAAGATAATGATGACACCCTGATTGGTGGCAGCGGTAATGACACGGTCTCGGGGAGTGATGGCAATGACATCTTGGTTCAGGGAGAAGGTCGAGATGTTTTAAATGGCGGCAATGGGAGTGATACCTACAATGCCAGTGCTGCCACCAATGATTTAGAAGTTGACTTGCGGTGGAACGATCATGGTAAAGACCGCCAATACATGAACCCCAATGATGATCCGAATTTGGATAGCATTCCAAATGTGGAAAATGCCATTACAGGCTCAGGTAATGACTATGTGGTGGGGGATGCAGGCACCAATGTGATCAATACTGGGGCGGGCAATGATGCGGTTCAAGCTTACGAAGGTAATGATATTGTCTATGGTGGGAGCGGGGATGACTTATTATATGGTAATGGTGGTGGTGTTAGCCCCTCGACTGAACAAAATCAGATTTATGGTGAAGAAGGCAATGATACCCTGATTGGTGCCAATGGGCGTGATGTGATTGATGGTGGAGCGGATGATGACATCATAGCGCCTGGTGGTGGTAATGATATTGTAGATGGTGGAGCGGGTAACGATACCATTCAGGCGAGTACGGGCAATGACACCATCGATGGTGGTGATGATGTTGATACCTATGATGCGAGTGCCATCACCAGTTCGGTGACAGTTGATTTAGAAAACTCGGTGAGTACGGGTACAAGTATTGGCACCAACAGTGTAACCAATGTGGAAAATGCAACGGGGGGTAATGCTAACGACTCCCTGATTGGGTCAGCCCAAGATAATGTGTTAACTGGGAATGGTGGGGATGATTTTCTGGTTGGGAATGCTGGGAATGATACCCTAACCGGTGGCGCTGATAATGACACGCTGGCAGGGGGTGCAGACAACGATACCTTAAATGGCGGCGCTGGAAACGATACCTTGTGGGGTGAGCTGGGGAATGATGTCATTGATGGTGGGGCTGACGTTGATACCTATGTGGGGTCATCTAACGATGATGTGATTGACCTCGGCGCTGGTACCACCAGTGGCGCGGGTATTGGGAATGATACCTTAAGCAATATTGAAGCGGTTGATGCGGGAGCAGGTGATGATACTGTCGCAGGCTCAGCCGCCGATGAACAATTGGATGGTGGTGATGATACCGATACCTATGATGCCAGTGCAGCAACGGGGTCGGTCACCATTGATTTGTTAAATGGCACCACGAGTGGTGCAGATGTGGGAACAGATACCCTACTCAATTTCGAAAATGCCACTGGCGGGAGTGGGAATGACCAACTCTTTGGTGATGCTGGGAACAATACATTAGAAGGCAATGCTGGTGATGACAACATCTCTGGGGGGGCAGGCAACGACATCCTGAATGGCGGCGCTGGCGAGGATACGCTACTGGGTGGAGCAGACAATGACACCTTGAATGGTGGGGATAATGATGATTATCTCGATGGGGGTAGTGGCGATGACATCCTGAATGGTGATGCAGGAAATGACACGCTGGTGACCAGTGCAGGCGTAGATACGCTGGATGGTGGTGCGGATGATGACTTTTTACAAATCCAAGGGACACATGTCGCGGGGGATTATGTTACGGGTGGCAGTGGTACCAATGTGTTTACCTTCCAAAGTGGTACCACCGGCGAGCTGATTGTTGAGTCTCAAGGTACCGATACGCTCGATTTTAGTGCCTTTGGGATTGGGATCACCATTGATTTGGGTAATACCACCACCGCCCAAAATGTGGGTGGTGGGTTGATTTTGCAACTACAAGGTTTGTTTAGCAATATTATTGGTACCTCTTTTAATGATGATCTGAGTGGTAATGCTGTCCAAAACAATATTTCAGGGGGTGATGGCGATGATGCCCTATCGGGCGGTGGGAACAATGATACCCTTGATGGTGGGACAGGCACCGATACCCTTGATGAAAGTACCAGCACCGCTGATCTGGTAGTGGATTTGGACAATGGTATCGGTCTGGGTGATGGTAATGATGCCCTCAGCAATATTGAAAATGTGACCACGGGGAGTGGTAATGATACCGTTATTGGGGATGCCAACAACAACACCTTGAATACAGGTGGGGGGGATGATGTCCTGCGGGGTGGTGGTGGCAACGACACCTTAGATGGTGGGACAGGCACCGATACCTATAATGAAGCAGCCAGTAGTGCCAACCAAACAGTGGACTTGTCAGCGGGTACGGCAACGGGTGAGGGCAATGATACCCTCACTAATATTGAGAATGTCGAAACAGGGACAGGGGATGACACGGTTGTGGGTGATGGGGGTAACAATGTCATTAGCACCCATGATGGGAATGATACGCTCAGCGGTGGTGCAGGAGATGACACCCTAGATGGTGGCGTTGGCACTGATACCGTGGATGAATCGACAACCACCAATGACTTATTTATTGATTTACAAACGGGAAGTATTGTTGGACTGGGCACTGATACCCTGATTGGTATTGAAAATGCAACGGCGGGGAGTGGCAATGACACCCTAATCGGAACACCAACGGATAATGTGTTCATTGGCAATGGCGGGGATGACACCTTCACGGGCGCTGGTGGTGATGATGTGATTGATGGTGGTGCAGGCACCGATACTTTAGATGAAAGTGCCAATACCCAAACCTTAACCGTTACCGTGGATGGGAATGGTGATGGAACTGCGGTTGGGCCTGATACGGGCAATGACATTTTGTGGAGTATTGAAGGCTTTTTTGTGGCACCCCCACCGCCACCGCCTCCTCCCCCACCTGTAAGTGGTGGCGGGGCAACTGGTGGTACCACAACCACGGTCGTATCCAATACAGGTAGCGGCTCATCCAATGGTGATGCGGCAAATTCATCCCTTAATCCAGTTGAGGAGACAAATCCCGAAGCACCTACTGAGGCAGAAACAACTGGTGTCACGATTGTGCCTGTGAATACCAGTGGTGTGGTGGGTGTTCAAATTGTGCCTGCTGGCATCAATGCTGGTGTGAGCCTGCCTTCAAGCTTAACGACGCCTACTGGAAATCCCATAACCGGTACACCACCAACGACCTACAACAGCCCGATTGGCAATCTACAAGTCAATGTGGTTGAAACGGTGGCAGATATAGATGGAGATACGACCTCATCGAATGGTATCAATTCAGGGATATCGGGTTTAGCCAGTGGGTCATCCAACCCGAATAATCCTGATGGTGGAACAACTGGTCAAGCACCGGTGAATAGTGCCCCAACATCCCCAACAGGAACGACCTCCACCAATAATCTGGTGGGAACATCCTCGGATATGGCCTATAACAGTGCGATTGACACTACGAGTCATACCCGAAGCTTGTATGCCGTGCCTGCTGAACCAGCAGGCAGCACCAATCCCTTACCTGTTGCTTTGTTAATGACGGGGGCGGCTGGGTTAGCGATTGCTAATCGCAAACAGATTGCGGCAACATTCCAAGACCAAGTTGATCAACGGACGTTGTTAGCACAAGCGCAACAGGTACAACAAGCCTTGGTGCAACAAGTGCAGCAGGTGGTGGGTGCCATCTTACAATGGATGCAAAATAATCCTCTGTTAGCCATGTTGTCATTGCCCGCGATTGCCAGCCTAGTAGTGGGTTTATTGATGGCGATTGGCAGTCCTTCACCGCTTGTGACCCCAACACCTCCGGCCAGCGTGATTGCGGATATTGATTTGGATGTACCCGTTATATGGCAAGATGGTGAAGTCGATTGTGGGCCAGCGGCGCTGACTTCCGCTTTTAGTTTGGCGATGGGGGAGGACACCCCACACAAAGATACCATCTATGACTTCATGACTGACCAAGGCTTAGCCAATGCACGTGGCACCACCGTGGACGCCATGATGGTCACTGCCCGCCAATATGGTTTTGATGTTGCACCTACCGTTAATGCGGATATGGGGCATATTGTCTCCAGTTTGCAAGAGGGTAACCCTTTTATTGCCACGATTGATAGTGGGGATGAGGTTTATCGTCATGCGGTGACGGTCAAAGGCATTCGCGACAATGGGCAAACAGTGGTGTATGTCGATCCCGTACGTGGTGAAGTCAGTGTTGATACTGAAACCTTCCTGAGCGAATGGGATGGAGTGGGGTTTGAGGTGGAAGCGGAAGCCCCCGATCCTTTGGCGGGCGGGTTGCCTTTAGCGGCAGGGTTGATGGCCGCTGCTGCCGCTGCCTCGGCGATGTTGAAACGCGAAGAGGATTTGGTCGGTCGATTTCTATTTGACCCGGGACGGGGTGGTGTTAGCAAAAAGCCTTATCGGTCAAGTGCAACCAATCCGTCTTTCATGCGTGTAGAACAGCAGCAGCGAACCGCCCCACCACCATCACCCGTTAGACATTGGCGACCTGCTCCCCCTCCACCGCCGCCACCCCCTCCTCCGCCCCCGCCGCCCCAATATGCGCAATTCCGTGCACCTTCACGGCCATCATATACGCCTGCGCCACCGCAACAAGACCCAGCGGTGATTGCAGCTCGACGCGCGGCTGAGCAGCGGCAGCGTGAGCGAGAGGCGGCAGCTCGGCGGCGGCGTGATCAAGAGCGCTTGGAGATAGCTCGCCAACAACAAGCAGCGGATGAAGCACGGCGTGATGCGCAGTTGGCCTATTTTAATAGTGAGGCGGACACCTTCAGGGGGATCGTGACTGATACTATTGATACTGCAGATGCTAAGCTTGCTTATTTCAATAGTGATGCAGATACCTTTACTGGTGATGTTTCTAGATTCAATCCAAATCAGACGACATCAGATACGTCAGCACCACCGCGCATTGGGATGATCCCTGGGCAACCGGTGATGACCATCTCCGAAGGGCCAGAGCTATCTGCGGTAGATATTGAAGTTAACGGTATCGTCCAGCGTCGTAATATTTTAGCCAATCAATATGATGTGACATTTACTGATAATGCACATCCTTTGATGTGGGAGCCTGAGGCTGTTGATACCGTTTATCAGTCAACAGTCAAAACAGCGCGAACATTGTATGACATTGTCCACGGGGAAGGGGAATATAACACCTTTCCTATAGCGCCGTACCTTCACAATGATACTTCCACACTTGGTGAGACTTTTAAGAATTTGATTGGCCCTGTCGCTATTGAGTTTATGGATGGTCTTAATGGGGTTAATGTTGAACATATTACTGAGACATTTGGGCATACCCTTCAATTAGGGAGTCAACTAGAGTTCTCATCTGATAGTGCCTTGTTTCAAACAGTTGCTGGTTTGGGCATGGTCTTAGACAACCGTACTTTATCTTTTGGTAGCGAAGTTGTTTCTCAAGCACTAGGTGAAGAACACGCTATAGATTCAACGGATTTGTTTGGCGCTATTTTTGCTAGTACAGTGTTAAACACTGACTTCAACGCGCAACCTGATGTCGACCCTGAATTTGCATCAATGCTTGACACGATGTCTGATTTGGGTGTGTCTTTGCTGCCCCAAATCTTATTCCAATCTGATACCTTGAGCTTTTTAACAGGTAATTCTGATGATATTTTGTCCGATGAAGTGAAAGCTGCATTTGAAGCGGATAATGTTAGTGAGTGGGATTATCTACGCTTTTTAGCATCGGATATATCTCTGGCGGTAAATTTCTCTGATACTGTGACTGCTGACCAAGCTTGGCACTGGATTGTTGCTCAGTTAGGTGGTGGCGATGAGGGCGGATTTGCGCAGTATTTATCTAGTAATAGCTCTGCATTGGGAGGTATGATTGAATCTAGTCATATACAAGATTTTATTACATCCCTTTTTGCTGATTACGATAATGTAGCAATACCTCGGGATATTCTTATTCATGAAATCTATCAATACTTCATGAATATTGATTATCTAACGCCTCCACCAAATTCCAATGAAGGCAATCTATACACCGATTTTATTGAATCGTTTGTTACCCAATTGGCTGGTGGTGATCCTGAAGATCCACGGACATTTAACAATATCCTTACAATTGTCTCTGATTTATTGTCAACTGATGGAGACCTGTCTGTTGTACAAAAACTAACGCTTAATCGATTATCGAGTGTTGGGAGTACCGTTTCATCTTTTGATGCCTTAATGGATGGTGCAAAATTAACACTTGCCAGCATTTTAGGTGGTTTTAACACCATGATTGCTAATTGGGAGGAAGGGCGTAATGAGGATCCCACTGCATCATGGTTAGGTGTTGGTTACGGTGTATTGACTGAGGCATTTTTACCGCTAGCTCTCTTGTTATTTGGCGCTGATGTTCTTGAGTGGTCTGCTCACAAAGCTACCACAACAACTTGGAACAATGTTGCCACAATAGGTAACCGTATTTTTGAACAAATTAGTTATTATGTAAATAACCCTGCGGCCTTGTTTGAAGGGTTAACGGGGGCACCTCCTGGGTCGATTCCGTCTCCACATCCTCCAACCAACCTACCATCACAGAATCTATTTCCATTTGCGAATCCTGAGATTGAGTTTGGTGCGGGGCGGCAAAGTGTTGAGCAATCAATTGTTACTGCGCTAGGGTTAGATTATAGATCATTTGCGAGTGGGCAGACCGTTGGCAGTGTGGCTGGTTTTACTGGGGATTTAGTTGGTGGACCCTTGTCATTATCTCCACGAGTAGCCCGTTGGTTAGATGATGTATCAATTGCTATTGGCAGAAATGTCGATAATATAACCCCGCGAATTGATGATTTTTCGCGAGCTATTGATGATGTATTTAGGAATTGGCCACCATCAGGTGGCCTGACCCCAGCCTATGCTGGTGCAGGTAGTGGTTATTCCCCAAGAGCTTTTGATGATGCCTCTGATGGCAATTTTCTAGATAATTTTAGTCGGTTATTTGCCAATGGAGGTAGTGGGCGTAGTGTTGATCAAGTTTCGACAATGCAGTTATATAGTCAGTTTGGTAATGACTTGTTTGGCGAGGGCAATTTGGCTGGGTTTAGGGATTTTTTACGTCTTTTTCCTGATCAAGCTCATGGACGTGATGCGGCTTCAGTCGTGCTAAATAATTTAGCTTCCAATCCTCGAACAGTCACTTTCATTAATGAAGCCCAAATTTATATAGAACCAGAACTTTTGATTAGGCTGGATGAGTTCTTGCAAATAAATAAGATTGATGATCCAAACTGGAGGGTATTCACTGAAATCTTGGAAGCTGGGAATCAATCTGTTGCCAACATTTTAGATGATTTGATAACAAATCATCCTCTTAGATTAGAGAGCATCTTACGGTATAACGCAACGACATCAGGTGGGGTTGCTCTTGACCTAAATCGTATTAATGCTATGAGTAATGATGAGTGGGTAGAATTTGTTGATGATGTGCCTAATTTAGAAATTTCAACACCAAGACTAAATTCCTCTGAAAGAAGAAACCCGATAAATTGGGCACAAGGTCCCGGACCAAATGGTGAGCCACGTATTCGCCCAGAATTGGCGGGAGATCGAGAAGTAACTGCGCGTGGCATTGACTATCGTGGAGAAGATGGTTTTGATGTTTTGGCGGCAGCTGTGTCAGAAGAAGTTGGCGATGCCGGCGCCATTTTAGAGGCTCAGGGAATTATGGCTGCTCAGGATCAAGGGTTAATTTCAGGAGCGTATCGTTATCCCCCATTAAATGGGCGAAATGCCCCTAATGATTACAATGTAACCTTTAATGGGAGGCGGGTTGACATGGATGTAAAAACTCCTATAGGTGATGGCAGTCGTGATATAAGTGATCAGGTATATGACGTTGGAGGTCATATAAAGGAGCAATTACAAGGTAACTCAAATACTATATTTCTTGTTGATTTAAGAGATTTAGATATGGATCAAGTAACAAACTTTGAAAAGGGACTTAACTCATATCTTACTGATAGAGGGATCGATTTAGATAATGTAATATTTATGAGATAAAGGTAGTGTGTAGTGATAGTGACTATATAAATTTTGTGAACTTGCTCAGCATTTTATTTAAAATAATGACTCATCAAGTAAATGTTCTATTTTTGATAGATATAAACCGAAATAATTTAATGAGGTAAATTAATGTTGCAAGTGATTTCAGGAGAAGTATTTGAGAATGACACATTAGTTCACGATCAATATCGTAAAGCGTTAAGAGAATTATATCAGCGCGTAAGATTTGATCCTAAATATGATGATGAAAAACAACAATTACGGAATCATCTTATTGGATATAAACATGTCATAATTGAAAATGCTGTTGTGGAAGACCGTTTGCTAGAAGGAATGGATATTTATCAGTCTTTGGTAAGAAATACAAAATTTATCAACTGCAACCTAAGAAATACGCTATTTTATGGAAGTATATTTCAAAATTGTACCTTTTATAGTTGTGAGCTTAGTAAGGTTGAGATGTCTGGTCTATCTTTAGCTGGTTGTGATTTCTCCCACAGTATATTTGATTCAACTGATTTAATGCGTTCAGATTGCCGCTTTGCGAATTTTACAGGTTGTCAGTTTTATAATATGGCACTAGCAAATATCGATTTTCGATATGCAAATTTAACTGATTGTGAATTTGATAATTGTGGTTTGTCAGAGTCAAAGATATACAATATATCCACACAATACATAAAGTCATTGGCTGGGTTAAGAATTAGCGGGGATATATCAGTTGATAAATTTGGTACAGAAATGATTTCTGTAGATTTTGAATCAATTAAAGAGTTTTGGGTAGAAAAAACCTAATATGTTGTTGCGGTTGCTTTTGGGGCTACTATTTATTTTCGGTCTTGCCGGTGTCGGATATGAGGCGAGTTACCTGTTGTCCAGTGGGGCGGTGCTACCCATTACCGTAGTAGCCTTGTCTTGTGTTCTTGGCATGTTGGTGTTTCGGTCATGGCAGTATGTGCAGGCGCTGTTGTTCATGGTTTTCATCTTCTTACAAGGGATGTTGTTACCCCATTATTTCTATTTGCCTGTGCGCGATGTGTTGCTGACCCCAACACTCATCGCTGCCATTACGCTATCAATGATTCTAATCCTATTGGCGATGTGGCAACAACCGCAGTGGACACACCATCAAGGGAAATTTGGGTTGGTGGGGTTGGTACTGAGTGTAGTGGGGTTCTTGTGGTTATTCCAGCAAGGGACACTCATCGCGTTTGGCTGGGGGCTTCTGACAGCGATTGTGTTTGGTCTATTGTTGTTTTGCAAGGCTGTCGATTTGTTCCGTGATGAGGATTCGCCCCCCAGTTATATGAATACCGCCCGTGATATTTCACTCCAAGCCCTGACCTTATTCTGGGTCATGATTGTTCTGCAAGTGATGATAGAGGATTTAGGATAAGTCCATGAAACAACGGTTTTTGCTGATATTGATGGCGGTCATGCTGTGGTCTGTACCGAGTATCGCTCTTGCGGCTCAAGACACAACAACTTGTGAGACAGAAGGGGAATCAGCTATCCGAGTGGATGCCTATTTCAGTCGTGCGAATGCGCAATATAGTGATGGCAATTATGAAGCAGCGATTGCTGATTACGATTGTGTGGTGACTATCGATGCTGAATATCCCGCCGTATATGCAAATCGAGGGTTAGCCTACTTTGCACTTGGAGATTATGACAATGCCTTAACGGATTTCACCGCAGCAATCGAATCCAATCCTGATGATGCGACCTTATATTACAATCGCGGCTTAACTCACTATGAATTGGAATCATATGAAGCAGCCATCGCTGATTATGAGCAAGCCATCGATTTAGCTGATGATTATGTTGATGCCTACAATAACTTAGGAAATACTCAGCGTGCCATTGAATTATATGAGGAAGCGATTAGCAATTACACTCAAGCGATCACGCTCGCTCCTGATGGGGAAATCCTATATTTCAATCGTGGGATGACCTATGTTCTGATAGGGGATTATGCGCTTGCTGTTGAGGACTTCACCACCTTACTTAATCTCAATCCGGAGAATGGCGAGGCACGTTTTCAACGTGGGTTAGCATATCAAGCGCTGGGTGAAACAGCACTGGCTCTTGATGATTTAGAAGGCGAACTTAGTAGTGCTGAATCCTATCTTCAGCGGGGGAATGTGTATTTTGAATTGGAAGATTACCCACAGGCACTTGCTGACTATGATGCTGGAATCGCGCTGGATGCAGAAAATGTAGTCCTGCTTTTTAATCGTGGGTTAGTGCATGTCTTATTGGAAGATTATGAGGCTGCCTTAAGTGATTTTGACAGGGCCATTGAGCTTGAACCGACGTGGGCAGATGCTTACTATCAAAGAGGCACTGTGTATCACCTATTGGGTGAGAATGACTTGTCCATTGCCGATTTATCAACTGCTTTGGAGTTATCTTCAGAAGAGTAGTAGGGTTTACTGATGGTGAATTATCGTGCCAAGCAAAAGACAATCCAACCGTGGATTCAAACTCATATCGCCAGTGGTACTCTTGTCTATACGGACAGATACAACATCTATAGTCGATTAACCGAATGGGGATATATGCACCAAACTGTGAATCACTCCAATAGAGAATATACACGCGACGAGGATGGCGATGGTTTTCATGAAGCAGATGTCAATCCATTAAAAGTGTATGGTCTTTGTTACGATCTTGGTTAAGACCTCATCGAGGGATTTCGCAAGAGAAGTTACCGATATATTTGGGCTTTTTTGAGTTTATTCATAATGCCCGATTACGCAGCAAAGCTGTTTTGGCGGCTTTTTTAGCAGTTTTGATCGTAGTTTCTTGAAACACATAAAGAGCCTTAATCTTTTAGATGTCATTCTCAATACGCCTGCTTGCCTAATGCAACATGAGCAGCTCTTATCAGCCGATTTGGAGTAATAAATGGATAACAACTTCACTAAAGATGATGCCACATATGCTTATAGGGGTTATAGATTACAAGCTCTATATACCCTTTGGCGAATATTATCCCCAAATCAAGATGTGTTCTTTCAGCCAGAAGGCTATGAAGACCTGACCATTTTTGAAGGAGAAGCCATAGTTGAAGTTATTCAAGTCAAAGCATATTCAAATGATTTGGTTTTGTCGGATTTCAAGCTATCGTTTTTTCATCGAGTCGAAGAATATTTGTTACAAGATGAACAGATTAATATCAAATTAGTAGTATTTGGCTCCGTTGGGAATGAACTAAAAGGCGCTTTTAGTGGCAACACAAATATTAGAGATAAAGTCATTACTAATGGATAGAGCAAAAAGAAGTCAAATGAATTAAAGTGAAAGCATGAGAAAACGAACCTTTACCCTTAAGGAATCAGAAATCAAAGCGTTTCGTCAAGCCGAGCAAAGTACCCGCGATGCCTATGAATTGAGACGTTTACAAGCGGTTCGGATGTACGGGTCTGGTGACCCGATTCCGAAGATTCAAAAAATGGTGTCAGCAGGCGAAAGTACCATTCGGCAATGGGTGATGCGTTATCAAGTTGACGGTGTGTCGGGTCTGGCGTCTCAGTGGCAAGGTGGCAACGCTAATAAACTCACAGCGGAGCAACATGCCGATCTCATTCAACGCATCGATACCTATACGCCCGACCAAGTGATCGCACCTGATGTTCGAATAGATGAAGGCATCTTTTGGACAATCCGTGATTTTCGAATGGTGATTGAACAATGGTACGGCGTGACTTATAAGAGCAATAATTCTTATTATAAGTTGATGCGTGACTGTGGTTTGAGCCACCAAAAAGCAGAGAAAATCTTCCGGTCTCAACCCAGTGCCGAGCAATTGGCTGAGTTTGAAGCAGATTTGGAAAAAAAATGACCGATTTCCTACAAGATTATCCTGATGGGGTGATTTTAGCGATGGATCAGATGAGCCTTTATTTTCAGGCGACTCTCACGCGGGTGTGGGCTCGTCGAGGACAAACACCAACTATTCGCGTGGCGACACAACGCGATCATGTTCATTTCTATGGCGCACTCAATGTCAGAAACGGGCATGAGGTCGCTTTGACTTTACCTCGACAAACGGGCGAATTGACCTGTCATTTTCTGAATCATCTGCAAGCTTGCTATCCCGGGCGTGCTTTGCTCATCCTCTGGGATCGTGCCAAATGGCATAAAGGTGAAACCGTCAGAACGTTCTTGAGTCAGCATCCCCATATTCAAACCATGCATTTCCCGCCGGGCTCACCCCAACTCAATCCACAAGAACATGTTTGGGAACGAACTCGCGATGCGGTCAGCCACAATCACACCCGCAAAGATTTCCCCGCTCTTGTCAACGCTTTCTCACAATATCTGAGTCAGACACTCTTTCAATTTGACTGGATTGAACGCTATGCACCATCTATTTTATTTGAGGTCTAATTGATATGTCCATAAGCTAGTCAATAAAGGTTTATCAAATGAAAGTACGAAGCAGATACTTGATGCAATCATCGTGGAAGAAGTTGCTGAATCGAACATCCTTGAGGAGGTGGAATCACAACTACAAAGGTTGCTTACAGGAATATCTCCTGTCGATGCATTTGATGCATTGAATGCATGGCTTTATATCTGTGCTGAACAAAGACGAAAGATTACCCAATCAGACATCATTACCAAAATCACTAACATTGGAAAATTTCTGCATGAAAGATATGCATTCCATCAGGAGTGGTTTACTACCATTAAACTTTTGGAAGATGAACTATCAATCCAACGAGGCGAACTTGCAGAAGAATTTTATGAGGGCATTTCCGCTCGGTATGAACATATATTAGCTGGTGTTGACGCAATCCGAATTCAGAAGCTAGAAGCGATATATTCAGCATTTCAAAAAAGTAGAGTGGTGATTGTGCATGGTGCATCAGGGCAAGGCAAAAGCACTTTAGCTTATCGGTATATTTATGAAGTTTATCCCAAGACCTGGCGATTTCAGGTACGTGGTATATCGAGTTCAAAACATTCTTACACAATAGCCAATGCTTTACTCGGGCACATAAATGCTGTCGGCGTTCCAGCAATTGTATATGTCGATGTACTTCCCGGCGATAATCATTGGACTGACCTTATCCAAGAGTTGGCATCATATGATCTTGTTCATGTTCTTGTAACTATTCGAGAAGAAGACTTTCGGCGAGCTAGCATAAGCAACGATCAATTCCGATTTGAAACAACAGAATTACTATTCAATAAAGAAGAAGCTCAAAATATCTATGCAGGTCTCCAATTAGTACAAAACGTAACCGACTTTCTTAACTTTGAAGACGCATGGAACAAGTTTGGTGAAAGTGGCCCCTTACTTGAATTTGTTTATCTTGTTACTCAGGGGCAATCACTCAAAGCGAAACTGGAAAGCCAAATTAATAAACTTCGGGATGAAGTCCGACTACAGGAAATCATGCCTGCTGAATTACTTTTACTCCGCTTGGTGTCCGTTGCGACTGCCTATGAATCACGCCTGAAAATCTCCTCACTCATTGCTGATTTAGACCTTCCAGATCATGAAAGAACATTTCAACTCCTTGAAAAAGAATATTTGCTATGGCGAGACAACGAACTAGGTCTGATCTACGGTATTCATCCAATACGATCACAGATTATTGTTAATCTGCTATCAACAGATTGGATTGATGATGCAAGTCAATGCCTCAACCATATATATGAACCTGATCTTGAAAATTTTTTGCTGTATTCATTTCTGTTGCATGAAAGAGAAGTGCAAGACGAGTTACAAAATACTCTTAGTCAGTTGGAGTTCAATAGCTGGATTGGGGCATTAGGTTGCCTAAAGGCTTTACTTTGGCTCGGTGTGAAACACTATAGTGAAGAAAATGCCGAATTACTCTCAAACTCATTTCAACAATTTGGTAGTTGGATGCATGTATTGGATATAGATGTTTCAGACGCAATGCCCGGTGTCGCAGACAATGCACTTGTAACATTCAAAAAGCTATTCTCGCCAGAGTTAATGAACCAAATTGAAATATACAGAAAACAGCAGACTGATAAGCAAGCTGTTTATATACCAGCAAATACTTGGCTTAGATCAGCGAAATTTGATTTAACTGCACCTAACAATTTAGATGAATGGAATGCATTTGCTACCTGTAGCCTATATTTTGGACACTTCCCACTAAAAAGCGATTTTATTCATCACTTTATTGATTTGATAGAACTAGAAGAATTTTTTGATTTACCGATAGAAACTCTGTCCAATTGGGTTTGGGGCGCTTATCAGATCGACAGTGACATAGTTGATAAGTTTTTAGATACACATGTCGAAGCCTTAGCTGAGAAGTATAAGCAAGAGCAAGATGTTCTGCATGTTGAGAGCAATGAACATGAGATAAAAATACACTTTTGGGTTCAAGATGACGATGAGGATGATTTACAAGACTCTAAAAACGATAGCCTTGGTAGACAAGCTGTAACTCGTTTAAGAGTATTGAGAAAGCTGTTTCCTAATCGGGAAGTATATGCCAGTCAAGGATATGGGCACGATATCTTTCCCATAGAAATGCCCTTTGATGCAACCAAAAAACAAATTGCACAGCATAACTTTGCCTTAGAACAAGCTACAGGACTAAATGCCACATTTCGGGGGGTATCTGAGTTACCACTTAGACCTGATATATGGCAAGAATTCATCGATAGAGTTATTCAGCAGCGATCAGAAGTAGTTAGCCAGTTAAAAAATCTTGAGCGAGTATTGGGTAGGTATTTCGGAAAAAAGGGAATGTACCAAGTTTATGATGCCATTAAAAAAACAGAATGGGATAAGTTTAGTGCAGAGATAGGTAAGCCTATTCTTTTGCCGAAAAGCGCCGTTGATAAATGGGGCTTCGCCGATGAGTTATTACCAAATAACAAAGATGTTGTTAACTTTCAACGCCAATCATTAGCTCTACAACATGTTAAGCCATTTCAGAAAGCATATCGAAATTATCAAAGTGATCTTTCAAACTTTTTCTCACAAGCAACACATGTAATGGTTGCTGCTCCGATCATTGGAAGGGGCAATTTGGATGAAGAAGATTTTTGGTGGGAAGCTGAAAAACAAAAAATTGAAAGACGTTTTATGCGATTATCAGTTATCAACTTACATAATGTGTTGAAATGCTTGCCAGTTGTTCAAGAAACTTTTCGAGAACGTTTTCTTGGGTTAATGAATGAGCCCCAAATCACTGAGTTAGAAAAATTAGAAAAGAAAGAAATAAAAGTACTTCAGAATATCGCAGATTTATGGCTGCCATTTGCCATCCGACCTCAAGCACATTATCAAAATCCAGCAAAAGATAGTCGTGATTGGCACCAACGTCGCTTGAAAGAAATTAAGAAACATCTTCGAAAAAGTTGGCGAGACATAAAAACAAATAATACAAACATACGAATCATCTCCGAAGATGTCCTATGGAATGGTGATTCTGCAATTTGGATTGCAATTGATAGTAGTGATTTATTGGAAGCCAACGATCTAATTGAAGTTATTATAGGGTCTATTCAGAAAGCTGTTGTGACAGTCGGCGACAAAGGTACGACAGAACTTATCTTAAATCGGTTCTGGGAACATTTCTTGATTATGGTTTTAAAAGATGGGAAAAAAGCACTCCATCAAGTGTGCCACTTGGATTGGGACGACTGCTACAAAAAGCCTGAAGAAATAAGATTTTGGTCTTTGATGACACAAGAACTACCACTATTGCTACTACAAGAACTTGGCATCAAGGTTCTTGACAATGACTACGCCAAGCTAGGTCAAGCACTTTTTACACAGGTATCAACCCTAAACCTTTTAGTCGCTCGTTTTGACGAAATCAAAAAGTTGCCGCTATTAGATGATGATGTGGCTATTCGTGGACAAGAGATTATTGATGAGACTATTGCGGCTATCTCTGCTCCGCTACATTCTGTGATGAATACGATTGGTGCGATGATGCAATTTATTTCATCTATCGATTCTAATGAAATAGAAAGTCATCAATTCACTTTGGAAGCTGCAAGCGGTTTAAAACAATTATCGAGCTTAGTTTTACTAGATGAACACGTAAAAGATAATGTTTTAGTGTTATCTCTTGAGGAAAGTATCAAGTGGAGAAGCCAGTTAGGCGATGCACAAAAATTGGCTTTTAAAATAAGCCTACTTTGGCTATCTGATACATTTGTTGAAGGTGATTAGTGAGATGTTTAGATAATAATATTGGCTAATGAATGGTCAGACATACAAAATAAAGAGTATGCGCTTTCTACTTTATTTATATTTAGGTTCAACTAGTACTTTGACTTACATATCTACGGAGGATCTATAAGTGTATATGCGCAGGCAATCGAAAAAGAACATATACAGTAGACTCATCGCTAATTGAAAGATATCCTACTCCCCGTAAAGGTTGATAAAACTACAGTTCCGCCCATAGTAGCTAAAAATTACGAAGACAACACAAAATATACATCACCACCATCAAAATCTCGATATAAGAGAGTTGTTTTCGAGGATTAGCCTACTTATGATGCAGTATTTGATGTACCCTCGCATTTGAGAGATCAAAGACTTTGGCAAGGTCGGGAATGGATTCTGTGCCTTCGATATAGCGGCGTCGGATTTCATCATTGCGGCGTTGGAGGGAGATGGTAAGCTGGATATGTTTAGGGCTTCCTTGATAGAGGCGACCCATAATACACCACATGACATCATTAAGTCCGATATATGATCTGGGTTGAAGGCCCGTATGGGGCATCCCATAATATAACTTATCAAGACGTTACCAGACATAGGGTAGCGTTTTGTTTTGATATAACACCCCACCCGCCAAGATATTAAGAGGAGGTTGGGGTGAGTAACCCATTGACACACAATCAATCACTCTGAACGGACACCCTCAAGGAGGACATCGGTCTCAACGATGGTGATGGCATTACTACCAGGGGAGCCTACGCTAGTGTAAGCCACATATTGCCCATCGGGTGACCACGCAACATGAGCAACGCCACCTGATCCTGTATTCAAAAGGTGGCGCTCATCAGGATTATCAAGCTCAACATACCTTAGTCCCCTATCAACATAAAGAATGGCATCTTCATCAGGTGACCATGAATAGCGCTGAAATTCACCATCTATATTACCTAAAAACATTAAATAATTAAATTCACCATCATAAATTTTTATGCCATACTCACCGCCCTCGATATTACGTTCCTCAAGTGATAAGAAATCAGCATAAGAAATTGATAGATAAGTTCCTTGAGGTGACCATTTGGGGTTACGTTCACTTGTTTGTGATGATCCAATTCTTTTCATTATATCGAGGGTTTCCGGATTAAATTCATATATATCACACTGCTGAACATTATTCAATTCATTACATTGAGTATATGTAATGAATTGAGTATGGGGGTTTATGGAAAATAAGGTTAGCCCATTATCTATATTTAGGTCACGAAAAGTTCTGCTAGGTATGTAATTATTGATAGTTTCATTATATAGATCGATTTCAACTAATCGCGATTTATAATTTAGATCTAGCTCTGAAAGAATAATATTATCATTCTGCCAACTATATGCTCCCACAAATTCTACAAGTGAGAGGCCTTTTGGAATGGTATATTGCTCAAAACCATCCTCACCTATATCATAGATATATAAGTCGCCTGATGAACCAGAACCTCGATATGTATATAAGAGTTGGGCATTATCAGGTTTCCAGATAACACCCAAATAGACTCCTTGCCCATTGGGTTTGTGCATCACGGCACCATTAGGGGGGCGTTGAGAATACCAAATCGTCCCAATGGCAAACAACACAATGCTGATACATAACACCACAATGCCCAGAATTACACCGGAAAAGCAATAGAGTATGCCTTTCATGATTATCATTTATCTCCCACTTGATGATCTATATCGCTTGTATAAACTAAACATTACCCAATTGCTAATGATAAATATTCACACCTTTTTCAGATTAGAACCCTTGGTTGTTTAGCCAATCAGTGATTCTACCTTGTAAAGCATTGAGACCTGATCTTAATCCACCTTCGATAGCGCTCGCCTCTGGTGTGGAACGAATTTGATTAGCTGCTACTGAAGTAATCACACCTAGTATCTCTAATCTATTGAGTAGTGCTTCTCCCTCTTCCGTTAACCCCGCATCATCAACCAAGTCTTCTATATTATACTGGATAATAAATTGTTGCGTTTGGATAACTGCTTGTATATCTTGGTCCGTACCCCCATAGGTTTCAGGATCTACGTCATATTGTTGCGGCAAAAGCCTATCAATATTGTATAAATCCCATGCAATACGATTGCCTATTACCCATGCTTCATCTGATGGTGTCATGGGGTATTGATTCGGATAAAGAGGTGTCCAAACAGAAAACTCAACAGGGTGGATGATGTTTTCAAAGTCAGTAGTGGATGGTGAAATAATTTGAGGAATAGGAACTCTGAAGGGAAAAGGGGCGTGAGTCAAGGTTGTGCCATCACCCAACCGGAGCGTTAACATGTTAAATGGATTGAAATAGTCAACCTCTATTATAATATCCATCCCTGAAGGATCGCCAACATTTTGAGGTAAAACAACGGCTCCATTAACGATTGCTTCAGCATACATCACATTACGGTAGACTGATGTGATGAAAATACGTTCTGAGCGAGGTTCATGTTGCATGAGATTTTCGTGGGCAATATAACCTGTTGCGATGGATGAATTGTGGGCAGCATACCATTTGCTCTCGCTAGGCTCATATAAATACTTCATCCATAGCCGAACTGATTCAGAACTACCCATACTCGGTGGCAATCCCCGTTCAAATAATAACCGCGCTTCTTCCATATGATACAGTAAACCACGATTCATAGCTTGCCACCAAAGGCTGCCATTTTCATTAAAAACTTTACGTTGGAACTCCCAATTAGTAAAGTCTACTTGACTTTGCCCATACCCGAGGCCTTCACCAAAGCCATACCCATAGTCAGCTTCATTAAAAAAATTGCGAGTATATGTTAATCGCTCTTCTGGGCTGCCCTCGCTGGTAATTGCATTGATTCTTTGGTTAGCGAATGTTGTTGCATAGTGTTGCCAGAATTGTTGACTACCCTGTATATTTGGATTCGGGATAAAATCAAATTCTCCCTCTATAATACTATTCTCGGAAACCGTAATTGTTTCAGGCTCTCGATTATAGTTAGTATATATCCAGCGTTTGAAGTCATCGGTCGTCAAGATATTGTTGTAGTTATCAAGTATCTTGTTCAAATCATTAAAAGGTACACTCTGCCAATCATCATGGATGACAAAGTATTGATCTAAAAGTTCACTGACTTTATCACTAATGATTCGTATATTGTTGCCATCACTGACTTGAATACTTTCATGTTGTTGGATGTAATTCGTGAGCCATTGCATTAAGGGTTCATCACCTTCAGGGTGCGCATAGAGAGTGCCATTCATATGCTGAATAGGAGGGTGTGATGTAATGGGTATTCCATGTGCGCCTGTCGCACCAATGCGATACACACCACCACCGGATAAGCTTTGGGTGCTTTGCGACGCATGATCCAAAAGGATGACATCACTATCCGTCAATAGAATTTGACTTCCAAGAGTGACACCTTCGGTCATGCTGGTGGTGGGTGGGTGCCAGTCGCCTTCACCATGCCGTAACAACAGTGTACTGCCTTCATAAATAATGGTGGCGGTGTATTGTTGCAGATAAGCTTGCATCCGTAGTTGTAGCTGATGATGGGTGGTCAAATCACGGTGAAGTTGCATCAATTTGCCACGTGTGGCCGCAATCGAGACACCGATAATATTGTCTGGCATGATGTCGATTTCGTGTGCTAAACCGTCAATATATTGCTGATTGGTGTCCGCATCCCAAGACTGCAATTGTTGGATGCTCATCACCATCTGGTCGATATTTGCCATAAAAAGGTTCCTGTTTATTGTCAGATGTAATAAGCATAAAGGGAAAAGCAGGGGCTAATGCGCATAGTCCGCATGTTTTTGCCCCTGTTGAATGTGATGTTAAGCGGCTAAAACCAAGAAACAGGCATCAGCATCTTGGTTAATCCACTTGGCAGTTTTATCGACTTGCAAAACGCCCTCACTATATGTCGAGTCGCTGTTATCGGCTCCCCAGATGATGGTATCGGTAGCGCTACTGGTGCCTGTGGTGTTAAGCACCAAATAGTATTGGGTGTCTTTGGTGAGGGTGGGGGATGTCGCAAAAGTGAATTCAACCCATTGATAACTGTCATCAACATCACTGGCATTGATAGTATCGCTGGTGCCATTGGTAATGAGTGTACCCGGATAAGGTGCCGAAGCGCTCAAGCGTAGAGTGGTGCCAATCTCTGCTTCGCCGATGGTGCCCAAGTGACTGTATTCAATTACAGGCTGCTCGGCGCGGAGTTCCACACTGAGTTGTCCGGTTGGGTTCCCGACACGCCGCAACCATAAACGGACACTTTGCACTGGCTGACTGGCACTGGCAATAAAACTTTGGGACAAGCGGTCATTGATGCCATCATTCAACATATATTCAGCATCTTGATAACGCTTATCATATTGTGCCAGATAAGCGATGGTGACAGGTTCAAGATACCATTGGGTTTCAAAGAGGGTTTTTCCATCGGATAATTGGTGGGATTCACCAATGATGAAGTAGGCTTCTTCATGAGAGGTTTGATCTTCTTTGATCGTGATCACATCACCAATGGTTAATCCAAGTTGTAAAGTATGTTGGTTACCACCGTGGGTGCCATGGCTGCGCAAGGTTACAGAACGAACAATGCCGCGTGGATCTTTACGGCGTTCCAGTTCAAATTCTGCGATAGAAAGGGCTTCATCTAAATCACTTAAGGCGGCAATGCTGATGTTCATGGCGCGGCGGCCATATTCCGCTATTGAGATGTCATTCCATGCCAAGGCATCCATCCGCCCTAAGTCGAGTATTTTTTGCCCCTTGATGATACAGGTATCGAGTACAGCTTCTGTTGTTCCTGTGTTAGTGATTGACAATTGGGCATTATTGGCATTTGCAATCAGACTCACTGTTCCGCTTTCGCTGCTAAAGCTATAGGTTAAGCTGGTGTTGCGTCCACCTACACGCCCACCACCCTCATCTTCAAATTTTGCGCGAATGGTTCGTTGCCCATTTGTGGGAACGGTGATGGATTGTTTTAATTCCCAGAGGGTTTCATCGTTGGTGGCACTAATGCTCCGTGGGCGGCAAGTGACAACAATTTCATTGTGAAAGTCTGCAATATCAGCATAACTATATTGTAAATTGCGCATGGAATTGTCGAGTGTCGCAGCCGGATCGGTAGCTGTGAGCAGGTGATTGCGATTCCAAAAGACAGCTTTGCCATCGCGTCGGAAGAAAAAACGCCCTCGTTCAGCGGCAGTCACATCACGAATAGCACGTAATACGCTAAAGGTGTCGCGGCTGCTATCCGCTGACTCCCCACTATGAACCCAATTATCACCAGCTAAGGTTAAGGTTAATTGCCCTGTTTCAAGACTCATTAAGTCACTGGCACTTCCCAATACAGTGTCTACACCCAGCCGTGCACGTCCTAAGATGGCAACATTAGTCATGGCTGGTGGGGTAACAACTTCTAGCAACAATTGTTGCATGATTTCATCGGTACGGACTTGTTCTTGAATAGGGAGTTGGGTTTGGGCTTGGCGCATAAATTGGAGTGGCCCCGCAGCAGTGATACGTGTTTGGCGCTCCCCATTAATCCCGACAGTGGGTCGCAGGGTTTCAATCCATCCGATCCATAGGGTATGCCAAGTTACGCCAGCATCGGTTGAATACTGTATCCGTACAGGGCGATAAGGTACTAATTTCCCAGATAATGGGCTGCTATGATTTTCAGGGGAGTAATGTTGTGTATCGTTTTTTAACACGAGTTGCAACATGCCATCTTCTGCGATGTCACCATAGGGGCGGCGTGATCCTAAAAACCACGCTACTTTCATCACATCAGTGGTGATGTCATTGTAACTATCATCAAAACTGCCGTTTCGTTCCCAATCGATTGATATTTTCCAATCTGTTGTCATTTATTTATCCTTTGTTTGTTAATCTTGTAAAATACTGGTTTGGCCAGACCGAACAAGCCGCAAACTCGATCGACATCCCGTTGCGTAAATGATATTAATGATGCGATCGATTAAGTTTTTAAGAACTTGATGTTTGGTTTGTCCCGTTGTGTTGATTTCTCGTTGTTTCTCCTCGCCAATTTGGTTGATATTGTTTTGCCCAGCATCTCTTGCTAATGCCAATTGACTCGCTTCACCAATATATAAATGGACTGTATTTTCAAGCGCATCCCGTTTTTGGTTGAATCGATTTTCTACCATCCAAATGCGGTAGTTTAGGTTTTGTGCAATGTGAAATGTAACTGAGGTCAGGTTGTTGCTCGTTTCGATAGAATTATCATTACCAGAATTATCTTGCTGATTATTTGAGCGAATAGCTGTTTGCGATTCACGAACTGCCATATGGATCTCCTTGTGGACAGGGAACATCCCCATCTTCTTCCATGATTTCTGCACGTAGCATGGCATCGCATCGCCCGCGTTCAAACTGACTGACGACAAAATCCCGTGCCTGATTGATTTGAGCAACACCACTCTGGCTTAGTGCATTAAGGGTATGCTGGAGGCTTACCCTTTGGGCATCAAGTTTGTTGATGTGTTCTAGCTGTGTGTGATAAAACACACCTTCTTCACCAATAATGGTTTGTTTGAATGCACTGATGTCTTGTTGACTAGTTTCAACGATTTCAGATAGTTGTCGCGTAATTTCTGCGCGTAGAGAGCCTAATTCACTAGTTGCGTTGCTTTCTTCTTCTCGAGTATTTTGTTGTGTATGTGCGTTTTGTGTGTCCGCCATCGTTATTCCAGAATCTCTTCACATTGCCGTTTTCGTTTTACGCGCAACTTTTCTTTTCGCCTGATTTTTGCATTTTGAATGTCTGTTCCTGCCTGAGCCGATACTTGATTGACCGTATTTTGCTGGCTATTGAAGGCAGAAATTAACTGCTGTTTCTGCACATTTGAGTGTTCGGTGATCAGGTTTTGATAGGTGTTTGCCCTATTTTCGATATCCGCCAATGCGCCTGACCCGATATCTGTGATGTGTTGTAAACTTTCAGCATGTTGTTCTAGTAGTTCACTGTATATATCGAGTAGGCCATTGCTGGTCGTACGAACATCTTCTTTATTCAGATCTATGGTAGTTGTAAGTTGATAGCTTTGATGACTCATTTGACCTAGCCCACTCACGCTGTCTAAGCTATCTGCCAATAACTCGGGTGTAGCTAGTTCATTTGAAGTTCCTTCTTCACTCATCGGTTTGTTTTTTCCTCCCTATATGTTCATTACGAATAGAAAAGGGGAAGGGCATAATACCCTTCCGCCAAAGTTATTCAGATGTTAAGCGATGGTGCCCCAAGCCGGTGCAGAGCCAGTCGCAGGTTGCAAAACCGCACTGAAGCCTACCGCACCACCGGTTTCGATGGTGGGGGAGTAGCTTTGCACCAAGAATTCACCACTGTATTTGGGGTCACCAGTGGTGGGGTCAGCATTTTGCCCGACTTCAATTTCCAAGGTGACTTGTGCACCAGCTGCCATCGCTCCTTGAATCACGGTATGGGTGCCAAGGGTGGCATCGGTGGTCAAAAAACCATTGATGGTCACGGGGGCTTGTACTTGCCCATTCACAAAGTTGTGAGCATCATCACCAAAACCTGTGACATCATGTTGGTCATTGGTCAAGCCTACTTCTACACTGGTAATGTCCCCATCGGCAAAAGTGCGAAGGGTACCAGCTGCGTCATCCATTTTGACCACGATGTGGTCGCCAGCTAATTTAGCCATAATTGTTTGTACTTTCCTTTTATATGTTTATGTTGGTTGTTAGGTCTAAAATCGAACGAGATTGATGGCCAAGGTCAATGTATCACCAGCACTGCCGGTGCGGGTGGCTGTCCAACGGGTGTATTGCGGCACACTGCCATACAAGACAATGCGTTCGGCATTAACGCTTGATCCATCAAGGGTGAAAGTGGCGAGGGTGGTTTCCTCGCTGGCGAATGCACCAGTGGTGGAGCCTTCCACCGTGATGCTGTAGGTATCCGAGACAGCGGCTTGCAAGATGTGCAAAAAGACTGCACCGCCATTGCTGGTGGCACTCCCGTGATTCACGACACTCCCATTGGTGCTATTCGTAATGTCCACGGGAACGGCGAGGGCAACACCCCATCCGCCACGTTTGCCTTTGGATACAAATTGTGCCGTGAAGGGAATCGCATTATTGACCTCAGGCATCGATTGATACTGGCCTTGCAACACATCCATGCTGAACATGGGGTCACCATTGGCGGGGTCAGTATTTTGGCCTAAACAGACGGAAATGATGTCCTCAAGGGCGTGCCCTTTCAACACAGGATGTGAGCGATCCGTCGCAGCATTCAAAAAGCCCTTGTGTTCAATGGTCAATTTGCGCTGACCATTCACAAAATTATGAGCCGCATCACCAAAAGCACTCACATCATGTTGTGTGTGTTCATCGGTGATGCTGATGCTGTTACTATCAGCGGTGAGTGGGTAGCCACCCACCAAAACATTGACATAGTGTCCAGCTAATTTCATGGCTGTTGTGTTCCTCCTTGTTTATCGGTTGGCGTTGTCATAGCGATTAACAAAACCATGAACGATGATCACATCGGCAGTCTCGGCAAAGGCACGCACATCGCGTCCGTTTTGCAAGAGATGACCGGGAATGACCTCCATGAGTCCCTGTTGTGGGGCAAGACTGACGATGACATGGTCATCGGGGCTAGTCGTACCACCCCATTGCACGGTCAGCTTGACACTGTTGGTGCTGGTGTTGGTGGCACTCAGCCAGACCTCATCCCACTCATTGGCGGCAACATTGCCAAGTGCTTCATGAATCAGGGTACCGGGTGACGCGGTGGCACCGATTTTGATGCCGCGCCCGTCATCGGATTGGGTGAGTTTGCGTTTTTTATAGTCGCGGTAATCCCGCATGGGTTGCGTAACCTCCTGTTGCTTATCCGATCAAGATTGTTGTTCAGTACGGTGGTGGGTGGGCGTGTCACGGTCAGCGGGGTGGGGGCAAGAAACCTATTGTCACAACCCTGTGGCATACCAAGACGCCAAAAAGAGTTAGGGTAGGACGTTGTTGATGCCGAGTCGGGTCATAACACAGATGTCTGTGTCCCCGCTGAACGCCGCGTGCCACCGTACTACCTATCAGTATCCTTGGTTTTTGAGGCGCTAATCCGCATAGTCCGCATCTTATGATGCGTTTTTGACCAATTTTGCCAAGTGATCCCGTTCGGCAAGTAGGCGGTCACGCTCGGCTTCTATGTGGGCGAGCTTTTGTTCTAAGCCGAGGATGCGCAGTGTCTTTTGTCGGTCGTTTTCTTCTAAAACTTCAATACGTCCGCGTAAATCAGCAATCAGGCTATCCCGACTGGCTAACGCTTCAACCGCCTGCATCAAGGCAGTGGTCAATTGCGAAACGGCCTCGGCACTATGCCCCAGCGTACTGGCATCATTGACTTGGATTTGCGAGGTACGCAAGCCACTTTGCATATAGGCGATATAGACCAGCCCCAGCAAGGTTAGCAACCCCACCACCGTATCTGTACTCAAATCATTACCTCCTTTCCTAAATCTAATGGAACACAAAACCCTCTGCGGACAGTAGGGCAGAGGGGTGTCTGACGATGTAATAACGTTATTGGTGAATAAGGTTACTGGGAGATGTTGAGGTTAATCCGCATAGTCCGCATGTTGAGGATGTATGTTGACAATGGGATTGAGGGTAATATGGGGAATCAGCTACTGATAGTGAATGATTTGGTGAATGCGAGCATTTGAGAGGTCAAATACTTTGGCGAGATCGGGAATGGATTCAGTGCCTTCGATATAGGTACTCCATTTAAAAGTGTGAGCTAACATAAAAAGGGCAAAAAAGTTCGGTTAATTCCAAGATCGATGCCAAATGGTGATTTTTGGAGCAAGGTTGAGGTTGTTTTGCAGGAATGTAGGCAGATTTTGTGCCCAGTAACTGCCTCAAAGGGGTGAAGTGGTGGGTATGAGGCAGGGGGTTATGCGGCCATAGGCCGTGGAGGAAGTGGTGTCGTAAGAATTTCCCTAACCGTCCATCGGTGGTCGGTGACCCCGATAGCCATGGCAGGGGTTTTGCCCTTGAGGGACTCATGTTTTCGGACGAGATGGTAATATGCTCGCCACCACTGGACATGAATCAAGAGGCTTTCCTCAGATTGAGCGAGGGCCCAAGTGCGTCGCGCGAGTAGGGATACTCCTTGTCGAATGGTCAGATTAACGCGCTCAATAAAAGCAGTTTGAATGGTTTGGTTAAAGCCTTGAGCGTCGAGTATGTCATAGAGTGCTTTTTGTTTGCCGCATCGCATTCGCGTGATGGTGTAAACGAGTTTTCGTCTTTTTCGTCGTTTGATGAGTTGCCCATATAAAAGTCGTGCATCGACTTGCCACTGGTGTGTGCGTGCATGCAGGGTTTGAATCCATTGGCCAAAATGGGCGGTTAAGCCTGAATGGTAGGGACGAAAGCCATCGGTGGTGACTGCGGGTACACAATCTGGATGTAATCGTTGGGCAAAGTCATGGATGAGAGCGTGTCCATCGATGGCTTTGCGGCCTCCGACGTGGATGCTAGGTAATATTTTTGAGACGGGGTCAATGACAACCCATAGCCAGCGTCCTCTATTGAACCCGCGTACCTTGGCATACAACTCATCCATTTGCACTAAGGGGAGTACCAAACCACGAAACAAGATGTCGTGTAGGTGGGTGCTATGTTGACCAGCTTTGGTTAACCAGCGAGCGATGGTGGCTTCTGAGTAGCCGGTGTAGCGCACCATAACCGAGGTGTCGACGCCTTCAGCCATGAACCACAAGACCATTTCGACATCACGGGCTTTCTTTTTGAGGTGATACAGTGGTGTTCCTTTGCGAGACGTGAATCGTTTTTTGCAACATTGGCATCGTAGTTGTGGAATATCGTTATCCTTGCCGCGAGAGGTATCTTTGACCAAGGCATGAATTGCGGGATCGGTGATGCCAAAATAGGCACAGGCTTGGTTGAGGCAAGCATATCCACGGGTGTTGAATTGTTTTTTACGACCACCTTTGCCTTTGCGTTGAGACCAGGGTGTGACCTGATGATTGATGCGTGCCACTTGTAGGCTAAGACCAGCACAGCAATGCGGGCAGTCATGGGGTGTTTTGGGACGCCATTGGCGGGTGCGGCGGTCAACTTGGCGTTGAAAGTAGCGATTCAGGGTGCGGCGTAGGAGGCTGAACTGGCGTCGTCCTGTTTTGGAGAGCAGGCACCACAACAAGATACCGATGATTAGGGTTTCAATGAGCTGTATATAAAGGAAAGTCATAGGCAAACATATTGACTGGATCGATTTTCAAGTCAAATAGTTTACGCATCTGGCTTTTGCAGGCAAGACCCAGTTAGCTCACGTTTTTATGGGGAGTACCGAAAAATGGAAGAAATTTTGTTTTGCCGATTGCAACAGCGTTTACAATGCTGGTTTTTGTTGTCCCCATTTTATTTTTGGAATTTGGTGGGGAAACAGCCAAGAATTTTTGTGGGTTATCGAGTGCTAATGCGCAAGATAACCCATGTTTAGTCCAAGACGCCACAATTTCCGCCTTAGAAGGGGCATTATTGCAAGCGACCATTGATACTATTGATCATCAAGCAACAGTTGTCGCCCTTCAATCTGCACCGCAAGTTGTGCCTCCTCAGGGGGATAGTGGCTCTGCTGTCGCACCTCAAAATGTTCCTGGGTTACCTTTTGTTGATAATTTTGATGATAATTCTAGTGGGTGGGCACTTACTGATGGTAATTATATGAATGGGGACCAACTCATCATCGCTAATAATTTTGATCTGTATGTTCCCATAAGTATTCCAGATAATTTTTACGTTGAATTGAACTTTTTCCACCAAGATTATCCAAGAGTTACCATAAAATGGGGACAGGTTGCTGAGGGTACCTACAATCAGTGCTATTTCGATGTAAGAAGTAATTATTGCACTTCACTTGCTGCAGCAGGTTCAACCCAACTTATAACTAATGTAAATAGTCTTGTGCGAGCAAGAGAAAATCAGACCGTCTCCATTGAACATCAAAATGGTGATACTCGCCTATATGTAAATGGTGAAATGCTAGGGTTTTTTCAATCTCAATTTGAAGGCGATCAGTTAGTTATAACAGGAAATGGCCTAATGCTTAATGAGATTCAGGTGCGGCAGCAAAGATAGAAATAACTTGAGAATTACTCAAAGCGGATTTCAAAACGGAAGTGTATAATCGCTAATATGCTAAATAGCATTCGATCTTCCCACCTCCACATAATGCTCAAATCTAAGGCTTGCCCCGGCAGAATCACCAGCTCCTCAAATCTCTCCGCCGGTTGCCATGGCCCCGGTGGATTGGGTTGGTGGCCAAAGGCGATTTGGATGTCTTGTGGGTAGATGGTCACAGGCTCAAATTGTCCGTTATAAAGTCGCAATTCCGTTACCAAATAGCCATCGGGTGAGGTGGCGGCACTGACCAACTCAACATGTAACAAGTCCTTGGCGGGGATCGGTGTCGCAGTCGGGATGATGGGTGTGGCGGTGGCGATGGGTTCGCTGCGCTCGGTATCGGTAGAGAGGTAACCCGTGCGGGTGAGTTCTTGTTCGGCTTCATAGCGTGCTATCACTAGCGAACGGGTCGCGGTTGGTGCGCCTTCCTCATCAACTTCACCCATCAACACCAGCACCAAGCCGGGTGAAATCTGGCGAAAAGCCGCCGTATCACTGCGACGAACGTCGGTGAGCGAGTCAAAACGATATTCAATCACCGCGCCAGTGTTCAGAATCAAATGGAAGATTGCGTCCTCATTCAAGCGATCAAAAAGTTCATTGTTATCCTTACTCCACGGGATACCGACCACGCGCCGCACGGACATGCCCAACAAATAACTGGCGGTATCAGGATTGGGGTCATACTCCCATTCAGAAAATTCAACCATCCGTCGTTGTACCACAAACACCCGTGGTTGCTGTTCGCCGCTGGGATAGATTTGTAAACCCACAGGATAAGCTAACGCCCGTCCGGTGTCGCGGTCACCATCGCGGATGATGGTATCTTGTTCTTCCAAGGCAATTGGGGTGGGGGTTACAGTCTGGCGAGCGGTCGGTGAAGCAAACGGATCATTGGCGACTGGATTGGTATCGTCTCCACCGCCGCTCAATTGCATGATCACAAACCCAGCTAAACAGATAAACATCAGAATACCCGCTGCTACCATCACCATCGGATTGGGCAGATTGCCACCGTTGGGCACATACTCATCTTCAGGTGTGATCAATGGTTGACCACTCATGGCTGCTTCCTTGACCCGTTCGGGCGGCTTTGCCCAGCGTGCGCCAACGGGTACTAAGGCATCTTGCTCGAAACGCTCCAACATGGCTTTAACCACCAGTAATTCTTCAGCATCGGTCACGGCACCGGCTTTGTTGGCTTCGCGTTCTAAGATGTCCCGATAATATTGTTGGCGTTGGGTCGGAACCAATGCGTAGGCTTCATCGAGTTCTTCCAATGTCAGATTTTGCCACTCATCGAGTGAACGATAGCTGAGCGTTTCATCAGTGATGATGGGATTATCGGTCATTGGTGGTGTCTCCTTGCGTTAATCGATTGGCATCGATGGTGCCGCTGATGGTGGCTTCTTCAGGCATGGCGGCGGTCAGATTCAAGAGGCGATTGACATCCTGTTGGGCTTGTTGTTGGGATGATCCGGTGTTGTGGCGAACATGTTTAACCAATGCGCCTTGGATTTCAGGGGCGAGGGTGCGCCCATCGGGTGTATTCTGTTGTTGGTTGGTGATGGCCATCATATCCGCACCATTCAGTCCCAAACGCAAAGCCTGATCCCCGATAGTGTTAAAGCGAGCCGCTTCGCTAATCGGAGCTTGGCCTGCGATGGGTTGTATTCCGACCGCCTGTGCCATGCGACCGCCAAAGGTATCACCAGCTCCGGCTAGCATGGGTTGTCCCATCTTTTGACGATAGTCGCGTTCCATATCGATGGCATCCGCCACGACTGCACCAACGTGGTTGTGACCGCGTACCGCCATTTGTCCTGCGACAGGAGTAGCATTTTGTTGGCTTGTATTGCTTAAAGTAGTAGCCGCCGCACTCAGCGCACGACCGGCTTGATCAAGGCTGGTGGTGTCGAGTGTTTGCGGTGATGAATTACTTGTTCCCGTGCCCGATGCATTGAGCGTTTGACGCAGCGCGGCATCATCGCGCACATTATCGGCGTCGATTTGGGCTTGGGTGGTGCTGGCATCGCGTAAGCTATCTTGGCTCAAAAGTTGTTGCGTGGTTTGCGGTGTGAGCTCAGGATCGGGTGTAAAGTCTGCTTGGATACTAGATGTACGACGCCCCGCTGGACTGGTCGTGGTGCGCTCAGCTGGATCGTATCCTGTTACGGGGATCGATTGTGGCGGTGTATTTGATGGTGAAATACCAGAACTCGCCCCACGAGATAGTGCCACAGATGGTGTTAAGGCTGTCATCGTATCGACCGATGAAACACTCGGCACATCATTTGAGTTAGTAGCTGTAGATTGATTTTGTGTCGTACTATTGCCTCCACTACCCGAATTTATCATGCGCCGTGAGCCGCTCATATTGGCCATCCGCCCTGCCATCATGAGTTGACTGCCTGCCATACCGGTAGCTTGCCCACCAATCCCCGTGGCACTCATCCCTGCCATCGCAGCACCTGCCAGTGCCAAGGCGCAGCCACCCGTGGCGACCGCCGCGACCGTACCCGCGCCTGCAATGGCTGCACCGGTGGCCACTTGTTGTGGTGGAATGACTGCCCCTCCAGTGGCTTGACTGACTGCGCTGAAGATGCGGGTTAAGGCACTCCAGACCAGCTTGCTACCCGCCAGCATCAAGATAAACATCAAGACCGCACATAGTAACCCAACACCAATCGACGCCAACGGATTCTGTGTCGCAGCAGCCGCGAGGGCTAGTGATACCACCAGAGCTTGTCCAAGTGCAATGACGACACTGGTGATGACGATCTCGATCCACAAATCGACTACCGACTTGGCAATGACCTCCGTGCGTTTGAAAAAGGCAAAGATGGCGGCAGCGCCAAAGGACACAAAACTGAGTCCTTGCGCAAACGTCACCAGCAGGTAGACAATCTTTTCAAAGATACCCAACCACAACAACGGCCACGCCCCGACTAAGCGATATTGGGCTTCGGCAGCTAGCTCCAATGAGCGTTCGCGGTCATCATCGGGAATAAATGGCCATGTGGGGGGTGAGATCGTTTTATCAAAATAGCCATCGTTAAAATACCAGCGAAAGGGTAGATTGTTTTCATAACTACCCGGATTCGGGGTGATGCAATTCCCAATCGCAGCTGGTGCTTGTCCCAAGACATCGCGTGAGGTGGCCAGCATATAGGCCATACCAATATCTAAACCATCAACGCCTGCCCCCGCACCAATTGAGGGGGAACCATTGATCCAGCCGAAATTGTCACAGGGCGGTAACATCGGTGTGCCATCACTAGCCAAATTAGAGTTAAGCGGGGCTAATGGCGAGCCACTATTGTTGATCGAATCCAGAGAGGTCGCATAAAAGAAGGTGTTGATGTCAGTACGCAGGTTATTCATACCGAGATACAACTCAGGCCCCAATTGGAAGAACAGTGCTACCAAGACATACCAAGTAAATGCGCTTTTGAACTCAACCACATTAAAGCGGATAAAGTGAGCGATTAGGTAACTCAAGCCGAGTACCAGCATGGCGATGGTGAAACTCATCGAAACTGCGATACCAAATTGTGAATTGCTCTGGGTAATGAGTGGGGCAAAGGCTTGATTGGCGATGAAGTCAGTCACCAGATCAATGATGATGCCCAGTAGAAAGATGATTTTCATCAGGAACCATTGTAGTTGAGCACTCAGCAAAAGAATGTCATACCACAAACCATCAATCGCAAACTGAATATCTTGAGTCAGATCATCCACCCAATCCCCCGGATCAGGGACTTGTGCTGAAGCCGTAGCGGGGAATGCCAGTAGTATCCCCAATATCAAGATTACAAGGAGGTATTTTTTCATCATCATGTGTCTCCCCGATTTAAGGAATGAGTCCGGGCTGATTGCCCGCACTGAGTAGCAACGTAAAGGTCTGTGGCTCACTCGATCCGCTGAGTGTCCATGCCTGACCAAAATAAGGTACAACCAACTGGACTTCAGCATGACTGGTGGCTTGGAGTTGGGCAAACCCTTGGGCATCAGTAAATGCATGAGCCAGCAAATTGTTGGTACCCACTTCCACCAAGCGTACCGAAATGCCCCGAATACCTTCACTGACATCCAAGACTTGATTCAGGTTTTCATCGTAACCCACAATGACACTCGCTTCGATCACACGTGGCGGAATGGCGGTTGCAGTCGGTTGTGGCGACGGTGGTGCTTGAATCAATTCGATTTGCTCCACAGGGATCAGGGTGGGTGTTGCTATTGGACTGGGAACTTTGCCATTGGGCAGAATTAAGGTGAGGTCATCAGCTTGATAGACATCAATCGCATCGATGGCGATCATGTTGCCACTGCTATTGGGATTGGTGTTGTTTGTATTGCGCAATTCCAGAAGATGCTCACCAGCTCCCACATAAAAGACCGCTGTTACCGCAAATAATCCAGTCGGTGAGTAGCTATCGATGGTTGCCATAACCTCTCCATTAACAACCACCTCCCAGATACCGCCATTGGTGAATCCCACATAACGGATACGAATGGCCTCACCTGAAAAGGGAAATCTCAACACCGCATCAGGCGCTTCACTGAAGTGATACTGACCACGACTGGCTTGTTGTGATCCGATGGGTGTCCAATCCCCTCGTATATATTGAAGGGCAGGATGGTCACTCTCGAAGGTAACCCAATTTTCAAAATTGTTATAAGGAGCAGGCAATAGCGTTGCATTAGGCAATGGTTCGATGGGGTGCGGTGGTTCAGCTAGAATCTGAACATCATCAGGTAGATCGGTGCTAGTTGGAATCAGTGTCACATCGGGCATGATGATTGATGCTTGAGCGATACGGGTGGATAAAGTCGGTGTACTGGTGAGTGTAAGCGTCATGGTGGCAGTTGGTGTGTTGGTAGGGAACCGAGTGGGTGTTGCGGATGGAATAGCTGTTGTTGTGGTGATCGGTGTGGGGCTGTTATCGGATGTAATTTCCTCAGGTGTGGGTTGAGGCAGGATCAACACAATCTCCACCACACTGATGATGGATAGGATAACAATTCCGATAATGCCCATAATGATGTTGCGCCGCATAATGCTGAATCTCCAATGATCTCGAAGACCCAGCATAAAGGCGATTTTATTGTTCGGTGTTTAGAAATCTGACAAAATGAGTCTGTGCTAAAGCCGAATAAATGTAGTTATTTGTTGCCCTCTGTATATTAGCTTACTTGTGTCAAATCCATAAGCGTAAACTTAAATTTTAATTTATATTATTAAATCAAAAAAAGCATTGGTTACATAACGCATTATGTCTGCTATTCAATTAAATTTGTACCAGAAATATTACGAAAATGTACTAGATTAACCCTAGACAAAGTATGAGTTTAGTCATTAGGATTACACGATATTTTATGACATATTTATAGACTGCACACAAAATAAGTGGTATCAATATTTGGGGGATGGTTACATGTTCCAACGGGGTTGGCTTGTATTACAAATTGTTTTTGTGGTAATCATGATGTTTGCGCTTGGTGGGCAGGGGTATGCCCAAGATGTGTTGCCAAGCCAAACACCAACACCTACGATGACAAATTCCCCATCACCAAGTCCATCGCCTTCTCAAACAAATACCCCAACGGCAACATACACACAAACAGCTACCGCAACATTTACACCAACTGATACAGCTAGTCCGACCATAACCCCATCGTTAACCCCGACACCAACGTATACAATCACCCCCTCAGCAACAGCCACAGCGACCGAGACAACCAGTGTAACGCCTTCATCTAGTCCAAGTGCGAGTGTGTCACCGTCTGCCTTACCCCTGGCAAGCGCCACACCCAGTGCAACCATGACCCCCTCAGTAACACTAACACCAAGTATTACCCCCACCGCATCAGCAGAAGGCTGGACCAGTTATAACGATAATGCGGCTATCTTGGCCTATGATGCTGGGGTATGGGAATCAGTACTTGTAACAGAGGCGTATGGAGAATCGTTAAGCTATACCACAACACAAGGCGCTCAGGTGGCAATCACTTTCACAGGAACGGGCATCCAAGTGGACTACGCTAGAGGGCCAGAAGGGCAAGGTTTTAATGGTGTTTTGTATGATGTGGAAGGCAACCAAAGGCAATTAGGCTATTGGGATAATCAAGCCTTTAGTTATCGCTATCAAAATCTAGCGGGGTTTGTGGATTTGCCTTATGGGACGTATACCTTGGTTTTGGCAAATGGGATGGGTGCTTTATGGTTGGAAGGGGTACACATTCAAACCGTGGCTGGCACCACATTACGGGAGAGCGAACCGGTTGCCTTGTCACAAAGTTTTGCGGCTCCACAAGCTTTTGGATTTAGTGAGTCAACCCCACAAACGGTGGTGGTGAATAATGAAGCCAGCTTTTTAGAGGCGTTGGGTATTGCCAACCAAAGTTGTAATGGCGAAACCATTATTGATATTCAAACCACTGTCCTAAATTTAACGGCAGTTGAATCTGATTATGCCGGAGCGACGGGTACTCCACGAATCGATTGCCAAATTACGATTCAGGGGAATGGCACAACTATCAAGCGGGTGAGTGGTAGTCCCCGATTCCGCTTGTTTTCTGTATTTGATTCGAGCACAGCGCACTTAACGTTAAATGATGTCACGCTTGAGGGGGGGGCGGCAAGTCTTGTCGGTGGTTCAGCCGTTTTTGTATGGGGGGCGGGGCGTGTGACGCTGGATGATGTTACGGTCATTAACAATGTGGTCGATTTTACAACGGGCGCGCAGACGATTGGGGCTGGTTTATATTCATTTTTAGGAACGATTACGGTCTCGAATTCTGTTTTTGACAACAATCATAATTATGTTTTACCAGATGGTGATGGTGGTGCGATTGGTGCGATTGGGGGGAGTGTTACCGTTACCAATAGCACGTTTACCAATAACTCGGCTTACAAACGGGGTGGGGCGATTTGGGTCGATGGTGCTGCCAGTGTGACCCAAAGTCATATTGAGGGCAACACCTCAACGACGGAAGGTAGCAGTGTTTCCGGTGGTGTCAATGCGCCTAATAACTGGTGGGGAGCGGTTGACGGTCCGAGTGGGTTCGGAATTGGTAGTGGTGATGCCATCACCAGTAATGTGACTTATATTCCATTTTTAACCAGTTCACCGATTTCGAACGATAGCGACGGGGATGGCTTAACGGATGATGGGTAGTGGTTAAGTAGTAAGTGATAAAGCCATTCGTCGATTATGCTCAATGATAAACCAGCGAGTCACCAACTCATGATAAAAATCAG
>JGI12316J15309_10008258_pt1 | contig 74948 bp, 59 predicted proteins | sample MarCyaLeptolynsp_FD_15309 | JGI IMG/M metagenome (IMG submission 15309)
CATCTTTGTCTACAGTAAGGGTTACTCCTGGTTGTAGTTTCACCTGAGCACGGATGTCGTTCATTACATCCTTCGTATTCAAATCGCCTCTAAGTTTGCTTTCGATAAAGTTTACCGTAATACGAGCCTTATGAGGTTCTTCGGATTGTCCTACCGCTGTAGGGTCATTCGGATCGGCTGCCCCTTGACTCACATTGGTAGAAACTGACTCAACAATAGCCGAATATGGCTTAATGATTTCCAGAACCTGAGCTTCAATATCCTTTGAAAATGCATTTGTCTTTTCTATGTCGGTGCCCACTGGATACTCAACAAAAACGTTCACATACTTCGGTTCGTTTTCAGGGAAGAATAGCACATTTGGCTGAAATGCTCCAAAGATTCCAAGAGAGATAATCAAGGTCAGAAATGCTCCACCCAGATACATCACCGGATGCTTCACCGCACTCTTTAGAACCCTAACATAAATGCTTTCCAACCTTGGTAAAAAGCGCGCTTGAAATCTCTGAGACAATGGTCCTAATACATAAACATTGAGCAATGTAATCACACCAATCAGCATCAAAAGGTTACCAAAACCAATAGCACCGAGGCCAAAGGCAAACACAGCTCCTGCAATGATAGCAAGCGTAGAACGTATCAATATTTTCTTGTGATCATACTCTTTTTGACCATCAACTTTCATAAAAGTTGAAATGAACACGGGGTTAATCACAAGTGCTACAAATAGTGACGAACCCAATGTAATGATCAGAGTCAAGGGTAAATAGAGCATGAACTCTCCAATGATCCCTGGCCAGAACGCCAATGGAATAAAGGCAGCTAATGTAGTGGCTGTAGAAGAGATGATAGGAAGTGCAACCTCACCAACTCCTCTCCGCGTTGCTGCCATTGGGCTTAAGCCCTCTTCCATCAAACGATAGACATTTTCAACAACCACAATACCGTTATCCACCAACATACCCAGGGCCATAATAAGACCAAAGAGGGTCATGGTGTTAATGGTTATACCGGCCAGACCTAGGATCATCAATGCCATAAACATTGACAGTGGAATAGCCATACCTACGAAAAGTGAATTTCTAGTACCTAAGAAGAATAGCAAAACAGTCACCACTAGGATCACCCCAAAAATGATATTGTTACCTAAACTACTTACCTGCTCTCTGGTATCTTTAGATTGGTCATTTGTAATGGTCACTTTGGTTGTCTCTGGAATTTGACCACTCTCTCTACTCTCTGCAATCAAAGCCATAATGTTGTCCGTAGCGATCAGCAAGTTCTCTCCACTTCTTTTCATTACATCGACTTTCACTACAGGATCTAAGTCCAGTCTTGCATAATTTTGCTTGTCTTTGTAACCAAATTCAACGGTCGCAACATCCTTAAGGTAAACGATATTGCCATTCTCATTACTGATAACAATGTTCTCCATTTGTGCGGGATCGTCAAACTCACCTATGACACGCACGTTTCTTCTCAGCCCATCAGCAATTACATTACCCCCAGAAAGGGTCATGTTTTCCGAAGAAATAGCATTTTCAATATCATTGAAGGTCACCTTCCTCGCTTCCAGCTTGAAAGGATCAACTCTTACCTCAACTTCTTTCTCATCTACTCCGACAATATTTGCCTTAGAAACCTGTGGAAACTTTTCAATCTCGTCTTCAAGGTATTCGGCAATGTCATTTAACTCATCTAACGACTTTGATGGGTCAGTTAAGTTGATATTTAGAATCGGGAAGTTCTCTGAAAAGCTGAATTTGATCACATTAGGATCCGTCTTCAGGTCCGTAGGTAGTTCAGATTTAGCTCTATCTACTGCATCCTTCACATCTATAACTGCATCGTCAACATCAACACCTACCTGAAACTCAATCACAATAGCAGAGAAATCTTGTACTGAAGTAGACTGGATATTATCCACTCCTTCTATCGTATTGATCTCCTTCTCAAGCTCTCTTGTAATTAAGCTCTCAATGTCCTCAGGAGAGTTGCCGGGGTGAGCTGTACTCACATAAACAGTCGGTTGCTCAACTTCCGGAAAGTTCTCTTTCGGTAAAGTGATATATGAATAAATACCTGCCGCCACAATGATGAGTGTCAGCACATATACAGTGATTCTATTTCGTAGGGAAAAGGAGGTTAAACCAAATTCCTTATCCACTACATTCTGTTCGTTCTCGTTAGCCATAATCTATCGCTTTGAGTTTGATTAGTTTTGAATATTTACCGTAGTTCCATCGGCAACAGTTCTATTGCCTTTGTCTACCACTACTTCGCCACCGGCTAAGCCGTCAACCACTTCAGTATGGTTATCGTATGAGTAACCAAGTTTCACATGTACTTTGCTGGCTTTCTTGTCCTTCACTAAATAGACGAAGTTACCTTTAAGATCTTCTTGAATAATTCTGGAAGGAATCACAATGGCATCATTAGCCTCATAATCAGTCAAAGCAATGCGTGCAACAAGGTTAGTTTTAAGGTACTGATCAACACGCGGTAATCTCACTTCAATGGTGAAAGTTCTGCTTGCAGGATTAATCACCCTCCCTACAGAAATGATTTTTGAATCAAAGTTCTTGTCAAGTGAAGGGATATTGACAGAAACATCATCCCCTCTTCTGAACTTTCCAACATAGGCTTCAGAGACTTCAGCAGAAATATACATATCTGCATTACTCACTAGAAGAGCTACTGGAGATCCTGGCTGAACAAGTTGTCCTCTCTTTACAGGGACCTGTTCGACTGTACCACTAAATGGGGCTTTAATTTCAGCCTTATCCAATTGGGTATTTAAGGTCGCCAACTGATTCTCTAATGACTCTTTGTTGTTCTTTGCTTGCAAATAGTCGATTTCTGTACCGATATTCTTCTTCCAAAGTCTATCACGCTTTTCGAAAATTGTGGTAGCAAAATCCAATTGACTTTCAAGTTCTGCGATCGACTTCTCAAGATTCTCGGAATCTATCACTGCCATCACTTCACCTTCCTCTATGTACTGACCTTCTTTAATATTTACAGCGGTCAAAATTCCCGACATCTCTGCACTCACGTCAACATTGGTTCTTGAATCGACATTTCCTCGAACTTCAATTTTATGCTCGAAATTGGTCTTGGCAGCCGGAACTGTAGTGATTAAAGTAGCCGTCTCTGTCGGTTTATTAAAATCTGGATCTTCAGCACTGATTTCTGCCTCTAAGGTCTTAATCTCAGCCTGAAGGGCCTTGATCTCAGCTTTGGCTTCTGTAAGCCTTGTTTTCTTTCCTTCAACGCCCTCTTCGCTCTGGCCGCAACCAACTGCGATCAAGGCAACGAGTAAAAATGTGATGATGTTCTGAGGTTTCATGTCTCTATATATTTTTGAAGTTCTGTAAGTCATTGTGTTGTTAGTTAAGTTTACCCAGTGATCTGTCTAAATCTACTTTAGCAATGATCGCCTCATAAAGGGCACTCAAATAGTTGATTTCGGCTTCTTTGTAATCCTTTTCGGAGTTGATAAGCTCCAAGTTTGAACCGACACCTTCGGTATATTTCTCACGAGTGATGTCTGTTACTTCCTTAGCCAAAGCCATGTTCTCTCTTTGTACCTCAAGACGCTCAAGATTTACATCGAGGGCATCTTTGGCATCTAAAAGCTGCTGTTTTAAACTATTGGTCAACAGTGAATATTGATTATCAAGTGTTTCTAATTGATATTTCTTTCTAGCCACTGTATACTTTTTTCTCAAGCCATCGAATACAGGGATGTTGATGTTTATCCCTACACTAGAGTTGGTAAACCACTGACGATTACTATTAAAAAGGTTGCTAAAAGAATCATTACCCGTGTTTCTACCCCAACCCGCGTTAAATGTCACTTTCGGGATATACTGTGAATAGACATTCTTAATATCGAGAACCGCCAGTTCTTTCAAATAATCAAGTTGGCGCGCCTCTATACGTTCCTGAACATTATATGCCTCGATATCGGCAGCTGAGTAGTCGAAATCAAAGTTTGACAAGGTACCGCTTAACTCCACTTGCTTGGTGACAGGCATGCCCATAGTAAGTTTCAAAAGGTTCTTACTAGACTCAATCACTTGATCTACTCCTTGCCTTTCAGTCTTTAGGTTATTCAACTGGACCTGAAGTCTGGTCACATCAATTTTCTCAGCAAAACCATTTTCATAAAGAGCCCTTGTGTCGCTCAGGGTTGACTCTATGGTACTTATGTTAGTATCAATTAACTCTGTTCTTACCTGGTTGACTAAAACTAAATAATAAGCTTTGGTTACTTGCTCAATCACATCTAATTCTGTTTTCTTCTCATCGATGATGACCTTCTCACGGAGCATTTTTGCCGCTTTCAATCCTATAAAAAAGGAGCCATCCCAAATCATTTGAGAAGCTGTTATACTGAAATTACTCTGATGCTGTACCCCAAACCTGACCGCTGCAATATCATCTGGCGATGCTGTTGGATCAAAAACATTAGCAGGAACAAGGTTCACTGGAATCTTAGTGTTATTAGTATAACCGAAAACGGCATCGACTTGAGGCAAGCCATCCGCACGAGTTTCAAAAACCTGTGCATCGGCATCCTTTGTAGTCACTTTGGCATTTTTGATGTCTTCATTATTTAATAAGGCATAACTAATCGCCTCTTGAAGAGAAATTCCGCTTTGCGCATTAGCTCCTAGGGCCAATAGCATAAGCACCGCTAAATAGTTTAATCTCCTAATTGAGCGTCTCATTGGTTTTAATTTTTGACGTGGTATAATCATTAAAAAGTTGATGGCCTTCTATTGTGAAAAGTCCATGTATAAAGTGATCGAATAATTGCATTTGTGCATCGTATAGGGAATACTTTTCTCTAGGGAATAAGTTTCTCATGATGAAGGTTTGAACCTGTTCAATCCGCATTACTGCTATTAGGTAAGGATCTACTTCGGCCCGAAACAGACCTTCTTTTTGTCCTCGCTTAATAACTGTTGTGATGGATTCTAACATTACCTCTGTTTTGAAATCCTCATACATCTGCCAAGCCTCAGGATAAAACTTCTGAAGCTCGTTCATCAGGCTCATCTTCATGTCTTTCATAGACTCTCTCAAACATTGAGAAACCATGATTAACTCATGAACACTGTTTTCACTGGTAATGGCAGTCCCCTCAAATCTCTCTTTCTCTAAATTCAGGTGTATACTCGTTATCGTATTAACAAGCTCTTTCTTATCCTTAAAGTATTGATAGATTGTCTTTTTGGAAATCCCCAAGTCGCGAGAAATGTCATCCATGGTCACAGTTCTAATACCGAACTGTAGCATGAGTTCACTCGCCCTTTCTGCTATTTTCTCTTTCATTTCCATTCTTGAGCAAAACTAAGGAAACTATTATGGTATTCAAAGTTTCCCAATACCCTAATGACGTGTATATCAATACTTTTGTTCCAAAAAAAATAGAAAAGTTTCCAAATCTGCTCACGAAAACGGTTGCACTAACAATAGATAATTTGGTAGATAAAAGACAAAACAATTAAAAATAGTGCGAGGCTTGTTTTTGATAAGTGGAATTTTCAATTGTCAGTCAAATGACTTATTGATTATTGGTTTTTGAAAAAATGTCAAATTGGTAGGTCAAAGAACAGGCCGCTATCACCTGTATCTTCCGCAAGCCAATATTCGTTTGAATTAGTGATTATACTTTAGCAAATTCACAGAAAATCACCTTATGCCGAAAATCTGGGTTTTCATATTTCTTATCATGTCTTTCTCTGCTCTTGCCCAAGGCACGGGACTCATAGAAGCCCGCACGCTCCAGGCAGAAGGAAAGCTGTCCGAAGCCTTGGTGGTAATAAAGAAAGTGGTCAAGACCAACGAATTTAAAGAAGATGGCGGTGCCTGGTACACTTATGCGGAGATTAACAAAGCACTATTCAAAAACGAGCCTGCAGGCACAATAAAATCCACCTACTTATCTGATGCCATACTTGGCTATCAAATGACCCAGAAGTACCCATCAAATAATGTTAGGATCAATCTATCGGCAGATCAAAGTATTGAACAAATCTTTCAAGAGTTGATACAGAATGGTGCACAGTGGTATCAACAGCAGGATTACCAATCGGCATTGGAGGCTTTTGAAAACGCGGTAATTATTTCGCCAAATGATTCTACTGTTATCACCTATGCCGCAAATGCTGCAGTCCAGGCCAAACTCTATGACAAAGCCCTGGCTAATTTTCAGAAGCTTCAGGACATGAGGCCGAAGGAGAGTATTTACCAAAGTATGATCAGTATTCAGAGAGATCTTCAAAAGGATTTCCCTTCAGCGCTGGTTACTATTGACAAAGCCAAGTCAGACTTCCCTAATTCACCTGTTTTTGATCGCTATAAACTGGATATTTACCTGCTATCCGATGAGAATGAAAAGGCCATAGACCTGATTACAGAAATTCTGAAAACTGATACCGACAATGATCAATTGGCCCTCAGGCGGGCCGTGCTCTACGATGACCGCATCAAAGAATTAAAGGCTGAGACTGTAACCGACAGTCTCGCGCTGCGAAACGCTATTGCCAAGTCTGAAGAGGCCTATTTGAAGGTATTAGCTATTTCCCCGGATAACCTTGTCGCGAATTTCAACTTGTCTATGCTTTATAACGATCAAGCCAATAGCTACTACCTAGCGATAAACAACATGACCAATGATGAGTACAAGGCTAATGCTGAGTCTTATGAAGAAATCGCTCTTGACTTTATTAGAAAAGCATTACCCAGAATGGAAGCTGCATCCAGAAAAGATACTACAGACTTAAATATTCTAAGGACACTCGAAACCTATTACGACAGACTCAGCATGGGGGATCAAAAGCGCGCTGTCCAGAAAAAACTTAAGGAAAAAGAGGGTAACAAACCCTAAATGACATACTTCCCTGCGACTTCATTGAAGGCTTCCAGTTGATCTTCTATCCATTCAGCACCTTCCCCCAGCTCTTCCGCCATTATCTCAGCCACTCTGCCAGAAACTCTCAAAGATTCAGTAGCATCAAGGAACAATCCTCTGACTCTTCTTGCCAACATATCTTCAACTGTCCTTGCCATTTCATGCTTGACCGCCCAAACGACTTGAGATTTCCTAAGGGGTATGGTCTCACTGATCACTTCAGCTAAGCCTGGGGTCTCTTCCTCCAATTCAAGCAATTGGTACTTCTCAGTACCATAAACTGCCAGTGGGTCTGTGGTCAAATCAAGATTTTTGTCGTAACCTGAAACTGGTAGGTTCTTGGTGATACATTTTCGTTCGGGCAAAGCACCAATCAACATGGCATTATCAACCGTATCCTCTGCCATTTTTCGATAGGTAGTCCACTTACCTCCAATGATCGTAATGAGTCCGGATTGAGAAATCATTACTTTATGATGTCTGGATATCTCCTTAGTCGATTTACCGTCTCCCTCTGGTTTAGCCAATGGTCTCAAACCTGAAAACACGCTTAAAACATCCGTTTTTGTCGGTTGCTTGGTCAGGTATTGGCCAGCCGTTTCCAAGATAAAATCTATTTCCTGTTCTTGGGCCTCAGGCTCCAACTCCGGTCTCTCCTTCATTGTATCGGTTGTCCCCAAAACCACCTTGTCATGCCATGGCACAGCAAACATCACCCGGCCATCCTTGGTTTGAGGCACCATAATCGCATACTTATCCGGCAGAAACTCCTTACCTACCACCAGGTGAATTCCTTGGCTTGGCTGAATCATGGTCTTCACTTCAGGTTCATCCATTTTCTTCACACTATCGGCAAACACCCCCGTAGCATTAACAACGGCCTTAGCCTTAATGCTATAGTTTTTTCCTGATTCACGATCGCGTGCTTTGAGTCCTTCAATAATGCCTTCTGCATTCTTTTCAAGCCCCGTAACTTCAAAGTAATTCAGCATTACACCATTATATTGATAGGCCGTCTTGGCCAGGCTCAACGCCATACGTGCATCATCAAACTGTCCGTCATAATAGACCACTCCACCTTTCAATCCATTCTGGTCGATGGTTGGAATATGCTCAACAGTTTCTTCTTTAGAAAGTCTTTTAGACGATCCAATACCCAGCTTACCTGACATGAGGTCATAAACTTTCAGCCCTACTTGATAGAAAGGACCATCCCACCATTCATAATTGGGAATAATAAAAGCCTGGTTTTTTACAAGGTGGGGTGCATTTTGGATCATCAACCCTCTTTCTTTCAGGGCTTCCAATACTAATGAGATGTCGCCTTGCTGCAGATAACGGACCCCACCATGTACCAATTTTGTACTACGGCTAGAAGTACCTTTAGCAAAATCGTGTTGTTCTAACAACAGCGTCTTATAGCCCCTTGAAGCAGCATCAACAGCCACCCCAAGGCCGGTAGCGCCTCCTCCAATCACAACAATATCCCAAGGCTCCTTGTGCTTTCTGAGCCTTTTCAGCATCTTTTCTCTCTTCATGATCTCGTTCTTTTTGGTCGGTTACTCAACCCAAGCTTTAGCCCGCTCTACCGCACGTGACCAGTTCTTTTTGACATTAGAAACATCCTTCCCAGATGGCTCGAAAGTTTTGTCAATGGCCCATAGCGCCTGTATCTCTTCTTTGCTCTCCCAGTAACCCACTGCCAAGCCAGCCAAAAACGCTGCGCCTTGTGCCGTAGTTTCTACAATTTGTGGTCTGACAATCTTCAACCCTGTGATGTCGGATTGAATTTGCATCAAAAGATTGTTGGCAGATGCTCCGCCATCTACCCTGAGTTCTTTTTGTTCTATTCCTGAGTCCAACGCCATGGTATCTATGACCTCCATGCTTTGTAATGCCAACGCCTCCAGTGCCGCCCTGGCAATATGTCCTTTTTCGGTTCCCCGAGTCAAACCGATCATAAGCCCGGTACTATACTGATCCCAGTGTGGAGCACCCAAACCTACAAAGCCAGGTACAAAATAAACACCACCATTGTCATCCACAGTTTTGGCTAAGGCCTCTATCTCAGGTGCATTGTCTACAAAGTGAAGGTTATCGCGCAGGAATTGAACAATTGCTCCACCAATGAAAATACTCCCTTCTAAGGCATAGTTCACTTCATCACCAACTTTCCATCCGATGGTTGACAGTAGTTTATGCTTTGACTTGATGACTTTGCTACCTGTATTCATCACCATAAAGCAACCCGTGCCATAGGTGTTTTTCACCATTCCTGGTTCAGTGCACATTTGACCAAATAAGGCCGATTGCTGATCACCAGCTATACCTGCAATTGGAATTTCTCCGCCAAACAGAGCAGCATCTGTATGACCATATACTTCGCTACTGCTTTTCACTTCAGGAAGCATCGCTTTCGGAATATTGAATAGGCTCAGCAGTTCATCATCCCATTGAAGGTCATGGATATTAAAAATCATGGTTCGACTGGCATTACTTACATCAGTGGCATGAACTTTACCTCCTGTCAACTTCCACAACAACCAACTATCGACAGTTCCGAAAGCCAGCTCCCCTGCTTCTGCTCTCTCTTGAGCACCATCAACCTCATCCAGTATCCAGCGAATCTTAGAAGCTGAGAAGTAGGCATCAATCAACAAACCCGTCTTATCTTGAATCATATCCGCATGTCCGGCAGCTTTCAGTGACTCACAATAATCAGCCGTCCTTCTATCTTGCCATACAATGGCCTTATGAATTGACTTGCCCGTTTTCTTATCCCAAACCAAGGTGGTTTCCCGCTGGTTGGTAATACCGATAGCGGCAATATCTGAAGCCAATACTCCCTCCTTTTCCAATACATCACTAATCGTGAATTTTTGGGTCTCCCAAATCTCCAAGGGATTGTGTTCTACCCAGCCGGGTTTGGGATAGAACTGTTCGAATTCTCGTTGCGAGACATTAACGATCTCACCTTGCTTATTAAATATGATGGCGCGTTCGCTGGTGGTACCAGCATCAACAGTAATAATGTATTTCGACATAGAAGGAAGCTAATAAGTTGGATTTCTAATTTAGAACATTTCTGGTTTTAGACACTGCCGAGGTAGAAAACTATCAAACTTATACCTCATTATACTTAAACCCCCGAACAATCGTATTGTTAAGAAACGCTACCATTCCATGCGTAAATCCTTTTTTGTTATTCTGTTAATAGGCTCTGTATTCATCTCAGGGTTTGGGCAAAACTTATCAAGAAACGAGCAAGTTCGATTAATGTATTCACTGATCGAAGCCCATGACCCTGACGCTTTCAAAATGCTAAAGTCTCTTGAGGAGCTCCCCACCAAGTACAAGTTCAATCGGACGACAGTGACTACGGGCAAACCGACTAGACCTGAAAGCTGGTTAAGTGGAAGAACGGCTGAGGACGTTCGAGGCTCTTTGAACACTGTGGTACATGAATCATTACACAACTTTACCAGTTATTATGGCTATCAAATACTAAGCGAAAACCCACCGCATGACTTTGATTTTGCCGATTCCTATTCGGCATTTATGATCGATGGTGATAATATTCTACTAGTTAAACACTCTGAAGTCTATAATAGCAACGAGTTAAAACGAGATATCCCCAAGGAGTTAAGAACTTTCCGATATGACCCTTACATCACACCTAAAAGCAATGTAGGGAGTCAAAAACAGGGTATTTACGGTCTTCTGGATGAATTCAATGCCTATTATCGAGGCACGTTTATCTCATATAACCTCTTTCCAGTGTATAAAGAAATGGCAGAAGAAAAACCAGGAGCCTATCTGGATTACATTCAAAATATGAGTAGCATTCGTATGGCTTACTATGAATTCAAATACTTCATGCTTTCCTATTTGAATAAGGCTCAGACTAAATACCCCCAACTCTATGACGGTTTTTTAGCAAACCCGGCCTTGAGAAAAGCCTACACTTTGATCCACAATAACTTTCAGAAACTGAATCAGAGGATAGATCAAAGACTGGATAATGTGGTCACTGATCTAAACAATAAGGGAATAGAATCTTATATTAAGGACAATTACTTCTGGGTGCGAACACGGGGAATCGGTATGAATTTAGAAGCTATTGGGCTTCTGAAAGAGGAATTATCGAAAAAGCGCTTCACCGATCAGCATGCGGCTTTTGTTTTGAATTAAAGACCTATCATGAAAAGTTTTTTTACACTATGCTTTACCCTGATAATAACATCTCTTTCTGCGCAGAGCATTGTCAAAGAAAGCCTCTCTTTTGAGAGTGAAATCTTATCCACAGCCATCAAATACTCTGTTTATTTACCAGAAGGGTATGAACATTCTCAAAGACATTATCCAGTAGTTTATCTACTGAACGGTTATACAGGCAATGAAACCGACTGGATACAGTTCGGAGATATGCAACGTATTGTTGACCAGAGTATTGAAGCAGGCGACATCCCTCCCATGATCATTATTATGCCGGACGGTGATGACAGGCTTTACATGAATAATCATGACAATTCTTATCGCTACGGAGACATGTTCATTGAAGAACTAATGCCTTATGTTGAAGGCAAATACCGCATAAGAGCCGAAAAACAATTCAGAGGTATCAGCGGCCTGTCCATGGGTGGAGCAGGAACCTTGCGTTTTGCAATGCTTTATCCAGACCTGTTTGGTGCAGCCGCAGCATTCAGTTCAGCGGTTGGCACCGATGAAGAAATGTTAGCTAGTGGCCAACAGGGTTTTGATGGTTATTGGGGAAGAGTTTTAGGCCGAGGGCTTCAAGGAGAAGCGCGATTGTCAGATCACTACAGGAAAAACGCTATACTTGATATTGCCAAGACAGCAGATATACGAAAACTCAATTCCGTCAGAATCTATTTCGATTGTGGTGATGATGATTTTCTTGCTATCGGCAATTCGAGTCTGCACATTGAAATGCGAAAGCGTGGCATTAATCATCAGTATCGTGTAAGGGATGGTGCTCATACCTGGGAGTTTTGGAGAACATCTCTTCCTATTGGCCTGAAATTTATCAGCCAGAGTTTTACGCGCTAATCAACGAAAAGCTCTTAGGGCCATGAGAAAGCCCAGACCTGTTAGTATGAGCAGAAAGGTAAACCCATTGACAAGACCATAACTATCTGCAATAAATCCAATCAATACAGGGCCAGCCAGCATTCCGATATAACCGGAGGAAGCAACCGTGGCGATGCCTTTGGATGGTTTGACACCTTGCTGCTTGGAGGCAGTACTAAATAGAATGGGCACAATGACCGAATAACCTAAGCCTGCCAGACTGAATCCAATGATGGCCCATAGCGGTGTCTTGAGTAGAACCAAAGCCAATCCAATAATAGCCACCAAACTGCCCATCAAAACAAGCAACTTAGCCCCAAAACGAACATGCAAGCTGTCTCCTTGAAACCTGGCGACCGCCATCATCAACGAAAACCCAGCAAAACCTGCACCGGCATACTGCCCAATAACTTCAAGGTTTTCTTTCATATAAATAGATGCCCAATCGGTGATCCCTCCCTCGCTCATCATAACACAGAAACCAATGAAGGCGAAAATCAAGATTTTCCAGCTTGGAAATTCAAAGCCGCTATTACCTTCAGTCTCATGCTCAGGCGCATCGATCATATGTTTAAAGAGCGGTACTAGGATGACAATCAGTACCACCGCTATAATTGCCATTTGAATTGATAGATGTACAGATAAGGATATGAAAACTGAACTTATAACAGCACCCAGCATTCCTCCTATACTAAAAAAACCGTGGCAGGTAGACATAATCACCCGCGACTTTTGCTTTTCAATTTCTGCCACCTCTGCATTCATAGAAACATCTGTTAAGCCCATGCCCAAGCCGAGTAAATAGAAAGTTCCCATTAACACATATTGATCAGGTGCATACCATGGAAGGATCATACTCAACAGCAAGACACAAATCGACCAGGAAGTGGTTCTTCGCTCACCAAACCTGCTAATGATTTTGCTGTAAAAAGGGAGCAGTGTAGCAGCACCCAGTGGAATAAAGAACAGCGCAGTACCCAATTCGGCTTCACTCAGTTCAAGCTTGACCTTGATTTCAACCAGTCGTGTCACAAAAGCACCAAAAGCCATGGAGAGTGACATAAATACCATGGCGGCCGCCCTGCTCTCCGGGTGTTGTAATACGAGTTTGATGTTTTTGATCATAGTTTATAAGTCAACTCTACCCTATTCTCATCTGGATCAAGAATAACGCTCTCGAAGTAGCCATCTCCAGTAACGTGCAAGGGTTCAACGACCTCATAACCGTCTGTCTGTAATCGCTCGGTGAGCTTTGTTACTTCTTCCTGTGAATTCATACCAAAAGCGATATGAATTAAGCCCGTAAATTGTTTTCTAATGTCATAAGAATGAGCAGGTATATTTGGCATTTGCATAATCTCAAGGCGTGTCCCTCCATCGAATGCTATAAAGTAGGACGAGAATTTCTTGGGAGAATTGACATACTTCTCGGTGGGTTTACCCCCGAAATATTTCACATAAAAATCTTTGAGTAAATCCAGTTTATACGTCCACAATGCTACATGTTCTAAAACCATAGCTCAATTCTTTTCTTCAAATTAACCGAGCGTATTCGGGATTATTTCTTCGCATATTCACCACTTTTTGAACAATATTAACCTTCGAGAACTTCAAACTTGATTTTGAAAGCAATATCATTCAAATTGATATATGCGTCCACTGATAGAAAAAATCTCTCCAGATGTCGGCAGCTCATTTCACATCCAGAAATATGTGACCAAGCATGAGTGTATTATGAACTACTGGCATCACCACCCGGAGTATGAGCTGGTCTATGTTCACAAAGGCAAGGGAGATCTCTGCATTGGCAACTATCTATCCCATTTTCAGGATGGCGTTTTATTGTTTATTGGGCCCAATATTCCCCACCATCCATTTCTAACTTCTGCTCATGATGACAATTTCGAGATCGTACTTCAATTAAAAGAGGACTTTATGGGTGAAGGCTTTTTCGAGAAGCCAGAAATGGGCCAAATCAAACAGCTATTTGAGCGTGCCAAGCAGGGTATAATCTTCGGTGAGAAGACGAAAAAGCATTCTGAAAAGAAATTGCTGAAACTACTGAAAGCCCCGCCCTTCAAAAGGCTCGTTCTACTACTGGATTTCTTAAATGATTTGACAGAGTCGTCACAATATCAAATTATAAACACCAATGCCGCGGCATTAGCTATTGGCACGGGTGACTTCAATCGTATGAAGCATGTTTACGAATTGGTAGCGGAACGCTACATGGAAGACATCAGCTTGCAAGAAGTGGCAGATTTAACGAGCCTCACTATTCCATCGTTTTGCCGACTTTTTAAGCGTTTAACCTCCAAAACATTCACACAATTTTTGAACGAATACCGGGTGACAAAGGCCTTACAATTATTAAACACAGAAGACTGCTCCATATCTTCAGTGGCATTCGACTCGGGTTTTAAGAGCCTGTCTTACTTCAATCGGCAGTTTAAGGAGATTACCGGACACAAACCCTCTCATTACAAAAAGGCCTATAAGCAATTGATTGCTAACTAGTGGCTAAAAGGTCGCTACATCAACCTTAGGAATTTCCCCAATGCTTCATTCCTATTCTTTGCATCCCAGATGGCCATTAGCTTGGTGCGTTGCGGTAAATGGTTCAAAGGGATAAAGCGCACTCCCAAGTCCACACCACCTGCTAAAGCAGATGGCACTATGGCAACACCCAACTGGCGTTCTACTAACCGAAATATGCTATTCGCCTGTACCGATCTATGCGTAACCTTCGGCTCAAAGCCATGATCTGAAAATATGCTCATGATATTATCATAGTACTCCTCGCTATAGTCATTTGAGAAGAGTATGAACTGCTCCTCATTAAACTGATAGAGACTTTCAAAAGCATTGGGTTGAATGGCGTGTTGCTCCGAAACGACCAAGGAGAAAGAGTCTTCAAAGACCACCTTTTGCTCAAAGCCTTTATGCACACTCTCCAACCTGACAAAGCCAATGTCCAGCCGATCATGGGCTATAGCATCCAGTTGATCTTTATTGTTAAGCTCATCCAGTGACGCGTGAATATTTGGGTGAACCCTACTCATTTGTTCCAACAATTCCGGTATAATATTCTGCATAGCAGAGCCCACAAAACCGATTCGGATTTCTCCCTCCTCACCTTCTCCTTTACGCCTCGTAGCTTCGGTTACTCGATCGATGTGATTGATAATATAGTCCGCCTCATCCATCAAATATTTGCCTGCTTGCGTTAGGCTAACACTTCGTTTTGTGCGATTCAGGAGTCGCGTGCCCAGCTCCTCTTCGAGTTGTTGAATTTGCTTGGATAGTGCAGGCTGAGTAATGAATAATTTCTCCGCTGCTTTCGCAAAATGAAGTTCTCGACCCAACACCAGCAGATATCTTAAATGACGTAATTCCATTAATTACTATTAGTTATTATTCAATAATAATAAATCATTTATAGGAATTACTAATTCAAAGTAGATTTATGTGCTGATAAAACATAATTGCAATGGGGGTATTCAACTACGGAACGGAACATTTAACTGCGGGTAAGGCGCTAGGAATAGCGAATGGCAATATTCAAGGTGCTTTGAGCCGCGAAAGCATTGATCGAATTAATCAGAGCACTCAGTATGTCAAACAAATCACTGAGAATGAAACAACGGTTTATGGAATAAACACTGGTTTTGGTCCCTTGTGTACCACCAAAATATCTGCCGAGGACACCGAGACACTTCAATACAATATTTTAAAAAGTCATAGTGTTGGTGTAGGTGAGCCGATAGCCCCAAAGTTGAGTAAATTGATGATGATTCTGAAGGTGCACTCCCTGGCTCAGGGTTTTTCAGGTATCCAACTGAGTACCTTAGAAAGAATCATTTGGCATATTGACAATGATGCCATCCCCGTAGTTCTCGAGAAAGGTTCTGTAGGTGCCTCAGGAGATTTGGCTCCTTTAGCTCACTTGTTCCTGCCGCTTATTGGTCTTGGAGAAGTTTTCTATAAAGGCGAAAAAATCAGCACCCAATTGCTGTTTGACAAAACCAACCTTAAGCCTATTGCCCTTGGTCCAAAGGAAGGGCTTGCCTTGATTAACGGCACTCAGTTTATAGCCGCCCACGCAGTCGAAGTGCTCGATAGACTTCATAATTGTCTCAGTCATGCTGATGTAATTGGTGCAATGATGATTGAAGCGCTTCAAGGTTCGATCAAACCCTTTTCTCCCGAATTGCACGCCTTAAGACCATTCAAAGGCAATCAACATGTTGCCCATCGGGTAAAGACCCTATTAGAAAACTCTGAAATTCTTTCTGCTCATGCTGATTGCGATCGGGTACAAGACCCCTACTCCCTGCGATGCATTCCGCAGGTCCATGGAACTTCCAGAAACACATGGCTTCACCTAAAAGAGTTGTTGGAAATCGAGTTGAATGCAGTGACCGACAATCCGATTATCCTAAGTGCGGAAGAAACAATCAGTGGCGGTAATTTTCATGGTCAACCCCTGGCATTGCCCTTAGATTATGCAGCACTGGCAGCAGCCGAGCTCGGCAATATCTCTGACCGTAGAATTTACCTTTCACTGGAAGGCAAAATTGAAGGCTTGCCCCAACTTCTCATGAAAGATACAGGCATCAATTCTGGTTTTATGCTTCCCCAATATACTTCTGCAGCCCTAGTCAGTGAAAACAAGAGCCTTTGCTTCCCAGCCAGTGCCGATAGTGTCCCTACTTCTCTTGGTCAGGAAGATCATGTAAGCATGGGGTCAATTAGTGGTAGAAAGGCCCTGGAAATCATTGAAAACCTCGAGCAGATTCTGGCCATTGAATTGCTTTGTGCAGCTCAGGCTTTTGATTTTAGAAGGCCATTAAAGTCAGGTGATATTCTCGAAGCCTGCCATGCCCATACTCGAGAAAAGATCGATCATGCGGAAGCCGATCGTATCTTCTCAAAAGACATTGAAAAGGCCCGTCTCATCATCGAAAGCCGTGCTTTCATGGACATCTGTAAAACCGCATCGACCGAACTGCTAACAAGCGATCACCACTCACTATTTGAAGTTTACTAGTATGAACACATTGCCACAAAGCATCAAAGAAGGAATCCCTTCCAGTTTACCAGAAGCACCAGTATTTGATCCAGATATCAACAGAGCGCCTAAACGCAAAGACATACTCTCTGATACAGACAAAAAATTGGCGATCAGGAACGCACTAAGGTACTTTCCAAGTGAATGGCATAGTCAGTTAGCTTCTGAGTTTTTAGAGGAACTCAATACTTATGGCCGAATCTATATGTATCGTTTTATGCCCAAGAATTTTGTTTCGGCCCAAGGGATTGACGACTATCCTGGCAGATCACAACAGGCAAAGGCGATCATGCTAATGATTCAGAATAACCTGGACCCAAAAGTAGCGCAACACCCTTATGAATTAATCACTTATGGTGGAAATGGAGCAGTTTTTCAAAACTGGGCCCAGTACCGGCTTGTTATGAAATACCTGGCAGAAATGACGGATGAACAAACGTTGGTCATGTATTCTGGTCACCCAATGGGCCTCTTCCCTTCCAGCAAGAATGCCCCACGAGTGGTAGTCACTAATGGTATGATGATTCCTAACTACTCTAAACCAGATGATTGGGAAAAATTCAATGCTTTGGGTGTCACGCAGTATGGTCAAATGACGGCAGGTTCTTATATGTACATCGGACCACAAGGCATTGTCCATGGCACCACGATTACTGTGCTGAATGCCGCCAGAATGAAGAGGCCTGATGGAGACTTCAGCGGTCTACTCTTTGTAACATCCGGCTTGGGTGGAATGAGTGGTGCCCAACCCAAGGCAGCCAAAATTGCCGGTCTCGTATCAGTGACAGCAGAGGTGAATCCAAAGGCAGCTTATAAAAGACAAGAACAAGGTTGGGTAGACGAGGTGATCGAAGATATTGATGAACTCATCAGTCAAGTACAGATTGCTAGAAATTCTGGTAAGAACACGTCTTTTGCCTACCTGGGCAACATAGTAGAAGTTTGGGAAGGTTTTGAACAAGCTGGATTGTCCATAGACATTGGGTCTGATCAGACCTCATTGCATAACCCATTTGCTGGTGGCTATTATCCTGCGGATATGAGCTATGATGAGGCCAATGTGATGATGGCCAAACAACCAGACCAATTCAAAGAAGAGGTTTACAAAACGCTTCGCAGACATGCAGCTGCTATCAACAAACAAACCCAAAATGGCACCTACTTCTTTGACTATGGCAATGCTTTCTTGTTAGAAGCAGGACGAGCAGGCGCTGATGTCTTCAAAGTAAATTCCGAAGAATTTAAATACCCTTCTTATGTACAAGACATCATGGGGCCTCTTTGCTTTGATTATGGCTTTGGTCCTTTCCGGTGGGTTTGTGCTTCTGGTAAAGCTGAAGATTTAGAGGCAACCGATGCCATTGCAGCAGCTGTTATTGAGCAAATGCTGAAAGAAGCACCAGATGAGATCAAACCTCAACTTCAGGACAACCTACATTGGGTCAAAGAAGCTCAGAAGAACCAATTGGTTGTAGGATCGCAAGCACGAATTCTATATGCCGATGCTGAAGGCAGAATGCGAATTGCTCAGGCTTTTAATCAAGCGATTACTAAAAGAGAAATTGGGCCGGTAGTATTAGGTCGAGATCATCACGATGTTTCCGGTACGGATTCCCCCTATCGCGAAACCTCTAATATATACGATGGGTCTCAGTTCACAGCCGACATGGCTGTACAAAACTTCGTAGGTGATGCCTTCAGAGGTGCCACTTGGGTTTCACTTCACAATGGAGGTGGTGTCGGTTGGGGAGAGGTCACCAATGGTGGTTTCGGCATGTTGCTAGATGGCTCGGTCGAAGCCGAAGAAAGACTTAAAAGCATGTTGTTTTGGGATGTTAACAATGGCATAGCCAGAAGAAACTGGGCGCGTAACCCACATGCTATGAGTGCCATTGACAGAGCCATGGCATCAGAACCCAAACTAAAAGTGACGAAACCTCAATTGGTTGAATCCGAGTTAATTGACAACCTATTTTCGTCACCCTGAACTTGTTTCAGGGTCTAAGAGATGCTGAAACAAGTTCAGCATGACGATTCAAAATCAAAAAAACTATCTTCAAGCATGCAAAAAACCTTCATCAATATTGGCACACTCCTTCAAACAAGAGAGCCCGGCACCAAAATTCTACGTGGTGCATTAATGGCTGATGTCCCTTCAATGAAGAATGCCTGGTTGAAGACCAGTAATGGTCTTATTGAGGGTTATGGTTTAATGGATGACTTTGAAGAGGATACTTCATACGAAGTCATCGACCTTAAAGGTAGAATGGTCTCCCCTACATTTGTGGATTCCCACACCCATCTGGTTTTCGCTGCTGATCGTGATGAAGAGTTTGTCATGAAAATTAAAGGCATGGATTATCAATCCATTGCCGCAGCAGGAGGAGGCATTGTGAACTCCGCCAAAAAGTTACAGCAGACATCTCTGGAGGAATTACTTGATGGTGCTAGACAGCGGCTATCAGAAGTCATTGCCAGCGGTACAGGGGCTATTGAAATCAAAAGTGGCTATGGCCTCACCATGGAGGCAGAAATCAAAATGCTTCAAGTTATTGCTCAATTGAAGGAAGAGTTTGACATACCTGTACGGTCTACTTTTCTTGGTGCTCATGCTTTTCCCCATGCCGATCATGACAAATACATGAAAACGCTGCTACAGGAGATGTTGCCTGAAATATACTCTCAACAACTAGCCAACTATGTTGATTGCTTCTGTGAGGAAGGCTATTTCTCAGTGGATCAAATGTGTCATATTTTGGAAGCTGGCGAGAAGTACGAACTGAAGCCTAAGGTCCATGTAAACCAATTCAATGCCATTGGGGGTGTTGAAAAGGCAATAGAGTTTGGTGCTGTTTCTGTGGATCATTTGGAGGTATTGCCAGAATCTGAAATGATATTGCTGAAAGACTCAGATACAATCCCAGTTGCTCTTCCTGGTTGTTCATTTTTCATTAATATCCCATTTGCTCCTGCAAGAAAGATCATCGAAAACGGGTTACCCTTAGTGTTGGCCTCTGATTTCAATCCTGGTTCGGCACCATCATTCAGCATGAGTTTGATCAATAGTCTGGCCACTATGAAAATGAAATTACTACCAGAAGAAGCTTTCAACGCGACTACCTACAATGCTGCGCATGCCCTGGAACTAGCGTCAGAAGTGGGAAGCATTAGCAAAGGGAAGCGAGCCAATTTCATCGTGGCCAAACCGAATAGAACCTTAAATTCAATCGCTTATAATTTCGGGGTAGACTGGATTGATTCAGTCTATATCAATGCTAAGAAGCATTAATTCACTAAGGTGTAAATCTCATTTGGAGTTTGTAAACCCTTATGAATTTGAAACCGCAATAGACCCTCTGTCAAACTGAAGTCTACACCCACTATGTCATTATCGTCAACACAATTGGCACTATTTGGCTGTTTACAGTCATTGTTAGGGTCGAAAAAATAGGTCAACACATCATCATAAGTCGTACCATTGATTTCCAGGCTTGAGGTCCTGTCAATCGTTGATGAGCTCATTGCCCTACCGTCAAAAAAGATGAAAATGTTAGCATCACCCATGCTTATGACCATTTGGAGATCTGAAGCAGAAGTATCATCCCTGAACTTATTCAATTCAACACTTAGATCAGGAATACCATCAGAAAGGTCAAATCTCTGTGCTGCATTGGTGGAACAAACATTTAAATCAGGGGAGCCAAAGCCCCCACAAGTCTTGCCACTATCTTCTATATCCGTCCCCCTAAAACTCATGACCACCTCATTACCAGCACCATTGTCAAAGGTGCGACTGGATGATAATTGATAGTTCAGGTTGTCCAGTTCTGAATCCTCAAATGGCAGGTCGCACTTCTTGCAGCACCCCACCGCAATCAGGGAACCGACCAATATGCAAAACATGATTGACCTTTTCATAACCTTTCTTTATGCAACGATGTTGCAACCTAATAAATTACCCATAGCACTGATCAAAACTGCTAGAATTAAGCCAGGCATTCAAATGCCTGACACATTGAGCTATCGATTGGTTGGAATCTTACCCCTTATCAGAGCTAGATTAAAATTGATAAGACCATAGTCAGTTTCCTAATCTTCGAGAACAAAGCCCTTTCCATGAACATTTATGATTTTTACCTGTGGGTCCTGGCTTAGGTACTTACGCAGCTTAGAAATAAAAACGTCCATACTTCTCCGATTGAAGTAGTCGCTCTCTCCCCATATTTCTTTCAGGGTAGTTTGCCGATCGAGAATCTGCCCCTTCCTTAAGCAAAGCTGCTTCAATATTTCGGCTTCCTTAGTAGTAATCGTTTGTTTTTCCCCTTTGAAGATGAGTGTCTGATTAGGATAATCAAAACTATATTGGCCTATTTGATAGATTATAGACTGGTTTCTATCCTTTAGTAAACCGCTCCTTTTCACAATGGCATTAATCCTGGCGATTAGTTCTTCCTCATCCACAGGTTTGACGATATAATCATCAGCGCCTGCCTTGAAACCCTTCAGTTTATCAATTTTCAAGGCCTTAGCTGTTAGGAAAATCAATGGTATTTCAGGGGATCTACGCTTGATCTTCTCTGCCAAGGTGAACCCATCCATTTTCGGCATCATGACGTCAAGGATGCATAGGTCAAAGGAGTTCTTTTCGAAAGCATCCAAACCTTGTTCACCATCTTTAACCCAATTCACATCAAACTCGTGCACCTGAAGGTACTCCTTCAGTATATACCCCAGGTTGCCATCATCCTCTACAAGCAGAATATTAATTTTTGAATTCATCAGCTAAACGGTAAAAAAATAGTGAATTCGCTCCCTTTTTTCCCTTTACTTCTAATCTTAATCGTTCCCCCATGCGCTTCTACCACGCTCCTCACATAACTTAGTCCTAAACCAAAGCCCTTTACATTATGGAGGTCGCCAGATTCAGCTCTATAAAATTTATCAAAGATTAGTTTTTGGACATCCTCACTAATTCCAACACCATTGTCCTTAATTTTCAATTCCAATCCCTTCTCAGAGTTTAGTGTACTCACCACAATTTGCGGAGCACGCTCAGTATACTTAACCGCGTTGTCTAGTAGATTATAGATAATGTTGTTTAAATGTGTCTCGTCTGCCTTTAGCTTAGATTTTTGTGCCTGAAGATCAAGTTCAAGGACTCCCTGTTGCTCACTTATAATTAGATCGAAATTCTTACATACCTTTTGAATGAGATCATGAAGATCAAGCTCTTTTTTCTCTAGTTTGAAATTACCAGAATCAATCAGTGCCATTTGTAGAATTTTGTCCACCTGACTCTTCAGCCTCTTTCCTTCATTGTCGATTAATTCAGCATATTTCACTAACCTGTCAGACTGTCTAACCTCCTCAGATTTCTTAAGCAGTCCGGATGCCAATGAAATAGAAAAGATAGGCGTTTTGAACTCATGCGTGAGATTATTGATAAAATCGTTCTTAAGCTCGGATAGCTTCTTTTGTCTGTTAAGTGTGATGACCGTATACGAAAAAGCCCCAACGAGCACTACAAACAAAAGAATGGTGGTTCTAAGAAGAGTCGCATTTTTTTCCACATAGTTGGGGTAGCTCATACTGACGTCAAAGGCAGTATAGTCGCCTGAACCATGCCTTCCATGTGTTTCACCCGCATTAGGGCCACACAAACACATAAAATGCTGTCCATTTACTACTTCATCTATAATGGGCATCTTTCTGCGCATGTGTTCATCTGCATAGAAAAAACAAGTAGAGTGGCCTGCAATCATGCCTTTTATTCGGTATTCAAAGTCTAAATTATAACGATCGAAAAACCCATCTACGGTGGTTTTGAGCTCGCGAAAAATTCGGTTATCGGGTGCTCGTTCAAATGACTCAATTGAAAAGGAGTCTATCTCCGTATAGTTATTCACCATTTGAACCCATTCCTCATTACCTCTTATTTCTTCCTGCAATGCCCCTAACACTTCAGGAATAACCAGATTGAATTGATTTCTGTATATCTCCAAATCTTCTTGAAAGAGTCTGAGCTGGACAAAGACCAAGCCGCCCATTGACAGCGCAGCTGCAAGAATTACTAAGTAGATGGTGATTTTAGAGAGTCTCAAAGAATAAGTGTTAGTCAAAAGTAAGGAATCAACATTACTCCTGAATGAGCTTAACATTTCATTAACACTTTTAACAAATCATTTGGTCAGTTTAACCTGCCATTCACCCAAACGACTCTAGGCCAAGCCTACCTTTCCAAAAACTCAAATGATGAAAAGAGTCACAGTAAATATTCGAACTGGGATAACCTGTATGGGGATACTCATAGCGATTATCATCTGTCTGATTCTCTTTGGTTAATAGCTCAATCCTTTTATCAATGAACTTATTCAAAGGCATATCTAGGCTTAGGGAAAAATGGTCCTTTAAATCACTCAGCGGTTACGAAGTATTCTTGAAAGAAAACCCTGAATACAAAACAACTAACTCTGTCGATGAACTGAGAGCAACGGACTTCAAGCGCCTTGATGATCAAGGGCATACTTATCTAGACTTTACTGGTGGTCAACTTTTTGGAGAAAGTCAGGTACGTAAGCATCACGACTTTCTCTGTAACACCATTCTTGGCAATCCACACTCCATCAACCCCAGCTCTGCTTTGGCAGAAGAACACATACAGGCTACTAGAAGAAAGGTTCTGGAATATTTCAATGCTCAGGAAGACTATATCTGCGTGTTCACGGCAAATGCATCAGCGGCATTAAAGATTATTGGAGAATGTTATCCTTTTGATGAAAATGGCAGGCTACTAATGACTTTCGACAATCATAATTCCGTGAATGGAATTCGGGAGTACGCGCGAAAACAAAACTGTCCATTTTCCTATAGTCCTCTCGATCAAGAGCTCAGAATAAACAGAGATGCACTCAACCAAAGTCTCTCTTACAATGGCCAAAACAAGTTATTTGCCTTTCCTGCCCAATCTAATGTCTCTGGGGTTAAGCATCCACTGAGGTGGATTGAAGTAGCTCAGAAAAAGGGCTGGGATGTGCTCTTAGATGCCGCAGCATTTGTACCTAGTGACAAACTGGATTTACAAGAACACAAACCTGAATTTGTCTCTCTTTCCTTTTACAAAATCTTTGGTTACCCTACTGGTTTGGGAGGGCTTTTAATTAAAAAATCAGCCTACGAGAAGCTCACCAAGCCATCATTTGCCGGTGGTACCATTACCATCGTAAGTGTTCAGGGGGATGGTCATTACTTGGAGCAACAAGCCGCACGCTTTGAGGAAGGTACCGTCAATTATTTGGATATCCCCGCCATTAAATCAGGGCTTGAGTACATTGAAAGTATTGGCCTCCCAAATATTAAAAGAAGAGTAGAATGCCTAACCTCGTATTTATTGAGTCAATTAACTCAGCTTAAACATGCCAATGGTAATCCGCTAATCGAACTTTACGGCCCTAAAACATCAAAGGGTCGAGGTGGAACGATTGCTATGAACTTTTTTGATCCAGAGGGCCAATTACATGACTTCTTGGCGATTGAAAAAGATGCATTTAGACATAATATCTCCATTCGGACAGGGTGTTTCTGCAACCCAGGAATTGACGAGACAAACCACAAACTTGAAGCTAAAAAACTGAGGTCTTACTTTAAACAGAAAGGAGCTAAAGACTACTTCAAACTAATAGAATACTTAGGTCAAAAAAGAGGTGCAGTGAGAGTATCCATCGGATATATTTCGAATTTCGAGGATATGGAAAGGCTATTGGTCTTTTGTCAATCTTACCTCAATAAAAAAGTCGACTCAAAAGACCACATTTCAAGCCTCTAGCACAAACCCTTTGCCATGCACATTGGTGATTCTCACTGCCGGGTCTTGATCCAAATATTTTCGCAGTTTGTGAATAAACACATCCATGCTTTTTCGATTAAAAAAATCACTCTCTCCCCACACCACCTTCAAAGCTTTATTCCTATCAAGTACCTGATTCTTTTTCTCACACAACAATTGCAATAACTTAGCTTCTTTCCCTGTCAACCTTTGTGTTTTGTCATTGTGAATCAAGGCTTGGTTACTAGAATCAAAAAAGTATTCACCAATAGTATAAACGACATCGTGATCGCCATTCGAATGTTCTCGATTTGTTCTTTTAATCAAGGCCCTCACCCTCGCAATGAAGATTTCCTCATCAATAGGTTTAACGACAAAGTCATCACAACCAATCCTGAAACCTTTGAGTTTATCAATCTTTAGGCTCTTTGCTGTGAGAAAAATAAAGGGTACGGACCGATCGTGATCTTGAATCTCTTTGGCCAGGGTAAAGCCATCTTTCAAGGGCATCATTATATCCAAGACGCATAGATCAAAAGCTTCACCCTTAAAAGCTTCCAATCCTGACACACCATCTTGCTTCCAGGTTACCGAAAAGTCATTGATTTCCAGATATTCCTTCAGAATGTATCCGAAACTTTCATCATCCTCAACGAGTAGAATTTTGCCTATCATCATACAGACGGGAAGTACATTCTAAATTCACTACCCTGGTTTAATTTGCTGTTCAAACCAATGCTACCACTGTGGGCCTCGATGATTTTTTTCACATAGCTCAACCCTAAACCAAAACCTTTCACATTGTGAAGATTCCCTGACTCGGCCCTATAAAACTTATCGAAAATGTATTTCTGAATCTCCTCTCCTATTCCAATGCCATTATCCTTAATTACTATTTCAATACCGTTTTCACTATCAAAAGTTTTTATCGAAATAGTAGGCACATCAACAGTATATTTCAGCGCATTATCCACCAAATTGTATATCACATTTACTAAGTGGGTCTCATCGGCCATTACTTTTGGATGGTTAGCATTGAGATTGAGCTCAATATTACCTTTACGCTTGCCTACCACAAGTTGCATGCTCTCCACCACCTTAGAAATAGCCTCATGTACATCTAATTCTCTTTTATTCAACGAGAAGTTACCTGAGTCGATCATCGCAATCTGAAGCACTTTATCCACCTGACCTTCGAGGCGTTTACTTTCGTTTTCGATGAGGTCTAAGTAATTCGCCTTTTTTCTTTCATTTTCATCGACCGAATCTCGCTTGAGCATGCTAGTAGCCAGTGAAATAGAGGCAATAGGTGTTTTGAACTCGTGTGTCAGGTTATTGATAAAATCATTCTTAATCACTGATAGCTTCTTCTGGCGCTGGATAATGATTAGCGTATAGGTGAAACAGCAAAGCAAAAGCACAATAAAGACAATGGAGAGGATCAAGGCCCCGCTGGATTGAGCAAAAACATAAGAATCCTGATTGGGAAAGAAAACCGCCAAATGATACTCACCATCTTGGTCATTGCCATTTGAACATGTGAGCACCGTCCAAGAATGGCCCCTGTCTTGAGGGTTTTCACAACTTGCTAGTTCAAAGTCAAGACTACTACCTTCATCCCCAAGTACAAAACTATAAAGCCCATCTGCTCTTCGCGTTTTAGAATGTTCATATACAGCATACTCATAGGATAGGTTCAAAGAGTATGTCTCAAATACACCATCAATCAAAGTCCTCAACTGCCGATCAATTTCGGGATCGTTTAAGGCTCCATTTTTTTTCACGCGCTGCGCTGCCTGATGCAAAAGCTCCGCATAGGCTGGAGTCTTAGAGAAACGTTCACCGATCATCCCAGAGCAGAGGTCAACTTTCTGCAAAAAAATCTGCTTATGCGTCTGCATGGAAGAATTCAAATTCTTGACTTGAATCATAGACAAGCCCAGAAGCGCAATAGTAGCTAAGCCAATAACTAGGCCGATGGATTTCTTTGATAGGTTCATGATATCAGTAGATCGAAAATACGTGATTTAAGTGCCTTATGTTAGAATTTAACTTTTGCTTAACCATTTTAATTTTTAGATAAACAAGCTTAACTCCCTTTTAATCCACTCATGATTCGACTACCCGTATGTTTGAAGAAACAGCAGCCCAATGGTCAAAATATTTTTTAATCTTCTATTGCGAAACTTCCTTAAACACAAACTCCTCAACAGTTTCAATACTTTAGGTCTTTCCTTAGGCTTAACGGCCGCCATCTTAATAATTCTTTATGCTGACCACCAGCTAAGCTATGACAGTTTTCACAAGAATGCCGAGCATATTTATAGACTCGAAGCCACAACTAACTCACCTGACTGGTCATCTAATCTCGGTTTTGAGCATGCCCGGGAACTTGGAACAGGCACCTATCCAGAGATTAAAAATATTGTTCAGATCAACAACCAGGGTGAAACATATATCTCGGCAAATGGCAAGCGATGGGTTGAAAAGAACATTAAAAAAGTAGTGCCTGGAAGTCAATTCTTTCAACTATTCGACTTTGAAATACTACAACGATCCAAAGAGAAGGTACTGGAAGCCCCATATTCAGTCGTATTAACCAAATCAACCGCTGAGAAATATTTTGGAGACGCACCAGCCATTGGGCAGGTATTGAAACAAGATTCCACCTCTCTGTTGGTTACTGCCATCATTGCTGAAGTTCCGTCCAACTCTCATCTCACTTTTGACATTCTCTATACTGATCCAGTCTCCTTTTCCAATACCCACTTTCACACTAATAGTTACATCCAACTTGTGGATGGTGCCAAAGCTGAACAACTGGAAGCAAAGATTCTTGCCATGGCGGGTGTTGCGATGGACGAATTCCATGAACTCTCCGCAGTAAAGCTTCAGGCCATTGAAGACATCTATTTCCACTCACAAGCCAATTTTGGAGCGGGTGGTAAAGGAGATCAACTGCAGTTAATCGTATTCCTAATAATAGGACTGCTCATTTTGTTGATCTCGGTCTTTAATTACATCAATTTATCACTGGCCATATATTCTAATAAGTCAATGGAGATTGGAATGAGAAAAGTGTTGGGAGAATCAAGGACCAAAATCATTCAAAACTTTTTCTTAGAGGCTTTCTTTTCCTCGATTTTGGTAATACCTCTTGTGGTCATAATGCTAAAAATCATCCTGCCAACTTTCAATAGTTTCATGGGCTTGAAAATTCAAAATCAATTGGCCTATGACCCTGCATATTGGTTTATAGGACTACTTTTTCTCGCATTGTTGAGTGGACTCACAGTAATTTACCCTACAGTTACTCTTACCCGCATTAAAACTGCAGACCTTTTAAAAAGCAGAAGCACTGTTCACACTTCGGGTGGAGTTAAACTCAGAAACATTCTAGTCTTCTCGCAATTCATCATGCTGTTTACACTCGGGATATCCGCATGGTTTATGAACCGTCAGATCAAATACCTAGATAACAAGGATATGGGCTTTGATGCCAGTAACATTGTCAAAATCACAAATGCCTTTGACATTGGCGACATGAATGCCTTCCAGCTTTATAAAACCAAGCTCCTTTCCTACCCACAGATTTCTGGCGTATCATTTGGCCCAATGATGGGTGATGGCATGAACCCTCTCGCTTATAAACCTGAAGGCAAGGATGAAATATTTGAGAACCTTCTCTCCTACGGTGTTGATATTGACTACTTCGATGTTATGGGTATGGATATTTTGGAAGGTGACTTCAAAACGGTCCTCCTTGCATCTGAGTCTGGTCAAGTGATTTCCCTTGTCAACGAGAGTTTCATCAAGAAATACAATTGGCAAGATGAGCCGATTGGAAAGAAAATTATCTTAAGACCTGATACCGACAACGAACTGCATCGCAAGGTTTCGGCAGTATTCAGAGACTTTCATTTCTTCAGTCTAAAGGAAAAAATCACTCCCCAGATTATATCCTTAACACCCCAACCTCAATTTGTTAATACGAACATACTGGTTAAGGGAACCATCGATGACAGTCAGTCCATCGTAGATATTATGCAGAAAGAATGGAATACCATCAAACCTAACCTACCAATGCAATATGATTTTATGGATGACGCGGTCAAAAGACTCTACATAGAGGAAAAAAGAACTGGCAGCATTAGTGTTATCTTTTCGCTCCTTGCTGTATTACTGTCCGTTATGGGTTTGATCGGATTTATGATTTACATCATTGGTCTCAAATCAAAAGAAATAGCGATTAGAAAAGTACTAGGAGCTTCTCTTGCCCAAATTGTTACTTTTCTCAATCGACAGCTTTTCTTAATCATACTAGTTGCTGCTGTCACTGGAAGTGTCTTGAGTTTTTGGCTCTTACAAAGTTGGTTAAGAGATTATGCCTATGCCATTAAACTAAGTCCCATAACTTTTGTCTTATCTGCCATGGCAGTTTATGGCATAGTCTTTCTCATCACATGCATACAATCTTTCAAGTCAGCATTATCGAACCCAAGTTTAGCCTTGAAAAATGAGTAGAAGACACAAGTGGATATTTGTCGGCATGATTGCCCTTCCCTTTATCATTGCCTTAGGCTTTAGAACTTTTGACAACTACCAGTTTCATAAGTACATCCTTTCAAATTCTAGTAAGTCTTCAATTAACTCACCTGGACCGGCCGACCAATTTGAAGATGATTGCAAAGAATTCATTCTGAATTTCAAGGTCAATTTCTAAGCAGCAAACAGCAACTATATTCTGCTTCATACTTGGTTTTCAAAATTATTTATTGAAAAAATAAGGGTTAAACGGTTTTTATATTGTTTGATTGGTAAGGCGGCCTCCTAATTCGATTTCTCAACTCTTATTATGGAATAAGAGCTGAGCGAGCATCATATGTACGATGATGCAAAATTATAACCCTTAAACTATCGACTTATGAGAACTTCAGCATTACTAATGGTAATGTTCATGGCCGTCTATATTGCCCATGGACAATCAGATATCGAATCCAAATTAATCTCCGCCAAAGTTTATACTCAAGGAGCCGAACTCAAACGGTCCGCGACACTCAATCTCAAAAAAGGTAAGAACGAGTTCAAGTTATCCAAACTATCGGCCAACCTAGACCCAAAGACCATTCAGGTGAGTGGAGAAGACATCACAATACTTTCAGTTCGGCATGAAAAGGACTTTATCGAAACGAATACTCCTGAAAAAGTAGAAAACCTTTTAGCTCAGAAACAATCACTCATGGATAAAATTGAAGTGCTTGATATGAGAATCTTTGTCCTAAAAAAGGAAGCCGAATTACTCTCAAAGAACATGAAGGTAATTGGTTCAGAAGGCACCAATGGTGAAGACTATCAAAAGGCTTTAGAATACTTTTCGAAGAAGTTTGAAACCAATACGAGCAAAACATTTGACCTGAAGCTCCAAGTAAGGAATCTTCAGAAAGAAGTCAATGAAATCGACAAGCAGGTTAACTCCTATAATGTCCAAGAAGAAGAACCTACTTCTAATATTTTTTTAGTCATCAACGCAGACAGGGACATGAAAAGGGAGATCAAAATTAGCTATGCCGTATCGGAAGCCGGTTGGTTTCCTGCATACGACATCAGAGCCACTACTGTCAGCGATCCTTTGTCTCTGACCTATAAAGCAAGAGTATTCCAGAACACTGGAATTGATTGGAACGACATCAAGCTAACGCTGAGCTCAGGTAACTTAGAAGTCAGTGGCACAGCCCCTCAACTTAGCCCGTTTTACCTAGGCAGGAATAATCAAGTGAGGTATCGATACTCCGCACAGGGTCAAATATCAGGAAGAGTTGTAGGCAGTGATGATGGACTCCCCTTACCTCAGGCGAGCATTTTTATCAAAGGAACTACAATGGGTACTCCTACAAATGTCGATGGCACTTACAGCATGCAAGTACCCAACGGATATAATACATTGGTCTTTAGATACCTTGGGTATGTCACACAGGAAATAGATGTTCGTGGTCAATCAGTCATAGACGTTGCACTTGTTCCTGATGCCACCTCACTAGCTGAAGTTGTAGTAACTGGAGTGGCTGCTGCCACGCCAGAAAAGAAATCAACATTCAATGTTACTCGAATCAATATGGATGAGCTTTATGGAAGCAGATCTATGGCCGGCAATATTTCTGGGTCGGTTGTAAGAGGCAAAGTCGCTGGTCTAAGCGTTCGTGATGGAAGCGAGAACGCTAGTGAGACATTTCAAATTCGGGGAGCAAGTCAGTTCAGAGTTCCCAAACGAGAAAACAATCCATTACCAGTAAATTACATCAACTACCAGACGACCTTTGTCTATGAAATCGAGCATCCATATGATATACCCAGCACAGGTCAGCCAGAGGTGGTAGACATTCAAACTTTGGAAGTAAATGCTGACTATATCTACTCCACCAGTCCTAAGGCCAAAGAAAATGCTTATCTGGTAGCCGAAATTCCAGAATGGGAGAAATTGAAGCTATTGGACGGTGAATCAAATCTATACTTTGAAGAGAGCTTTGTGGGCAAATCGATCATAGACACTAACATTGGTAAAGACACACTTGATATATCCCTTGGAAAGGATGAGGGGATTGTGGTGAGTAGAAAGCGCCTAAAAGAGTTCGAAAAACAGAAGTTCTTCAGCAACAAGAAACGAGACGAACGAAAATTCGAAATAACAATTGTAAACACTAAGTCGACTGATATCAACATTAATGTTTATGACCAAATACCAGTAGTACCCAATAAGAGCTATAAAGTTATTCCTGATAATTTGGCAGAAGCAAAGGTTGACAAGGAAACAGGTTTGTTAACCTGGAACATCAAACTAAATCCTGGAGAGAAAAAGGTGATTCAATTCAGTTATAGCGTTGAGTACCCAAAGTATATGGATTTAGATATTGACTAAACGAAGAACCATCGAAGTCACTCTTAGACTTCGGTGGTTTGGCTTTCCATTGATGTATTCCTCAGAGAGTCTGATTTATAATTTTCTTATTTTGGTTGGACCAACCTTAAAAATGATGAATCGATTCAAGCAGACTCTCCTCTTCATATGCTGTTTCGTGCTAATCAGCACTTCAGTTTCAGCACAAAAGAAATATTCTAAAAAGCAGATTGAAAAACTCAAAAATGAGGCTTCTGAGATTGTCACTGCTAATGCTAAGCAGACCCAAGTCATGATTGACAAAATCTTCAGCTTCGCGGAGCTTGGGTTTCAAGAGTTTGAATCTTCGAAATACCTGAGCAATATCCTGATCGAAAACGGGTTTGAGATCACGGAGTCCGTATCTGGAATCCCCACTGCTTGGTTCGCTAAATGGAGTAATGGCGAAGGGCCAACCATTGCTTTAGGCAGTGATGTAGACTGCATTCCAAAAGCTTCTCAGTACCCTGGTGTGGCTTATCACAAGCCCATGGTTGAAGGAGCGCCCGGTCACGGAGAGGGCCACAATTCTGGTGTCCCTTTAAATATTACTGCTGCTTTAGCCGTCAAGCAGATTATGGAAAGAGAAAATATTGGAGGCACCTTGATCCTTTGGCCCGGTATTGCCGAGGAATTAGTTGCGGCAAAAGCCTGGTATGCCCGAGATGGCATGTTTGATGATATTGACATGTGCATTTTCACCCATGTTAGCAGTAATCTTTCTGTTTCTTATGGTCAAGCCGCTGGTACAGGACTGATTTCAGTAGAATATACTTTTGAAGGCGAAGCCGCTCATGGAGCTGGTGCTCCCTGGAGAGGCCGCAGTGCACTGGATGCAGTTGAATTAATGAATGTAGGATGGAATTATAAGCGTGAACATTTACACCCACTGAAGAGATCTCATTCCATTATTACCGATGGTGGTGATCAGCCTAATGTGGTCCCTTCCAAAGCTTCTATCTGGTATTATTTCCGAGATGTGACCTATGAAGGCATTATGGATATGTATGCAGACGCCAATAACATCGCCAAAGGGGCTGCCTTAATGACCGATACGGAAATGACTTCCAGGATTTTAGGGACAGCATGGCCCCGTCACTTTAACAAGGTGATTGCAGAGACCATGTACGAGAATATTAAAGTAGTCGGTCTTCCCGAGTGGTCTGAAGCTGATCAGGAATTAGCCAAAGCTGTTCAAAAAGAAGTAGGATCCAGCAATCCAAGAGGATTAAGTAATAAACTCTCATCACTGGGTTTACCCGTCACTACCCCGAGAAGTGGTGGTTCTGACGACATTGGAGATGTCAGTTGGAAAATCCCAACGGTGACTATGCGTTTCCCTTCCAATATCCCCGGTCTTCAAGGCCATCATTGGAGTAATGCAATTGCTATGGCCACCCCTATTGCCCACAAAGGAGCCACCAAAGGTGCACAAGCGGAAGCAATGACCATCTTGGATTTTCTACTTAAGCCGGAACTCGTAGATCAGGCAAAAGACTACTTCAACAATGTGCAAAGCAAGGAGACCAAATATAAGCCTATGATCTCAGCCAACGATATGCCACCTATATACTTGAACAAGGGCATCATGGATCAGTTCAGACCGCAGTTAGAAAAGTTCTACTATGATGAGACTAAGTACGCTAGCTACTTAGAGCAGCTGGGAATTACTTATCCAACAGTGAAAAAGAATAACTAGTTTTACTTCAACAATAAAAGCACATGAAAGCAAAATCACTTTTGGGCCTTATGGCCATAGTCATCTTAATCTTTAGTGGTTGTATTGAATATACAGATGAACCATTTGAACCCTATCGCCCAAATGCTCGCATATACGTTTTTACCTTAGAAGACGGTTTTATAATCTACAAAGGCTTTAGGTCCATTACACTCGAAAGAGATACCCAGAATCATACATTTCCTTTTGATTTAAACACTTTTTCATCCGGTGATTCTCTCATACAGGAACTAAGGCATACACCAAGCGCCAGAATCCTTGCCAGGGGCTATGCATTGCCTGAAAATGATTCAAAAGGTAGACTTTATGATCTTGAAACTATCTCAACTGGTTATGAATACTATGGCGATCGGTACAGAAAGGCAACAAGACCTGAGTTTGATCAGTTGGAAATCATCGGACGGTCTATCTCGGAAACAGAACTAGATTTTTCATACATGTGGAGAAGGCTCATCAAGAATCCTTATTTCAATCAAGACCTGAGTTCAAGAAATGTGAGGTTAGGCTTGGCGCAGTTCGTACCATTTACAGACTCAGATGATTCTAATGGATCAACATTTGTCCTTATCACTTATACCTATTGACATTTTAAAAGGACCATCTCTCTCGTACCAGTTTAAGCAGCTGACTTTTCTACAAGTTTGAATCAAGTCCCCTTGAGCGGAAAAAGTAACATTTTCTTATAATGTTCGTAAATGAATACATTATATTTAGTTCGTAAATGAATACAAAATAAATATCAATGAAAGGATCCTACCTTGGGGAGTTCCAGGAAATTGTACTCCTGTCCATACTAGCCTTGACCAATGAGGCCTATGGTGTAAAAATCCAGAAAGAAATTGCAGAAAAGTCAGGGCGCAGTATAAGTCGTGGTGGCCTGCACAGCACCTTGTCTAGGTTGGAAGAAAAAGGTTTTTTGGAATCTAAACTTGGGGAAGCAACAAAGGTGCGTGGCGGAAAAAGTAAGAAAATCTATTCCGTTACCAACCTTGGTAGAAATGCGCTAATGGAAGCGGAAGCTGTCCGAAAAGAATTCCACAAATCAATTATTGATCTTAACTGGGTGAAGTTCGGTGTTGCCTGAGGAACAAATACCCAGATTTTACCACTGGCTCTTTTCAGTACTCTGTAAAGAAGAGCTCTACCACGAATTGGCTGGTGACTTAGAAGAAACCTTTGCCGAAAACTATCAGCTGCTTGGTCCTAAAAAGGCCAAATCAATCTACAAAAAGGAAGTACTGAAAATGCTGAGGCCTTCCGTCATTCGAAGATTCAAACTACTACCCACATTAAGCCCATTCGATATGCTTAAAAACTATTTCAAGATCTCCATTAGAAATATCTGGAGAGATAAGGAGCACTCTTTCATCAGTATTTTCGGTCTAGCCACGGGGATAGTCGCGAGCATTTTGATTTTTCAATATGTCAATTTTGAATCGAGTTATGACTTGATGCATGATCAAACTGATGGTGAAGTCTATCGCCTTTCCAGGATCTCTACTGATATGGGGTCCGGAGAAATCGACTCCAAATCATCGAGCCACTATATGGCCATCCAATCCTCCATTGTCAATGACTTGCCGGAGGTAAAACAAGCCACCCAACTATACCCCCTACCGGGTGTCCTTACACATGAAGCACAAGGCTATAATGCCGAAGACATCTACTTTTCAACCGGCTCTTTCTTTGAAGTTTTTGATTTCGAGTTACTAAAAGGCTCAGCGACAGACCTTGATCAACCCGGCACCATATTCCTTTCTCAAACCGAAGCTATCCGCATATTTGGAAGTGAAGATGTACTTAACAGAGTACTTACGTATAACGCAAGTGGTTTTCCTTGGGAATTAGATGTTCAGGTTAAGGGTATCTACAAAGATCTACCCGACAATACACACCTCCCAAATCCTCAAGCTTTACTATGTGTCAAACAAGTCAATGAGCAAATGGTCTCGTTCTTTCCACAAATGGATGAAAACGAGCTAAAATGGCGACTGACCGGATATCACACTTATATAAAAGTAATCCCGGGAACGAACAAGTCGGACCTGTCATCTAAACTAGTTGAATGGATCAAGACCTATCGGGCACCTTTCAATGCGAACCAGGGGAGAGAACATTCCATAAAAACACACACGCTCCGTGAAATTCATTTCATCAAAGATTATGACAATCAGCTCAAGCCCGCAGGAGATCGAAGTATTATCAACTTATTCAGGATTATTGGCGTCCTGATCGTTTTAATTGCCTGGACCAACTTTATTAACCTAGCCTCAGCCAAAGCAGTGAAACGTGCCAAAGAGATTGGCATCCGAAAGTCATTGGGAGCATACAAGCAACAGCTGATCCAACAATTCCTACTGGAAGCCATTATGATCAACCTAATGGCGCTGTTATTGGCCATAGGCATTGTCATATTAGTCATTCCGAAATTCCACGAACTTGTTGGATCGCAGGCATTTGACTATTTCGGTAGTTTTATTCCCTTCTGGTCGACCTACCTCATCATCTTTTTATTAGGGTCTATCATCACAGGCCTCTACCCTGCCTTAGTGCTCACGCGTTTCGAACCGATAAAGGTATTGAGAGGTAATTTCGCCAGTTCCACACAAGGCACTTCCCTGAGAAAGTCATTAATCCTTCTTCAGTTTGCCATTGTTCTAGTTATGCTCTCTGGCATTATGGCCATTAGATCTCAAATCCAATTTATGATGGATGCCGACATGGGCATGAACATAAGCCAGACACTGGCCATAGAAGGACCTCCAGGCTATTTAAGAGATTCAACATATGCCGAAAAAACTCAGGCCTTTCAGGGAGAAATAGAAAGAAACCCGAGCGTCAAAGCTACTACGCTGTCTTCGATTTTACCGGGCATCCGAAACAACTTCTTCCAAACAACCAATCGACAAGATAGGCCCTCAGGAGAAACGGTGATGCTTTATCGCAGCTTTGCCGATCATGACTATGTAAAATTCCATGACCTGGACATCATAAGTGGGCGAGATTTTGACGAGTCCTTGGTTGGAGATGAAAACGTAATATTGCTTAATAGAGAGGCCGTAGAGCGATTTAATTTTGAAAGTCCGGAGGATGCCATTGGCAAACGACTGGATTTCTCGAACAACGTCACACCGCTCATAGTGGGCGTAGTTGAGAACTTCAATCAAATGGGAGTGAACTTTGCCATTGAACCGTTATCCATTGAACTGATTAATGGTGGTGGCAACTTTATCAATGTGCGCGTTGAAACAGAAAATGTCAGAGAAACCATGCAGTTTCTTGAGAAAAGTTATGGAGCCTTTTTTCCGGGTTCACCCTTTGAAGCTTCCTTTGTTGACCAGAACTTCAACATTCTTTATGAGTCTGACCAACGCTTCAATCAGGCCTTACAATTCTTCGCCATCGTAGCAATTTTCATTTCGTGTCTGGGTATATTCGGCTTATCCTCCTTCTTGATCAATCAAAAAATGAAAGAGGTAAGCATCCGCAAAGTATTGGGTGCTAACATCATGGAGATCATCCGTGTGCTCACCACCGAATATATTTGGTTGATATCGATATCTACCCTTGTTGCAGTGCCTGTCGCCTACTTCTTGATTAACAATTGGCTGGATAGCTTTTTGGTTCGTGTTAAACTGAATCCAACCTTCTTTGTCCTGCCGGTTTTTGGACTTCTGATCATCATATTGATTACTATTGGCAATAAGACACGAAAGGCAGCTTTGACCAATCCTTCCAAGACTTTGAAGAGCGAATGAACCAATATTTTTGATCATCTTGACTGCATTAAATATCAATTGACCTATACCCGTTAGCCATCAGTAAAAAAACCCTAAAAGGAGCTACTTCTTTTATTAAATTTCACAAAACGAAAGCAACTCCTTTGAAAAGAAACCTATTATTATTTATCTCAATTCTTGCCTTGTCTACGGCTTGCACTGTTCCTGATCAAGCAACCACCATCACTCCTGCACCGCAAAACACTGAAGTCAGCCCTGGTAAGCTCAGTCTAGCAGATGGCTTCGATATTTTAGGAGAAACCAGCCTCTCAAACCTCAATTCAGTTCTTGAAGAAGAGTTTTTCATGCTTACAGGAATCAAAAACGAAAGCACAGGTAAAAAAGCCTCCATCAAGCTTGAGCTAGACATTAATCTCGATCAGGAAGAATACTCATTAGAAATTACCAAGACCATTGTCATTAAAGGTGGTAGCTATTCAGCAGTTTCCATGGGGCTTACCAGTCTACTTCAACTGATGGATGATGAGTTGAATGTTCCAAAGTTGCTTATTAAAGATCAACCCGACACGCCCTATAGAAGTTTGATGATAGACCTTGCCAGAGGTTGGCACGACATGGGCGTGCTCAAGGAAATCATCATACTCTGCAAGTGGTATAAGATCAATTACTTACACCTGCACCTTACAGACGACCAGTCTTTTACTTTTCCCTCCACTGCCTACCCTGAACTAGCCACTGAAGGACGCAGCTTTACCCTGGAACAACTGAAAGATCTAAACCAGTATGCAATTGATAGAGGCGTAGTACTAGTACCGGAAATTGATGTACCCGGTCATTCCACGCAGTTAGTGAGAAAAATGCCCGAGTTATTCGGTATTGGAACACCTAAGGATAATTCTTATACCATCAGCATGGGCAAGGAAGAGGTCTATGATGCGCTCAACACATTGATCCAAGAGATTGCCGAAGCCTTTCCGCACTCCCCATATATCCATATTGGTGGAGATGAAGCCTTTTTCACTGGAATGGAAAACGATCCTGCTACGGTGAGCTATATGAAAGAACACAACTTACCTAATCTTGATGAGCTCTTTAGGCATTTCCTGGTGAGAATGAACAACATGGTAAAAGCCAGTGGCAAACAGACAATGGTCTGGGCAGGTTTTAAAGAAAAGGGAGAAATAGAAATACCTAGAGACATGATTGTCATTCTTTGGAACCATCAATACTATGACCAACAAAAACTTTTAGATCATGGCTTCCAAGTGGTGAATGCTTCATTTAAACCATTGTACGTGGTAAACAACCGCAAGTGGAGTGCTGACTACATTTACGCTCACTGGAATCCAAAACGATGGGAAAGCTGGGCCACCGAACGTGACTTTGAAGGAGTAGAAGTAAATGACAATAACAACCTCCTAATCGGTGCCACCATGTGCGTATGGGAACAGAATCAAATTAACCAGATTCATCGCCTAAGGGATAGATTACCTGCCATGGCAGAGAAGCTTTGGAAGTCGAGCAGCCACAGCCTAGCTGAGTTCAAAGAGCGCTGGAAGGTTTCTGACAAGAAACTAATGAGGCTTTTAAGGCCTTTCGAGATCAGCACCTCAGGCCGAACGTTTCCTGAAATGGCCGATGGCAATTTCTATGAACACCTTTGGTTCGACAAGGAGATTGTACTTAAGGCAAAAACGACAATGGAAGGACTTATGCTTAGGTATACATCAGATGGATCGGCCGTAAGCCTTGAATCCGATCAACTTACCGACCAGCTATTATTTCATGAAACCACTACACTCAAAATCCAGGCATTTGATCAACACAACCATGCAATTGGTCAGCCATTCCATCAAAGATACTTTCTGAAACCCATCAAAAGCGCAACCCATACGCTATGGAAAGACCTCCCTCCCGGCAGTTGGGAAAAACTGCGTTTCGAAGAAGAAATGACCGTTTCCCTCGAAACCAGCTTTGATGAATATGCCCTGCATTACACTACCGATGGTTCAGCCCCGAACACTGAATCTCCAGTTTACAAAGCACCTATTTCCTTTAGCAAAACCACACAGCTACGTGCACAACTGATTGACAAGGAAGGCAAGCCCTTTGGCTCAGGATTCAGTGAGGTTTATTATGTCATTATCAACGAACCTAGTCTGACCACAGGCAAACCCATCACCGCTACCAACGACTACATAAACCCTGAAGCGGCAAAAAAAGCCAATAATGGTAGAATATCACTTTGGGAAATGTGGGGTGGCCATGTTGGTGAGGAAGTCTACCTCCAAGTAGATCTCGAGCAGTTCGAAGATGTAAGTAGTTTTAAGGTTTATAACTTCTGGGACGGATATCGTTATTACCAGTATACCATTGATGGCTCATTGGATGGGGAAACTTGGACGCAATTGGTAGACTTTTCAAAAAATACCGAAAAGGCTTCTGTCGAAGGTTACCAACATAAGATTGAGCCTACTCAAGTACGATACTTAAGAATTAATCTACTCTACAACAGTGCCAACCCCGGACTTCATTTGGTAGAGTTCAATGCTTTTAAGTAACTCATACTTCAATAATACCTTCCTTAATTGCCGTCACAATCAGTCCCGCGGTATTTTTTACACCAAGCTTTTCGATAAGGCTTCTTCGGTGCCCTTCAGCAGTTCGTGGACTGATAAACAACTTCTCAGCAATCTCTTTGGCCGTATATTCCTGGCAGATTAATTCCAAGACTTCGATCTCTCGGCTGGTCAGCGTGACATTATTTTTGAGCACTGGCTTTTTAGGGTTATGATTCTTCAGCCCAGCCAACATCGCTTGAGATACGGTCTTATTGAAATAGAATCCTTCTTCTTTCACGCTTTGAATCGCTTGCTCAAGTTCTTCGGGACTGGTATCCTTCATTAAGTATCCATTCGCACCTAGCTCCATCAAATAGGCAATCATCTTAGCGTCACTATGCATCGTAAGGACAATTATCCCCATAGTCTGATACTGGGAACGAACCTCTTTCAAAACTTCTATACCATCCATTACAGGCATATCCAGATCAAGTAATAAGACATCGGGGATCTCTTCCTTTAATCGGGTTATCAGCTCCTTACCATCGGCCACTTCAAAATATAGGGAGATACCTTCCATTTGATCTATCAAAAAGTGAATACCCTCTCTGAAGAGTTTATGATCGTCTGCTATCGCTACTTGAATATTAGTCATCTTCTTGTGTGTCTTTTGTTGGCTTGGATGTCAGATTCATAGAGATTCCTTTCTCAGTCTCATTGAAAACAAGCTTGCCGTTCATTAAGCTCAACCTACTTTCGATATTACTTAAACCTAATCCTAGCTTATGCCCGCCAAGGGCCATGCCAATGCCATTATCCGTATAGGTTAGCTTCAGTTGATCGCCATTCCCAGACATATGAATTGCCACTAGATTGGCATTAGCATGTTTGAGGGTGTTATTCACTAGTTCCTGGACAATGCGGTACCAGTTTAGTTGATATTCCTTGTTCATTACCCCTTTCCAATCACTCTCAAAGGACATTTGAACCTCTCCAGAGGCGTTCAATTGATACCGGATATTGGCAATGGCTTCTTCCAACCCTAAGGTTTCCAAGACTACTGGCCTCAGATCGTGTGATACCCTTCTGACGCTTGCAATGGTCCCTTCAAGCAAGTCAAAGACCTTGTCCTTTAACTCGGTAAATTTCTCCTTTGGAGCATCCTGTTCAAGATGCCTGAAATATAGTTTAGAAGTAGTGAGCATGGCTCCGACCTCATCGTGAAGATCCTTACCAATTCGGTTACGCTCCTTTTCTTGACTTTGCAAGTTGGCTCGTAGCAACTGTTGTTGATACTCTGCTTCTTTTTGTTGGTGTTCTTTTTGTTGTTTCAGAAGTCTGCGCTGGTAAACTAAGAAAAAAAGCACCACACCTAAGGCTAGAAAGAACATCCCTAACATCCCAATTAATATAACATCCGAAACACCTATTTCTGTGGACTTACCCATAGTGCTAAAGCATAAAAAATATTAAGAATGATGTTAAATACTATATTCAAAGCCCATAGGCTAATGGACACCTTGGCAGTTTCTCCCAATCCGGCTACATAATTGACCAGAACGTAGAGTAAAAGAGTGCCAGAATAATAAATAAGGACTCCGGTATTCAACCAAAACATAGGGGTTCTCTCTAAGGCTAAATGTGCCGTATTTCTTAAGAGCTGGTGAAAATATGTGATTGATAAGAGTATGTATAGGACACTTGAAACTGTTATCGTGTTTGAATTAAACACATCAAGAGGCTGAATGAAAAGGCTATTGAAGGCTGCAAAAAGTAAGAAACTTATAGAAGTGGCATTAAAGACCCATCTTGAAATGACTTGCTCAAATACTTTTTTGTAAATCCTTAATATCACGAGAAAGGTACATGGCACAAATAGGTGATAAACCCAGAGATTATTAACCCCTCTCATTCTCAAGTAAGTAGCTAGGAGCTCATTAACCAAAGCGATTAGAACGATAACTAAGACCAACTTCTGTTCATAGTTGAGCCTATGAACCTTAATAACCCCAATGAGCAATGGAATGCATATCACCAGGTAAAAGTATGAGATGTAATTGTTTATGAATTCAAATAAAACATCCATAATTATCAGTCTGGTGGGCATGGAGGTTGTCCAGGAGCACCACAACAGAATGGCGGACATGCATTGACAAAATCCAAAAAGGTCATTTCATCTTCTTCATCCTCTTTCTCTATTTCTTCCCCTTTCTTTCCGGCTGCTCCTTTGACTTCGGTATTACCTGTACCAATTTCTAGTATCAGGGTAAATAAGTCGTCATTGTAGTAGAAATCGGCTGGATTAACCGCAAAAGTCACAGTTATTTCGCTGTCCTCTTGAAGAATGAGCTTGAGTACTTCAAGATTGTACCCGATTATTGGATATTTCATCACCCTAACTGCTACCCTGTTGAATGGGTCGCTAATTTCATTGACAATATTTCCCAAATTTATTGACGGACTTCCCTGACGCCCCCCTTCCAACCAGCCGGCCACACCCCGGATAATATCTTCCAGTCCCTCCTCTTCAAGGGCCGAAACATCAGTCAACTTTTGAGATAGAAATAGTTTTTCAATATCACCAGGTGTTTGCCCCAACCAATTAACACATAGGTGGTCTCTCACGACAGGAAGGATTCCGTATCGCTTAGAGGGTTTAGCTGATGAATTACGTGCTGCCTTATTTAACGCATGGGTCGCACTTTGAATGATATCATTGGTGCCATAGTAGTTTTTGATGCCATCGTCATCGATTGTCTCAAACAACACTGAGATTGCGTTGTCTACAATGGACATGCACATAGACAATTGTGGGGATTTCATCCTTGACATTTCCTTGGTGACAAACCGTAATAAACCTGAATCAATTTGTCCAAAGCTCACCCCGCGTTGACGATGAAACTGCCCACCATTACAATTTTTGCAATCTGCTGCTTCAAACTTTTGAAAACAGTTGAATAGCTCGTTGCCATTGCACTTCGCCCAGGCCATTATCTGCGACTGGGCTTCATTATTGCCTATCTTTTCCATAAGTCTCTGTTATTTGTGTATGCTGAAGTTTTAAACCTGATTGGCAGATTTTCAAACCACATTACCTTAATTTACGAATTCCAAAAATCACATAGGGTATAAATGAAATTATTGATCCAAAAGCAGGTTGGGTTTTTACCAACCCACTTTTGATTCAATAAATCATCCTTAATCCTGACGATATAAGTTACCGTTAGCATCCACTACAATATCAAAGACATTTGTTCCGCTAGGAGCCAGAGGCAAATCTTTGAACAATGGCCCCAATTGCAGGCCATTAATCACTACTCCCCCTTTAAAGTCATTGTCATAGTTAATCACCAGTTGATCACCGGTCCAGACTACCATAGCTCTTCCTTCTGACTTTCGCGCAGGATTGGAGATAACAAAGTCTCCCTGATCTCCGAATGTAAAACTTGCTTTTTGTCCTCCTGTAGATACAATTTGAGTTGTACTATCACTTGTAATTTGTGTTGACATAATATCTGTGTTTAATGTTTGCCTACTCTATCAAAGGCTTTTCGGCATCCGCCCTGTGTTTATTAAAATCTATGATCCAAAGGTGACTGATTCAAAAGTGCTTTTTAAGCGTAAAAATTCGTGTTTATGAGAATCACGTATTTATACCTAATCACAGAAAACCAGTGAAGACGCTCAGCTTTTTGGCAGGGTGTTGATATACTTATTCTGATACTTTTAAACTCAAAGATTTTCTTAATTTTGCCAGCGGTATTAACACCCAAAATCAATCGTTCTAATGATTCAATTTTTCGATGCCGGGGCTGGCAAAATTTATGCTGTTGGCCTCACTTCGCAACTCGCGTCACAAGACCTCACAAAACTTGAATGGCTCTTCGGAAATGCCTCACTAATACAAGGCGAAACTCTGGAGGGCTTTTTTGTTGGCCCACGAAAAGAAATGATCACCCCATGGAGTACCAATGCGGTAGAAATCACGCAGAACATGGGTATTTCAGGAATAGAACGCATCGAAGAATTTGAGCGGGTAGCGAGTGAGAACACCGCGTATGACCCAATGCTTCAGGTACTGTACAAAGGACTCGATCAGGAGCTTTTCACTATTGATATCGAACCAGAGGCGGTTCGTCATATTGAAGATATTGCGACCTACAATCAGGCCGAAGGCTTGGCACTCAGCCAGGAAGAAATTGACTATTTGAACGAAGTCAGTGACAAATTGGGAAGAAAGCTAACCGATGGTGAAGTCTTTGGCTTTTCTCAGGTCAATTCCGAGCACTGTCGACATAAGATCTTTAATGGGGTCTTTATCATTGATGGACAGGAAATGCCAAGTTCCCTGTTTAAAATGATCCGAAAAACCTCAAATGAAAAACCAGAGGGATTAGTTTCAGCATATAAAGACAATGTGGCCTTTACCCAAGGGCCAGTGGTGGAACAATTTGCCCCTTCTACTCAAGACAAAGCGGACTGGTTTGAAACCTCTGACTTTGAGTCAGTGATTTCATTGAAAGCAGAGACCCATAACTTCCCCACAACCGTGGAGCCATTCAATGGCGCAGCAACAGGTGCAGGAGGTGAAATTAGAGATAGAATGGCGGGTGGTAAAGGCTCCATGCCTTTGGCCGGAACGGCCGTTTACATGACTTCCTATTCGAGACTTGAGAATGGTCGTGATTGGGAAGCGAATATGCCAGAACGCAAGTGGCTTTATCAAACCCCGATGGATATCCTAATCAAAGCATCTAACGGTGCCAGTGATTTCGGTAACAAGTTCGGTCAACCACTGATCTCCGGATCGGTCTTGACTTTTGAGCACGAAGAAGGCGGCAAAAGACATGGTTTTGACAAGGTGATTATGCTTGCCGGAGGTATCGGTTACGGCAAGAAATCTGATGCCTTGAAAGCGACTCCTGACAAAGGCGATCAAATCGTGGTGATGGGTGGCGATAACTACCGCATTGGTATGGGTGGTGGTGCAGTATCGTCCGTAGATACGGGTGAGTTCTCAAGCGGCATCGAATTGAATGCGATTCAACGGTCTAATCCGGAAATGCAGAAGCGTGTATACAACGCGGTTCGCGCCATGACTGAAGGAGGCAAAAACCCCATCGTATCGATTCACGATCATGGTGCGGGAGGCCATTTGAACTGTCTTTCAGAACTAGTAGAGGAGACTGGCGGTACTATTGATGTCAAAAAACTGCCGGTAGGTGATCCTACCCTTTCGGATAAAGAAATCATCGGTAATGAGTCTCAAGAGCGCATGGGCCTTGTCATCAAAGAGGAAGACATTGCCTACATGAAGAAAGTGGCGGAGCGAGAAAGAGCGCCATTTTATGTTGTGGGTGAAACCACGGGAGACATGCACTTCAAATTCGAGAATGCAGTTTCCAAAGAAAACCCAATCGACTGGAATTTAGGGCACATGTTTGGATCGTCTCCGAAGACCATTTTAGAAGACAAAACGATCGACCAGAACTTTAGTGAGGTAAGTTACGATATCAAAAAGCTTCAAGAATACCTTAATGGCGTTCTTCAGCTGGAAGCTGTAGCCTGTAAAGACTGGTTAACCAACAAAGTGGATCGCTGTGTAACGGGTCGCGTGGCCAAACAACAAACGGCTGGACCGATACAATTGCCATTGAACAATGTGGGGGTTATGGCCTTGGACTACCGGGGTGAAAAAGGAATTGCGACATCCATCGGTCATGCCCCGGTTTCGGCCTTGGTAGACCCTGTTGCGGGATCCCAGCTGTCCATTGCAGAAGCCTTGACCAATATCATTTGGGCACCGGTTGAAAAAGGACTGAGTGGCGTATCACTAAGTGCCAACTGGATGTGGCCTGCGAAAAACGAAGGCGAGAACGCGAGGCTTTACAAAGCAGTAGAAGCCGTTTCTGACTTCGCCTGCGACCTGGGCATCAACATCCCAACGGGTAAGGATTCCATGTCCATGACCCAGAAGTACAAAGATGGTGTGGTCTACTCTCCGGGTACCGTCATTATTTCTGCTGGTGCTGAAGTAACCGACCTTAAAAAGGTGGTCGAGCCGGTATTGCAACCTGATTTCGAGTCGACTCTATTGTATATAAACCTATCCGATGGTGAGTTCAAACTAGGGGGTAGCTCCTTTGCTCAAATCGTAGGTAAAGTAGGGACTACAGCGCCAACCGTAGACGATACCGATCGCTTTGCTAACACCTTTAATATGGTTCAGGCAATGATCAAGGAAGGTAAAATCATGGCGGGTCATGATGTTTCAGCGGGTGGATTAATTACTGCTCTTCTTGAAATGACCTTCTCACAAGTAGACCTGGGTATCGCGGCCAACCTGAAAGAGATCAAAGGTATTGACGATATCTCGATGTTCTTCTCTGAGCAGCCAGCTCTGTTGATTCAGGTAGCCAATGAAGACCTGGAAGACATCAAAACCTTGTTCGATACCATCGAAGCTTCTTATTTGGAAGTGGGAAGTCCGATAGGTGAGCCTATCCTTTCCATTCAGACCAATACGCAGAGTTATCTGATGGATATAGCCAGTTTGAGAGATACCTGGTATAAGACTTCCTACCTGTTGGATCAAAAACAGTCTGGTGAGGACCTGGCCAAGCAGCGATTCGATAACTATAAGAAACAACCCCTTTCATTCAACTTCCCAGAAGGGTTTGCAGGACAGTACGAAGCTTTAGGCTTGGATCCTGACCGTAAGGAAAAAACGGGAATCAAAGGAGCCATCATTCGAGAGAAAGGTGTCAATGGAGACCGCGAAATGGCTTACGCCATGCATTTAGCTGGCTTTGATGTCAAGGATGTGCATATGACCGACTTGATCTCCGGTGCCGAAGACCTAAGCGATGTAAACTTCATTGCCTTTGTTGGTGGCTTCTCTAACTCTGACGTATTAGGTTCAGCCAAAGGCTGGGCGGGCGCCTTCCTTTACAATGAAAAAGCTAAGCAGGCGCTGGACAACTTCTACGCCCGTGAAGACACCATCTCATTGGGTATCTGTAACGGTTGCCAGTTGATGGGTGAACTAGGACTCCTCTACCCTGATCACAAGGTGCATCCGAAACTGGATCACAACATCGCGCACAAATTTGAATCTGGCTTTGTCAATGTGACCATTCCTGAAAACAATTCAGTGATGCTCAGTGGACTGGCAGGTTCGAGACTCGGCATTTGGGTGGCGCATGGTGAAGGGCGTTTCAGGCTACCGGAAGCAGAGTCTGAGTATCATGTGATTGCCAAGTACTCGCATGAGGCCTATCCTGCTTCTCCTAACGGATCGGATTATCATGTGGCTGGTGTAGCGAGTAAAGATGGGAGACACCTAGCCATAATGCCGCACTTTGAACGTTCAGTATTCCCTTGGAACTGGGGCAACTATCCTGCAGCACATAAGGCTGATGTACTGAGTCCATGGATAAAGGCCTTTATGGCCGCTAAGGATTGGGTGGCTGAGAGAAGTTAGATTTGAGTATTGAGTACCTAGTATTGAGTACCCAGTATTGAGATATAAGACCCCAGCTTGAGTATTCAGACTGGGGTTTTATTTTTTGGTAATTTGTATAGTTACTAATACTTGAGATATGAAAGCAGTAGGAAAAACAGTATCAGAAATTTTGACAAGTGTTCCGGAAGACCGAGTGGAGCCTTTCAATAAGTTACATGATGTCATCATCAAAAACCTTCCTAAGGGATTTGAAGCAGCCATAAGTTATGGTGGATTAGGTTATGTCGTTCCTCATTCACTTTATCCGGGAGGATATCATTGCAAGCCTAGTGAGCCGCTTCCCTTTGCGGGAATCGCTTCGCAAAAAAACTCGATTAACTTTTATCATATGGGAATCTATTCGGATCCAAAGCTCCTGGATTGGTTTGTATCCGAATACCCCAAATACTGTAAACGAAAGCTCGACATGGGTAAAAGTTGTATCCGTTTTAAGAAGCTGGATGAAATTCCTTATGAACTTATCGGCCAGCTCATGGCGAAAGTAAGTGTAGATGAGTGGATAAGGACTTATGAGAAAAATATTAAAAAGTAAGGCTCACCTAAATGCGTATTGCGTATTTGGTTAATCAGGGTTTTGATTGTCGTATCATATCCATTTTACTCTTCTTCATTCACTCACAACTTCGGCACTCAACTCATTTCCAAATATTTCTTGAGGTTAAAATCGATAAACCTATCCCAGGTATGAGAGCAGAAATCGTAACATAGAAATTCAGGCACCAGCCCCTCATGTGTGAATTGAAGCTCAATTTCGTCCTCACTTAACTTATTGATGGTCCATTGTAATTGGGTGCCTACCCACTCCTTCTCAACCCCTTCCAGGCCACCAATGATCTGTTTAGAATCTATACATTCCCAAACTATTTTTTCATTAGGTTGAAATTCCACAACCTTGAATTGGTACCAGGGTTCGCCCCATGACATGGTAAATACATCTCCCAGCCCTTGTGCTGGCTTGTCCTGATCACCCCACCAATCTCCAATTTTTATAGACAACGCCTCGAAAGCGGTTTCGTCTAAAGCATTGACTATTAAAACATTGGAATAACTTTTCTGTTCTGAATTCATCATATAAAATCTAGTTGCAAAATAAAATCAGTTGTAAATATATATAACCAATTGTATTTTGCAACTAGATTTAACTAATAATGAAGCAAGCAAGATCCTATTGCCCCCAGAACCTAATCCTTGAAGTGATTGGTGACAAATGGACGCTCTTAATCATAAGAGACATGATTTTAGATGGCAAGCGATACTTTAGGGAGTTTCTGCAATCCCAGGAGCACATTGCCTCAAACATCTTATCAAGTCGCCTAAAATCTTTGGAAGAAGAAGGAATTATTTGGAAAGAACCTGATCCAGACCACAAACAGAAAATCAGATACTCTCTAACTCAGAAAGGCATCGATCTATTTCCAATCATCATGGAAAATGCCAAATGGAGCTTAAAGTACAAACCTGTAAATGACAGTGACGCCATCAAAGCCCAGGCAATATTAGATAAAGGACACGAGGGAACCTTGGCCATTATGGAACAATTAAAAAGCGCTCATTTAAAGGGAGACAAAAAATAGAAAGGTCTTGTCTGGCAATTTGTAAATTGCTTACACCGATAATAACATGGCCAAGAAAAAATCAAAGACCATTCTAAGAATCGCATTGTTCACAGGCACTGCGATCTCACTTTTCTTTGTCCCCTGGATCTTGGTGTGGGCATGGATATTACCTTTACCCGATACTGTCCAAGAACAAGCAGAGCAAGCCATTGGACATGGACTGGACGGTATGATTGTCTATGTAGATCAGGCCGGAAAATCACCTGGATTCTACGCAGCGGGCTGGCACGATAGAGAAAAGAAAATACCCGCCTACCCACAAGCGCTATTCAAAATCGCCAGTATCAGTAAGCTTTATGATGCCGTGGCAGTGACCAAATTGGTTAGCGCTGGCCAGCTTTCCTTGGATAAAACTATTGCCGACTATTTGCCAGAGCTTGTGGGCAGAATTGAAAATGCGGAAGAGATCACCCTCCGTTTAATGATACAGCACCGAAGTGGCATACCAAACTTCACAGATACTCCAGATTTTTGGGCATCCCCCACTGAGACTTATGAAGAAGGTCTGGCCTTAATCTTGGATCAACCGGCCAACTTTGAACCAGGTGAAGATTATGAGTACTGCAACACCAATTATCTATTGATCAATAAGATTATGGATGATGTACTCGGTTATGAAAACTTTCAATTTATCAAAGAGGAGATTCTAATTCCCCTAAACCTTAACAACACCTTCAGTTCTTCCGATGTAGTGAATATGGACAGTGTTATGAGTGGCTATCATGTAGGCTACCCCCATGATTTGAAGGAAGATGGACATGACATGTTGGCCACAGCAGAAGATGTAGGAATTTTCCTTAGGGCACTAAACGATGGGTCCTTATTTGAAGCTGGTGAAAAGGAGGTTTATTCCTCGATTTACGAGTATAATCACGGAGGCTGGGTTCCCGGCTACCAGAGCTTTGCCGAATATAATAAGGAGCTTGATGCTGTCATTATTCTGTTCAATAACACAACCGACCGGAAGTTATTGCTGTGGAATTTGTCCGAAATTATCTGCGGACGAATTGTGAGAATATTGAAGCGAAACTAGTCCATTCATGCGACTCGATAAGTTCTTCAAAGCCGCTCACCCACTCATTCTAGATGGAGGTTTATCCAATGTACTAGAAGATCAAGGCTGTGATCTAAATCATCCCTTATGGACAGCCAAGCTACTGGCAAACAATCCGGAAACCATCATTGAAGCCCATCTTGAATATTTGAGGGCTGGAGCGCAGTGTATCATTACTTCCAGTTACCAGGCAAGTATTCCGGGACTTATGGCCATGGGTTACGGTAGAGAAAAAGCAAAAGCAATTATGCTGAAGTCTGTCGAATTGGCTGAACAAGCCATAGCAAATGCTTTACAATCTAATATTATTCAGACCCGACCGCTGATAGCAGCCAGTGTCGGGCCCTATGGTGCCCATTTGGCGGATGGTTCAGAATACCACGGTAACTATGGCGTTTCTGAGCAGTTATTAAAAGATTTCCATGCTGAAAGAATAGACATACTATCCGACTCAAATGCTGACGTCCTTGCTTGCGAGACCATTCCCAGCTTTCAGGAAGCCAAGGTCCTTTCGGACATTTTACTGAATGTAGATGTGCCGGCATGGATTTCCTTTTCCTGTAAAGATGAGGCGCACCTCAACGATGAATCCAGAATAGAGGAATGTATTTCGTTCTTCAAAGATCACCCCAAAGTCTTCGCAATAGGAGTCAATTGCACAAAACCACAGTTTATCTCCGGATTAATTCAACGCATTAAGCCCAATGCTGGTGGAAAACGAATTATTGTTTATCCTAATTCAGGCGAAGCTTATAGCGCTAAAAGTAAAACCTGGAAGGGCTTATCAATCCCTAAGGATTTTGCAGCGATGTCTCAAGAGTGGGTGGTACTCGGGGCAGATATTATTGGTGGATGTTGTAGAATTGGTCCAGCACACATCCAAAGCATGAGCAATCAACTAGGTCAGCTTGATCGTTAGTAACCCTATTTCAATTTTCTCCCAATACGTGTAAGTTTTCATGTGCTTTTCGGTACTAACTAGTAAAGAATAAATTCAATTGCGATGAGAAAGAGATTCAAACTAGCCGTACTTAAGAAGAAATGGTCAAGGTTTTACAAGTCAGAACTAAAACAATTCGATAAATTGATAGGCACCAAGTGCTAACTAAGAAGGCTTATCAAATTCAAAATGGAAGTATTTTTCTACGGACTCTTTATGGACCGCTCCATTCTATCGAAGAATGGAATAGAAGCAACCCATTCAAGGAAGGGCTGTCTGAATGATTATGCCCTGAAAATCGGAAATAGAGCATCCCTAATCCCTTCAAAAGGAGCCAAATCCTATGGTCTGGTAATGACAGTGGATAAAGACAAGATTCAATCCCTTTATGCCGAAGCCAGCGTATCGGATTATATTCCTGAAGAAGTTGAAGTCGTCCTGGATTCCGGTGATATGCTTAAAGCCACTTGCTATAACCTACCCTTGGAATTACTGACCGGAACCAATTCGTTCTATGCCGAAAAATTATACCAATTGGCCCAAAGTCTGGGGTTTCCCACCGACTATCTAGAGAAAATCCGTCAATAAAAAAACCTAACTGACTTTCAGCCAGGCCTTTTAACAAAGTAAAGTTCTTTCTATTTGTCCACGTAAAATGGAATATTAGCATGCGCGGTATGATCTTGGTTATCATCGACATAGATAAAGAGTCGATAAGCCCCCTCCTCTTGTGGTGCTGAAAATGATAAATCGCCAGAAGTCTGATCACTTGAAATTAAACCCTCTATCACCGCGGGCACCTCTTCGGCATCACCACCTGTAGCATTTGTTGTGCTCTCTTTCATGATTTCCCAGCGATAAGTCAATACATCTCCGTCTGGGTCGGTCACATCAATCGAAGCTTTATATTGTTGACCTGCAGATAGCTTGATATTGTCATAAGGCTCTTTTCCCTCTAGCTTGAATTCGTTAATTCGTGGACTTCTATTTTCTGGCCAGACTCCATTCCAAATATTATGCATTACGTCAATTGATTCCGTTTCTTTACCATCAGGCATAAACATACCAAACCAGGTAGGTGTTCTTTCCTGCTTCTGTCCCCAAAGGAAAACATAGGAACCAATGACCTGTGGTCTTTGAGATTCAATCGCATTTCTATAGCGACTTCCGTAAAAATCGGCTTTCAGCGAGCTATTGTTCTCAACAGGTGCTCCCCATTCTGTATTACCTACCTCCCAGTAGCCGGTAGCTCCCCACTCTGTTACCATCAAAGGACCTTCCCAACCAGACTCCTTTAATAATCTTGGTAGTATTTCAACTTCTGCATACATCTGTACACTGAGGATGTCCAAGTCAGGTGCACGCTCCATAATAAGGTGGACGAATTCCTTATTCATACCTGCCAAAGAAGTGGTTGTCAAATGATTGGGGTCGACCTCATGGATCATCTTAGAAATCTCGTTTACCGCATCCCATACCTTGGGGTTTTCTGCTTCATGGTTCAGTTCGTTTCCAATCCCCCAAATGATGAGTGCTGGATGATCTTTCAACTCCATCACTTCTCCTCTTATTCTTTCGAGTTGGGCTTTGACAGCTTCCTCATCGTCATAATCAAAGCCATGGCGCTCTCTTCCTACATCAATACCCATGGTCACTTTTAGACCATATTTTTCAGCATCATCTAGTACTTCCTTACCAGATCGTTGTCCATTGTCAGTTCTCCAAGTTCTGAATGAATTAGCCCCGTGCTCAGCCAATTTCGGAATACTTCCAAACTCTAACCCCGCTCCTTGAATAAAGAAAGGTTCACCATTGAGTTGAAGTTCAAAGCCATTCTCAACCTTTACAATCGTGGACTTCGTGACTTCAGAAGTCTCTTCAGTCTTTTCATAGGAACAGCCAAAAAAGACTGAAATCAAAAGAAAAACAGCAAAGTATAATCTAAATGAGTTAAGGAAAGAGTCGCGTTTCATTTTTTCGGTTTAGTCCTGAATATATAAAAAGTTGCTTCAAAATCCTTTGCGCACGTTTGCACTGGATTTATATGCCCTAAATCACAAAAGGGAAGCACTACTTAGTGCTTCCCCTTGATACCCTAAGGTTTTAATTATCTGTTCCTTCCTGGGGTAAAAGGAGCTCCAGCCCGCTCTAATTCAGTCTCATAGGCTGTCAAAGCCGCAAAGAATCTTTCTGCCTCCTTCAAGAATTCAGTAAAACCACTTTCTGCTAAATCCAAATCTGACTTCTGCGTTTCTGTAGGAGCTTGCGTTGTACCACTATGCCCTCCTATGGCAGTGCCCATACGAGACCTGATCGATGGTGAGGTAGATTCATTTTTAGACCCTGGAATTGGATCTCCATTCAGGCTTTTACGTAACTCTGCCAAATCATCGTTCAATGTTTTCAAAGTTTCAAACATGGCCGGAGTGGCTTTAGGTGTTTTAGGCAATGCCGCACGAATAAACCTCAGCTTTTCAGAAGCTTCGCCCATTCTTCTGTTAGCATTTGACATCTCTCTTGACAGTTCATTGCCCCTTCTTTGAAATGCGGCCGCTGCCTGATAATCTGCACCTGAACTCGCGTTTGGTGCTGCCTTCACCATAAACTCTTGCGGAGCACCTTGAGACTGAAGATCTCCATTATTCAGTATATGAAGTTGAACGGAGTACTTTCCAGGAGCTACCAATGGTCCCTGTGGTGTTCCGGCCCACGGAGGTCTAAAGCCCGGTTGACTAAGGCTAATAGGATTAGAAGGCGGAAGCCTTAGGTCCCAGGTAATACGATGAAGCCCCTTACCGGCAGCCCCCTGAAGCCAACGTACAGTTTCTCCATTTTCATCCTTGATTTGAAGCATCGTGGTAGCACTGCCTTCTCTCGATTCTTCTGATAATTTATCCCAGCCAGGGAATGGAATGCTCTCTCCCTTCTCTCTTAAGGCTTTTTCAGATGCCAGGCGTTCACTTCGTGCAGTCTTCGGCATATCGTGTAGGTAGTAGGTGATCAAGGCTCCAAAATCGGGGTTCTTCGTTTTGAAACTTGTAGAACCTGCGGAAGGCATTCCTGCTGCCTGCATTGGAGCGTTTGGCATATACCACCAGGCATCTCGGACAGGAAATACCGTATTAGATTTGGCCTGAATAGTTTTACTCACTTCCCGCAAAGCGGAATAATCATCTAATACATAAATCCCCCTGCCGAAGGTCCCACCTACTAAATCATTATCTCTCGGATGTAGCTCTATATCTCTAAAAGCGATGGTCGGAACACCTGCTCCCAGCTTAATCCAGTTCTGTCCCATATTAGGTGAGAAATAGATACCATATTCTGCACCTATAAATAGCAGATTCTCATCCACATGATCTTGCTTAATAGACCATACGATCGTTCCCTGCGGTAGATCGCCAGCAATGGACTGCCAGGATCTTCCTCGATTCTTACTCATAAAGAGGTAGGTACTGTAATCTCCTAACTTGTGTGCATCGGCTATGGCGAAAACAGTATTGGCATCATGTTGTGATGCTTCAACATCATTGATAAACGATCTTTCGGGCACTTTTGGCAAGCTTCCGGCCTTCTTCCAGTTCTGACCATCATCTTCACTAACATGAATTAAGCCGTCATCAGAACCCGTGTAGAGTAAGCCCTTAACCATTGGTGATTCTGAAATACCAGTTAGTGTAGCGTACTTTGACATCGCACCATTGTCATACAGGGCATCTATGCTTGGCACACGGTCTATCATTTCCAAAGTATAGCGATTTGTGTTGGTGGTCAGGTCTTCGCTAATTATAGTCCATGAATCACCTCTATCCTCACTCTTCCAAACCCGCTGGGAACCGAAGTAAATCGTCTTACTATCATGAGAGCTTACGATAATTGGGGCATCCCAATTGAATCTTTCCGGTGCATCTCCGGGTGCTGGTGATGGTTTGATTTTGATGACCTCTTCAGTCCTTCGATCCAATCGGTTCAACTCACCCCCCTGAATTTCCATATAAACTGTATTTGGATCTTCCGGATCAAAAGCGGCATCATAACCGTCTGCTCCCAGAGGAATGTACCAATCTTGATTACGAACACCTTCCGTATTAGTGGTTCTCGATGGGCCGATCAGTGTACCTAAGTCTTGTGCTCCTGCCACGATATTGTAGAATGGCTCAGCATTGTCTAAGGCAATTTTATAGAACTGGGCAATCGGCAAGTTGGGAAAATGTCTCCAAGTTGTTCCTTCATCGAAGGTCTCGTAAAGGCCACCATCCGAGCCTGCGATAAGGTGATTTCCATTATCCGGATCGATCCATAAAGCGTGGTTATCACTGTGCTTTTCTCTTCCGTTGCCCAGCACATTGAAGTTCTTTCCGCCATTGCGTGTTACCTGAATGAATACATCCATCTGATAAATCAAGTCGGCATCCTGAGGTGAGGCTTCGATTTCCTGATAATAATGAGGGCCAGTTCCACCTGAAGTATAACTATTCTGTTTTACCCAGCTCTCCCCTTTATCTGTGGACTTATAAAAGCCTTTGTTTCTATTGTCTGATTCAATCGTAGCGTAGACAACATCCGGATTGGCAGGAGTAACAGCAAGTCCGATTTTACCCATATCAGCTCTAGGCAGTCCTGTGGTTACTTTCTTCCAAGTCGCACCATTATCTGTGGATTTATATATTCCCGAATTAGGTCCTCCAGCCAACAGAGACCAGGTTTTTCTTCTTCGTTGATAGGCCGCAGCATAAATAACCTCAGGATTAGACGGATCAAACTCAATGTCCGTTATGCCTGTGTTTTCATCAATTTGCAGAGTGGCTTTCCAGGTTTTGCCGCCATCCGTAGACCTATACAAACCACGTTCTCCTCCGGAAGACCATAATGGACCTTCAGCTGCTACCATCACTACATCACTGTTTCTAGGGTCGATCAGAATCTTGCCAATATGCTCGGACTTCTCCAAACCCATGCGATTCCATGTTTTACCCGCATCGGTACTTTTATAGACACCATCACCCCAGCCCACATGACGGCCACTTACATTTTCACCGGTACCGACCCAAACAGTAGCCGGAGTATTCGGGTCTATAGACACCGTACCTATGGAATAGGAAGGCTGGTTATCAAACACCGGCTTCCAGGTAATACCGCTGTTATTGGTCTTCCAAACACCTCCTGAGCCCACTGCGATATACCAGTTGCTCTTGTCATGTGGGTTTACTGCTATATCAGCGATACGCCCCCCCATAACGGCTGGACCTATATTTCGAAGCCTCATGCCATTGGCGGCACTTTGCAAGGCTAACCGATTGACTGACTGAGCAGATAAATGAGACAATGAAAACAAGCAGAGGATTGACAGCAGGAAAGCCGCGCTTTTTCTGAAGCTGAGCATGATAATTTGTTTAAGGTTGATAATTGATAGACTGGCTGCGATAGAATCGTCACCAAACCTATGTAAAGCAATTTAAAAATTGTTCCTTCATATGAAGAACCAGTTATCAAACAACTCCCGTTAAAGTCTCAGAAACCCATACGGCACCATCACTCCCTTCTCGTATCCGATTACAAGAGTATGGTGTTGGCATATTCACAAGTATCCCCACTAAGTCAGCCTTAAAAAAAGCGCTCAAGGAACATTTGATTAAGGTCAACGGGATATGCGCTTCAACAGCTACATGGATAAATGGAGGTGAGACGATCACGCTCTACGCAGTTGAAGTTGTTAAACCAAAGCGGCCACTCATTTTTCCTTTGAATGTCTTAATAGAAGATGAGCATTTAGCCATAATTCATAAACCCGCTGGTATAGAAGTGAGCGGTAACAGTTTTAAGACCATTAGCAATGCCCTTAGTCAAAACCTTAAGCCAAGTGGGCTAGTGGATGCTACTATCCCCCAACCTGTGCATAGGTTGGACTATGCCACTACTGGCCTGCTCTTAGTTGGTAAAACAAGTAGTAGTATCCGTGCACTGAATAAGCTCTTTGAAGACAAAGAGGTTGACAAAACTTACTATGCCATCACCATAGGACAGATGGATCGACAGGGCATTATTACCGACATTGTTGAAGGCAAAGAAGCTAAATCACGCTTCCGTGTCGTAGATACTGTCCACTCAGATCGATTTGGATCATTGAATTTGGTTGAGTTAAAACCAGAAACGGGTCGTAGACACCAGCTAAGAAAGCACCTTGCCGGCATTGGTAATCCTATCCTTGGAGATAAGGACTATGGAACAGAAGGGTTGATCTTAAAAGGAAAAGGGCTCTACCTACATGCCTACTCACTCCATTTTATTCACCCCATAACAGAGGAGCATATTCATCAAGCAGATGAATTTCCATCGAGATTCAGCAAGATATTCCCTACGTATCGGCCTCCACGGAGAAGTTATTAATTGGTGTTTTAGGTCAAGACACTTTGATCGTGAGAACCTTTATTGCAACCATCCAAGTTGTTAATCAGTCTATGACTAAGAAACACAACCTACAGAATAATGAACTATAGAGAAGCCATAGGGACAAAAGAGAAGCCCTTAGTATTAAAAACACCTCCGCAAAGCTCAGAATACACCATGCATGTTGATGAAAAGGATGGTAGAGAGATCCTGGTTTGCACCGTTAAAACCACTGTGCTACACTATGACATTCAATGCATTAATGATCTCCATAAAATGTTGAAAGAACATGGAGACTGGATGGAATTAGGCAGTAAAGATGAAAAACAAGAAACTAAGGAAGGAACAGTAGAACACTGGGGACGTTCACCCCAAAACCCAATAGGCGGTTGGTATGGATTAAAGAAGAACTTCCGAGGAAGATTCGGTATGTACCTGCCACCCTTAATGGAAGCCTTGGGTCTGGCTGAGGTGACTCACGAAAAGCGCGGCAACCAAATGAGAGCCAAATAACACTAATGAGCAATTTCGAGAAACGATTGAGCGGTGGGCACCCTAACTCTTTGGGTAACACAATAGAGGTGGTTAAAGAAGTCTTATCAGAACCGTCCCTGTTCGAAGAACTCTTTAATTGTTACTTCAGTAGCGATGAAGTGGTGAGATTGCGAACTTCCAATGCCATGAAGCGAATCTGTAAGGCCCAAAAAAATACGCTGTTACCTTACATTGATCGGTTTCTGGATGACATTTCAAAAATCGACCAGGCTTCTACGCAATGGACACTTGCAAGTCTTTTTAACTTATTGGACAAGGACATGTCCCAAGACCAAATGGCTGGTGCCAAAGAGATCATGAAGCGTAATCTGGAATTTCATAATGATTGGATTGTACTCAATACAACCATTGATACACTGGGTAAATGGTCCAAGAAGGATGAAGAACTTCAAGCATGGATCATTCCCCATCTGCAAAGGCTCTCAAAAGATCAACGGAAATCAGTTTCCAAACGAGCGACTAAGGAGCTCCAAAGTTTGGACAAATAAGGTAATAAAAAAGCACTGTCAAGAACTGACAGTGCCTTACCCCTCACCTAAAAAGCCTCAACCGACTATGACAGCGGCTTCTCCATATTTAAAATGGAAAGGTGCGGCAGTTCCTTGGGCATTTGCCCATTCCTTGATAAATAATAACCTATTTTGTGGCTGTTCAAACACCAAAATGATATCCGAACCACCGAAGGCGAAGTAACCAAACTCGTCCCCTTTGGCCACAGTCTCACTCTCATTCAATTCCATATGTACCGAAGAAACCTGTGCCATTCCCACTGGAACGATAGCCACTTTACCGATATCACCCGCAGGACTATCAGCAGTATCTATGATAATAACTCCCCTTGCCTGGGTAAATTCATAACCATCTTCCGATCCGTCAGGCGCATCGAACTGTCCATTATCAAGTACAACATCCAGGAATACATTGCCCGCTACAGCCTGAGAATCAATTACTTTTCCTGTCACCGGTACGTGAAAGCGATGATAGTCAAATGGACTTAAGAAGTAATGCACAAATGTACCGCCATTGAAAGCATTTGCATATTTGCTCTCATTGAGCAATTCACTAATACTTCCAAGCACATGGGTATGCTTCAGCGTAATCCCAGCGATTTGCTGACCTTCTTCCACAACATTTCCACTGGCATCAATATTATAAATAGCCTTAAATGTACAGTCAGCAGGAGCGCAAACCACTGTATTGTCATTTGGGCTTGCAATGGGACGCATAGGTGTCAAATCTGTTTTACTATCATTCAACTGTCGATAGAAGAAGTCATTGAAGGTTGTCCAACCTGAAATGTAATCTGAAGAGTCTTGCAAGTTGTACATTGGATCGTCTTCGAAAGACTTCAAGGTTTCTGGGGTCAGAGATGCTGGAGTATTCAGGAAATTCCCCCAAGCCTTGGCATAATTATCCAGCCAATGCTCAAACTTGAAGTCGTTTACTTCGCTCTCATAATTCTGTAAAACGATTTCCTGTCCATTTACCGTGATGTTTTGGTCGATCAACCAGTAAAAATGACAGAGCCGATCATATATTTCCTGGCTATATCCATTTTGTTCATCATTATTATTCCAGGCTGCGTAATCCGGAATTTGATTTTCGCTAGGGATCACTTCGGCAAAGGATGTCAGATAATCGTAGTAGTCATTCGCATTTATCGGCCAACCATTACCATTGTATAGTTCATTCAGGGCCTCGTAAAGATCGGCATTCAACTGACCATTTTTAGCACCAGTATTGGCTAGTACCAATGACTCTTTCAAGGCGACAGCCAATACTTCGTCCTTGGCTATTTGTGCCTTTAAAACATCTGTGATTTCGGCAGATGTGACCTCTCTTTCCATAATTTAGGTTTTTACTATGTGTTTTGTGAGTAGTGCTGTTTAGTCATCTTATCACAGCTATGAAGATACCACCGAGTGCCCGTTTTTATTCAGCTAAATTGGAAAGTGGCTGAAAACCGCTAGGCAAAATTTTCTTGTTTAACTCATGCTTAAGACAGAATTTTAAGCCATGAAATCTTTCTACCTAGACCAGAAAAAATTTGTCACAGCCGAAAATAATAGCGGTCTATCATCCGATGAAACAGTATTTGAATACTTACAAGAAGGCAGTACAATCACCGGCAAATACCATGGTGGACTAATTAAAGCAGGACATATAGTTGGAAAGCAAACAGATACTGACACCATAGAACTATTATATCACTGCATTACCAAAGATGGTGAGCTTATGGCCGGAGAATCCACGGGTAGACTAAGCATGAAAGGAGGACTGATCCAGATCAATTTTGACTGGAACTGGCTGAACGGTGACCGATCGGGAGGGAAATCTGAGTATATAGAATTGACTTAGTACAAATTGAAAAGGATGTCAGCTAGAGTATACCATGATCCGCCAGTCTTCTAATAAATGCTTCTCGCATTCTCTTACTAACACTCAATGTGTGTTCTTCGAGCCTAACCATATTACCTTCAATTTCTTTAACATAGTTTAAGTTAACTATGTGAGACCTATGAATTCTGACAAAGTGTTGTGGGGGAACAATTTGCTCCATAGCACCCATGGTCTGAAGAGCCAAAATGACATCATCTTGGGTATTAATCTTTACATACTCTCCATAACTCTCCACAAAAAGGATTTCCTTGAAGTTAACTTTGACAATTTTTCTATTCGTTTTTACAAAAATGAAGTCAGATTTCGGAGGATTCGATTCATGAAATTCCTCCTCTATATGCTTATGAACAAGCAACTCAATAGCCTTATCCAGTCCTTTGCAAAATTTTTGAAATGAAACCGGCTTTACTAAATAATCAATAACATCAAGATGGTAACCTTGTAAGGCATATTCCGAATAAGCCGTAGTAAATATGGTAATTGGAGGATTTTTGAGATTCTTGAGTAAGTCAATACCGGTCAAATCGTCCATTTCTATATCAGTGAAAAGTATATCCACTCCCCCTTTATCAATAATCTCTTTGGCAGACAAAGCATCAGACACAACGGCCAATAGCTCAATATCGCCCCTCTTCTGGACGTAACTTTTCAATAGTTCGCGGGCGGGCTCTTCATCATCAACTATCAATATTTGATATGGATTGTTCATCAATTATTTTCGGTCTAGTGGGATGTTTAAACTTAAATGATATGTACTCTTTTCAACCCTATGGCTCATTTCATAAGCATCGTCATATTGAAGGTCGAGTCGTTGAACAATGTTATTGAGTCCAAGCCCGCCATACTTACCCTTAGGTTGCTTATTCGCCTTTATTGAATTGGAGATTTCGCTTGAGCAAACACCTCTTTCATTCACCTTTATTGTAACATTGACAAAACCATCAAGGTTACCAATCACATCGCTATGCTTACAGGCATTCTCGACCAAATTAACCAAAATCAATGGCGCAATTAGGTGGTACCCTTTTACACCTTCCACTTTCAATCTAATATTCTGTTGACTTGAATTCTTCATTCTATATATCTCAAGAAGATCATCAATGGCTTGGATTTCTTTAGACAACATAACCTTATCTTCGGTACAGTCATAAACCATAAAACGCAAGACAGAAGATAATCGCTCAATCATTGGAGCAGATTTTTCATTATCGGTCTGAACGTAGGAGTAAATATTATTTAAAGTATTGAACAAGAAATGAGGATTTATTTGTGACTTAAGAAAGTTCAGTTCTGCCTGAAGCTTCTCACTCTTCAGAGCATTCTCTTTTTTAGTATTGTGATACCAGGCATCTACAAATGAGTAGATACTGGATGCACCTACGAGTAGAACTGAAATTGGAAAAGCATAAGAGAAAATATCCCAATACGTTTCGACCTCGGTGAGATCTGGGTAGTCATAGGGAAGGAGAGCATCAGAGGCAATAAGAATGTTACTGAATAGTAGGACACTCCCTAAGGAAAGAGTGAAAAACAGGACTTTCTTGCCCTTTTTGAAAAATGGTAAAACAAAATGGTAGTGTAAGTACACCAGGGCCATTTGAACAACAACAAAGTTGATTGCATACATGAACGCATTGGTAATCAAGTCATCACCAAGGGCATCTAAAAACATAATCGAGAAAAGTAGCAACCAGGCGAACAGTTGACCCAGAACGCTGTACCTTTTAAATTCCGATTTCTCCATTGACCTCAAGATTATAAAGAATAAAGCATAAAGAGAACTTTTTGTCAGTAATGAGTAGGTTCAGCGAACGAACGTCCATTTTTGGCAGACGAACGATCAAAAATCGCAAATCTGTCAATCTGTACCGTTTATACGATCGACTGCGTCACTGATAGATTATACTTTCTTGAGGAAGTCGAACTACTTAAGCTTGCCTAACAATGAAAAAACTAATTCTGTTATTACTACTTACACCATTGTCCTTTAAGGCCCTTGGTCAGCATGTAGGAAAGCCAAGGGCATTATCTTTAGGCTACTACAGTCAATTTGCAATTCAGCCAGGACTTAAGGTAGGAACAGATTTCATTCTCCCGACAGGCAATGATCATGTCAAGAAATGGCTTCTAAGCACCCAAATAGGCTTTTTTTCTAACATCGGTGATGACGACAACTTAGTACTAAACATTGAGGCAGGTAGAAGAAAAACAAATAGTTCGAAGCATGTATATCACACATTTGCTCTTGGCTTAGGGTATCGTTATCAAGCGAAGCTCAATTCCTTCAGTACTCATCTGGGCTCAGGTAAGTCTAGCGACAAAGAAAGGATTTATAAGGGCTATTTCTTACCAACCCTGAGTTACGAATTCGGTTGGAATACCCATAAGGAAGTGGCTTGGTTTTCAAAATACGCGATTGGACCAACACTATCCACTCAGGTCGAAAGTAGTCTGGCCATGTTCCTAGAAATAGGCATCAAAATCTCACTTATCTCTAAAATCTCCAGCAATGAATAGAACAGAATTTATTAAAAAGACATCTGCTATGGGCTTAGGTGCCCTATTGCTCCCCAGCCTTTTCACTGGCTGTGAAGACGAGTTTAGCCCAATCTTCGAGTCCAATTTTTCTGGAAAAGTGCTGATCATTGGTGCTGGAGCAGCAGGGTTAACAGCAGGACACGTACTAAATCAGCAGGGCATCGACTTTGAAATCATCGAGGCATCATCCGTATATGGTGGCAGAGTAAAGGAAATTGATGGGTTTGCAGATTTCCCCATCGACTTAGGAGGTGAGTGGATTCACACCAAAGCGTCAATCTTATCAGATTTGTTAAACGACAATACCGTTACTGATAAAATTGAAATTATCAACTATTCCCCTGAAACATTGCATGTTTGGAACAATGGTAAGCTTAAAAAACGAAATATTTTCACGCATTTCTATGGTGAGCTTAAGTTCAAAAACACAACTTGGTTTAGTTTTTTTGATCGATATATAGTACCTGGAATTTCCGATAAGATAAGATTGAACAGCCCTGTTCAATCCATAGATTATTCATCCGACATAATTACGGTCACTGATACGTCAAACACTACTTACACCGGAGACAGGGTAATTGTAACGGTACCATTAACCATACTGAAACAAGGAAGCATCAGTTTTACACCTCCCCTTCCTGCTGCAAAAATAACGGCACTTGGCGATGTTGATATGCCAGATGGCATTAAGGTATTCATGGAATTCTCTGAACGTTTTTATCCTGATCTGCTCTATGACGGTGGTCTATCGGCAATTCTAAGTGCCACTGATGGAGAAAAGATATTCTACGATGCTGCTTTTGGAAAAAGCTCTAGCAAAAACATCCTGGGCCTATTTGCGGTGGGTAAACCATCCAGCGTCTACGCAAACATTGCCACTGATGAAGAACTCATAACATTTATACTCGAAGAACTCGACAACATGTTCGGAGAAAATGTTTCAAGGCATTACGTAAAACACGTCACGCAAAATTGGTCCAAAGAGCCGTTCATTGGCGGTTCATACTCACATTATCAAAATGAGGGGGCAATTTCAACCCTTGCTCAATCTATAAATAATAAGTTATTCTTTGCTGGTGAGGCATACCACACAGAAGAAACTGCCACGGTACATGGAGCAGGTTTAACAGCATACAATGTTGTTGAAGAGATTTTAAGAAATGAATGACCTAATTAGTAAGGTCCTATAATCTTCTTATGTATTTTAAGGCTTGAATGGATCAAAGTCAGGCCCAAATCATATTGCCAAGTACAGACCTTAATGAAGAAATGTCTTATTTCGAAAGGATAGGTTTTCGGTTAGACAACATATTCCCAGATGATGACCCTGAGGTAGCTGTTATGTCAGGTTTTGGCATTCAGATTAGAATAGATAAGTCCTCAAAAGTCTCAGCCCCCGCCATCCACATATTGACTGATAAGCCTGAATCCATTCTTGGGACTGAGAATCAATTATCATCTCCTAGTGGCACCATAATTACTGTTGGTGCGAAGACTTATCAAGTACCTAAACCAATTACCAGACACAAATTCGAAGTCCGAAAATTAAGAGATCGGGCACCTTGGGTAATTGGTCGTGCCGGGATGCAATACCGAGATCTCGTTCCGGATCGGTTGGGCGGTGGTATCATGGCTTCTCACATCCGCATACCAGAAGGTGGACCAGTACCAGACATGGTACATTACCATACCATAGGCTTTCAGTTAATCTATTGCTATCGAGGATGGGTCAAACTGGTCTATGAAGATCAAGGTCCTCCGTTTATTCTTAAGGCCGGAGACTGTGTTACACAACCGCCTGAAATCAGACATCGCGTATTGGAAGCTTCGGATAATCTGGAGGTAATAGAAATCGGAGTACCGGCCGAACATATGACCACTATTGATCATGAAATGGAATTACCAACCGGTCACTTTCGACCAGAAAGAGAATTCGGAGGGCAAACATTTTGCCATCATAGTGCTGAGACAGCCAATTGGCAGTTCGATGAGATTAAGAACATGAAGTATCGTGATACTGGTATCTGTAAAGCCACCAATGGAGTGGCCTCAGTCAAAATCTATCGCCAAGAAAACGCTGCCATAGCATCTCGAACCATCAATCATAAAGCGGACATTCTCTTTACGTTCGTCACCGAAGGTACACTAAAGCTCAAGGTCAAGCAACACCCTATTCATCAACTTGAAAAAGGCGATGCTTTTGTCATTCCACCAAATTTGGAATATCAGCTTACAGAATATTCAAAAGACCTAGAGGTTCTGGAGGTATCACTTCCAGGGATATAATAGCAATTCTTTAACTGGCTTTATACCACTTTACATCGTCTTGCAATTCTTCTGACAACTCAATCTCAGGATCTAATACTTGTACCTTGCCGGCCAGTCTCATAGCCAGTTGCTCCTCAATTTCCTTCTTCACCAGTTTGCGGTAAGGTAAGAAGTGTAATAGGAATGCTGAAAAGGAGAAGAAATTTCCTATACCTCCTCTATTATGCTTATACATACCATAGAGATATTTCCAGAAGACAGATCGGGACTCATAGTAGAACCCAAGTTTCCATAGCATTTTCAGACCAAAGAGGATACCCCTGTAATCAAAATCAGTTTTGTGCTGGTTTCTCAATTGATGCCGAATTTTTGGGTCACTATGAACCTTCGCCTGACCTACCATCATAAAGTGATCGTAAACCCTTTTAAGATAATTTTTAGGATCATAGAGCTTCCAAAATGCCTCTACATATTCCTCCGCGATATCTTCAATCGGTCTTGAAGGCACAAAATTTAGTAGTGTAGTTTGATTTAAATTGGCGTCATCCAAAAGCCTCCCCTCTTTCTTCAGTCTGTCCCAAAGTGCGGTATTGGGTAAAGCTTGCAGCATACTGAAGGTCACTCCAGGAATTGCATTTTCCATTGCAAAATCATAGACTCTTCCTCCCGCTCCTTTCTTCTCATCGTCAAAACCAATGATGAATCCTGCCATAATTCTCAAGCCAGCTTTGGCAATCTTTTCCAATGATTCATTCATGGGTCGTCTGTTGTTCTGATGCTTCAATGTCAGCTTCAAGCTATCTGTATCAGGAGTTTCTATACCAATGAACACGGTTGAAAACTTACTCATAACCATCAGGTTAAGGAGTTCATCATCCTGGGCCATGTCAATGGAGGCCTCGGTGGTAAAGCTAAATGGATAGCCATTCGCGGTTTGCCATTCGACTAGTTTCTCTAAGAATGGCTTAACAGTTCTCTTGTTACCAATGAAATTATCATCCACGAAGAAAATTCCCCCGGACCAACCTAATTCTCTCAAAGCATCAAGTTCTAACTGAACCTGGCTGAAAGTCTTCGTCCGTGGTTTTCGACCATAAAGCACTATAATATCACAGAATTCACACTGAAATGGACAACCTCTTGAATACTGAATGGCCATTAAGAAGTAAGCATCCATATCCAATAGATCGAAGCGGGGTACAGGGCTCAATGTTACATCTGGTTTATCCTTAGATCTGAAAATCCCACTGGTCTCTCCTCTCTCAAGGGCTTGCACAAAAAGATTAATGGTGTATTCACCTTCATCCAATACCAAAAAGTCTGCTCCAGCATCCAACATATCGTTTGGAAGAGAGGTGGCATAAGGCCCACCAACAGCTACTGGTTTATTTCTGGACTTTGCTTCTTGGATTAGGTCCATGAAGTCTTCCTTTTGAGCAATCATTCCAGAGAACATCACCATATCGGCCCATTCCCAATCAGATTCTGTTACAGGTTCTATATTTTTATCGATGAGTCGGAATTCCCATTTCTGTGGTAAAAGTGCAGCAACAGTAATGAGCCCTAATGGTGGCATAAATGCCTTTTTACCTATGCCCTGAACGGCTTTCTCGAAGGACCAAAAGCTAGTCGGAAAAATTGGATAGATTAATAGTACTTTCATGTTGAATTTTGGTTCCTATTAATATAAGGACTTTTCAAAGATTTAAAAGACTTTACAACAGCACAAAGTATTTCAAGGCTCAACCCGACAAACCCTATACTCTTGTTATGAAAAGGTACTTCCAACAACTCCTATTGATCTTCTACTTAGTGCTAATGACTGGTAATGAAGTGTTTAGCCAAAATGAAGATTGGTGTGATCAATTACTCCGAGCACAATTTTCAGAGTTGCAGGAAATTAGTACTAGAAGTGATTGGTTTAAAGTCTATCAAGTTGATCAGGATGTATTTGCCATTGCTGAGCCTTATAATTTTCAGGAGGTGATTTCCTACCTGATTTTGGGCGATGAAAAGGCTTTACTCTTTGACACTGGCATGGGTATGCAATCCATTAAATCAGTAGTGGAAGAACTGACCTCATTGCCCGTAATTGTTATGAACTCACATACCCATTACGATCACATTGGAGGTAATTATGAGTTTGATACCATATTGGCCATGAACACTCAGTATACAATTGGCCGATCAGAAAGAGGAATAAATCACTCCCTTGTCGAGCATGAAGTAGCAGAGGGAGCCATTTGCCTGGAAAAGGCCAAGGCCTTTGACACAGCTTCCTATCATATCAAGCCATTTAAAATATCACGGCTCATTACCCACGAGCACATCATTGATCTGGGCAATAGAAAACTAGAAGTGATTGCTTCTCCCGGCCATACTCCGGATGCCGTGGTATTGATAGACAAAAAAAATGGCCTAATGTGGACGGGTGATACCTTCTATGAAGGGCCAATTTGGTTGTTCGATCCTGAGACCGACCTTGTATTATACCAGCAAAGTGTCGAACGTCTTTATAAAAAGAGTAAAGGACTGAAAAAAGTCTTTACTGCCCATAACACCCCCGTGGCAGACCCTATTCGACTAAAGCAGTTGAGAGATGCATTTACACAAGTCATGGATGGGAAAAAATCCCCTAAGGCCACAGAAAGCTCTGAACATGTGAGTGATGAAGCTATTGCTTTTGAGTTTGATCACTTCTCTTTCTTTATCAGAAGAGATCGACTTGAAGAAAAAGGCATCATCAAAAGATGATTAAATTGTAGCATGGTATCATCTCAGTTGAAGCATCAAATTGAAGAAGAAATCAAGCGTACAGAAGCACTGATAACTGAGTATAAAGAGATGTCTCAACCAGTATCTCCAGACGATGCCATCGGCAGAATTTCAAGGATGGACGCGATTAACAACAAAAGTGTAACTGAAGCTGCGCTTCGTCAGGCAGAAAACAAATTAGCAGCTCTCAAAAGTGTCATTTCCAATATCGAAAGCCCTGACTTTGGTATATGTGTAAGTTGTAAAGAACCTATACCAATCGCACGGATTCTGATACGTCCGGAAAGCCAGCGATGTGTGAATTGTGCACGCTGACACCTTTTATCAAAATCGATCGTTCTAGGTTCGATAAATCATTTTAAACAAATAGCTTTGCAAAAGATTTTACGAGGTATATGAAGCCGGTCACTGCAGAAAAGATAGTTCTAAGTAAGGAGAAGATACAAAGCCTTAAAAAGTATACTCAAGAGCATAAAACTAAGGCTACTATTCAAGTCATTAATTCATTTGGCCCTTTTATTGGTATATGGATTTTGATGTACCTGAGCCTGGATATTAGTTACTGGATTACCCTGGGACTTGGCGTTGTGAATGCCTTCTTTCTAGTCAGAATCTTTATTATCCAACACGACTGCGGACATCAATCTTTTGTAAAGAACAGAAAAGCACAAAAGATCATAGGCCATATCTGTAGTTACATTTCAGCCATTCCATTCAGCTATTGGGCAAAATCACATAGCGTTCATCACAAATTAAATGGACAGCTTGAATTGAGGGATATTGGTGATGTGACCACCTATACCGTTGCGGAATACAAAGCATTCAGTAAAGGGAAAAGGCTGGCTTATCGCGTTTATAGATCACCCATTGTAATGTTCCTACTTGGGCCCATCTATTATATCTTTATTCACAACAGAATTGCAAAAATTCAGATGCCGGCCTTTCAAAAGCTGAAGGGCACAGTCATTATGAGTAACCTCGTATTACTAGGGCTATTCGCACTGTTAGGTTTCACCCTTGGCTGGGAAAAATTTCTATTAGTTCATATTACCACTTTGACACTCTTCGCCATCATTGCCATATGGTTTTTCTATGTGCAGCACCAACATGAGCACGGTTATAAACAGTGGAAAGAGAACTGGGACTATGTAACCTCTGCACTTAAAGGAAGCACCTATTACAAGGTCCCGAAACTCTTCAATTGGCTAACTGGTAATATCGGTATTCATCACGTTCACCATTTGAACCCAGCCATACCAAACTATAACTTGCAGCAGTGCATTAAAGAGAACCCATGGCTTAATCAGTTCCCTACTATTATTGGCTTTAGAGAAAGCCTCACGCTTATGTCGAACAAACTCTGGGATGAAACGCAGCAACGCATGATCAGCTTCAGAGAATATTATCAAATGGAGAAAATGGGCTTAGTTTAAGCCCATCAATCGTCTCTCAAAGCATTGACCGGATTACTGACCGCTGCACTGTAAGTTCTGTAACCGATGGTTATAGCCGCCACCAATACCATCAGCAATAGGCTTATTACAAAGGTCATTGGGCCAATCTCTATGTGATAGGCAAAGCCATTAAGCCACTCATTCATGATATAGTAAGCCACTGGACCTGCAACCAAGAACGCCAGGAGTAAGAGCCTTGTAAAGTCCTTGGCCAACAGTCCCAGTATACTCGCAGTACCAGCTCCTAATATCTTACGAACACCAAGTTCCTTTGCCTTTCGCTCTACCTTGTGCGTGGCTAGGCCATAAAGGCCAAGGCAGGCAATAACAATGGTTATGAGTGTCAACCATAGTGATAATTGAGATGTCTTTTGATCCTGTGCATAAGCGCGATCATAGATGTCTTCGAATAGATTGTATTCAAATGGATAGACTGGTGAAAAGCTATCATATACTTCTTCAATTTTGACCAATGTTTCATAGAGGTCTGCTTCGATTTTTACAGCAAGGGTTGCGTAATTCCCGCTCAGAATGATCTGAAGTGGTTCAATCTCCTCTCGAAGAGACTTAATATGAAAGTCTTTTACCACACCGATTACAGTAGATTTGATCCCCGATTGTGTGATCATTTCCCGACCAATTGGGTTTTCCCATCCTAGTTTCCTAACCGCTGTTTCATTGAGTAAGATTGACTTCCTATCTGTCTTGATCTCTTTGTCAAAGGACCTTCCTTCGATGACTTCAATATCGTAAAGATCAAAGAAGTCATGGGTTACTCCGACCATATACATAGGTAGTCTTTCAGCATCTGAAATACCGGTCCAGTTGGCTTGCGTATTAGAAGTCACATTGGTTGGCAAAGACCAGGAAGTAGCCACCGCAGATACACCTGACACTTTGCTGATTTCCTCCATGTACTCATCAAGTCTGTCGTCCACAGCATCATCCCTAGTACTTAATATCGCTATTTGGTCTCTGGAGTAGCCAGTATCCTTATTGTCAATATAGCTGAGTTGCCCTCCTAATATTAAGGCTCCAATGATCAGCACAAAGGAGGCAGCAAATTGAAATACCACTAAGAAATTTCTCACAATCCCCCCTCCTTTATTGCCAATGACACCTCTTCCGTATAGCGCATTAATAGGCTGAAAATTTGTAGTGACAACGGCTGGATAGATGCCTGAAACAAGAGTAATCACAAGACCAAGTCCAATAATAAAAACCCAAAGGTTCAATTGCTCAAACTCAAGGGTCAATGGTCTATCTACAAATTCGGCCAAGGCAGGCAGCGCAAGGCCTGTAATCACTACGGCCAAGAACAATGATATAAACACCAGAAGACCAGATTCCATCAGAAGTTGTAATACAATATTGCCGCGCTTTGCACCAATAACTTTTCTAATCCCAACTTCTTTCATTCTAACGATAGATCTGGCAGTTGCCAAGTTGATATAGTTGATGCAGGCCATTCCAAGAATCACTCCAGCGATAATAATAAACATGTTCAAGCGCTTGCCATCCACTGGGGTGCCTAAGCTACCATCGATTTTTTGCTCGAAATGAACTTTAGTAAAAGGCTGTAAAAAATAGGTGTATTCCTGTCCATCCGCATCCATTGGGTCATCAGCGTATTTTGCTCGGATCTCAGGAAGCTGATTTTCAAGCAATTGAACATCGGTATTAGGCTCGGTTCTGATATAGGTGTAAAATGGGTTGTTTCCCCAGAGCGACATGTTCTGGTTAAAGGCTTCCATTACACTCTCCAGATGAACCAAGACATGCAGCTTGAAATGAGAATTATCCGGCATATCCCTAAACACTCCAGATACCTTCATGGGCAGTTCACCATTGAAAGTAATGGTCTCTCCTACTACATCGACTGTATTGAAATATTTCAGCGCCACCGTCTCTGACAAGGCCACGGTGAATGGTTCATTCAAAAACTCATCCTCGTTTCCGCTGACCGTCTCAAAGCTAAACACCTCAAAAATGGAGGGATCTGCTGGATGAACCACAGGCTCTATAAACTTTTCAGTACTTGTTTCCATGAGTATCTTCCTGTAACTCATTACTCTGGAAGCACTTAAAACCTGAGGAAATTCGGAGGTCAACGCCTTAGAAAGTGGCGCTGGCGTGCCTGAATCGCGGTACTCAGGGTCGTTAATGAAATTTACACTTTTGTAAACACGATAAATATCTTCTGACCGATTGTGATGTGTATCGTAGCTAAACTCATAGGATGTGTAAGCAAGTGTGAGCAAGAAAACGACTAGAGCAGAACTCAGACCTAAGATGTTTACGAAACTGTTTCCCTTGTGCTTCCTAAGGTTACGGAGCGAGACGATGATGTTATTTTTTAGCATTGCTATTGAGTTAATTGAGTATTGACTTTTTCCTTTGAAATAAAGGTGATAGACCACACCAAGGGCTTCTTTGGTATACAACCAATTTGCCCTGGTTTTCCCCTTTAATTCTATGTTGTTATGATATATTTCTTCCATGTCCCATAGAGCCGTACTCAGGTAGTCATAGGAGCAAAAGCTCCTAAGTAACCATTCTCCAAACCGTGGAGGCCTACTATGGATGTTACCGTGACTCATAGATCAAGCCACTGAATTTTGCTTGCAGGTAGCCGATCGAAGAGCTCATTTCTCATGGCACGAACCTCATTCAGTGCCACTACACCTTCTTTGGTAATATCAAAGTATTGCTTTCTTCTCCCTCCTCTTTCTTCGGTAATTCCTCCAACACGAGAGTTAACCCATTTTTTTTCTTCAAGGCGCTGTAGGGCAGCATATAGTGCGCCTAGACTAATATTCTTCTTCATATTCGCCTCAAGCTCAGCCTTGATGGTAACCCCGTAAGCATTGTCTTGAAGCACACCCACTGTGAGTAGAACCATCTCCTCGAATGCGCCTAGTGTCAGCTTTTTCATTTGTTCTCTTTTTGGTAATTAACCCCAATAATAAGAATTAGTTTCTAAAAAGAGAATAAATTGATCTAAAAATAAATAGGGCCCCGACAAGTCGGGGCCCTATTTTCGAAAGCAGCTTATTGACTGACTACTGACTTGGCTACTTTCTGACTACTAATTTTACTGTCTTGACTTCTCCGGCTGTGACCATCCTTATCAGGTAAATACCACTAGGTAACTCTGCGGCCTCAAAGCCTACTTCAACCTCTTCTTTTGCCACCAATTCATCATCAAACAATGACTTCAGTTGAATACCATTTGTATTCAGTACAGATACCTTGGCTTGCCCATCTATCTGGCTAGAGAATGACACCACAGTATATCCTGAAGTTGGATTTGGATAGGTAGAGAGTTTCAACTCTGGTAAGAATGCCTGCTCATCGGTAATTAATTCTGCGGCCGGAGTACTAGAGCCAGCACGCCCAAGGTACTGACAACTACCAAGGCTTGCTCCCCTTCTGATGTAGTTCTGAACCTGCTCTCTTCTAACCCTTCTAGTCTTACCCTCAAAACAGATATCTACATATCTGCCATAGGAGGATATATCAATCACATTGACTGACACCGTTCCCCTTGTCATGTTACCCGAGTAATCGAAGGCTTTTACCTGCACAGAATTCAGGCCAGCATCCTTGCGACTATATCGTTTTCTTGGGAAATAAATGCCTCTCACCTTACAATTATCGGTGACAGCATTAGCCACATCTCGCTTGCTTAGATAAGCGCTTCTTCTGCCATATACCACAACAGTTATTGGAGTATCGGAGATAACCGGTGCAACATCATCTACTACGGAAATGTATGCTGAAGTACTTGAAGAGTTACCAGCAGCATCAGTCACTGTCAATGTCACCTTATGACCTCTTCTTCTATTCCTTTTGCGGAAGACATAACCCCAGCCCCACTTGGAACCTTTGTATTCAACATCACCAGTATAGTAATAGCTCCCTTTACCGACATCACTACAATCAAACACTTGCTTGTCTAGGGTGTAAGTCAAGCCGCAGTCAGAGTTATCGGTACTCAAAGCACCAAAGGTCGCTGGGTCTACTTCTACTGTCCCGTTCTCTCCTACACTCACTGTGATGTTTTGAGCAATTGCAACCGGGGCGATTCTGTCATTCACTGTTACAGACACTGATTTTGTGGTAGCATTTCCACTCTGGTCTGTGACAGTCACCTGCACCAGATTCTCACCGAGATTATTACAACTAAACTCACTAAGGCTTAGACTTGTACTTGCTATACTACAATTATCTCCTGTGATCAGAGCATCAGAAGGTGGAGGTGTAGATTGACAATCCGTGATATCCAGATTGAAGTCTCCCTGAACTTTCTTGCCTGCTCTGTTGGTATAAAAGAACCATCCGCTCATGCCGAAGTTGGCGTTTTTGCTATTGGCAGCCTCACCTAGTTGGAAACCATATCGATAGTCTGTTGGTGCATGTGACAAGGATATTACCTCTCCCGCATTTCTACCTGCTCCTATCAACTGGCTACCTTCGGCCATTTCGTAATAAGTCCAGTCTTGGAACCTGCTTCCTGCTAGTCGCTTTTCGTCCTTGTAGCTTCGCCCCATGGCACTCCACTCATCCCAATTGCGTGCATTGGCCAGGTTAAGGGTAACGATCCATTGGTCATTAGCATCTTGGGTGCTGACAATTCTACCTGTTACAGTAGCCGTGCCATCTATATCGCGATGGATGCTTCCACCTGCTGGGTCAAAGACAAACCTGGTATTCTTAGGCTTTATCTTACCGTTGTCATCATCGTCATCGTCCCCATCATCATCGTCATCGTCATCATCGTCATCGTCCTTCTTCTTAGGACCTTTCTTTTTCTTCTTATAGTAGTTGCTCCAATTCTTACTCAGTTGAGATTCAGGGCTCGCTGATGAATTAGCGCTATTAATCACCCCTGTGCCATCTGATGGCAAGTAATTGCTCAGCCATACCGCATGGGATTCAGCGGCACTGACTATACAGTCCTCTCCGGTTTCAATATCATCCTCACTTAATATCAGAACATCTTCTGGAGAAATTGACGCAAGGCCATTCTCATCTAGGTCTACGCTGATGTCATTTACACCAACTGTTGGCGCTATCACATCTGTCACCGTGACTACTGCCGTACCTGTTGATACATTACCATTGACATCTATAGCGGTAAGCGTTACAATATTTTCACCCAGATTATCACAAGTGAAACTACTCGTATCGATGGTTACACTCGCAATTCCACAATTATCGTAGGTGCCACCATCTACATCTGATACCGTAATACTTGCTGACCCACTTTCATCGAGTTGCACTTCAATGTTATTGCTTACTACCGTTGGGTCTGCATTGTCAATGACAGTGACAATAGCTTCCATTGAGCTTGTATTACCACTGGCATCTGTAGCGGTTAGGTTAACCGTGTTGGCACCAATATTAGTACAATCAAAGCTGAAGACATCTAGACTCAAATCGACATTGCAGTTGTCACTGCTACCATTATCGACCATGGACGGTGTAATCTGAGCAGTTCCATCCTCACCCAAAGGAATAGTAATGTTTTGAGTCACTACTGTTGGGGCAGTTA
>JGI12316J15309_10008255_pt1 | contig 74158 bp, 56 predicted proteins | sample MarCyaLeptolynsp_FD_15309 | JGI IMG/M metagenome (IMG submission 15309)
CAATTCCCAGATTACCCAGAGATTTCCCCTCCCCCAAACGGTCTTTGATTTCTCGTAAGATCGCTAAACTCTGCTGATGGTAATCAATTGCTTGGGTGTAATCTCCTAGGGAATGGTAAGCAGAACCCAGATTGCCCAGAGATTGCCCTTCCCCCAAACGGTCTTTGATTTCTCGTGCGATGGCTAAACGCTGTTGTTGGTACTCAATTGTTTTGGTGTAATCTCCTAGGGAATAGTAAGCAGAACCCAGATTACCCAGAGCATTCCCCTCCCCTTTACGGTCATTGATTTCCCGATAGATAATCAATGACTGTTGCCAAGATTGTAATGCTGCCTCAAATTGACTGGTATAAAACTGCTCAATCCCTTGGTCAAACAATCGGTCTGCTTCTGCTTTCCGCTCATCTACACTCTGAGCTAAAACTGCACTCGACGGCAAAACCAATGGGGGACTTGGCTTGAATTCAACTTTACCTACTGTTATAGTCACCAGAGGTGTCAGTAGAATAATCGCAACCGGTTTGATGTGCTTGAGTCGCATACTGAACTCCAGTCAAGGGGCTAGCTGTTTGTCATTATCTCTATTATTCCTTTCATTCTGACGGACGGTTAACCCGAATTAATTTACCATTCAAAGTTTTTTCAGCAGAAATAGCTTCATTAATCCGCGCCGCTAGTCTCTCCCAGTTCAAATCTCTTGTACAAACAATGATGCCAGTATGGTTAGGCTGTTGGTTATGTAGTTTGATGAAATGGCGACGATTCTGTGTTAGGACTGCTCGCTGATTACTCACTGCAAAGGAAAGCACTTCCTCATCGGGAATTCTAAGATTAGCATTGCCAGCTTCTTGAGCTGTTAGTACATCGTGACCAAAAGTCCTTAGTAAGGTTACAACTGTTAGTGGGATGTGTTCATCCGTATACAGGTTTGCCATGAGTTATGCTGCATCTTCTTCTCGGAGTGCTGCTTCAATTTCTTCTGGATAAGCCTCAGCATAAACCCAAGCATTGACTAAATCCGCAGCAGTAAGTTGTGGATAGCCTTCCAAGATACGTGCATCACTGGCACCTTGATAACGCAAACTTACTAACCCCCAAACTGGAATGCGAGTCTTACCGATACAGGCATCTCCACCACAGACCCCAGGAGTTTTCTGAATCCCTGGTGAATCACTAGTTAAAGTTTTAGTCAAAATTTGTATAGCTTCTGCTTTCTCAGTTGGAGTTAAAGTAAGGAGTTGTGTTGTTAATTCTTTGACTGTCATCGTTATAGTTAAGTGTTAGGAATCAGTCTATGTTAATTTACATTACCTTTTTTCTCAATCAGATTTGGTATTACAATAAGAGAGTAGCACTTACATTTTAGGCTCGAATAGCTCAGGTAAAAAGCCGTTCTACTGATACTTCTACTTCTGGAAAAGCCAGGGGAGAAACTGTCCCTTGAGTGATAATCTGTTGGGATAGATATTCTCTTCCTTGAGGAGAACGAAAAACAATTAACTGCTTTTTCTGTAAATTTAAAATCCAATATTCTTCAATGCCTGCTGCGGCGTAAATAGTGCTTTTAAGCTGCAAATCTTTAGCTAAAGTAGAATCAGATATCTCTATTAACCAGAAAATATCTTCTGGTTGCGGGTGGCAAAAACGGTAGCGTTCTCTGGGAGATTTAACAACTGCGATATCGGGTTCCGGTTCGGAGTTAGCGAGAGTAATTGGTCGTGCTTCTCGGATTAAGGCTTTACCGGTTAAACTTACTCGCAAATAGTCTGCTAATTCTTCTCCATAAAATGTATGAGAAGGTTTTTCCGGCGACATCTCGACAATCTCTCCTGCGAGTAACTCTACTGCACGGTTTTGCAATATCCCAGCTTCAATCATCTGGTGATAATCTTCTACTGCCCACTTAGTTAGGATTTTCATAGTAAGCTATATGATAATTGTTACATATCATCTGATCGCGTCACTTACTTAGATACCCGACTTCTTAAAGAAGTCGGGTATCTGGACTCAACTTCTGCATCTCCCCATCTCCCTATCCTACTCCGCTTCCCCAATCAGAGTAAATGCTGCCCAATCTTGGGGATTAGGGTGGGTTTTCATTGTCGTTAACATTGCTTGTCGCAAGGCTTGAGCTTTGTTACCAGTTTGTTGGAAATTACGATAAAACTCACTCATTAAGTCAGCAGTAGGAGCATCAGGAACTGACCACAAAGAAACAATTATACTGGGAACTCCAGCAGTAATTAGAGAACGAGATAATCCAATCACACCATCTCCGGTAATTCTACCTCTACCTGTATCGCAAGCACTCAAAACTACTAATTCAGCATTTAAATCTAAGTCGAAGATTTCGCCAGCAGTAAGTAAGCCATCATTGAGTTTACCAGTACCATCAGGAGCAAGTGCGATCGCTCCCGGTACACCCAATCCTCTAAAATCATCTAAGAGTCCGTGGGTAGCTAAGTGAATAATCCCAGCATCAGGAAGTTTGGGCAAGATAGCAGATTTGGTAGCTTGGTTACCTGTTATAGCTTGAGTGTTGAGGAGTTTAGCAATAGCAACAGCTTCTTCCTCTGCACCAGGTAAATTAGATAATTGTTTAGGAGTTTCTCCAACTTTAGTTACGACGCTAGGCATCTTTGGATTACCAACAATCAACATATCTCCCCCAGCTCCTCCAGCTCTCTTACTCCTCTGCTCACGGGTTAGTTCTAACACTTGAATAGCAGGGGCAGTGAGGATGGTATGTTTTTCAATAAGGTATTTACCAGAAGCATCTTGAAGTGCCGGGAAGGGAACGAGAAACAGTTCACCTTGAGGCAGAAAGATGACTCGTTCATCGGGATTAGTAGGGAGGTATTGGGCGATGGGTTTGATCAGGAGTTGGTGGAGTTGTTGAAGGCACTCTGTTTGATCAGGTAACGGCTCGAAGGAAGCATAAAGGCTGCGACTTCTAACTCCCATTGATTGGCGGCTAATGGTAACCAGTTGAGCTAGGGAACTATTGTCTTGCTGCCATAGAGGTTTAAGATCGCTGCGGCGAAAGGTTACTTCCCCTGTAGGTTTAATTACCCAAATATAGAGTTCTGATTCGTGAGTTTCTTGTTTACCCTTAATCTTGAAGTAGTCAAAAATAATCGAATATTCAACCAAAGTGGCATTCTGCTGCTTGGCAATTTGTTGCAGTTGCTCGATAGTCGGTGGAGTGATGGGGGAGTCGGCAGAGTCATTTTTTTTAGCAATGCGCCCAGCTAATAGTTCCACAAATGCCCTGGCACGTCCCCGTTCTGCAATTTCTAGAGCAGGTAAGGGTTGATTTTGGGCAATGAGGACTTCTTGTAAAGTGCGGTAGGTGCGAGCTTGCTCTTCAAAAATTGATACTTTCCAGGCATCATTTTCACCTAATCTTTCCCGTAGAGATTCATGAGCCTCAATTCCAGCATGGAGGTTTTTTTCGGCTTCAGTGAGATTGCCAGATTTAAAGAGAGTAGCTCCTAGATTATTCAGAGCAGCCCCTTCCCCGTCTTTGTCGCCAATTTCCTGTGCGATCGCTAAATGCTGCTGGTAATACTCAATAGCTTGGATGTAATCTCCTAGCTTAGAATAAGCAGATCCTAGATTGTCCAGAGCTCGCCCTTCCCCTTTAAGGTCTTTGATTTCCCGTGCAATGGCTAAACTTTGCTGTTGATACTCAATCGCTTGGGTGTAATCTCCTAGACCAAGGTAAGCAGAACCCAGATTGCCTAGAGAAATTCCCTCACCTCTACGATCTTTGATTTTTTGCTTGATGGCTAAACTCTGGTGATGGTACTCAATGGCTTGGGCATAATCTCCTAGCTTAGAATAAGCAGCTCCCAGATTGTCTAGAGAAATTCCCTCCCCCTTACGGTCTTTGATTTCTCGTTTGATGGCTAAACTTTGCTGTTGGTACTCAATGGCTTGGGTGTAATCTCCTAGACCAAGGTAAGCAGAACCTAGATTGTTCAGAGCACTGCTTTCCCCATTACGGTCTTTGATTTCTCGTGCGATAGCTAAACTTTGCTGGTGGTAATCAATGGCTTGGGCATATTCTCCTAGGAAATTGTAAGCAAGTCCCAGATTGTTCAAAGCACTGCCCTCCCCCTTACGGTATTTAATTTCCCGTGCGATGGCTAAACTCTGCTGTTGGTACTCAATGGCTTGGGTGTAATCTCCTAGACCAAGGTAAGCAGAGCCCAGATTGTCTAGAGACATTCCCTCACTTCTAAGGTCTTTGATTTCTCGTGCGATGGCTAAACTTTGCTGATAGTACTTAATCGCTTGGCCGTAATCTCCTAGGTTAGAGTAAGCCAGTCCCAAATTGCCCAGAGAATTGCCCTCACCTCTACGGTCTTTGATTTCCTGTGCGATAGCTAAATGCTGCTGTTGGTACTTAATCGCTTGGGCGTAATTTCCTAGGTTACGGTAAACAATTCCCAGATTGCCCAGAGAACTGCCCTCCCCTAAACGGTCTTTGATTTCCCGGAAGATGGCTAAACTCTGCTGGTGGTACTCAATGGCCTGGGCGTAATCTCCTAGGTTAGAGTAAGCCAGTCCCAAACTACCCAGAGATGCAGCCTCTCCTTTATGGTCTTTGATTTCCCGATAGATTGTTAACGCCTGTTGCCAAGACTGTAATGCTGCCTCAAATTGACTGGTTTGATACTGTTCATTCCCTTGCTGAAAAAGTTGGTATGCTTCTGCTCTTCGCCCATCTACACTCTGAGCCAAAACTGCACTAGAGGACAAAACGAATCGGGGACTTGGCTTGAATTTAACCTTATCCACTGCCAAACTCATCAGCGGTGTCAGCAGAACAATTGCAACCAATTTGATGTGCTTGAGTCGCATACTGAACTCCAGTCAAGGGGCTAGCTGTTTGTCACTTGTTATTTGCGATCGCACTAATACTTATACAGCAAGATAAAGCGCATGAGAGGCAAGATCCCTGTTCTACAAGAAACTTCTTATACAATAGGTAAGAAATCTGCTACTGCTTATCTATTGTATGGCTCTGATATTAGATGAACAATCACTTATTATTCGTACAGAGCGTGGGCTGACAATCGCAGGTACTCGCATCACCATTTACGATGTCATGGATCATCTTGCAGCGGGCTGGACACCCAAGCTAATTCTGAACTGGCTACCTTTGACAGAAGAACAACTTAATGCTGCACTCTCCTACATGGATACTAACCGCTCTGAGGTGGAAGCAGAATATCAAACAGTCTTACAAGCAACCCAAGAAATGCGGGAATACTGGGAAGACAAAAATCGGGAACGTTTGGCTCAAATTGCCAAGTTGCCTCCAAAACCAGGACACGAAGAGATTTATGCTAAACTCCAAGCCTGGAAAGCGAAATGCCAAAGGAGAGAATTCTTTGGAACAAACCAATAAAATTCTCTTCCCTTCTGCCTTCTGCCCTGGAGCCCTCTGCCTTGTTTCTTAAAAACCAGCGCTCTCAAGATAACTTGGTAAGAAATCCCAAAAATCGTTTACTAGTCGGTGTCAGCAGTGTCCGACGATAAGCATCTGCTGCCTTTTTAATTCCTTCGGCTTGAGTTGGATAGGGATGAATTACACTAGAGAGACCACTAAGTCCCACTTTGTTGACAATTGCCGTAGTCACCTCACTAATCATTTCACCAGCATGGCGAGCGACAATTGTTGCTCCCAAAATTTTATCAGAACCCTTCTGATGGTGGATTTTAACAAAACCTTCCTCTTCCCCATCTGCGATCGCTCGGTCTACGCTACTAAAAGGTATCTTAATCGTACTGACATCATATCCTTGCTCTTGAGCTTGATATTCATACATCCCTACATGAGCAATTTCTGGATCAGTATAGGTAGCCCAAGGCATAACTAAATTACTAAGTTTATAACGCCCTAAGCCAAAGGGAGAAAAGAGAGTATTCTTAATGACAATTCGGGCTGCGGCATCAGCTGCATGAGTAAACTTCCAATCCATACAGATGTCACCCGCAGCATAAATCTTGGGGTTTGTGGTTTGGAGATGATCATCTACCTTTACCCCTTTACGCTGGTCGTATTCTACCCCAACTGTTTCTAAATTTAGACCTTCGACATTGGGAGCTCTGCCTGCACCGATCAAAATCTCATCTACTGTTACTGATTCTTCCTGACCATTGCCACTAGTAAAGTATAAGGTTTTACCTGCTTCGGTCTTCTCCACTCGCTGCATCTTGCAATCTAGTACTAAGCCGATACCTTCTTTAATAAAGACATTCTGCACAATTTCTGCGGCGTCGGCATCTTCCTTATTTAAAATATGAGAGCCGCGATGGAATAGTACTATTTCAGAGCCTAAGCGGTGGAAAGATTGAGCCAATTCGCAACCAATTGGACCACCACCAATAACAGCGAGACGTTTGGGACGTTCTGTTAAGGAAAAAACGGTTTCATTGGTGAGAAAACCTGCCTCTGCGATGCCATCAATTCGAGGTCTTACTGCTCTAGCACCTGTAGCAATTACTGCTTTTTTAAACCGGAGAGTTTGACCCCCTACTTCAACAGTACTATCACTAGAAAAACTACCATTACCTAAGAAAATATGAATACCATAGGTCTTGTGAAAACGCTCGGCAGAATCGTGATGACTAATCCCTGCTCGGAGCCTACGCATCCGCTGCATCACTGCAGGAAAATCTACCTCAATATTTTCTGGAGGACGAATGCCAAATGCTCCTGCTTCTTTCATTTCAGCAACTACCCGAGAAGAACGGATTAGGCATTTGGAAGGTACGCAACCTACATTTAAACAGTCCCCACCCATAAGATGCTTTTCAATTAAAGCAACCTTCAAACCGATGTCCATACCAGCTGCTCCTGCTGCTACCACTAATCCAGCAGTACCAGCGCCAATCACTACCAAGTCGTAACAATCAACTGGTTTCGGATTAACCCAATCTGGGGGATGAACGTAATTAACCAAGGTTTGGTTATATTCATCCATTGGTGGAACAGTTACTCTCTCGAATGCGGAATTGGACATAAATCACTCCTGTGCAAATTAAGAATTAAAACTTTTTTTTGTTATTAGCTATTAATTTCTGACAAACAAACAACAACTAATAACTAATAACCAATTAAGAAACTGTTTCATCTGAAAGGGGTTCTGCATCATCTGTAACTGCCTCATCCAAAGCCTTTTTAGCAACCTTAGTTACATAAACTGTTACAGCTACCGTTGCGATAAAACCGATGATTCGGATTGCCCACTGTACAGCGGCGTTAGTAGGTTGCTCCCCAGCACCAATTGTGGCCAGATCACCAGCCAAAGAACCAATGTAAACGTACATTATTGTTCCAGGGATCATACCGAAGGAACCGATTACATAGTCTTTAAGAGAAACTCCAGTCAAGCCATAAGCGTAGTTTAAGATGTTGAAAGGAAATATAGGAGATAGTCGGGTTAACAGAACAATTTTTAATCCTTCTTTACCAACGGCTTCATCAATTGCTGCGAATTTTTTGTTGCCTTCAATTTTCTTAGAAACCCAACCTCTTGCCAAATAACGTCCAACTAAGAAAGCAGCAGTAGCTCCTAGGGTGGCACCAATGAAAACGCAAAAAGAGCCCAAAAATACCCCAAAGAGTACGCCAGCACCCAGAGTGAGGATTGAGCCTGGTAAGAAAGCCACAGTTGCTACAAGATAGATAGCCATAAATATGATTGGTCCTGTAGGACCAAGGTTATCAATCCATTCCAGGGCGTTTAGCAACCATTGTTGGGGATTGAATCCCTGAGCATTGGCAGATTCTTGCGCCAAAGCAGGAGAATTGGCAAATACAACGGTGATACTAACTGCAAGTAGTGCTAATCCCAGTAGCCTGGAAAGCTTGAGCAGATTTCTGGTAGGGAATTGACGTTTGATTTGTTTTTTCGTCATCGCTTGACCTCATTCACTTGAGATGTAGGGATTTAAGTGGTTGGCTATTTGGTAGTTGCTCAGTGAAAACTAGTTAAGCTCATCCCACGTAATGCAAGTCGTGGAATTTTGCATCCTACTCTTCGAGAAGCCACTAGCGCATCTATATCAAGTGTCAAAAAGTACGCAGTGTACTAATGACCAATGACTAATGACCAATAACAAAACGTATCATTAGTTGATTTGATGGTGTCTATTGTTCCATGCTATGTGCTCACGTCAGTAGCTGCGCCTAGGCAAATTTACAATGTGACATAAATTACCAGGGAGTAAATTTTTATACTTATTTTATTGTCCACCTCAAAGGTGAATTAATCTGGTTATTCCGCTGAATATTTTTTGAGATAATTTCATGATCAACTGATGCTTTTCTCAGGAAAAACTCAGTTTCGTAAATTATCATTTTTACTTTAAGCTTTAAATCAAAAATTTATACTAAATGTGCTTATTCTACCCTCGCTATCATCGTTGATCTTAACTGTCCGCAAGCAGCATCTTTTTCCAGACCACGAGAACGACGTACACTAACAGCAATATTCTGCTGCTTTAAGATATCGACAAAAGCTTGAATCTGCTGAGGACGAGGGCGCTGATAGTCTACTTCACTGATAGGATTGTAGGGAATTAGGTTAACGTGACTCTGGAATCCTCGCAGATGTTGGGCTAACTCAGTGGCATGTTCTCGAAGATCGTTTAATCCAGCAAGGAGGATATACTCAAACGTCACCCGGCGACTAGTTAAATCTACATATTCCCGGCAATCTGCTAACAAAGCTTCTAGGGAATAATGCTTAGCACTGGGGATTAGTTGTTCTCGCAGTTTTTGGTTCGAGGCATGGAGACTGACAGCAAAGGTTACTTGCATTTGATGTTGAGCGAGTTGGCGGATACGATTAGGGATGCCCACAGTTGAGATAGTAAGCGATCGCATACCAATCCCTATATCTTGATTAATTGACTTCACTGCTCCGACAACAGCGTCTAGATTCAGCAAAGGTTCTCCCATACCCATAAACACTACATTACTAACCCGCTGCCCAAAATCTTCCTGAACCGTCAATATCTGATCGACAATTTCATGGCGTGCTAGATTGCGAGTAAATCCCCCCTTACCAGTAGCACAGAAATCACAGGCCATCGGACAACCCACTTGGGAAGACACACATACAGTGAGGCGCTTAGCAGTAGGAATACCAACAGTTTCAATAATTTGACCATCTGCCAACCGCAGTAGGTACTTTACTGTACCATCTGCAGCTTCAAGGCGATAGTGTACACTGGAACGACCAATAGAGACATCTACCAAAGCTTCGCGCCACTGTTTCGGAAAGACGGAGATTTCACTTAAAGATCGTGACCCTTTTTGATATATCCAGCTATGTAACTGACGCCCCCGATAAGCAGGTTGCCCTTGCTGCTGAACCCATTGAGTTAATTGAGCCAAGGAAGCACCCAAAAGCGGTGGAATTGAGATTGCCCGTGATTGATATGATTCGCCCAGCTGAGTTTCTTCTGGAGAATTTTGACGGTGCTTGGCGTTTTCTGAAGGAATCTGAGTAACAGGGGATGTAGCAGACATGAGAGATTAGAGGTTTATTTGCTAATCTCTATGCTAAGAGATAGGGCTTCCTGAATAAGTTTATTTGGTAAAAAAAGGATTTCAATCCTTATCTAGCAAGGCTCTTGCTTTTATTCAGCAAGCCCTACTTAGTAGCGAATACGGGGGTCAATTAAGGCATTGATAATGTCGATCGCAATACTAGCCAGAACCACGATCGCTCCAAAAAATACCATAATTCCCTGCACCGTGGGGTAATCTCGCCCGGAAATGGCATCATATAATCGGTTGCCTAACCCAGGCCAAGAAAAGGTTACCTCAGTTAATACTGCTCCTCCCAACAAAGCAGCAAGGGTTAGTCCCAAAACTGTAATCACTGGTATCATGGCATTCTTAAGCGCATGAGCCAACACAATTCGTCTTTCAGGAATTCCCCTAGCTCTAGCTGCTTCCACATAATCAGCCTTGAGGGTTCGTTTGAGGTTCACTCGCACAATCCGCTCGAAGATGCCACTGAGGAGAAGCCCCAAAGTGATACTAGGTAGAGCAAGATAGTATAAAGAGGTGAAAAATTGACCTAGATTACCACTCAAGAGGCTATCCACGGTATAAAGACCAGTAATGCCTGCTGGTGTCTGTGAAGCGATCGGAAAACGGGCTCCCAGAGGAAACCAGCCCAATTGAACTGAGAAAATTAATTGAACTACCATCCCCATCCAAAACAAAGGTAGGGAGTAAGTAATGATACCAAACAGCCTTCCCCCTATATCCCAAGCAGTACCACTCCGGGAGGCTGCCAACGTGCCTACACCAAGTCCGACCAAAAAAGCAACAGCCATACCACACACAGCCAACTCCACTGTCGCTGGAAAATGTTGCTGAATAATCTCCCAAACACTTTCTCCCTGACTAGTGATGGAAGTACCTAAATCCAGACGTAGTAATGAACTCATATAGCGGATATACTGCAACCACAAGGGTTCTGCTAGTCCCAAGCGCTCACGATACTCCTCCTTAACACTATCTGGGGCACGATTCCCCAACACTGCATCCACGGGATCTCCTGGGGTTGCTCTCAGCAGCAAAAATACCAAGGTAGTAATTGTCCACAGCATCAGGGGAGCTAGCAGCAGACGAGTCAGGATGTAATACTGTAGAGCTTTGGAACGAGACATATGTGCTTTATTGGTTAGTAGTTAAGTCATGGGACTTTGATTGGCTCAAGCATGGAAGAGCCTTTATTTGATGAAGTGGATTGCAATAAAGTCTTCTAATAAAATAGGAAAACAGCACTTTGTTAGTATATTATAATTAGTAAGCAGTTTGAGTGCTCCAAAAAGCGGCTGTTTTGAAGAACAATTAATGTCATAGAAGGTCTAACCATCTCAAAGATACAGATTGATTGCACAATCAGCTACTAAAATGCAGATTGCCAGCCTTCTACTAACGATGATAGGTTTGCCGCGAGCGCTCCTTCTAATTAAAACAGCAGCGAGGTTCTTATGTAGTCAATTGACCGAAAGTCAGAGGGCGCAAGCCATGGCATTCTATTTTATGGGGATAAGTCCGTGGGGCATTCATCGTCTACCCACCAAAGCAAGTGTATTAAAATTTTGGTTCTTGAGAAAAACTTACAAAGTTGCTGAACCATTCAATATTGGGGTGTTGTTACTGCTCAATTAGTATGATCTCAGATTTAAGCATCCATTTGTGATGGAAGACATCAATAATACTCCTCCTGCCAACAGGATGGATGAGAAAAAAGTAATCCAGGTCCCCCTGATTATTCAGGCACTAGCGTTTACAGCTATCTTATACTTCAGTGTCGATCAAAAACCATCAAACCAACCACGAGGAACTTACCAATCCTCTCAGATTCAGAGCGCCTTATCCCCAGCTGTAGTTAATTCTGTCTTGCAACAGGCTTCCCAGGAGCTGAAGTTGCCACCCTCTGCTCTCGACATTATCAATGTCCGCAAGCAAACTTGGTCTGATAATTGCTTAGAACTGAGTGATTCTGGAGCTGCCTGTACTCGGATGCGAGTCTCTGGTTGGCAAATCACTGTTGCTAATGAGCAAAACCAGTGGATTTATCGCACAGATGCCTCAGGAGCCGTAATCAAGCTAGCTCGTCGTGATACTTCTTTACGAAGGCAGAAGGCAGGAGGCAGAAGGCAGGAGGGAAGAAAGCTTGTACATTAAGCTTTGTGACCTTTTTCAATAGTCAAGACCGCTCTTTTTTACCACAAAATAGCCCTGAGGAGAAAAAATTTGCCTCAATTAACAAAAAGAGGGTGGGAAAAACAATTCTCTTCCCTGTTGCCTTTTGCCTTTTGCCTTTTGCCTTTTGCCTTGTTTCCCAAGAGTTTATTACGATTATCATGAGCTACTGCCTTAATCCCAGTTGCCCATCTCCCCAGAATCCAGATGGGACAAAATTTTGCCTCAGTTGTGGGACAAAGTTATTGCTCAAAGACCGCTACCGTGCTATTAAACTCCTTGGACAGGGTGGCTTTGGCAAAACTTTTTTAGCAGTGGATAGAGATAAACCCTCCCAGCCCCACTGCGTGATTAAGCAGTTTTTACCCCAAACCCAGGGTACTAGTAACCTGCAAAAGGCAGCAGAATTGTTCGATCAAGAAGCAGTAAGGCTCGATCAGTTGGGCAAACATGCTCAGATTCCTGAGCTACTGGCATATTTTTCCCAAGAGAGGCAACAGTATTTAGTACAAGAGTTTATTGAAGGGAGAAATTTAACTCAAGAACTAGCAACTAGTGGTACTTTTGATGAAGCCCAAGTCCGGAAAGTACTTAAGGATTTACTACCAGTACTGCAATTTGTTCATCAGCATCAAGTTATTCACCGGGATATCAAACCGGAAAATATTATTAGTAACAGTTCCTCTTCCCTACCATCTCTAAGTAAAGTGAGGACAGGCGCAGTAGAGGGACAATTGGTTTTAGTGGATTTTGGTGCATCGAAACTCGCCACAGGCACCGCTTTAGCTAGAACAGGAACCGTTATCGGCTCAGCTGGCTATGCTGCGCCAGAGCAAGCGATCGGTAGAGCAATTTTTGCCAGTGACTTGTATAGTCTTGGTGTCACCTGTATCCATTTGTTGACTCAGATGCACCCTTTTGACTTATTTGATACTAGTGAGGGGGTTTGGGTATGGCGGGATGTCTTGAGTCGCCCAGTCAGTGACGCCCTTAGTCGCATTTTGGATAAGATGATTGCAGGTCCAGTAAACCAACGCTATCAGTCAGCTGCTGAGGTGATGCAAGATTTACAGGCTCGGATACCTTCAGGGTTAGCAAGAAAGCCTCCACAGCAGGTTAAACCGACAACATCGGTAAAACCCCAGCCTGTCCCTAACAAATATAGCAGCAAAATTGAGCAAGAACTAACAGAACTGAGGTCGGAATTTCTTGGGAATCCTACTCCTCAAAAAAAAGCGCAAAAATCAGCATCTCAGCCAGCTTCCTCTGCCAATCCACCCAAATCCAAAAGTCAAATTGATTTGGAATTGGAGGAAATAAAATCTCAGTTTTTAGGTCCTAATAGTGAGTAATTGAGAATTAAGAATTAAGAATTAAGAATTGAACTCGGAACTAACATTAGCTCATAAGAAGCGCACCTGAGCTAGCTAAAGAAAGGGCAAAAGCTGCAGCAGTTTCGCAAGCATATTGAGTCCAAACTTCTTCACGTTTTAAGCCCACAATATCACTAATTCCTCTAATTGCCAGTATCGGATACTGACGTGTTGCTCGATAAACTCCTGCTGACTCCATCTCAACAGCCACAATCTTTCGCGCTACTTCTCTCCATAGACTAGGAATAGAATAATCTTTAATCAATCTATCACTAGCTGCTATCTTACCTGGGATGGCGCAAGGTTTGCGATCGCCAGAAAAATTAGAACGCAACGATTTTTCAACCTTATCCTTCCATTCTTGATCTCCATGAATTAAATCTTGGATGTTGGATAAGTTGATTTGAGGGCGAGGTGCTACAGAATCATGCCAATTGCTTAGTTCTATCTTAAGCAATCCAGGCATATCCTGAATAACTCGATTGGCGCTGTCTTGAAGCCATCCACCTTTAATATCGTAAGTTCTTCCTTCTGTATTTGCCTCTTCAAGAGTAAGGTCATAAATATGTGATGAGACAATAACATCTCCTAGAGAAAAGTTGTCAGATGGTAAACCTCCAGCAATACCAACTACAAGAATCCATTGTGGATGAAGATCATCAAGGATATTTCTAGCAATGGCTTGAGCTTCAACATTTCCTGGCTCTATACAGCGAGTAAGAGCAACTGTATTACCGTTCTCTAGCTTGGCAAATCGATAGCGAATTTTATTTCCATCCCAGATTTTAGGATCAATTAATCTTGTAAAAATAGAATTATATTCTTCTTCTTTGATGGTAATAATTCCAATATCTATTTTAGTGATAATTTCTGTAAAAGTATTGTCTTGCAATTGTAATATTTCTTGTACTTTATTGATAAAGTCATTTTCAGAGAAATCAATTTTATCAAAAAAACCAGAAACATGATACTTCTCATAAAAATCTCTAACATGACGCCGATTCAACATTGCTGTCCCACTGACTGCAATAGCTGCCACCTGTTTTTCAAAAGCAAGATCAAGAAGAAGTGTCCCTTTCATTTTGAGAGATTCTTGAGGATCTCCTAAACCAATATCAGTAATTAGTAAATGCCAGGATTCTGTATTCAGAGTTTCATAAGCTTCATCAAATTGACTAACAATTTTAACACAATAATTAGATTGATTAAAATCTTTTAAGGCAACTTTAATTTTACGTTTAAGAATATTAATCCAAACAGGATCATCTTCAACTAGAAGAATTTTATAACCAGCCATATTTTTCTCCTATTACTATTGTTTTACTTTCAGAGAAATTCTACTAATCGGCTTTTTGCTTATAAGCAGGCTGGCAAGATTACAGTAAATTTTGTACCTATACCAACATTGCTACTCACATCTAATTGTCCACCCAATTCCTCAATTTTAAGTTTCGTCCACCATAGTCCAAAACCCATATTTCCTCGCTCACTTTTAGTAGTAAAACCACGTTGGAAAATCCTGTCTTGATTTTCTTTAGCAATACCTGAGCCAGTATCAGAAATTCTTATTTGAGTCCAAACCTGTGTTTCTCGTTGTAGTTTCTTTCCATATATAGATAGAGTACCTTTATTAGACATGGCATCTAAAGCGTTCTGTATAAGATTAACAAATACCCCTATCAATTGCTGTTCTCCAGCTAACACTTTCGGTAAATTAGGTGGCAGCTCCATTTGTAGGCTAACTTGAGATGGTATTTCTACTTGATCTAGAGCTTCAGATATTACTTGGTCAATACTAATAGATCGAATTTCTTCCTGCTTCCAAGCTGGCATTTTTCCTAGATTTCGGCTAATGCGCTGTACTAAATTCTGCATATCCTTTATGTTGTTCATTACATCTTCAGTATTATTGCTGTTATTACTGGGGAGGCTATCAATAGCATCACTTAGATATACTTTGAGAGCACCAATATCAGAGTTCATGCGATGCAAAAACTGACTAGTCCAGTCACCAAGAGTAGCCATCGTTTCCCTTGTGGCCAGCTTTTTCCTACTCTCTGCATTCTGGATAGCAATAACAGCTAAATCAGCTAGTACCTCCAGCTTTTGCAAATCTTTTTGAGTGAATGCTTTTTTTCGGCTTTCCACACTCAACACACCTATTACACCGCTGTTTTTGTCCAGAAGTGGTACAGTCAGATCAGATCGTGTATCAGTAAAATAGGGAATGTAATCACGATCAGTTTGGACATTGTTCACCAACTTTGGTTTCCGCTCCTGTGCAACTCTGCCAGCAATTCCTTCGTCAAGCCTAATGTGTGCTAGACCTTGATCAACAGGTTCATCTGCAGGATATCTAGTTTGTGCAATGAGAGTCTGACTAATTGGCTCTAGCTGACGAATGACCCCCAAATCAGCACCTGTAATTTGAACTGCTCGTTGCACAATTAGATCTAGGAGCTGATCAGTCTCTAGGGTAGTAATGATTTCGCGCTCAATATTACTTAGAGTTTGTGACCATCGTTTATTTTTGACGGCAGTCGCTGCTGAAGATGCTAAAGTTTTGATAATCTGTTTTTCTTCTTGAGAAAAAGTATGCTGTCGCCGATAGTTGATAAACATGATTCCAACAACATCCTCATCTACCCTCAGTAAGATACCAGCTACAGATTTAATGTCCTCTCGTTGCAAAAACGCAGAATCCTTAAAATTTGCTTTTTCAGGCGCATTTGCAGCATAGATATTCTCTCCACCCTGTATCAGTACAAAGGGAATCTGTCCCTCGTAGATTTTTGTTCCCATTTCTTCTTGTGCTTTAAGTCGTCCTGCAATAGCAGGTGGAGTAACAAATTGTTTCTCTGTCTGAAGATAAGCATAGATGGTAACCACATCTGCTGCCAGCACATTCAAAGTATTCCAGGCAATATGACTTAAGAGATCATCATTTTCTGGTATTTGACTAATAGATTGAGTCACTGAGTGAAGAGCCGCTAGCTGACGTGCTTGCTCTCGTACTTGTTGATAGGTCATAGCATGCAAAATAGCAGTCACAGCTCGTTTAGCAAAAATCTTTCCTCGATCTATTTCATCCTCAGTAAATTCATGCTCATGTTTAAAGTGTACATACAGAACTCCTACAACAGGTTCAAACTCTTCTTGAGTCGAATCATCTTCAGAACCAGTGGTAACAGTAGTTGTCTGATGAATGACTTTTTGCTTGTTACGATCAATCAATAATGGGAAAGCTGCATAGGATCTCGATCCCTCCTGATATGCAGTTGAATTAAAAGATTCTAGATCTGAGCTAATACATCTTGGGCGTCTCTCTCGAATCGCTTGCCATCCTAATCCTTGTTCGTGCAAACGAGGTCGGAATTTCTCAGAACGCGGATAATTGATGACACCTGAGCTAACTTCATAGACGTAACAATGTCGATGGGAGTCCAATAAAAAATGTAATGTGACTAAGTCAGCCTGCAAAAATTGTTGGGCGTTTTCAGCAATGAGCTCTAACACATAGCGTAGGCGCGTTTGCCGAATTTCCAATGCCTGTCTAGCAGAGAATTGAGCCAGCTCAACAGCCTTTGCATAAGGGATTGGTCTATTGTAATTTTGATATCCTGCTTCTATGGTGCCAATGACTTTAACTGAAAGATCAGGAGGGAATTTCATGTCGATGATAGTGTGATGCTCTCTACTATCATCTTCTTGGGGATTAAAATGATGCTCCCAATCATAATTCTCATACCAATCTCTTAAGACTTTCCCACTTCCATCGCGAATCAGAAGAATAGGTGTAAAGATGCGATTCATCTGATCATGCCCAAATGTATCGTAAATCCAACGATCAAATCGCTCATCCCAGCCAGAAATGATTTCAGTTTGAGCAGTTTTGACAATATCTGCCTGAATATCCCGGAGTTCTGGATCTTCTTCGAGATAATGCTTAGCCCTGTCAGCCCAATCTACTGCAGTACCTACTCCATATACCGCCTCAATCGTATTCTGCGCCAGCAAAACCAAGGAAATACCAACAAAGTCAAAACCCAGTTGCGATTTGATTTGGTAACAAACATCCTGAAGTACATCTTCCAAGTCGAAAAGTTTGGATATCGCTTTTGCTATCCGATTTTCAGCTTCCAGAATCTGCTGCTGAAATGCATCACTAAATTCACTTTTCATTTTGATAGAAGCTATGACAACAATGTTTTCAGTACTCTAGGGCTGAAGCGGTGATAAGCACTCCGAAACCTTTTCAAATAAGGCTCTCAGCTCTACTGATTTCTCCAAAGATGACGTCTTATAATAGGTTTTTTGACAATGAAGGTGAGGTACATTGGTTAGCGAGGGCTAATTTTCTTGATCTTAATCATTATTTGAATCTAATTTAGGGTCTGTTTTCTAGCCCGTCGAAGGACTATAGCATCTAAAAGACCCTAATCATAACTTAATATTAACCGCTTGCTTCCCGTAGGGTACGTAGCGCAGTGCAGCGTTTAGGCAAAGCAAGATAAAATATTGTTTGTGCCGCTTTGGGATACTCTCCTCTGCATACTTGTTGAGGCTGGTGCAAGATATCATTAGAATGGGATTTCTGTTAATGGTGTAACCTGGCAATGAAGATTCTTCAATCATCATTTTTTTGGTTTTTCTGCTTTACCTTGATCTTTTTTCTGTCCCTTGATTTTTGGTCTTGGGAACAAGAAGTATCTTTTTCCTGGCTTTATCTTCCTAGTTGGCTATTCTATTTCATTGGCTTGCAGATTGTACTGATTATGGCTTTGTTAGTCTTTTCTTTGACTTTCTGGAAATCGGGAATGGGGAATAGGGAATAGGAACTGAAAATTGAATGTACCTCACGGATGCGAGAACTGCTATAAGATGCTATATTGCATGTTTTAGATTTTTTTCTTGAAAAAATAATATGATTCCTTATCTAATTATTGCCATTTATTTGTTGTCAAGCCTGGGTTTGGGTATTGTTGGCTATCGTCAACAAAAAAATACCCCTGATGACTATTTCCTCGCTGATAGAAAAATCGGAACAGTTGTTCTGTTTTTTACTTTAATTGCTACCAATTTCAGTTCTTTCTTTTTTCTCGGCTTTGCTGGAGCAGGCTATCGGATTGGTATTAGTTATTACCCGATGATGTCCTTAGGAAGTGGGCTAATTGCTTTATCATTCTATGTTATTGGTCATCGAGTCTGGCTTTTGGGTAAGGAAAAAGGCTTTATCACTCCCTCAGAGTTGATTGAATATTGCTGCCGTAGCCAAGCCCTAAAATTAATTTTTCTTGTGGTTATGGTTGTTTTTACTCTACCCTATCTAGCATTGCAGCCTATCGGTGCTGGCTATCTGATAGAAAATTTGACTAATGGACAAATTCCCTACTTTGCTGGAGCTAGTCTCTTAACATTTGTTATTGTCTTTTACGTTTTTATGGGAGGTATGAAAAGCGTAGCTCTCACAGACGTTATGCAAGGTATTTTGATGTTTATTTTAATTCTTGTCGCACTCTTAACTGTTTCCAATAATCTAGGAGGAATCACTCAAGCTAACCTTACTGTCTATGAGCTAAAACCAGAACTTTTTCTCCGAGAGGGTTTAGACAACTTCTTTACTAAACCTAAGTGGTTTAGCTATATGCTGCTCTGGTTTCTCTGTGTGCCAATGTTTCCACAAATGTTTATGCGGTTTTATTTGCCCAAAACATCTAATTCTCTGAAGGCTTCTTCAGTTCTCTATCCTGTGGTAACGATTATACTGTTTATTTGTCCTGTACTTATTGGCATGTGGGGACATATTCAATTTCCAGATTTAGTTGGTAAGGATACTGATCAAATTTTGCCGATAATGTTGGCAGAATATACTCCTACCTGGGTTGGTTCTCTAGTCATGGTAGGAGCCTTAGCCGCATTTATGTCAACCCTAGATTCCCAACTACTAGCGCTGAGCTCCATGCTCACAAGGGATATTTATATATCTTATTTGCGTCCCCAAGCATCTTTAAAAGAGCAAACATTGATTGGTCGAGTATTGATTGTTATTTTAGCTATAATTGGGTTGATAATTGCCTTAAATCCACCGGATACAATTTTAGATATTGCTACTCAATCTTTTACCGGTTTGGCAGTTCTCTTTCCTACAGTCATTGCCGCTTTATATGGCAAAAATATTCCTGCCCTTAGTTGTATAATTTCTATTCTTGTGGGAGAAGCTATGCTAATCGGCTTTCAACTCAAGCTGATTCCCTCAACTTGGACTTTGGGTTTTCTGCCAGTTGTGCCAATAGTTGTTGTTTGTTCTTTGATTATTGTGGTGGGAAGAATGATTATGCCAACTTCACAGAAAGCGACGGAGAAGCCAACTTCTTAAAGGGATTGAAAAAATGTTGCCCCCTCGTGAAAGTCATACTAAATCCTATTGCCTATTGCCTATTGCCTATTGCCTTCTTTTACAAGATTAAATCGACAGACTCGCTTGAGCTAAACTCCAATCTGGTCTTAAATTTTTCGCTTTCCGCAGATAAGGATGGTAGATTTGTACTTGTGAGACTGGCATGTTGATGTGGATTAAGCACCGGATACATTGCTGTAAGCTCCCCTCAACATGCATTTGCTGGACATCGAGTAATGCTATATGATCCCAGTGGGTACGTTGTCTTGCGATCGCAGCAGGAAAGATAGCATCTAAATCACTGGTGGTTGTAAATATAGCACTAATGATTTCGTCGTGGTTGATCTGATTGTGAGCTTCTAATTCATCCAGCAGTTCCATCACCGCTTCTCGAATTGCTTCAACTGTATTTTCTGAAACAGTTGTTGCTCCACGAATTGCTCGCACTCGCCACTCCACTAGCAAATCCTCCACCAAGCCTAGTTTATTATGGTCGATATAGCCACAAAGGCTGACCACTGGTAGACAGTTCAAATTCTATCCAGTCTATACTACCTAAAAGTCCTGAATTCGTCTGTGTTTTGTTACCAGGTAGCAGACGACTCCAGAAAGATTTGGGCTCCTCAATGGTGAAACATTCCGTTTTATCGGGGTCTAGCTCCACCAATTCTGCTGCCCAACGACGAGCATCTTCCTCACTTCCAAGTCGATCAACTATACCCAATTCTTTTGCTTGCTGACCAGTAAAGATGCGACCATCAGCAAAGGTTTTTACCGTTTCTACTGCTAGTTGACGAGCATCAGCAACTGTTTGCACAAACTGCTGATAACTAGTATCGATCAGCTCTTGAAGAATGTTTTTTTCTGGATCCGTCAGTTCCCGATCAAAAGCTAGGATATCTTTATAGGGACCAGACTTAATTACTTTGAAAGAAACGCCAACTTTCTCTAACAGGCGCTCCAGGTTATTTCCTCGTAAAATTACTCCAATACTGCCGGTAATCGTACCAGGGTTAGCCACGATATGTTCTGCTCCCATGCCAATATAAACCCCTCCAGATGCGGAGATATTGCCAAAGCTAGCAACAATTTTAACCTTCTCTCGCAGGCGCATCAAAGCACTGTAGATTTCTTGGGAATCACCCACAGTACCACCAGGGCTATCAATCCGCAGGAGCAAGGCAGGAAACTTTTTTTCTTCAACTGTTTTGAAAGCTTCCAGAAGTCTTTTACGGGTAGAACCAGCGATTACACCAGTAACTTCAATGCGAGCTATTTGTTTACGAGATTTGGGCTTAAAAGGCCAAGGCATGAGTAATTAACGAAATTTATCTATGAACCCACAGGCTCAATGGGCAATTCTTTTTATTCTACCAGAAATTCGGAATAAAGCTCATTTTATGACTTCTATTAAGTAAAATTATACGTCATTTGTCCTCGATACTAATCACAAATCACCAATGACAAATAACAAATAACCAATAACCAATAACCAAGATAAAATTTAGTACAATTATGTAAAGAATCATAAAGAATTATTTTTTTAGCCAAAATCCTATGGACCTTAATAGCAACTCCACTGGCGGCACACCACCTCCTACGAATGCAAAAAACAAGCCAAACCCTGTTGCCTATTGCTTATTGCCTATTGCCTTGTTTCTTAAAAGAATTACCCCTGAAGCGTCTTGGTTGTCCTCATTACTAATTGCACCTTTTTTTCTGTGGGGGACAGCAATGGTGGCAATGAAAGGTGTAATCCCCAACACCACCCCCCTATTTCTGGCGGGAGTACGCTTGCTGCCAGCAGGAGTTTTAGTGTTGGTGGTGGCAATACTAATGGGGCGTCCCCAACCGAAAAGTTGGTTAGCATGGCTGTGGATTGGTTTGTTTGCTTTGGTTGATGGAGCGCTGTTTCAAGGGCTCTTAGCAGAAGGATTGGTGAAAACTGGTGCGGGTTTGGGTTCGGTAATGATTGACTCTCAACCCCTAACGGTGGCTGTCCTTTCAGCATTACTATTTGGTGAAATTATTGGTCTGTGGGGCTGGTTAGGACTGGGAATTGGTATTTTGGGCATTAGCCTGATTAGTTTGCCAGATGAGTTGATTTTCAGTCTCCTTCACGGTGATTCCCTTGCTTTAGAGTTCACCTGGCAGCAACTGTTGCAGAGTGGAGAATTGCTGATGCTGTTGGCATCTTTATCAATGGCAGTGGGAATAGTAATGATTCGTTTGGTAACCCGATATGCAGATCCGATAATTGCCACAGGCTGGCATATGATTTGGGGTGGTTTGGTCTTGTTTGCCCTCTCTGGTATCTGGGAAAATCAGCAGTGGGAGCATCTTGAACTATCCGGTTGGATGGAGTTGGCTTACTCAACAATTTTTGGTAGTGCGATCGCTTATGGTCTATTCTTTTATTTTGCTTCTCAGAGGAATCTCACTAGTTTGACTGCTCTGACATTCCTCACACCAGTATTTGCCCTGCTGTTTGGTAACTTATTATTGTCTGAGGAGCTCACTTCTTTACAGTGGATTGGTGTCTGTATGACTTTAGTGAGCATTTATCTAATTAATCAGCGCAACCAAATCACTAATAAGCTAAAATTAGTTTTCCAGCAGCCTGAAGCTGAACAGGTTCAGGAACTAAGACTGGAAACTATAACTTCTAGCGATCGCTCGGAGGTTTCTAACGAGGCTACTGTTTCCCTAACTACTAGTACAGCGCAGCGGAAATAATCCAAAGCGTGAAAAAAGCTTAAAAAGCTTACTTTAAAGCTTTCTTCCCTCCTGCCTCCTGCCTCCTGCCTCCTGCCTCCTGCCTTCTCCGTAAAATTACCTAATTCTTCTTTAAACTGGTTCCTAACTATTAAAAACAGTATAGGATTGAGCTAACTAAGAGTGACATTTCCATTACTAACGCCGGCTACATTTGCTCAGTCTCCGGTTCTTCTATGATCAGCCATCGCTCTACCGCACTTTTTGCTACCTGTATTACTTGCTTAGGCTCAATTCTGGGTGAGTACCATAACTTTGGACTAAACTCCACAATTGCCTATTCCTCGGCTTATGCTTCTTCCCTACAAGTGGCTCAAGTTTCCCTTGAACCCGAGCAACTACCTTTGACAAAAGCTAGTCAGGGAGAAGAAGTCATTGCGCTGCAAGAAAAGCTGAAGCAGCTAGGCTACTACGATGGCTTAGCTGATGGTAACTACTCGGAAGCGACAGAACTTGCTATTGTGGAGTTTCAAAAATCTGTCGGTCTTGAAGCTGATGGTATAGTTGGTCCAACTACCTGGAGTAAATTACAAACTACCTTAGCTGAGCAACCAGAACCAGCAGAAGTTGCTACTCCCAAACCTGATGCTGACAAAGTCACTAACAAGAGTAGAAAACTGCTGTTTTTGCTATTAGGTGTTTTATTGCTCCTGGGAACAGTTGGTGGAGGATTCTTCTTGCTCAAGTGGCTGACTAAACCCAAAAAATCTGTAGAGTCGCAATTTTCCTCGGATGAAGATGAGCATTTGAAGACAGACAGTTTTGAGTCACTTTGGCTAGAAGCTAACACTAATGCAACTGAATCATCCAACTTACAAACTGGAATACTCGACCAAACTGAAGAATTTGACCAAACTGAGTCTCTTGAGCAGGCTGAGCCATCTAACTTACAAACTGGAATACTCGACCAAACCGAAGAATTTGACCAAACTGAGGCTCTTGAGGAAGCTGAGCCATCTAACTTACAAACTGGGATACTCGACCAAACCGAAGAATTTGACCAAACTGAGGCTCTTGAGGAAGCTGAGCCATCTAACTTACAAACTGGAATACTCGATCAAACTGAAGCTCTTGAGGAGACTGAGTCATCTCACCAAGAATATCACACAAATGGCCATAACTCTTCTTCTATAGCTGTTTCACTGCCAAACTCGTCCAATTCACATTACAACCACTCCCATGTCAACTCCCACCATTCCCCCTTACACAGCAGCAACTTCCCAATTCCACTGAAACATCAAACAGTAGAGGATAGCTTACCCCTAGAAAAAACCACTCCCCTTGCCAAAATTAATATCGTTGATGAATTAATCAAAGACTTAGAGCAACCTAATCCACAAAAACGGCGCAAAGCCATTTGGGAACTTGCTCAACAGGGAGATTCTAGAGCAGTCAAGCCTCTAGTAGATTTGATGCTTGATTCAGATTCTCAGCAGCGGAGCTTAATTTTGGAGGCGCTATCCCAAATTGGCAATAAGACTCTCAAACCTCTCAACAAGGCTCTGGCTCTCTCTTTACAGGATGACAATGCTCAGGTGCGGAAAAATGCCATTCGAGACTTAACACGAATTTATGAAGTAGTGGCGCAGATGAGTCAGATGTTGTGTCATGCTACTGATGATCCTGATCCTGAAGTTAAAAAAACAGCGGAATGGGCTATTAGTCAACTAAGTCGCATTCGTATTCCACCAACATTAAGGGAATAGGGAATGGAGAATGGAGAATGGAGAATGGAGAATGGAGAATGAAGAATGGAGAATTGGGTAAAATACCCACCCTTGTGATACCAAATCCGCCTATTCTACCTCTGTTATCTTCTCCCCCAGCTCCATTGGTGACAAGTTAAATGGTCGTGCGTTTTGTCAACTCCTATATATAGAGGAAAAGACATTAACAAAACCCTATATATGAAAATAACCAAGGAGTCAGAAAAATTGTGGTTCCTCTTCCTCATCTCCCTCAGCTCCCCCAGCTCCCCCAGCTCCCCCAGCTCCCTTGACAACGACATTTTTACCTTAACTTGTCACCAATGCCCCAGCTCCCCCAGCTCCCCCAGCTTTCTCAAAACACTGGTTAGCTAACCCGGATTTGGTATGAGCCCCCTGTCCCCCTGTCTCAAGATATGATGGATTACGGTAGTTAAGTGGAAAAATATCTCATGGGTCGTAAATGTCAGCTAACTGGCAAAAAGGCAAACAATGCCTTTGCCATTTCTCACTCCCACCGCCGTAGTCACAAATTGCAAGAGGCTAATCTACAGTCTAAGCGAGTTTGGTGGGCTCAGGGTAACCGCTGGGTAAAGTTGCGGTTGTCAACCAAGGCAATTAAAACCTTAGAAAAGAAGGGTTTACAAGCAATGGCTAAGGAAGCAGGGATTAACCTCAATCATTATTAAGGTGTTAGGTGTTAGGTTAACACCTAACACCTAACACCTAACACATAGTATGTCCATTGACTTTACTGTTGCAATTCCTACTTATAATGGGGAAACTCGTCTACCGAAGCTGATTGAGCGCTTGCGATCGCAAACTGGCATTGAGCATCTATCTTGGGAAATTCTTGTCGTTGATAACAATAGCAGTGATCAGACAGCTAAAGTTATCCAGGAGTATCAAGCTAACTGGCAGGAAGTCTGTCCCCTGAGGTATTGTTTGGAAACCGAACAGGGAGCCGCCTTTGCTAGACAGCGAGCAGTTAGGGAAGCTAGGGGTAAACTGATTGGCTTTCTAGATGATGACAATTTGCCTGATTCTGAGTGGATATACCAAGCTTACTGCTTTGCTGGTCAGCATCCTAAAGGTGGTGCTTTTAGTGGACAAATCCACGGAGAGTTTGAAGTCGAGCCACCGGAAAACTTTAGAAGGATACGAGCTTTTCTGTCAATTAGGGAACATGGTCCCAAACCTAAGCTATTTGAACCAGATAAATTAAGATTGCCGACAGCTGCGGCTTTAGTTGTGCGCAAGCAAGCATGGGAGGAGAGTGTTCCCAAACGTCCCCTTCTCAAGGGTAGATTAGGGGATTCTATGTTAGGGGGAGAAGACTATGAGGTGTTGTTGTATCTGCACCAAGCAAGCTGGGAAATTTGGTATAACCCCCATATGCATACCTATCACCAAATACCACCCTGGCGTCTGGAAAGAGATTACTTATTGTCTCTATCTCGTGGTTGTGGTTTAGCAACTTGTCAACTCTGTCTAATTAATGCCCATCATTGGCAAAAACCTGTAGTCATTATCAGAACTCTACTAAGTAATTTGCGCCGAGTGGCACTACACTATTTTAAGTATCGAGGAGAGCTGAATACTAATTTAATTGCTGCCTGTGAGTTGGAATTTTTCTGGGGTAGCTTGTTGAGTTGTTTTTATTTATTGAAGTAAAGGATAGAGGAGTTAAATACACCTAATTATCAAGATGCCAACTATATCTGTGATTATTCCAGCTTATAACGCTGAAGATACGATTCAAGAGACAATTGACTCAGTTTTAAAACAAACTTTTACAGATTTTGAGCTAATAGTAGTTAACGACGGTTCCCAAGACTCAACTCTAGAGACTGTTTCTAGTATATCAGATTCTCGAATAAGAGTATTTTCTTACTCTAATGCTGGTGTTTCTGCTGCACGAAACAGAGGTATTTCGGAAGCTAGGGGTGAATATATTTCCTTTATTGATGCTGATGATCTCTGGACACCAGATAAACTAGAAACCCAATTAGCCGCATTACAAGCTAATCCCCAAGCAGCTGTAGCATACAGTTGGACTGATTGGATTGATGAATCAGGTCAATTTTTGCGTTTAGGTAGTCATATTAAGTTGCATGGTAATGTTCTCTCTCAGCTCTTGTTAAAAGATTTTGTGGGCAGTGGCTCTAATCCTTTAATCCGCAAGCAAGCTTTAACCCAAGTCGGTGGTTTTAATGAATCACTGAAACCAGCTGCAGATTGGGACATGTGGTTACGGTTGGCTGCTAAATATGAGTTTGTCAACGTGCCATCAGCACAAATTTTGTATCGAGTTGCTCCTAACTCTATGTCTTCTAATATTTGGCAAATGGAGGCAGAAAGCTTAGAAATTATCGATAGAGCTTTTGCTCAGACTCCGGAATTTTTACCAGACTTGAAAAAACAGGTAATTGGTGAGCGTTACAAATATCTCACTATTAAAGCAGTTGAGGGTAAATTAGAACGTCGAAGAGGCTTGTCAGCAGCTCGTTTTTTCTGGCAGGCTATTAGGTATGACCCTAGTTGGTTGAAAAAAACGAAGCTTATGTTGATTTTATTACTAAAGATTTCCTTGGCTACTATATTTACTACTGAGCAAGCTCAAAGGTTGCTTGTTAAAATTCAGAAATTTTCTAAGACGAATAAATAAGGGTGCACCTCATTAAAGGGCGCACGTTGGTAATCAAGGTACACATCATTAAAGGGCGCACGTCGGTGCACCCCTACACAAATTTATGCCATTAATTTCTGTTATTGTTCCGGCTTATAATGCGGAAAAAACTATATTAGAAACCATTGAGTCGGTTTTGCAACAAACTTTTGCTGATTTTGAACTAATCGTCATTAATGATGGCTCCCAAGATGCCACATTAGAACTGGTTTCTGGTATTTTAGACCCTCGGTTGCAGGTATTTTCTTTCCCTAATGCGGGGTTGGCTGCGAGTCGTAATCGGGGAGTTGCTCGTGCTCAGGGTGAGTACATTTCCTTTATCGATGCTGATGATCTTTGGAGGGCAGATAAACTAGAGTTGCAACTTCAAGCTTTACAAGCCAATCCTGAAGCTGCAGTTGCTTACAGTTGGACTGATTGTATCGATGAAGCTGGGGAATTCTTGCGCTCAGGTAGTCATATTTCTGTTTCTGGGGATGTTTATGCCAAGCTGTTGGTGCAGAACTTTTTGGAAAACGGCTCTAATGTTTTGATTTGTAAGCAAGCTTTAATCAAAATTGGTGATTCCGATGAATCTCTTGCCGCTGGACAGGACAGGGAGTTATTTTTACGATTAGCTGCTAAATATCATTTTGTGGCAGTACCCCACCCTCAAATTTTATATCGAGTTTCTGCTCAGGCGATTTCTGCTAACGTTGATAAAGCGGGAACTTCCAGATTGCAAGTAATTGAGCAAGCTTTTACTCAGGCTCCTGCATCTCTACAGTACCTCAAAAAAATTAGTATTGCTAATACCTGTAAATACCACACATTCAAAGCTCTGGAAGGAACTCCAGCACAATGCCAAGCTCGAACAGCTGCTAAATTTTTCTGGTGTTCTTTGAAAAATGACCCTACTTTGTTTCGCAGGCGAGTAACCTGGAAAGTAATGTTGAAAATTCTTATTTTGTTTATGCTACCGCCTCAACTTGCTGAGATTCTATTACAGAAAAAACCTGGACTTACCGATGTTAGCGCCTTACTTACCCACATACAATTAGATATCGATTGAACTCAGACATCCGAAGCTCCCTACACAATTCATTCATTACTTATTACTTATTACTTATTACTTAAAAACATGCCCCTTATCTCTGTAATTATTCCAGCTTACAATGCGCAAAAAACTATCTTAGAAACTGTTGAATCAGTTCTGCAGCAAACCTTTGTTGATTTTGAGGTCATAATTGTTGATGATGGTTCCCAAGACTCAACCTTGAAGATTGTGTCCGATATCACTGACTCCCGACTCAAAGTTCTTTCTTACCCTAATGCTGGTGCTTGTGTTAGTCGTAATCGAGGCTTTGCCCAAGCTAAGGGTGAATTTATCGCTTTTTTAGATGCTGATGACCTCTGGACTCCTGATAAGCTAGAGGCTCAACTAGCTGCTTTACAAGCTAATCCTCAAGCTGCTGTTGCCTATAGTTGGACTAATTGTATTGATGAAGCTAGTCAATTTTTACGTCGAGGGAATCACCTGAGTATAAATGGGGATGTTTATGCCGAGCTGTTGCTGAGTGATGTGCTGGAAAATGGTTCTAACCCCTTGATTCGCCGGGAAGCTTTAGCGGCAGTGGGTGGCTTTGATGAGTCTCTTACTGGTGTAGAGGATTGGGATCTGTATTTGCGATTAGCTGTTAACTATAAGTTTGTTGCTGTACCCTCTCCTCAGGTTTTATATCGAATTTCGACTAATTCAAGATCTTCTCAAATGTTGCGGGTAGAATCAGCTAGTTTGCAGGTGATTGACAAAGCTTTTGCTGAAGCTCCTGCTGCTCTCCAGCATCTCAAAAAGTATAGTCTGGCTAATCTCTACAGTTATCTCACTTTCAAGGCAGTGGAAGGACTCCCCCAACGGCAACAAGGCTTGACAGCTGCCAGATTTCTCTTGAAGGCAGTGGCAAACAATCCCTCGTTGCTCCGAGCTCGGGTTTTGATAAAAGTACTGTTTAAAATTGCCGTAATGACGATTCTGTCCCCACAGCTAGCTCAGATGGTGTTGACTAAAGCTGGAAAATCCTCTGATGTTAGAGCTTTACTGGGTTATATGCGATTAAGCACCAATGATCTGAATCCACCAAGGGTTAATATCCTTGGCTCATAGCTCAAGTCGTCTAAAGACGACTGAATAGGGTCTTCATTTTAAATTACCGCTAAGATGCTTGCTATATCAGCTTTTTCATTCGTTGCTCCAAAATTTTAAGGGAGTGATCGCTTTTCTAAAGCAGATGGGTAAGATAGTAGTATCAGCTCTAATATCACACTTGTTATTAACTTGAATAGCACTGGTTGAAAAGTTTGTAGTAGCCTTAACCTAAGGGAAATAGCTGTAGTTCTATAGCTCTCCCCTTGTACTGTTGATGCAACTAATAACTAGTATTCATACCAATGCCATTCGAGTTAAATGTTGTTGTCAGTTAGTAATACTTGAGTAAAGTACTCTCATAAAAAAAAACTATTGTTTGGCTGCGATCGCATTCTAATTAAACACTACGACCTACCCTCAAAACTAGGCAAGATAATCCCTACCTCTTAAAAACTTCCAATTCCCAATTCCCAATTCCCCATCCCCAATTCCCAATAAAGTTGCGCCAAAATAAGTTGTTTTAAATCAATCAAATAACAAACAACCAACAACCAAACTACCATGTCAATCAGTAAAAAGCTTCAAAAAACCATCTACCAGCTCTTTAAACAGATTGTAAAGTTAGGGAAAACTATCACCAAAAGCTTGATGAATTGGCTTTTGCGTAGTTTGATGGTCATTGGTCGAAACAGGCGGCTGCAGCGAGCAGGATTTGTCTTGCCAACGGTAGTGATGGTAACCCTGGTAGTTATTTTGCTAACTACTGCTATTATGCTCCGCTCCTTTGACCGGTCCAAAAATGCTGGTAATGTCAGGATCAATGAGAGAGTGATGGCAGCAACCAGTCCAGCTATTGAAAGAGCTCAGGCAAAAATCAGGGCTTTGTTAGGTGATCCAACCCTACCAAGAGGAACCCCAACAGATGAGGCTCTCAAAACATCTATAACCGGTAATCTCACAGCTTATACTTTGGGGGATGAAACACCGCTACAACTTTCTGATGGCACAACAACCATAGAAACAGCTTGGAGATTTCCGATAGATACGGATAACAACGGTCTTTATGATAGCTACGGTCTCTATGGCATCTATTTTGCTAATCCAGGGGTAAATGACGCTAGATCTACCCTACAAGCCAGAAGTCAGCCAATGGATGAGGCGGAAGGCTCAGAAGCCTGTGGGATAGGAACTGCTGCTAGTTTAGTCGGTTCTTCCGGTTGGTATAAAACCTCCGATGGGAATCTTAGAAGAGCTTTCTTTGTCTTTGCCGCAACAGTGCCGATTACCCAGCCTGATGCAGCTAATAATGAAGAAGCATTCCAAGGAAGTAATGGCTTTGCCGCTTTAGAATACCAGCAAGACCAAGCCAGGATTCCCCTAACTAATAATGCGGTTGTCTATCAAGATGATTTATTTATCGATCCTGGTGCTGGGATTAAGCTCAATGGTCGGATTATGACTGGTGGTAATCTGATTATTGGTCAAGGAAATAACGAAGTACGTCTGTTACAAGTTAGTGGAACTGGCTCCTGTTTCTACACCGAAGACAACGGTGATATTACCGTCGGTGGCAATGTGATGATTGCTCTCAGGGATGATGGCAGCAAGAAAAACGCAATCAACATTGATTTATTTCAAGAGGGAGCTGTACCTACAATTAATGCCGAATTTGCCGATGCTAATGCTTCTATTACAAATGATGCTCGAGAAGGTACGTATAATGACCTGGCTTATGCTGAGCGTATCGGTCTTTTAGTAGCTGCATCTGTTGCTAACCCTCCACCAGAAGTCACAACTGTAGTTAATGACCCCAACACCGATATTACCCTTGAAGAAGCTCTAGAAGATTACTTCATACAGCGCACTCGCCGCGTTCCTTTTATTGAAGCAGTTGATGTTGCCGTCGCAACTGAAGATGATGGTACAGACAATATGCGACCCAAACCAGACTGGATTTATCCTGCTGATCCCGCTACTGGAGCTGCTCTAAATGGTCTCACTCTCCGCCAACAGCAACCACCAGCAACTAATCCTGCAGACTTAGAAGGTGATGAATTGGAGCTTGGCGATCGCATGACTGTGGGTAATGGACTACCAGCGGAATGGTGGGAGCCGGATTTAGCCAGATTTGTCAACTTCTACGATCAACAACCCCAATTTGTGGGAGGCAGTAATACTCCCAATGCTGTTACCTGGAATGGCTCCGCTGAACCCCGTACCCGTATGACCCAGGTGATACCTTTGGATGATATCGGTGATACCAGTCGGGGTGGCTTTTGGGAGCAACAAGCAGCACAAGCACCAAATCAACCTCTCGATGGAACGGGAGGTTTGCGGGTCATTACTGGAGCTGGTATTTATGACCCATCAATTACTGATATAGTAGGAGACCCACTAAACAATACCTCATTTTTGAGTGATCCTAATACCGGTGCAAGGCAGGTAACAGAACAAACTCCTGATGCTCCCCCTTTTACACTTGGACTCGGCAAACCGATATTTGATGTTAGGGACGATTTGTCAACTTTTGAAGATGAAAGTTTACAGGATGACCCTAGAACAGCCGCAGTAGAAGGATTTACAGTGGTCTTCCCTGACTCAATGGCGATGTGGGAAGACTATGATGCTAGTGGGAATCCTGATCGAATTCCTACCCCTGTTACTGACAGGAGAGGAGACCTAATGATGCGGGCAACAGCAGTTTATCACTACCGTTCTGGTAGTACCGATCCCATTGCCTGTGTTAGTAGCTACTACAACCCCAGCAACAGTCAGACAGCTGAAAACCTAGCTACACTGCCCGATGGAACAACTCCTTCACCTTGGCAACCACCAGGTGTGGCTGCTACTCCTATTGGCAACGGTCTTTCTAACAATGGCATCAGTTATAACGCTTCTGCCAATCTTGCTAATACTATACTGCAGGCAACAGTACTAACTGGTGGAATGTTAGATAGTCAAGACCCCCCTAATGGTGCTGGCACCTTGGCACAAAAACTCAACTACCAAGCTAACCTAATCTTCCCCAATGGACGCTTGGTCAATGAGTCTTTGCGTAAAGCTCTCATCAAAGCTCCAGCAGACCGTAATTTAGCTGATAATGCTGCCATCGACTCTACTATTTGTGCCCTAGAAATTGCTGATGGCACTTTGGCTCCTAATAATACCGTCGTACCCCACGGAGCTATCTATGAAACTACTTTCCTCGATGCTCGCCAAGTCAAGACAGTTGAGAGTGAACCCCTTTATGACCCCGCTACCAATGCTCCAAGTACCACCATTCAATCAGACTACGACCTGAGTATTGCTGAACGCCAGCCTTTGGAAATCCGGGCAACCGTCCTAGATCTAGAGCTGTTGCGAACTACGGAAATTACGGGAACATCTGCTGTCCCTGCACCAGAGTATCTCTTGCCAGATAGTGGCATTATCTACGCTACTCGCGACGATGCACAACTGGACTTAAGCGCTCCTGGCGCTAATCCAGCTCCCACAGCTGCACCTATAGATCAACCTGAAGCAGATACCAGGAAAGCCAACCAGAAGCTCAACAGTCCAGTGGACTTTATTGTTGACCCCCATCGCCGTCCCAACGGAATTCTGCTCACCAACGGTGCCATCCTTGCCCGCAAGGACAACCTAAACCAATACAAGCAGGAAGAAAGGGGTTTGATTTTAGCCACTAACCTACCTGCTTACATCAAAGCTGCTGAAAATTCCCTCGCTGCTGGAACCTTTGGTTTTAACCTGCATCAGGATACAGGTGGCAACCTACTAGAAGAATTTACGGATCAATTAACAGGCAGAGATTGGGATGCTGCTGCTTTCTACGCTCGCACAGACAACGAGCGTGACACTAACTTTGCTTGCCGTAACGGTACACCGGGACTCAATTGCAATCCTGGTGACTTGTGGCGCTCAGCGACAGTAATTTCTGATGCTGTAACTCTACTTTCTGATAATTTCCGGTTCGGTTTCCGTAATGAGGGGGATTATGACCTGAGGAAGAATGTAGATAATCTGACTAATAACTTGGCGTTTCAGGGATATGATGCAAATGGTAACAACCTCATTGTAGCTACTGATACAGTTGATGAAACTCAGCTTGGCTTTGACCTCAACGGTAACGGCAATGCTACTGACACTGCTGTTGCTGAGACAGCCATTACAATGACAGCTGCCCGTCGCTTAAACGGCTTCTTTGACAACAACTATCTCCGCAGTGCTAATTGGTTTGATAATCTTGGTTTTCCTAAGGACTTTGTTGACGATGCAGTGACTCCTGGTATTCAGGGAAGCTCTTATGTCAACAACTTTGTCACTCCAATTCAGCGACGAGCCGAATTTCCACAATATGCGATGGAAATGTGCTTGAGACCACTGGTTGAGTTATGTGAACCAGATGACTGGGTAGCTGGTCATGATGCTAATGGTGATGGTGTGTTAGTTGCCACAGAACTCAACGCTAGAGCATCAGATTTAATTGCTGCAGCTCCACAGAATCAAACGGATCGATGGGGAGCAGGAACAACTGTTCAAATGCCCTTACCTTTTGATCTTGACGGTAGTGGTGATGCACAGCCAGAAGAGATAGAAGTACTGTGGCACTATCCCCGTCGCATCGCTTTTCAGAGGAACGCAAATAATCACTTACTGTTCAATGGGGGTATGCCAGTACCCCTAGGAGTTGACGGCAATACCGTAGGTACATATCCCTATGCAGGCAACCGCCCCCCCGCAGTAGCCAATGCTCTCTGGTACAGGACAACTGGCGACACTAATGTCAATCCTCCAACAGACATAGATTACGGTAACCAAAGATTATTCTTCACCAATCAAGTAGCAAACAACTTAACCCAACAACCTCTGTTGGTTCCCGTGATGCAACTTCATTCACCAGAGGGCGCACCTGGAGGGAACACTTTAGATCCAATAGGTTCTGGTAGGGCTGAAACCTGGATGCAAGAACCAAATGGAGAGACAACATTTAACCTCATTATGGCTACAGGAGATAATCCTGCCCGCCCAAACTCACCAGGAGGACTAGCAGAACAAAATGGGGGGATGCCTAACTTGCCTATTTTCCTAGAAAATTGGGGAGAGGATCGAGCTAGTAGATTGACTACCAATATTGCTGGTTCCTTTATTCAGTTCAGGCGCAAAGCTTTTGCGACAGCACCATTTCTCCATGTTCTAGATACCGCTGCCACAGATCCTCTATTTGGGGACTATTTACAGCAATACACAGGTAGTGATTCTCAAAACAGATCACCCTTTTATGCTGCACCTAACCGAGCTTGGGGTTTTGATGTAGGACTATTATCTCAGTTACCCGACTTGTTCTCCTCACTAATCACCACACCATCTGCTGGAGATCCTAATGAATTCTACCGGGAAGTGAGTCGAGATGACCCTTGGGTAGAAACCCTGCTGTGTGCTCAAACCTTCGATACTGCAACTAGCACTGCTACTGGTGATGCTGTTTCTGCTGAATCTAGACCCAACAACTGCCCTTAAACATCGACTCAAAACTCCCCCACAATCCCATGATTACCTGCAAACAGACCCAAAAATATCCTCAATTTAGCCAAAGGGGATTCACCATCATTGAATCCCTGGTAGCGATTCTAGTATTAGCGATCTTGCTAGCAGGGGTGGCTCCAGTGATCTTCCTTTCCGTAGCGGCAAGGGTTAATTCCCGGCGGATAGAACGGGCAACAGAAGCAGCCAGAACCTACATGGATGGCGTTAGGGTTGGAGCGATACCAGCACCAGCAGTAGAAGTTGGTAATGCCCCTGATCCCACTACTAATACGGGTAGTGACCCTTTTATAAGTGCTGCTGCTGCTCCTGTAGCTGGAGATTTTCCTGCAACAGTAGATTGGACTGTTGACTCAGGCTTTTACTGTTTTGATCTCGACGAAACCGCAGGTTGTAACACTGGTAGTCCCCTTGACTTAGTAGTCCAAGGTTTCCGCACAGCTACCCAAACTACTGCTAATGAGGGTTACCGCCTTGGGGTGCGAGTTTACCGAGCCCAGGCTTTTGCTGGTGGTGCTCTGGAAACCCAAGACTCCAGTGGTACACAATCAGCCTTCACCGGAACATTGGGGAATACTCAATTACCATTGGTAGAAATGACGACAGATATTGCTCCCAGTGGAGCCAATCAAGGTTCTTTGAGTCAGTGGTGCGCTCGCCTGAGAGATACTACTAATACTAACTCCAATTGCCGTTAAGTATCCGTCAACTGAGGGACAAATTGCATCATGCTCAACCCAATAAGATTCCTGCTAACCCATCAGCTCAAATCCCCCAAAACAGCTAACCATAATAGCGGCTTTACTCTAATTGAACTGCTCGTGGGCATGATTATTGCCGTACTCGTCATTACCCCCTTGTTGGGTTTTATGATTAATATACTGAGTACAGACCGCAAAGAACAAGCCAAAAGCAACTCTGAACAAGAAATCAAAACTGCCCTCGACTATATCACTCAAGACCTACAACAAGCAGTCTACATCTACGATGACGCTGGATTAAATGGTATAGCAGGGGAATTACCACCAGATAACGGAGAAGTTGGTTGTGACGACGCTGGTGCAAATAGTTGCGAACCAGTGTTAGTCTTTTGGAAGCGAGAGATTAAGGAAGATGTTATCCCAGTAGGCGCTGGTAACTGTCCGCCACCTCAAAATGGACCTGATAACTGTGACGATGCCTACATCTACTCTCTAGTTGGTTACTACTTAGTCGAAGGTAATAACCCTAACGACACTTGGTCCAATGCAGCTAGAATTGCCCGATTTGAAATTAGTGGAGAAGTGCCAAATGCTAATCCTCCTATTGATGCAGATGACGGCTTTGCTCCTTTTGATCTGAGTGGTTCAGGTGATCTAGAGACTAAAATGAACAGGTGGACAAAAGCAGCAGACAACTATAGTACAAACTTTGGTAGCTTAGTTCTACTTGACTATATTGACAAAGGAACTCCTAATGGAGTAAATCCCCCAGCTGAGATCAATTGCACAGGCAATGAAACTAGAGTACCAGCAGATAATAATGTTGATAGCTTCTACGCCTGTGTCGATTCTGGAGACAGCTATGCACGAGTTTACCTCAGAGGTAATGCCTTAGCTCGCATCCAACAAAATGATAATGACTACAACCCCAATCTAGCTGGTAGTCTTTTCCCTACTGGAACGATCCAAGTTCAAGGTAGTGGTTCCCTATTCACCCGCTAAAGGACTTCCACATATAAAGGGAGATCGGGGAGTAAAGTAGGTAGCTGCAAACAAGTGAAAGTAAATTTGTAGGGGCGGGTTTAGCCAAAATCCTGGGGATATAAGCAGTTTCCTTACTACAAAACCCGCCCTAATTGCCAAAATGGGGGAGCAGGGAGAGTCAAGATACAAGTCAAGTCCAAAATAAAAAACTATGGATATCCTAACTATAATCAAAAAATCATCCTTAACTTACCTCAAACAAAACCCTGCCAAATCAACTCAATCGAATTCAGGATTCACCCTAATTGAGGTACTCGTAGTAGTAATAATTATTGGGGTATTAAGTGCGATCGTAGCTCCTAGTTGGTTAGCTTTTGTTAACAGACAACGAGTTAATAAAGTTAACGATACCATTCTCAGTGCCCTCCAAGATGCTCAGCGAGAAGCAAGAAGGACAAAAACCAACTACAGCGTCAGCTTTAGAACTAACGGTGGTGTCTCAGAAGTAGCCACTTATCAAAATCCCCCTGGTGTCAACATTCCGGCAAATAACCTTCCTTGGAAAAGTTTAACTGGAGAGCTAGGTATAAATCCTAACCAAGTACTACTATTCAGCAATTTGGTTGGTGCTAACCAAGCCGCAGCTCAGAGTAATACTATTGCCGCTAATGACGAGAAAACTATTACTTTTAATTATCTAGGTGCTTTACCAGATGAGGCAGAACTTGGTCCAGCTGGTGCACCAGATCCACCTGGCTTAGTAGTAGGGGTAGGCATCCCCGATGGTAGCGGTGATGTTATCGCCGCTACGAAGCGATGTGTCAAAGTCAGGACTCTCATTGGGGGAATGCAAGCAGGTTCTGGAGATACAGAATGTCCCTAAGTTGAGTGAGTTTAACAGCAAAAATGCGATCGCTCTAAGATAAACAGGAGCCAAGTATTTCTCCAACGACCCCTACATGGTTAGATAGGGGAAAGTTCATCTGCATCTACTAACCAATGCTAACCCAGCGATTTACTCGCTCCAACCAAGGATACACCCTCTTAGAAGTCCTAATTGTTGTTGCAATCATTGGCATTCTTGGTGCTATCAGTGCTCCTAGCTGGATTGCTTTTACAAATCGTCAGAGTGTCAATAACTCTACAGACCAAATTTACCAAGCAATGCAAGGAGCCAGAAGCAATGCCAGACGGGACAAAATTACTTGGCAAGTTAGTTTTAGACAAATTAATTTACCAGGAAAAGAAGTCTCTCAGTTGTCAATTCATCCAGCAGATCAGCAAGAATTTATCCCCAATTATGTAATAACTAACGATGCTTTATGGTCGAACTTAGAGCCAAATATTATCATCGACCAATCTAGAAACGATAAAGGCAAATACGAAACAAGCATCACTAGAAAAACTCCCAATGGTCCTTGGCGAATCCAATTCAACTACCAAGGTTGTCCAGTGCGTAAGCCAAGAAACCAATGTGGACAAACCTCCATACAAGCATTAGGACGTATAACTCTACGTAGCAAAAATGGGGGAAAATATAGACGCTGTGTCATTGTCTCCACCCTCCTGGGAGCAATACGGAAGGGGGAAAACCATTCCAAAGCAGATAGTAGTGGTAAATATTGCTATTGAGAATTTAGAATTTAGAATTTAGAATTTAGAAAAAAATAGCTCTTAATTAAGTAGGGCTTGCTGCAAGCGATAATGAATTCTATTTTCAGATTAGGATAATTTAAAATACTCTTGTTCAGTAATAATCTCTTGGGTACTCTCCACCCGGTCTAAAAACACAATGCCATTAAGATGATCATATTCATGTTGAAAGATTCGGGCAACAAAGTCTTTCAATTCTTGCTGTTGTAGCTGCCCATCTCGACCAGTATACTCCACCTCCACTGAGCGATATCTGGGAACTAAGCCTCTAATACCTGGAATACTTAAACAGCCTTCCCAATCCTTAACCATCTCCGTAGAGTGAGCAATGATTCTGGGATTGAGCATAGCAGTCGGTTCCATCACTGGCGCGTGGGGATATCGGAGGTTGGGACGAGACGCTACGATAAACAAGCGATAGGATTGAGATACTTGAGGTGCGGCAATACCAACGCCGTTTTCCTTCACCACAGTAGTGATGAGTTCGTCAATCAGCTGTTGGAGGTGTTGATCTGATAAATTATCTACTAATTGGGCTTGCTGCCGCAAGATTGGGTTGCCTAACTGAGCAATTTCTAGAGATTTCGTCATGATGGATTAAAGCTAACAATCACAACTAAGGTAAAGATTACGGTAAAGGAAAGCTTGTGGAAGATTACCTCAAAAGATTTTGGAACCGGGTACTGGAGCGCTTACAGCTACAACTAAGTAGACCTACTTTTGAAACTTGGATTAAGAGTACCACTGCCCAAGAGCTAGAAAATAACTGCTTGGTGATTCGTACCCCTAATCCTTTTGCCAGAAATTGGCTGCAGAAGTACTACATTACTACCATAACCGAAGTAGTCGAAGAGATTTTGGGTCAGGCAGTGGAAATCCAACTGACAGCTACTACCGAGGATGACATTGACTCTAATGGTGATCCGGATATTGCTTGGTCACTTCCTGTAGTCACTAGTGCTTCAGATAGTATAGCTAATAATCAGCCTAGACCAACAGAACTCAATTCTAAATATGTGTTCTCCAGCTTCGTTGTTGGCTCCAATAACCGCATGGCTCATGCTGCTTCTTTGGCGGTAGCAGAATCTCCAGGAAAAGAGTTTAATCCACTGTTTCTGTGTGGCGGTGTTGGTTTAGGCAAAACTCACTTGATGCAGGCAATTGCTCATTACCGCCTAGATATTTGTCCTGATTCCCAAATCTTTTACGTTTCTACTGAGCAGTTTACCAACGATCTGATTGCAGCAATTCGTCAGGATAGTATGCAGAGCTTCCGTGAGCACTACCGAGCAGCAGATGTGATTTTAGTCGATGATATTCAGTTTATCGAAGGTAAGGAATATACCCAAGAAGAGTTTTTCCACACTTTCAATACCTTACACGAAGCTGGTAAGCAAGTTGTCTTGGCCTCAGATCGTCCTCCAAATCAGATGACTCGCCTGCAAGAGCGTCTTTGTTCCCGCTTTTCTATGGGATTGATTGCGGATATACAGCCACCGGATTTAGAAACGCGAATGGCAATTTTGCAAAGAAAGGCACAGGACAAAAATATCCGTCTGCCGCGAGATGTAATTGAATATATTGCTAGCAACTATACTTCTAACATTCGGGAACTAGAAGGAGCTTTAATTACAGCGGTGGCTCATATCTCAATTTCGGGTTTGTCAATGAAAGTTGAGAATATCGCTCCGATTTTGAACTCACCAGCACAGCCAGCCAAGGCTTTACCTGAGGTGATTTTGACTTCAGTGGCAGAGGCATTCAATGTCTCGATTGAAGACTTAAAAGGTAGTTCTCGACGCCGAGAAATTAGTTTATCTAGACAAATTAGTATGTATTTGATGCGGCAGCATACAGACTTGAGCTTACCTCGAATTGGTGAGGAATTTGGAGGCAAAGACCATACTACAGTGATGTACAGTTGCGATAAAATTGCCCAGTTACAGAAAACTGATGTAGCTCTGGCTCAGAAACTTCGTCAGCTAAGCGATCGCATTAATACTACGAGTAGAACTCAGTGATTAGCAAGACAACGATTAGCAATACAACAGGCAACAGGGGACTGGAATATATCAACTTTTCCACAAGCTTAAAATCTCTCAGACATTTGTTTTTCAGGAATTGGCACAACTTTTTCCACAATTTCCACAGCCGCGAGTATTTTATTTAAAACTCTGTTAAACCAGGGTTAAAATAACATGCTAGGCATCATGAGCTGTCGCTTACCATGAAGGATGAAAAACCTTCTTCCCCAATTCCCAATTCTGAATTCCCAATTATGAAACTGGTTTGTTCCCAAAGTGATCTCAATACCAACCTCTCCTTAGTTAGTCGAGCAATTCCCTCTCGTCCAACCCATCCTGTGCTCGGCAATGTTTTATTGGCAGCAGATCCAGAACTTGAGAGGGTACAACTGACTGCTTTTGATCTGAGTTTAGGTATTCAGACTAGCTTTAGTGCTGTTGTAGAAACAGGTGGAAAAATTACGATTCCTGCCAAACTGCTCAACGATATTGTTTCCCGTTTACCGCAAGGAGAAATTACCCTCACCAGCGAGAGCACAGTAGTAGACACCGAAACTGAAGGAGATAGCATCAAGATTACTTTAACTTCTACTTCAGGACGCTATCAAATGCGGGGAATGAGTGCTGATGAATTTCCCCCACTCCCACAAGTTAAGGATGGAGTAGCAGTTGAGCTACCAGTAGAAGCCTTAATGGAAGGGTTACGAGGTTCTTTATTTGCTACCAGTGCTGATGAAACTAAACAGGTGCTGACAGGAGTTCACCTAATCATGCAGGAAGATAATTTAGAATTTGCCGCCACAGATGGTCATCGGTTAGCAGTGGTAGAAACTACAAACCAGAATACTGCTGATGAGGATACTGATACAGCAGACACAGCAGGAACATCGGATGCTTCCCCATTAGAGTTGACTCTACCAGCTAGAGCTTTACGGGAACTAGAAAAAATGCTAGGAATGAGTCAACCTACTGATGCTGTGGCTCTTCACTTTGAACAAGGCCAAATTGTCTTCCAAGGAGGAGAGCACCGCTTAACTAGTCGCACTCTAGAAGGACAATATCCAGCTTATCGTCAACTAATTCCGGACTCTTTTACACACCAGATAACGATTGAGCGCCGTCAATTACTCAGTGCAGTGGAACGGATTGCGGTACTAGCTGACCAGAAGAACAATGTGATCAAGTTTAATATCGATAATGTTGAGCAACAGATTAAACTATCTGTAGAAGCTCAAGATGTTGGCAGTGGTCAAGAGTCAATGTCGGCACAAATATCTGGTGAGGGTCTAGAAATTGCTTTTAATGTCAAGTACTTAATAGATGGATTGAAGGCGCTTTCTACTTCTGATATTCAGATGCAGATCAATGAAGCCAATACTCCTGTAATTCTGACACCTCTAGGTGGATTGAAAATGACCTACTTGATTATGCCTGTGCAGATTCGCAGTTAGAGGAAGGTAGAAGACAGGAGGCTCCAAGGGAAGAAAGCTTTTGTAGTAAGCTTTTTAACCTTTTTGAACTGGCGGGTTATTTCCGCCGAGCTGTACTAGTTGGACTAGACCTTTGAGAATACTTAAAACGGCATACAGTTCGTTGCCTGGATTAACTAAGCTGAATAACCTCGACATGGCATACTGAGGGGCAGGTTGATGAATCAACTTCAAAAACAGGAAATTTCTCCCGTTGGTAATCATACCAAAGGTGGGTAAATTAGGCGTTGGACTTGCCAGCATATAGGAGAGAAGCTGCGCTCTGCCTTCATCGATATCAACTGCCGCTCGTTTCGCTTCGATAACCAGTACCCAAAGTTTTTCAAACAAAACCAACACATCTACGTTGCCTTTGATTACAGTTCCCTCATCTTCGGTGGTAATCTCAAAAGATGGCTCTGATTTAATATGTAAAGGCTTGAGATAAACTTCAACTAAATCTAACAGGGGAGATAGCACAACCATCTTGACTGTACTTTCTAACAAGGGAGGATACTCCAGAAGATTAGCAAAATTGTTCTTGACTCGATCTAACCGTCGCTTTTCTTCTTCTGTTAGTTCTGGCAGGTTATCCTGCCATTCTGGAAAGAACTGCTGATCTTCGAGCAACTCTAACCCGAAGAGATTATACAGCTCGTGCAAGCTAACTGCTTTTGCTTGTAGTGTTTGAACCATTAAAGTTATCCTCCGAGTTATTTCGTCCTCAAGTTCTGTGAGTTAAATTCGCCAGTGTCTACGGTATTAGAAATAAAATGGCAAAATTTGTTTGAGCCATTCCAAGGAAACACAACTTTAATTAAAGAAATATTTGCTCAAGTAGTGACAGCATATTCTCATCAGGATCGCTACTATCATAACTTATTACATATTCACCACGTTTTCAATATAATCAATATATTAGAACCTTGGGCTGACAATTTAGTAGCTATCCAAATGGCTGCTTGGTTTCATGATGTTATCTATGATACCCAATCCTCAAACAATGAAGAAAAAAGTGCAGCATACGCTTATTTTGCCTTGAGCAAGTTAGGGATACCTCTAAATATTATAGATAAGGTTGTCAAGATGATTGTCAACACAAAAAACCATCAGTCCTCTCCAGAAGATATTGATAGTCATATTCTTTTAGATGCAGATTTAAGCATTTTTGGAGCAGAAGAGTCAGAATACATCGCTTATGCTCAAGCAATTCGTCAGGAATATTCTTGGGTAAAAGATGCAGAATATAAAATTAAAAGAAAAAGAATATTAGAGAAGTTTTTAGAACAAGACAAAATTTATTTAACAGACAAAGCATTTGAGATGTTAGAAACAAAAGCTAGAGCCAATATAATAAATGAAATTTTAGAATTATCAACATATAAAAAATGACCAATAAAAAATGACTAATAACCAATGACAAATGACCAATAACAAACTTACTTGCTAAATTTCTGACACCGCTCCAAATATAACTGAGCCGCTTTATCTACTGGATTTTTGTTTAATACTCTTTGAAACATTTCAGCACCGTGAGCAAATTTTCTATCGTAGTAAAAATTAATTCCTAATTCAAAATCAATCCTAGTCTTCACCTTAAGTTCAATAATGTCCGGAGCTTCACCGTCAAAAGCTTCAAATACTGATATAGCATCTTTTCTACCTTTGATAGGAACTTTGCCTAAAAACCGATACTTATATTTGGTAGGGTCTTCCAGCTCAATTAAAATTTTTTCACTAAAGATGACACTAGAGCCAAAAATCTTGGTTAACCCTTCTAAGCGAGAAGTAACATTGACTGCATCAGAAATAACGGTTTCTTCCATCCGCTGTGCCTCGCCAACAGTTCCTAGCATCAAACTACCGACATGGACACCAGTTCCTATGGCAATAGGTATTTCTCCATTAGTTACGCGATCGCAATTGTAGCGCAATACTTGTTTTTGCATTTCAATCGCCGCTAGTAAAGAATCTTCTGCCTGTTCATGAAAAACTGCCATTACCGCATCACCAATGTACTTATCAATAAATCCATTGTGTTTCCTAATTGCCGGTACAACCATTTTCAAATAGGAATTAATAAAAGCAAAGTTTTCCTCTGGTGACATATGCTCAGAGAGAGTAGTAAATGAGCGAATATCGGAAAAAAGAATTGCCATCTCTTTTTTTACATGATCCCCTAGCTTGACATCTAGAATGCTCTCATGTCCCAAAAGCTGGAGAAATTCATTAGGAACAAAACGGCTGTAGGCTGTATTAACTTTAGCTAATTGAATATGAGTTTTGACGCGAGCTACTAATTCACTGCGGTTAATTGGTTTAACCAAATAATCATTAGCACCACGGCTTAATCCTTCCACCAAGTCTGATGGCTGATCTTTGGCAGTTAACATAATAATTGGTAGTTGATTTGCTGGAAAAGATTGCCGAATTTTTTGACATACCTCATAGCCATTCATCTGAGGCATCATAATATCCAGAATAATCAAATCTGGCTCTAAACCTTGTTCAATCTCTTCTAAGGCTTGCATACCACTTGTTGCCTGTACTACTTCATAGTTGTGAAGAGTAAGCAGCTTCCCCAGCACCTGTAAGCTAGTCTTATCATCATCTACTACCAGGATAGTAAATTTACCTGTAGAAGCTGTTGAGGCTTGACTAGTGGTCATAATTGTAGTCGGTGCTAAGCTTGGTAATAATCCTAGGTTTGTTAGAGGTACATTTTGAAAAATTGGTAAGGTAAAAGTAAACTGGGAATCTTCCCCTATTTTTGATGAACAGTGTAGTTGACTACCTTGCAGTTCTACTAGTTGTTTGGTGATAGCAAAATATAACCCAGTGCTACTGAATTCTTGTGGAATTAACTCATCAGCTTGCTCACCAAACATTTCCTCTAGTTGCTCAGGCTTCATGGCACTATTGCTCTGAGTAATAGTAATTTCTAATTGATGCTCTACTACCTCTGCTGATACTTTAATGACACTTGCATCGGCAAACTTGATAGCACTGCCAACCAAATTATGTAGGATTTGTTGCAAGAGCTTTTCATCAGCTTCGACTAAGGGAATATCTGAAGGTATGGCATTGATAAGGTGTAATTTTTTGTTAGTAAATAAGCTACGACAATCCTCCAAAACAGTATTAGTAATTTCTCTTATTTTGACTGGTTTTATTTTTAGCTCAACGTGTTTATTTTGTAGCTTATAATAGTCAAGAATATCACCACTAAGATTGAGTAAACGCCTGTTACTGGTATCAATCACAACAATATTGTTTTTTTGCTCTTCTGATAGTTGCTCATAGGCTCCCTCAAGCAATGATTGAGTAATGGTAATAATACTATGAAGAAGCAGCTGTAGTTCGTATATAGTATTGACTACAACTTCATCCTTGAGCTTGTTCCTTTGCTGTAAGCTGTCATTTTGAACGACAATCGCTTGAGTCTGCTCTTGCACTGCTACTACCATTGCATTAAATCTCTCAACCAGAAGCCCTAGTTGGTCTTGGCGGTGAACCTCGATGAAGGTATCAAATTCACCAGCTCGAACTTTTTCTACAGCTTCCTGTAACTTACGAATAGGGTGTCCTAACCAACGTGATAGTAGCAATGCTGCCAAAAATGACCAGAGCAAGCTAGCACTTATAATACCTAAGCATAAGTACCTTAATTGCCCAAGCTGAGCAGAATTTTCAGTAAAATTATAGCCAAAGTGTAAGACAACAAGATACAAAAAGTAAACGCTGGTACTGCTAATCAACCAAAAGGCAAAAGTAATAATTATAACTAACTTTGTCCCTAAATATGGCTCCATAATTTAAAGTTTGTTTAAGGTTACAATTTTTTGGCACTGATAATCTCAAATTTATAAGTTGAGCAACGGCTAATGGACAAGACGAGAATTGGTTCTAAGATAAACTAAAAAAATATTTGTGACATCATCGTCTCCGAAAACTGGAATAATCTCAGGAAAATCTGGTAGGTTCTTAAAAACAGTATTTCTGTAAAATAACTGGGTAGCCTTGGGAGGCTGAGGCTTGCTCAAGAGGGCACTAACTTTTCTTGGCGATTGCCTATAGCGCCTTAGTTGAGAGCAAAGCAATCTATTCATTGGGGGAAGAATATGGAGGCATTACAAGGAAGAGATTTTCTAGGTTTAACCGATTTGAGCGCTAGTGAAATTCAAGAGCTGTTGCAATTTGCTGCTCAGTTGAAAGCGGGCGAGATAACAATGCACTGTTCTAAAGTGCTGGGTTTGTTGTTTTATAAGGCTTCTACCCGAACACGGGTTAGCTTTTCTGTTGCCATGTACCAACTGGGAGGTCAAGTAATCGACTTGAATCCCAAAATCACTCAAGTTGGTCGAGGAGAACCAGTAAGAGATACAGCGCGAGTCTTAGATCGTTATTTGGACATCCTGGCAATTCGCACTTATGAGCAGAAGCAACTGGAAACCTTTGCCGAATATGCTCAGATTCCCATAATTAATGCTCTTACGGATTGGGAACACCCTTGTCAGGTTTTAGCAGATTTGTTGACTATTCAGGAGTGCTTTGGCTCCCTTAGCGGTGTGAATGTGACTTATCTGGGAGATGGCAACAATGTTGCTCATTCACTGATGTTGGGATGTGCCTTGATGGGCATGAATATCATAGTTGCTACTCCCCCAGAGTATCAACCCGTTACTGACATTGTAGAGCAAGCACAAAAAATTGCTGGAGCTAAGACAGAGGTTATACTCACCGATGATCCAGTTACTGCTACTAAGGGAAGCCAGGTTATTTACACTGATGTTTGGGCAAGTATGGGTCAGGAGGATTCAGCAGAAACTCGCATTCCCATTTTTCAGCCTTATCAGGTCAATGAACAATTGTTAACCAATGCTGATCCAGAAGCTATTGTTTTACACTGCTTACCAGCCCACCGGGGAGAAGAAATTACGGATGAGGTACTTGAAGGTAAGCAATCACGAGTCTGGGATCAGGCAGAAAACCGGATGCATGCCCAAAAAGCTTTACTCGTAAGTCTTTTGGGAGCAGATTGAGGTAATTGTTGTTTGTTGTTTGTCCTTGGTCCTTTGTTGTTTGTTGTTTGGGAATGGGGAATTGGGGGTATTAAAACTGAACAGTTGTAAAGCACTACAAGTTTATATTAGGACGTTCCTATATTTATCAAACCGACTCACAGTTTACTATTGCCTGTTGCCTATTGCCTATTGCCTAGCGCTATAAGGGTTCTATTGAAGTTTTTGGCAAAAAATGAAGGGGTGGGGAGGAGAAAAATTTCTTCTTTTAGTGGTTAAGTACTAGACAAATGAGGTTAATTAGAAGTACAAGTGTTCTAGAGACATGATTAATCTAGCCGCAAAAGAGATGATTAGTTAATCATTTCCATTGACAATCCCAAAGGCAATAAATTCTGTCTCTAGCAAACTCGAAACTCTATTTTATCCCACATTAGGATTATGGATACCCTTACTCCAGCACAACAAGAACTTTATGATTGGTTGGTAGATTATATTCGTACCTCCCAACATGCTCCTTCCATCCGGCAAATGATGCGAGCAATGAAATTGCGCTCACCAGCACCAGTGCAAAGTCGCCTAGAACATTTGCGCAACAAAGGATATATTGATTGGACAGAAGGAAAAGCTCGCACGATTCGGATTCTAGGTCCTGCTGCTAAGGGAATTCCAGTCTTAGGAGCGATCGCAGCTGGTGGCTTAGTTGAACCGTTCACTGATACCCTGGAACATCTGGATTTATCTGGCTTGTTCTATCAAACAGGTAACTTTGCTCTACGGGTAACCGGAGACAGCATGATCGAGGATCTGATTACCGAAGGAGATGTAGTAATTATGCGACCAGTCCCTGATCCAGAGCAACTCAAAAATGGTCGGATTGTCGCAGCACGGGTAGAAGGAAAAGGTACTACCTTGAAACGCTACTACCGTCAGGGAGAGCTAGTTACTCTCAAGCCTGCTAATGCTAAATATCTTCCCATAGAGGCGATGGCTAACAGGGTGGAAGTGCAGGGAGTATTAGTAGGAGTCTGGCGTGGCTTTGTTGAGCCCAAGTAGTTTTGGAGGAGGGGAGATGGGGGATGGGGAGATGGGGGAGATGGGGGAGATGGGGGAGATGGGGGAGCTGGGGGAGCGTCAATACACCACCTCTGCTGAATGGAAGAAACATAGGACTTACGCACCGTCACGGAATCATGTCATCCTGAGCGGTAGCGTTAACGTAGCTTCTCGAAGAGTAGGATCTCCAAACGGCTGAGATACTTCACTATCACCTCAGCATGACAGTTGAGTGCGTAAGTCCTAGAAACAATCAAATTCTTTTCCCTACTTCCTACTCCCTACTCCCTATTGCCTATTGCCTATTGCCTTATTCCTTAAAAATTTAACGTCTTTTTCTTGAGCCGGAAGACTTTCTGGTACTACTCTTGCTACTACCAAAACTAGAAGAAGACTTTTTCTTAGTGGTAGATTTTGGTTTGGTGTGGCTAGGCTTCTTCAAATTGCTGCTACCATAACCAGAACCTGTAGCTTTGGTGCTAGAGGATGATGGGGCAGTTGTGGTAGTAGTTGATTTGTTGGTAGTTGTAGTAGTGGTTGATTTATTGGTAGTTGTCGGTTGAGTTGTAGTAGTAGTTGATTTGTTGGTAGTTGTGGTGGTAGTTGATTTATTGGTAGTTGTCGGTTGAGCTTTAGTAGTGGTCGATTTACGCAGTTGTCCCGATGTCCGCAACTGATTGTTCTTGACGGCAGGTGGTTTGGTTTTATAGTTCTGCTCGTATTTGGTAACTGCTTCCTGGTAGGTTGGGGCATGGTAGCCTCTAGAGAGTACTACTCCTCTTTGGTATCGTGGTGGCACATAGTAGTGAGGTCCATAGTTGTGGAACTCAAGCTCAATTTCCAGTTCGTCGTCATCCTCAAAGGGTTCCCAGTAAGTTGATTCCTCCCGCACGATAACAGTTTCTGCGCCGTTGATTTGTTCAGTAACTGCGTGGATGTACTCAATCTGGAAATCTGGATTCAAATGCAAAATAGCTTGGTTATTCTGCATTTGCAGATAACTCTGTTCCCCTGCCTGAGTTTCCGCTGCCGTCAATGGCATCATTTGCAAATTGGTGGTACTGAAGACTGGGGGAGTGGCATTGAACAAGAATAGGGTATATTGCCCATTAGCATCATTATAGGTAGCTTGTTTGAGGGGATATTTACCGTTTGCTAGCCTTGCTTGGGTTGATACGGTGTTAACCCTCTGCTGTCCAGGAACTTGATAGGTATTGGACTGACAGCCCAGGGTTGTCCAACAAAGAGCTAAACCTAGTACAACGGGAGTAAATTTGCGCAATCTAGTCAATGGCGTAATCATCGCCCTCAAAATAATTGTTTATAACTACCCACTATTATACTTTTGAGTTTATAGTTGATCAGAAATTCTTAAATTAAGTTTGCACAAAAGTAGGAACGAATTTGTACAAAAGGCAAAAGTAGGGGCGAATGGCTATTCGCTCCTACAGAGTTAATTAAATCGGTTTTTTGGCTCCGGATTTGGTATAAATACTAATCTAGATATCGAATCTCGATAAAGAAAAAGCTGAAATGTCAAACTCAGTTTTTTGGTGAAGAGCCAATTGCTTCAAAATTTGTCCAATTGCAGCAGAATGTTTAAATCCATGTCCAGAGCAAGGTGATGCTAAAAGTATCTGTGGATGTCCCGGCATAGTATCTATGACAAACCCATAATCAGGAGTGACGGTATACATACAAGCAACAGATTTAATACAGTTATTTTTTATTTTCAGGTGCTGACTAATCTTTTGAAAGCACTGCTTAACTTCCTCAACTGATACATTTCTGTCTACAGTGTCAGCACTACAGGAATCGACAAATTGCTCATTTGCCATCTTAATACCGCCATGTTTACCGTCAATAGCAGGAAATCCATAAAAAAATTCTGATTCTGTTTCACTGAGTCTGATATAAATGGGAAAGTTTTTAGCTGAAAAAGTTTCGTAAGTCAGTTCTTGTTCAAACCAGAACATAACTTGTCTGTAAGTTTTAAAGAACCTTTTGTATGCTTGTGGTAGAAGTTGACCAATCCAGGCACCAGCTGCAATAATTGCACATTTAGCTTCCCAAGTATCAGTGCTGGTCTTGACTATAACACCATCATTATTAGAATTAGGCTCAACACTGACTACTTTCTGATTTAGTTGCAGCTCTACACCATTTTCCTTTGCTAGCTTTAGTTGCGCTTCAATGCATTTTTCTGGTCTCAGAAATCCTGCACCTGGCTCAAAATAGCCAATCTCGGTACCTTGATAATGAAACTGGGGATATCGTTTTTGCATTTCTTTATACTCAAGCACCTGGTGCTCAATGCCAAACGCATTGGCGGCAGTAAGTGTTACATCAAGAAAGCAAGAAGAGCCATGAGCCGGTGAATTTTTCAGGTTGGTACCAAAAATTAGACCACCACATTCATTAAATAGCTCAGTATTAACTTTTGACTCTAGCTCTCTCCAGATTTCGTGAGAACGGAGAACAATAGGTACATAGTGCAAACCCTCACCAATAGCTTGGCGAGTAATTCTGGTGTCGCCATGGGAAGAACCAAAGATATGTGGAGGTTGAAACTGATCTATTCCAAGAACTTTTTTTCCTGTTGAAGACAGTTGATAGGCAGTAGCACTTCCCACTGCTCCAAGACCAACTATAATTACATCATATAGCATCTTTATTTTAGATTTTAGATTAAAAGGCAAGATGGAAGAAAGGAAAATTCTAGTATAACCAGTAACAAATCTACAATATAACATAGAACTATTCCTTTATTCGACACAATTAAACACTAAAAAAGATGTTTAGTACCTTTTCTATCCGACTAGACCAAAATTCTTCACTATGCTCACCTACAGGATCTTCTACTACAAATAGATTTTCGTTTTCCCTATAGCCTAAATCTTGCACCAATAGATCTCGCATTTCACGACCTCGTGCTGTAGCCCGTTCTTCAATAAAAGCATTATGAAAACCACCTTCTCGTACTAAACCCCAGTCCAAATAAATTTTTAAACGCTGGTTCGGATTTTGCAGTGTCTGATGAGCAGTAGATATCAGTTCTGACTCCTTTAAGGAACCACTAAAAGGACCGAAAAACTCAAACACAGCAACATCTATAGTTGAATCTAATCCTACCCAAAATGAAGGTGAAAGGGCTGCTACACAGCCAAATTTATCAGGGTATTGGGTGGCAGTATAAAAGGCAGCTAAACCACCATGAGATGAGCCTAAAATCATTGTTTTGTCGGCATCAGCAATAGTCCTGTAATTGCTATCAATAAATCCTTTAACCGAAAAAGCTAGATAACTAGCATAGTTATATAAACCACCCCAGTCATGGTTCCACACAGGAGCATGAGTATATTCATAATCTCGATTGAGGGGACAAATAGCAACCACTATGACCTTGCGAATCTTATTTCTCAGATACAGCCTAGTAATTATCTCTGCCATATTCCAGGTTTTATAATAAGCTCCTCCTGGAAAAAAAGCAGTATTACCATCATTCATATAAATTACTGGGTAGCATTCCTGGCTCACCTCATAGTCTCGTGGCAGGAAAATATGCACTTTATGTGGTTGCTCCTCAGATCCTGGTACTTGGAAATTATCATAGGTGTGAAAAAAGCCTCCCCAGTGCCCTTGATCATGACACCAGGCTTCCTGCCCACCTTTTGTAAATTTATCAGCCATATTTGTTATTTGGGAATTGGGAATTGGGAATCGGGAATTGGGAATTGGGAATTGGAAACTAGAAATGTCTCCATTGTCTCCGCGTCTCCGTTTCCCTTATCTTCACCTAGCGTTACCATAACTGAAACCAGCAACTGGAAACTTGAGAACCGTGCAATAGTTGAGGAAATAAGCTCTATTGAATGGGATTGTAACCAATTGGAGGTATACCTATGAAGCGGAGAAAATTGCTGGAGTATGGTGCGTTAGGTAGTGCTGCCTTGCTCACTAATGTCGGTCTACTGGGTCACAAATCCTCAAGTATTGCTGCTCCAGGGCATAACAACAAACGACATTATGATTGGATTTTACTGTACTGGATGCCCTACGACAATGACCTATCACGATTTGGTCAGCCAATCTTACAGATGCTGATCAAAGGAGTACAGAGTGATAATGTCTTAGTGGTAGTAGAATCTGATTTTTGGGGAGCAAGTAATCTTTCTAGAAGAGTAATTACTAAAGACAATGTTGATGTTCAACAACTAGAGACAGCAAACAGTGCTAGTGAGGATGTCTTTGCTGAGTATCTCAATTGGGCTAAATCACAATTTGTTGCCGATAATTGGGCAATCATTTTCTTAGGACATGGTGGTCGTTTGGATCAAGTTAGTCCTGATAATAATCCTGGATTAGGCACTCGAACTCAGTGGATGAATATCCAGAATATTAGGGATGTTGTAGCGCAATTTAATCAAGATATTAATGACCGGGTAGAGTTATTTTTCTTCCAAAACTGCAATAAGGGAACGATTGAAGCTCATTATACCTTGCAAGATGTAGCTGAGTACACCCTTTCATCTCAAAAAATCTTAGGTGCCCCTAATCACTATTACGAACCTCTGCTGCAATTTCTCGGTCATAGCCCAAAAGTTAATGGCGGACAAGTAGCTGAGAAAATTATCCAGTCGGAAAGGAGTGATATGTACAATAGCTACACGGTGACTGATAATCGTACTATCCGTGAGCTGCCAGCGAAACTTAATCCTTTACTCGAAGAAATTATTGGATCTAAAATTAAGGCTTTGCCAACCCATCAGCTGAAACCTTATAGCTATATGGGTGAGAGATATGTGGATTTTCTCTACTTTTTACAAACTCTCAGCCAGCAAACAACTTCAGCAAACAAACACTATGATAAGTTGGTAAAATTTTTACAAAACTCGATGATTCACAAGTTTCAGCAGAATCCCAATAACTCAGAAATCGATTTGCATGGTCTAGGTTTATTTTTACCTCGGAGTAGGCGGGAATTCGATAAATATTTGTATCTGCCAGTTTTTACAGACTTGAAGCTGGTTGAACTGTTTGATAGTGTTTTGTTTTAAAAATATTGTAGTGGCGCGACACACCTAAAATGATGTAACAAGGTGGTGCGTTCGCGTAGCGTGTGCGTAAGCGCAAACATCTTGCTCGCGTTTGACCGATCGCGAGCGAGACGCTCGCACTACATTCTGCATTCTAAATTCTACATTCCCCTACCTGTTTCTAAACCACCAAATTAGCTGTGTCACGCCAGTAGGGTGGGTATTGCCAAGAATATAAAATAGCTTCGATACAATTCAAAACAATGCCCACCTCCCCCAAAAACTTATTAATCTTTCCCAAAAATTTATTAATCTTTTCTAAAAACTTATTAATCCTTTCCAAGGACAGTAACCTTATACTTTGACACTCCCCATGCTTCCACTTCGCTTCGCTCCGTTAAAAGCAGGGGATTCTTAGTTCACTGTCAGACCTTAACTGAGCAGGATTGCTCCAACCCAGCCAGAGGATCGAACTCCCTAAGCTTTTGAGATTCGGTGTGCCCCACCGTACTTAGTCCTTTTTGCAAAATGTTGAGCGCGGCATTAATATCCCTATCTTCTACATAATTACAATGAGGGCAAATATGAGTTCTCGTAGATAGGGACTTTTGCACTTTTTCACCGCACTTAGAGCAATTTTGACTGGTGTTATGGGGAGCAACTGCAACAGTTACCTTGCCATATTTGTAGCCAAAATACTCTAACCATTGGCGAAACTTTGACCATCCTGCATCTGATATCGACTTCGCTAGATGTCGATTTTTTACCATGCCTTCAACATTCAAATCTTCATAAGCTACTAAGTCGTTAGACTTGATTAAGCGGAGTGCCACTCTCTTGACAAACTCTTCTCGCTGCCTACTTACTTTTAAATGAAGAAGTGCATATCTATTTCTAGCTTTGTGATAATTTTTAGACTGTGGTTTACCTTTACGGTACTTTTTAGACTGGTTCCGATTAAGTCGGTTTAACTGCTTTTCTCTCTGACGGTAAAACTGTGGGTTATGCTCTATATTTCCTTGGCTATCTGCTAAAAAATACTTGATACCTACATCAATCCCTACTGCTTTTTGGCTAGGGGTTAACAGTTTAGCGGCCTCTCTGGGGTCTAATTGTACCGAAAACTGCACGTAATACCCATCGGCACGACGTACAATTCTCACTCGCTTAATTTGTTCTAGTTGGTAAAAGTTCAAGTCCCTAGTTCCTATCAGCTTGAGAGTGCCTATACCTTTTTTATCTGTAAAGGTAATGTACTTTCTGTTTTCTGATAGCTTCCACCCAGATACTTTGTACTCAACAGAGCGAGTATTTTTCTTGAATTTGGGATACCCTTTCTTTCCTCGAACCTGCCTTTTACAATTATTGTCAAAACGGTTAACCGCTTTTAAAACTCGCTCGACAGCAGTTTGACAAGCATGAGAATTGAGTTCTTCGACAAACTTAAACTCTTTTCTAAGTAACGTGTTGTATCGGAACATCTGAGCCTTACCAATACCACGGTTATCCATCCAGTAACGAAGCACCTTATTTCGGACAAATTGAGATGTCCGGATAGCTTCATCAATGGCAACCATTTGAATCAGTTTGGGATTAACTTTGTATTCGTAGCTCAACACGGTTGATACTAGAGTTAGTGGTATCAAATACTATGATAGCATAACTTGACGGGGAATAAATTCCCCACGGGCTTATCCCCACGAATAGAATTCGGGGGCTTGCGCCCTCCGATTTTCGGTCAAGTAACTCGATGGACTCGATTGCGATCAAGTAGCGATCGCAATCTGTCTTTGTTGCTCCTGTAGCAATACTGCTCGGATAAACTCTAATCTCTCTCCCCCAGCTCCCTCAGCCCCCCCAGCTTTCTAAAGTGATAACTTTTCTTAACCGAGTAGTATTGGCTCCTGTAGTCATTTCCAACAAGGAGAAAAATTATGTATGCCGATACAAGATGGTATCAACTGCTCCAATCTGAGAATCCCAATTACTTAGAAGTAGTCAAAGCTTATGAGGAGTATTTCAAAACACATGAGCTTGTGAAAAGCCCTGAAATCAGGGAGTACAAAAATTGGCTGAAAACTGTAGGCACTAACTTTGACGCCCAAGGAAATTTGCTTACTTCACAAAGCTATGAAGATGACCTTGCAATTCTAGAACGAGAGCAATGACAAGGTTCTAGTGCAGCGTGGCGAAAATAAGTGACCAGTTTGAGATCGATAGAATCCTTACTCTATAAGCATTCTTAATTCTTAATTCTTAATTCTTAATTCCGCGCAGCGGTACTAGCGTGATCACTTATACACACCTATTAACCTCACAAAATATCAGGAGAAAACAATGGCTCAATGGTCATGTATAGGTCCAACTAAAGTAGATTGGTCCGCACCTATGGGAAGTAGTTCTACAACACAGGGAGTAATCAGGAGTGTTACCCAAGACCCAAATGAACCCAATAAAATATTTGCAGGCTCAATATCAGCTGGTATTTGGCTCTCTCAAGATAATGGGAGTAATTGGGAATGCGTAACAAAAAACCTTTTAGTTGACCAGGTTAAAGGCATTGCGATTTGCTCCAAGAGCCCTCGAATGCCATCTGCGGCAACTGCTGATAGCCAAGAAACAGTAGGTGAAAATGGAAGGGCTTCAAATGCTGTTGATGGGAACTCATCAACTTTTTGGCATACGCAATGGTACAACCAAATTGCTCCCCTACCACACCACATTGACCTTAATTTAGGCAGTCCCTTGACTATTTCAGGTCTGACATACCTCCCTAGGCAAGATGGTAGCGAGAACGGACACATTAAAGACTACGAGATCTATGTTAGTAATGATGGTACTAACTGGGAGAAAAAAGTAGAAGGGACTTGGACTTACAGTACTGATAAAAAAACTGTAAATTTTGAGCCTGTGATAGCAAGCCATGTGCGCCTGCAAGCTCTGTCTGAAGTCAATGACCAACCCTTTACTTCCGCAGCTGAAATTGAGGTATTGGGTTCGTTCATCATGTATGCAGCAGCTGAGGTTGGTCCCATTAAATCGACTGATGGCGGACTTACATGGAACTATCCCCAAGATGCTAATGTTAACTGGACATCAAGTTACCCCGATGGTCCAGAACCGAAACAAATAATTGTGCATCCTGATAACCCCGATATTGCTATCTTTGCCTGCAAGAGGGGAACCTGGCGGACAACAAATGGTGGTCAAAATTGGATACAAGAATTCAATCGTGAAACCTGGGACGTGGCATTTCATCCTACTAACCCTGATATTGTTTATGCAGGTGTTAGTAATGAAAATCCCTGGAATATTCGCTGGATTGAATTCTATCGCTCCACAGATGGGGGGGCAAACTGGACAAATATAACTAACGGTTACCCTACGCCCGTTGCTAATCGTAATCTGGGCAGAATATGTATTGCTGTTACCCCTGCGGCAGCAGATCATGTCTATGTCTTTGCTGGCGGTGGGCAAAACATGGGGCAACCGAGTCAGCAAGAAGGAGCAAGGTTTTTTAGATCTACTGATTCAGGGGCATCGTTTACTGAAATTGTTGTCCCCAATATGATTGACTACGACACCAGTGGGAATGGTACTGGAGGTGGGCAGTATACCTGGGATATGGATCTTGCTGTATCTAATACTGATTCCAACTATCTACTTGCAGGCGGTATAAATGTTTGGAAGTCCACAGATAGTGGTAACAATTGGAGCTATGTACCGGGCACCGGTAATCCCCAAGGAAGTAATTGGGATCATTGGTATCACAGCGATATTCAATCTCTGGCTATATATGACAATAAGTCTTGGATAACTAGCGACGGCGGCATTTATCTTTCAACTGATCAGTGTGCCAACATTTCTAACAAGAGTTTCGGTATTGTTGCACAGGAGATTTGGGGATTTGACCAAGGTTGGAAGAGCGATATTATGGCAATTGGGATGTACCACGGTCCCATTCAAATCCGTGACGATAGTATCTACGACGGATGGTATGCAAGTAGTGGTGCCGATGCTGGTACGGCAATGGTAAATAAAGGTGATGATCAGTATATTTACTGCCATCCTTGGGGTGACAACAAAATTACAAGATCCGACAACAAAGATACCAAGCCGATAGTTGTGGATTTAAATGCCAGAATGCCCTCCTATATCTACCCAATTGAAATATGCAACCATAGCTATTACAACACCTTCTACACTTTAGATACAAAAGAGTCAACTGTTAAGAAGACTAAAGACAACGCTAAATCCTGGGAACTACTCAAAGATTTCGGCGGTGACAGGGACACTCCTGTTCGTATCACTACAAGCTATTCGGATGCTGATGTTGCTTATGTAATTGTCGAATTCAATAAGATTTGGAAGACTGTTGATGGCGGTAGCAATTGGACACAAGTTACGCCAAACAGCAGTGTAACTCAAAACAAGTCTTTCTCTAATATAACCATCGACGGTGAAGACCCTAATATCGTCTGGGTGAGCATGGGTGGTAAACAAAGAGATGTCAAAGTCATCAAAACTACAGATGGTGGTGCAACCTGGAGTGATTATTCTGGTCCTAACGGTAACCTACCTTCCTATGAAATTCATGTGATTACCCATCAGATTGGAACCAATGGAGGTGTTTACATTGGTACGGATGCAGGTGTATGGTATCGAAACAATTCCCTCGATAGGTGGCAAAGGTATAGCACAGATCTGCCTCTTGCTACTCGAGTGTACTTTATCCGTCTAAATTACGCCAAAAACCAAATCCGTCTTGGTACCCACAGGGGTTTATGGGAATGCGATTTGTACGAAGCTTCAAGAACAATTGCACGCCCAATGGCAGAGGCTCAGATGCCCAGTATCTCCGCTCCAGTGCTATTTGTCGATCACTCTGTAGCCAGAGAAGGAGCAACCTATCAATGGCAGTTTCCTGGTGGTAATCCCAGTTCGTCAACCGAAGAAAAGCCACAGGTTATCTACTCCTCACCAGGGGATTACGATGTGACTTTAACTGTAACTGGTGTAGATGGTAGTGCAGATACAAAAACTTTCACTAACTTTATAACTGTCACAGTTCCCTCTAATGTTAATTTGACCCCATTAACACCATCTACTGCAATTGCTGATAGCCAAGAAACAGTAGGTCAAAATGGAAGAGCATCAAATGCGATTGATGGCAACTCATCAACGATTTGGCATACACAATGGTATAACCAAACTGACCCCTTGCCACATCACATTGACCTGGATTTAGGTAAAACCTACACTGTTGTAGGTTTAACATACCTTCCCAGGCAAGATGGTAGTCAGAACGGACACATTAAAGACTATGAGATCTATGTTAGTAACGACGGTACTAACTGGGAGCAAAAAGCAGAAGGAACTTGGACTTACAGTAGTGATGAGAAAACTGTTTACTTCCCCTCTGTGAGTACTCACTATGTTCGTTTAAAGGCTACCTCAGAAGTCAATGGCAATCAATGGACTTCTGCTGCCGAACTCACGGTGATTGTTACTCCTTCTGGATTAACTCCATCTACGGCAACTGCTGATAGCCAACAATCACCAGCTAATACTGCTCAACAAGCTATCGATGACAACCCATCAACAATTTGGCATACGCAATGGTACCCACAAACTAGCCCCTTGCCACACCACATTGACCTCGATTTAGGCAAAACCTACACTGTTGTAGGTTTAACATACCTCCCCAGGCAAGATGGTAGTCAAAACGGACACATTAAAGACTATGAGATCTATGTTAGTAATGACGGTACTAACTGGGAGAAAAAAGCAGAAGGAACTTGGACTTACAGTAGTGATGAGAAAACTGTTTACTTCCCCTCTGTGAGTACTCACCATGTCCGTTTAAAGGCTACTTCTGAAGTCAATGGCAATCAATGGACTTCTGCTGCTGAGCTCAATGTACTCGTTTTAGGTCAATGATTCTACCAAGGGCGCTAGAGAATTCACCTTTTCTCAGCCTTTGATTTTAAAGCTTTCCAACTCTCAAAATCCAATAGCATCCTGGCGCGGTAAAAAATTAAAGCTCCGCGCCATTCATTTTGATAGTTCACAGTTCATTGGAACTATCAACGGCAAAGAAGCAAAATACTGATTAAAATCAATTATTCTATATGCGATCGCTCATCAACTTTGTCTGCATTACCCTTGCCGACTTCATTGTCCGAGCTGCCTATCAAATGGGGAAAACTCCCCTCTTACCTATCTTTGCCGCTACACTCGGAGCTACAGATGCTTTCCTTGGTTCAATTGTCTCTGTATCTACTCTAACTGGCATGCTTCTCAAACCATCTATTGGTATCCTTAGCGATCGTTGGGGCAGGCGTTGGTGGTTAATGATCGGTACAATGTTTTTCATGACCATGCCCTTTCTCTATAACTTTATCGACACACCTGAACAACTTTTGCTCATTCGTTTAGTACATGGTTTAGCCACAGCTATTTATGGACCAGTTACTATCGCCTACGTTGCTGAACAAAAGCAAAATCAACGTGCTGAACGTCTCGGTTGGTTTGGCATTGCCCGCAGTGGAGGATATATTGTGGGACCAGCACTGGCAGGTGGGTTACTCTTAGTTATGGAACCGGTTGATGTCTTTACAATTATCGGTTTGCTCAGTAGTCTAGCTTTGATACCCATCCTCTTGCTCACAGAATCCCACCAGTCTCTTGGCACTATCCAAAGTATATCCATACAGCAACAGATTATCGATTCCCTCAAAAGCGGCAGTCGTACTCCTGCGGTTTGGTTATCAGGTGGTTTAGAATTTATTGTCTATATCGCTCTCTATGCAGTCAAAGCCTTTCTACCTGTATATAGTCTCTCAATTGGACTGAATGTAGCACTGATTGGCACTTTTTTTGCCCTACAAGAAGCAAGCAATGTTTTACTTAAACCCCTAGGTGGACGCTTAGGAGACCGATGTGGTTATATACAAACTATTGTTATTGGCATGGTTACTATCGGCTTTACTTTGCCTCTAATTACATTAATATCTAAGCCAATGAGCTTATTATTCTTAGCTGTCTTAATTGGTGCTGCACAGGCACTGATTTTTCCCTCAACCATAGCGTTTGTCTCGACTCAAATCAATGAGCATTATCTGGGTGCAGGTATTGGCTTAGTTGGTACATTGAAAAACAGTGGTAAAGTAGTTGGACCAGTACTTGGTGGGATATTGTTGAGCTGGTTAAATTTTACAATGATGTTTAGTTTGATCGGCATACTGTTAATTATTGGCGGATTAACAGTTTATAGATTAAGATATCTCCAAAGACTATCAATCTAGCTGTGTAATATCATATGTCGGGGCGGGTTATTATCCCTGCCTTCAAAGGTCAATTTTCTCGCTTTGCGTGCAAGATCTAGTATAAGCTCACAAAGCTTCGATATCTTCCCGAGACAGTTGGGTGATTGCCATAATAGTCTCCACATCTAAGCCTTGTTGTTTACATGAGCGTGCAATCGCTATTGTGTTTTGTTGGATACCTTCTTGTCTACCTTCTTGCCTACCTTCTTGTCTACCTTCTTGTCTACCTTCTTGCCTACCTTCTTGTCTACCTTCTTCCCTAGCTCTCATTTTTTCCTCTTCAATCTGTTCGATTTGCCATTGCGCCTCAAACTCTTGGGTACTCAAGATACTTGCTTCGTAACTTTTGTTGTCCATATAACGGTTGTATGCCGCTCTTTCAGCGTCTGAGAGATTATTTACTCGCAAGGTTTCTTTAGCTTCTACCATGCCTTTGGCTCCAAATTCCTCCTTGATCTCGCTGTTTTTGAGAAAATAGATCCATTCTTGTAAGGTAGTTTCCGCTGCTCCTTTAAAATTCCTCACTTTCAGCAGGTAGTATTCTGGGAAGATATCTGCTACTTTGGCAATATTAAATTTTTTTTCTTGAGCTACGGAAAGTTCCAGGATACCTCCAGTATTCACCCCAATGAACTCGGAACGTAGACGATAAATATAGTCATCTCCCTTACCGAGGTTAAAGTAGACGATATTTACCGAGTATATTTTCCTAATTTGACCGTACTCTTGTCCTTGTTCGAGATATTCGGTGACTAGCTGAGATACACCGTAGAGCATACGATGAAAATAATCTAGTTGGGAGTTGTTTTGCACTTCGATGAGGATCAACTCGGAGTTTTCGGTTTCTGCAAGAATATCGACTCGGTTGCTTTTATCATCAATAGTCTGTTGATTGCTTTCACTTTCGAGAAGGGTTTTGATGGTGATATCAGTATGTAATAACTCGCTTAAAAACCCTTCCAAGACTACATAATTAGCCTTATTGCGTAGCAGTTTTTTGATGGCCCAATCAAAGCGAATATGTCTCGAAGACATGGTCAGTGTACTGATTTTACTACTTATATTTTAGCTAAAGTAGGTAACAAACAAGCAGGTCACTGGCAAGATGTGAGTTTAGGGCAAAGTATGGGGATAATTGGTTAACATAAGACCGTGGAACAGGCATCTTGCCTGTCCTTGTCTAACGTCTGAGTCATTTTCAGCTCTGTCGCGTAACAGGGATAGAGTCTGGAGATGGTGAAGATATTGCTTGATGATAATTTCAAGTGCTGATTATCGAGGGTTCTCTTCAGAGATTGCCTGACGCTCAAAAGGGTCATTGAGGACGCGATCGCACCTTGAACTAAAGTAGGATGATGGCAAGGAGGGCAAAATGAGTACTTCGATTATTGATGAAGTAATTGAACAACTGAGAATCATGCCACAGCACTTGCAATGGCAGGTGCTAGAATTTGCTCGGACGTTGGTGAAATTTAAAGTTCAAGGTACGACTGGGCAACAACTGCTGCGTTTTGCAGGTTCTATTCCTCCTGATGAGCTCCAATTAATGCGTGAGGCGATTGAGCAAGATTGTGAGCAGGTAGATATTGATGAGTGGTAGGTATTTGCTGGATACCAATATCATCATTGCTCTGTTTGGAGACGAAGCAGCATTGGTGTCAACTTAAGGTAAAACTCATGCCCCACAAGGAACTTAAGTTCCTTGCTAATAGCTCAAGTCATCTTTAGATGACTCAATCTTCAGTCCACTTGAGTGGACTTTAGCTATTAGCCCAGAGTTTAAACTCTGGGTGGGTGTGGAAGCTAAGCATTAAGCTATCCCTAGCTTAAGTTGAGACCAATGTCCCTAAACTTGCCCCTACAGTAATTTTGCCAGTTTTTGCCTAGCAAATTCCCGAAGTTGCTCGTCTGAGTCATTTTCGGCTCTGTTGCTTAATAGGGATAGAGTCTGGAAATGGTGAGGATATTGCTTGATGATAATCTTAAGTGCTAATTGTCGAGGGTTGTCTTCCCAGTCTTCTTGGCGCTCAAAATGGTCATTCAGGATGCGATCGCATAAAAATTCTAACATCCAAGGTTTCTCTTTCCAGCCACGGGCGATTTCTCGTACTGCTGCACTTCGCACAAACATATCTTTATCAAATTGAGCCAATTGTTTGAGCCAAGGTAAAGTATCGGGTTCATCCTTCCAGCCACGGGTGATTTCTTCTACTGCTGTACTTAGCACAACCCATCTTTATCAGATTGAGCCAGTTGTTGGAGCCAAGGTAAAGTATCAGGTTTATCTTTCCAGCCACGAGCGATTTCTTCTACTGCTGCACTTCGCACAAACCTATTCTCATCAGATTGAGCCGATTGTTGGAGCAGGGGTAATGTATCAGGTTCATCCTTCCAACCACGAGCGATTTCTTCTACTGCTGCACGTCGCACAGCCCAATGTTCATCAGATTGTACTTTTTGTTGGAGCAGGGGTAATGTATCGGGGTCATCTTTCCAACCACGGGCGATTTCTTCTACTGCTGTACTTCGTACAAACCTATCTTTATCAGATTGAGCTGATTGTTGGAGCAGGGGTAAAGTATCGGGTTCATCTTTCCAACTACGGGCGATTTCTTTTACTGCTGCACATCGCACATCCCAATGTTTATCAGATTGAGCCAGTTGTTGGAGCAGAGGTAAAGTATAGGGTTCCTCTTTCCAGCCACGGGCGATTCCTAGTACTGCTGCAAATCGCACCCACTCATCCTCATCAGAATGCGCTAGTTGTTGGAGCCAAGGTAAAGTTTCCGGATTATCTTGCCAAGTCTTTGCCACTGCTGCAACAGCCTGGGTACGAATCTCCAAAACCAAGACTACTTCCTCTCCATATGGTTCGTAATAATAATTGAGGTCATACTTAGTTAAACCCTTGAGCAACTCAAGCAGTTTATCTGCTGTTGTCGCAATTCCCGATATATTTCTCACTTCCGAAAGACACTCAGCTGCCAGAAACAGGTTACTAAACTTTTCCCCCTCACCATCTTGGACAATAAGATAGTCGATAATTTGAGCTGTAAATCGAGGATCAATCATCCCTGCAATCAGCCGTAGCACTTCATGCCAAGACTCATCTTGCCAGTGCTTGCCGAATACTTCGGTTTTGAGTTGTTCAATGGAGAGGGTTTGCGTCTCTTTAAACTGCCAGACATATTCCCAAGCACAGAAGTATTCTAAAAATGTCCGATGGACAAAGCCATAGGAATCGCCCCCCAGGAAACACAAAATAAAGTTGCGGCTTCGCAGTTGTTCAATCAGTAACCGAGCCACAGTTCTGGCACTACTGACTTTGATACATTCCACATAGCTAATGAGAATCCTTTCTAAATCAGTTCCCCGAATCAAATTACCAGCCAAACCCTTGTCTGCAGCTTGCATAAAGTAGGCAATCTGACGCAGCATCGCCTGCTTATCTTTATAGTCAATCGCTACTGCATCTACTCTGGGATCTTGTAACAATTTTCGCTCTACATCCCATTGATGTAGCAGTACTTCTGAAGCTTTTTCGTATAGTGTTGGTCGATCTCTGGGTAATTCTTGATTACGATTAAGTATCGCCATCATTGTCAGCAGCAGGGGATTTCCTGCTAGTTCCCCAATTGCTTTCGAGGTATCGATTGCCCGTTGCAAACGCTCCCGCTTTCTAACTTTATCCACCTCATCGGTAAAGGTTAACTCATGCCAGCGGTAGATAAAATCCTGAATTTGCTCTGAGTCTAAATCTTGGAGTAGGAAGTGACGAAACTCAGCATTTCGCAGCTCTCGGGGTTTGTAGCCAATAATGCGAGAGGTGACGATTACCCGCACTTTGGGATATTCATTAGTGAAGCGATGGATATCAGTAATTACCTTTTCCCGTTGGGTTGGCTCGAATACTTCATCCAAGCCATCGAACATCACTAAAACCTTGCCTGCTTTCAGTCGTTCCTGGAGTTGATTGGGATTGAGGCGACAGATAACGTTACCCTGACCGAAGAATTCTAGCAGATCCTTGCACTCTCCAGAATTGCGATCGCGATTATAAGTCCGTAGTTCAATCAGCAGGGGAATCGGCAATTCAATAATGCTATCGAGGGGACTTCTTGCCCAATTCAGAGCCAGGTATTGCAGGAAAATGGACTTGCCTGAACCGGGATCTCCCAGAATTACGAGATAGCGATAGTTGGTATTTTCCCATATTTGATTAACCAGATCCAAAATTGAGCGGACTGGCTGCTGATAATAAATCTCTTTGTATCGTTCCCTGGCTTCTGGGTCAATTTCTGCTTCTAGTTCATTACTCTCCCGCAGTCGTCTTTGATGTTCTTTGGGAATTTCATAAACTTGCGGTAAAAATTCCTGGCATTCTCGTACATTTTGGGCGACGAATACTTGCCAGACTTTGAGTTTTTCCCGATAGTCGTAAATACTGGTATCTAAACTATCTAAGTTGAGATTAGCGTAGCGCTCTTGCAGTGCTTCTTGATAAGCCTTGAGGTTAAAGTCTGGAATAATTCCGGCAATTGCTTGAGTATTTTGCTCAATCGCCTCTAAAGTTTCTAATTCCAGAAGAGCTTTTAATTGGGGTGATTGCTTAATAATCCGTTTGACTTCTCTTACATACTGCTGAGCCACCCGCTCCCAATCAAATTCCGTCGGCATGGCTCTCGGCTCATGCTTTCGCCAGATTTTAGCCAATTGCTTGCTATCTATCCGACGACAATCTTTAGCAAAAGCTGTACCTAACAGGGGCTTAACTTCCTGATGCCGGATAAATTTACCCATAGGTATTTGGTAGTTGTCCCTAATCTGGGCACCGGCAAGATTGCACTCAAATTCTAGTTCATCTTCTACTATCTTCAAGAATTGCTGTAGAGCTTCACCCAAGGCTTTTTTCAGTACACCTGCCTTCGCTGACTCAATGCCTCCGGTAATGCAGCCTTTGAAGAAGTCTTTGACGTAGTCTTCTAATGCTCCTTTGCCTAATTCGAGCAGGACATCCTTAAACACCAAATCCTTCAGGAGAAAAACTCCCAAAGTAATCCAAGGTTCTGCCATGCTGCTATTCCTCAAGGAAGATCTATCTTTCTATAATAGACATTGATTTTGCTTGTTGTCTCTAGAATCAATAAGCGACCAAACACTACGATAAGTTGCATTGGGCAAATTGTAAAAAAACTGCCATTCTGGGGAAAGAATGCAGTTTTTAGCAAGCGCTCCACGGGCGGCGCACCACCCGCAATTGAATAGGAGAAACAATATTTTTTCCTATTGCCTATTGCCTATTGCCTAGTTTCTCGAGAATATAGTTGAAATGATGTCCAGCAAATCGAAAATAATTCTCTACACAGTGATTAGTTGCCTGATGTCGTGTTATGCAAGTGTAGTCTTGGCACAACAAGAAAAGGATCTCATTAGGGAACTAGAAGGAGGAAACTGTGAAGGGTCAACTGAAGTTACCTATCGCTCACAGCAGTTAACCTCACCAAATAGTAAAACCTCAGTCTATTTTGAGGTAATTCTTAGAAGAATAGGAAAATCTGGAGATTACAGTGATGGTAGCTATTGCTATCCCCTTTATAGTCGCCAGACACCCAAAAGCAAGATGGTAGTTGAAGAGCCAACAAGCTTAAGGAATCTTGAGTTAGAACCTGAAGATGAAGCTTATGTGGTGATGAAGCCGATATCTTTTTCCCCAGATGGTAGATATGTGGTTATTCGTGAAGACTATGCTTGGAACGGTGGAGATGGTGAAACAGCTAATCGTATTTTAGATACAAACAATGACTACCAAGCTTTACCTCTCTATCCTTGCCAAGAGCACTACGGTGGAGGAGAATATGAGGGTTTTATCTCACCATCAGAAATTTTATTTTCTTGTTATGAGCTGGAGTCATGGGAAGTAGTAGACTTAAAACAAAACTCTATTCGTAGAGTTTCTAGTAAACCTGTTGTACCAGAGGAAGCTCAGCTCTACGGTTCAGTTACTTCTGAATTTGCCATTGTCAAAAAACAACTTTTTCCCCGCCCTTGAAAGTCATTGGTCAAAGCGTACAAGGGACAAATGACCAATGACTAATGACTAATAACAATCCTTTAACTTGGTACAATGACATCCTAAGGACAAAGGAGTAGAGATTGAGTGATTCCAGGCGAAATTTTGGTACAAGAGGGGGAAATTGAGCTCAATGCGGGGCGTCCCACAATAAAACTGAGTGTAGCGAATCGTGGTGACCGACCAATTCAGGTTGGCTCCCACTTTCATTTCTATGAGGTGAATGAAGCTTTGGGATTTGAGCGAGAGCAAGCAAGAGGTATGCGACTGAACATACCTGCTGGAACAGCTGTACGCTTTGAGCCAGGGGATCAACGGGAAGTGGAGTTGGTTATCTTAGTTGGTAGTCGTCAAGTCTATGGTTTCAATAACAAAGTTAATGGCTCTTTAGATCAACCTGATTCCCAAGACTCCCCAACTTCAGCTAATTAGTACAAACAACAAATGACAAAGAACCAATAACCAATAACCTTTTGGTTATTTACAAAAATTCACATTATTTATATAATAGGCCTGACCAGCTCATAACCATAATGTGCTTGACTTTTTCTGCTATCGGCAAGTCACCCAAATGTCATTGTTTAGTAACTTGCCTGCTTAATCGGCACAGTAGGTGCTGAGCTACTTGACAAAGATAAAAGCCTATTATAACCAATATGCACATTGGATTTCTCAACCCTCAGGGTAACTTCAATTCAGCAGATAGTTACATAACCGAACATCCTGACTTTGGTGGTCAACTGGTCTACGTCAAAGAAGTTGCCATAGCAATGGCTCAAAAGGGTCACAAAGTTGATATCCTCACCCGTCAAATTATAGACCCAGATTGGCCGGAGTTTGCTGAGCTGTTTGATGCTTATCCTAACGTAGAAAATGTCCGTATCATTAGGTTACCAGCTGGTCCCCAAGAATTTCTACGCAAAGAGTTACTCTGGCCCTACTTAGCTACTGAATGGGTACCAAATATCTTGAAATTCTATCAAGAGGATGGTGGCTTACCAGATTTTATGACCACTCACTACGCTGATGGAGGACTTTGCGGGGCTCTAATTGAAGATAAAACAGGCATACCTTTCTCCTTTACTGCCCATTCCCTTGGGGCGCAGAAGATGGACAAACTCAACATCACTCCAGAAAATCTAGCCCAGAAGGACAAGTATTATCACTTTGGACGCCGCCTCATGGTTGAACGCCTGAGTATGAATCGCTCTGCTATTAATATTACCAATACTGAACAAGAACGTCTCAAACAATATATTCATCACGCCTATCATGGAGCAATTGAGGTAGAGGATGATACTCGCTTTGCGGTGATTCCACCAGGAGTAGACCCCAAAATGTTCAGTAGCGAAGCTCGTGCCCATAATGAAGAACCAACTTACCAGTTAGTTCAGGAACGATTGGCACGAGACATCACTGAATCACGACAGCACTTACCTGTGATTTTGGCATCAAGCCGATTAGATCCCAAGAAAAACCTGTTAGGTTTGGTGCAAGCCTTTGCTCAAAGTCCAACTCTTCAAGAGAAAGCCAACATTGTTCTGATTACCGGCGGATTGGATAATGCTCTCAAGGAACCAGCTAAAGATGAACAGACAGAAAAAATGGTTTTGGCTCCTATCCGTGAAGTAGTTCAAGCTCACGACTTGTGGGGCAAGATTAGTGCTTTTTCGGTACCCGATCAACCAGCACTGGCTGCAACCTATCGATTCTTGGCAAAACGCCGCTCAGTATTTACTCTAACAGCTCTCTATGAACCTTTTGGTCTTGCTCCCTTGGAAGCTGCCGCCGCCGGTTTACCAGTAGTGGCAACTAAAAATGGTGGTTTGAGTGAGAGCTTGCAAGAGGGAGAGCAAAAATATGGAGTGCTGATTGATCCAGAAGACAATGCTGATATTGCTAGGGGTTTGGAGCAGTTGTTATGCAATGATCAGGAGTGGGAGAAATATGCGCAGGGGGCTCAGCAACGGGTACTCAATTCCTACACTTGGGAAGCTACAGCAACAGGTTATTTGCAGATAATTGAGCAGACTTTGAACTCGTCTGAGGTAACTCACAAGGGTGAGAAACTACCAATCCATCCCTATTTCCTTAATCCACAATCAGCAACAGATATTTCCCCTCAAGAGTTGAACAATCTCTACTTTGGTTGATGACAATCAAAGTACAATCCTCTTAAAGTAAGAAAGTCATTTGTCAAATGTCATTACTACAAAGAACTTTCTGACGAACAACAAAGGATTAGTAACAAAATTTACAATAAAAAGCTCTTCCAGAGTTATAGTAATGACTCTGGAAGAGTACTCACTTTAATTTTGGTAAATTTTTGTAGATTAATCATTAATTTATTTTAATTTTTTCAGAGAAAATTACCTTACTATCTTATTGTTTTGTTACCTAACTATCTCTAATTATTTACGGATACTATCACCAAACGATTTTTACCCAAGTAGCTGGCTTATACAAGTCTTTATGAGAACTAATTGGCAAAAGCATATATGATATCAAGTCCGCCTAGTTGCCCATAATAAAAACTTCTCCGTCTCTCCATATCACCGTATTTGGAGCGTCAGTCCTAACTATTAAAATCCGTGATTAATCAACAAAAGACTCTCACGTTTGAATATGCTTTCCCTGTTAAAGGAAAGCTCATGTTGTTTTCTGTCAGTTTCTCACCCCTGTCGGCAGACGCAGTAATTTGGGTAGCACAGGACATTACAAACCAAAGGCAGGGGGAAATCATGCTAAAAAAAAATGTAACCAAACTCAAGCAAGCAAAGGAGAAATTTCAGGAAAAGGATGAGAAATATCGCCTACTCGCGAGAAACTTCCCCAACGGTGTGGTTTTATTATTTGACCACAACCTGCGCTACACTTTGGCTGAAGGTATGGGATTCAAGGCAGCTGAAGTTCCTGGGGAGTTATTGGAAGGAAAAACTCTCTGGGAAGCTTCACCAACTGCTGCATGTAAGTTACTAGAACCACTTTACCGCAAAGCACTTGCTGGGGAGGCAAGCACTATAGAAATTCCTGATGGTGAACGAATTGATTTGGTGCATATTCTACCAGTGACTAATCAACACGGAGAAATTGATAGTGGTATGGTGATTACCTACGACATCACCGAGCACAAGCACCTACAAAAGCAACTGGAAAAATATGCTTTTTATGAACCACTAACGAACTTACCTAACAAAACTTGGTTTTTAGAGCGCTTGGAGCGGCAAATTCAATGGGCAAAAGCTGAAAAAACTGGTTTATTTGCTGTTCTGTTTCTGGAGTTAGAGCGCTTCGAGGTGATTAAGTATAGCCTCGGACACCAGATTGCTGATCAACTGATGGTTGCTACCGCTCAAAGATTAGAAGGATTGCTGAGTTTTAAGGAGCCGATAGCACGAGTAGGAGACAATTCCCTCGCAATTTTACTAGCGGATCTCCAAGGAGTAAGTGAAGCTACCAACATAGCCGATCGCATTCATCAGCAGTTGATGTTACCGTTTAACCTAGATGGTCATGAGGTATTTTCCACTGCCAGCATTGGTATTGCTCTAGGAGAAAGTGCTGAGTTTGTCGAGAGCTCACCTCAAACAAATCCCAATCCCTTGTTTTCTCTCAAGCAAAGGTCTCCCTCTATCAGTTATAACCGACCAGAAGCACTTTTGCGTGCTGCTGACACAGCAAGACATCATGCCAAGGAGCTTCCTCATGTTCATTATGCTGTGTTTACTCCCCAAATGCATGAGAGAGCTGTGGCACGTTTGGAATTAGAAGTTCAGTTGCGACGCGCAATTGAACACCAGCAGTTGCGAGTGTACTATCAGCCAATTATCTTCCTAAAAACTGGTAAGATTAGCGGTTTTGAAGCGCTGGTGCGTTGGCTTCATCCAACAAAAGGTATGGTATCACCAGCAGAGTTTATACCCTTAGCAGAAGAGAGCGAACTCATTAACCTCATCGACTGGTGGGTAATGCGTCAAGCTTGCCAACAGCTAAAGATTTGGCAACAAAAATTTGTCTGTGAACCACCCTTAAACATGAGTGTGAATTTATCTAGCTTACAGCAACCGAAGTTTGGTGTGTTGGAACAGCTCAAAGAAATTATGTTGGAGACTGGTGTTGATGGAGGGAGTTTGAAGCTAGAGATCACGGAAACAACGATTATGAACCATGCTACTTCTAAAACTTCCATATTAGAGAAACTAAAAGCTTTGGGGATTAAGCTTTCAATTGACGACTTTGGTACTGGCTACTCATCTTTGGCTCGTTTGCATAAACTACCGATTGATACCTTGAAAATAGACCGTTCCTTTGTAGCTGGTATAGGTATTGAGGACGATAGTTTGGAAATTATTCGGACAATCATCAAGCTAGCTCACAGTTTGGAGATGGATCTGATTGCTGAAGGGATCGAAACCCCCCAACATCTGGCACAATTGCGATCGCTCCAATGTGAATATGGACAGGGATATTTCTTCTCTAAACCCCTGGATAGGAATGCTGCTGAGGAATTATTCGCTGCTCAGTTACAGTGGTAAATTGTCATTGGTCATTGGTCATTGGTCATTTGTTGTTTGTCCAAGAATGAAAAAGGTTAGTTAATGTGTGATCAAGCTCGGCACGTAATTGGTTTAACTGGAGGCATTGGCACTGGTAAAACTACAGTCTCGAATTATCTAGCTAAAACCTATCAGCTACCAGTATTAGATGCAGATGTCTATGCTAGAGAAGCGGTGCAACTAGGTTCGCCGATACTTGACAAAGTTATTGAACGCTACGGTGCAGAAATTCAGTTACCCGATGGTAACCTCAACCGCCAACGCTTGGGGGAAATTGTGTTTAGTAACCCAGAACAGAAGCAGTGGTTGGAGCAACAGATACATCCTTATGTCCGCGATCGCTTCGGAGCTGAACTCGCTACACTCCCTAATCCTATAGTAGTATTGGTAATTCCTTTACTGTTTGAAGCTAGTATGACTAATTTAGTTACCGAAATTTGGGTAGTTAGTTGCTCAGTAGAACAACAGTTAAGACGAATTAGCCAGAGGAGTCACCTTTCTCTAGAACAAGCTCAAGCTCGTATTGATAATCAGTTACCCCTAGCAGAAAAGGTGGCTCGTGCTGATCTGGTGCTGGATAATTCCTCAACTTTAGATGTACTGTTAAGGCAAGTTGATGCTGCTATTAAAATAATTAGAATTTAGAATTTAGAATTTAGAATTGGGAATTGGGAATTGGGAATTTGAAAAAAAATACAACATTTTTCATGTTTCTATTATTACTTATTATTTATTACTTATTACTTCAAAACCCGAATCAATCGACTTATTCAGCAAGCCCTATTTATTCATCGAGGTTAAAGTGCAGTTAAAGCAGGTAATTATCATCCACAAAGCCGGAGACGCTCAAGGCAAAAATTATGCTCAACAATGTGCTCGGCAATTAGAACAACACCACTGTCAAGTCTTAATCGGACCGAGTAGTGCTAAGGACAATCCTTACCCCGTCTTTTTAGCATCGGCTAAACCAATTGATTTGGCTATCGTTTTAGGGGGTGATGGCACAGCTCTAGCAGCAGCAAGGCATCTTGCTCCAGAAGGAATACCAATTTTGTCGGTCAATGTGGGGGGACATTTGGGGTTTCTTACCGAACCGTTTGAGGAATTCCAAGACACTGAGCAAGTTTGGAGCCGCCTGCTGGAGGATCGCTATGCAGTTCAGCGGCGAATGATGTTACAAGCAGCGGTGTTTGAGGGTAATCGCACAAATACAAAACCAGTTAGCGATCGCTTCTTAGCTCTCAATGAAATGTGTGTTAAGCCTGCCTCAGCAAACCGGATGATTACTTCCATGTTGGAAATGGAGATTGATGGCGAAGTAGTGGATCAGTATCAGGGAGATGGACTAATTGTTGCTACTCCTACTGGTTCAACTTGCTATACCCTTTCTGCCAACGGTCCAATTGTACATGATGGTATGGAAGCAATCATTGTGACCCCCATTTGTCCTTTAAGCATTTCCAGCCGTCCCATTGTTCTACCATCGGGTTCCGTAGTCAGTATCTGGCCTTTAGGGGATTATGAGCTCCACACCAAGCTTTGGATGGATGGTGTCCTATGCACCTCAATTTGGCCAGGACAGCGAGTAGACATACGCAATGCAGATTGTCAAGCGAAATTCATTATTTTGCGTGAAAGCTATTCCTATTACCAAACCCTACAGGAAAAGCTCCAATGGGCTGGTACGAGAATCCGTTACACTAACAAGCACCGCAGTGACACAATAAGCTGAAAGTGGGTTTCAGCAAGGCAATAGGGAATAGGCATTGATAACAAGTTAAGGTAACAATGTCGTTGTCAAGGGATCAGGGAGTAGGGAAAAGGACAAAACACTAATAACAAATCTTAATCAATTTGCCAGTTGAAAGGTAAGCGAGCATAAACACTTCTAGGATCATTCATACCTGTGAGCATCTCTAACTCTTGTTGTAGCTTGAGCAATTCTGTAGTTAGTGGCTCTGGAAGCTTGGGGTTTTGAGCATTTACCCCAGTAGTAAGCTTTTTCAAAATCTTCTCTTCTAGGCTGGGAACTTCTTTGTACTCTTGCAGTTGCCAATCATCTCCTAGCTCCGCCTGCTTCGCTGCATATTCAATTGCCTGATCAATACCACCAATTTCATCTACTAAACCTAGCTTTTTGGCATCTACACCGGACCAAACTCTTCCCTGAGCAATCTCTTCTACCTTTTGTCTGGTCATTTTTCGAGACTCAGCTACTTTATCGAGGAACTGATTATAAATCTGGTCAACAAATTTTTGATAAATTGCCAGCTCTTGCTCTGTTTTTGGGCGAGTAATTGTTTGGCTATCGGCAAAACGACTGGTTTTCACCACATCCCAGGTAATACCATTTTTATTAGCTATTTCCTGGATATTGAGTAGTAAGCCAAAGACACCGATAGAACCTGTAATAGTAGTTGGTTCCGCAAAAATGCGATCGCCATAGGTAGCAATCCAATAACCACCGGATGCGGCAACATCACCCATAGAAATAATAACTGGTTTCTGTTCCCTAGTAAGCACTACTTCCCGCTGGATAATCTCAGATGCGGTAGCACTGCCACCAGGACTATTCACCCGTAAGACTACCGCCTTGACATCCTTATCTAGTCGCAGTTTGCGTAGCTCCTTGGAGAGGCTTTCACTACCCACCTGCTGGAAGCCCCCTTGACCACCAACTATGTTACCTTCAGCATATACCAACGCTATTTTATTTTCTGAATAGGACTTTTTGGTATCTGGACTGTCAACCTCAGCATAGGTAGTAAGATTTATTTGTCGGAATGATTTATCTTCTTTGCTATCGCCAGTAAGTTTCTTGAGTTCAGCAACCACCTCATCAAAGTAGACAACCTCATCCACCAAACCACGCTGACGTGCTTCATCAGCTAACAAAACTCCTTGAGAATCTGCTATACCTTGTAATTGTTTTGGTGTGATGTTGCGGCTTTTGCCAACACTTGAGAGAAATTCACCCCACAAACTCCACAATAAGGCTCTAGTTTGTTCTTTGCTTTCTGGACTAAGCTCCTCTAGTAGAAATGGTTCTACTGCTGATTTGTACTTCCCTACCCGCAGCACCTGAACACCAATACCAAATTTTTCCAGTGCTCCCTTAAGGAATTGTTGCTCAGAGCTAAAACCATCGATTTCCATCCCTCCTATGGGGTTAAGAAAAATCTTATCGGCTATGGAGCTGAGGTAATATTCCTTTTCTCCCAAATCGACATCATAGGTAATAATTTGTTTACCAGCCGCTTGGAAACGTTCCAAAGCTTTCCTTACTTCCTTGAGCGTAGCAAAGCCAGTGCTGCTACCAGTTTCACTTTGAGAACCATTTAAATAAAGAGCGACAATTCGTTGATCCTTAGTCGCCTTGTCGAGAGTATCGAGAACTGTGCGCAGGGTAATACTGGTATCCTCTTCATTGGATAGAGCTCTCCCAATCGCCTCATTGGTTCTTAAGGTTGGCTCTGTATCAGTAATGTTCAAAGACAAGTCGAAAACTAGCACCGACTTATCCTTAACCTGTGGTCCAGTATCTCTCGAAGCCACAGCAATTAGCAAAAAAAGTAGTCCACCAGCACCTAAACTAAAAAATAAAATCAGACTTGTAAGACTACCAACTAGGCTGGCAAAGGTTTGCTTGAGAAATTCACGCATTGGGGAATGGGGAATGGGGAATGGGCATTGGTGACAAGTTAAGGCAAAATCGTCGTTGTCAAGGGAATGGAGAATGGAGAATGGAGAATGGAGAATGAAGAATATAGATTTTTTTGTCCAAAGTCCAATTCCATATATAGGGTTTTTTTAGCCCCAAACACCATATCTGAGAGTTGGCAAAAACATTCTCAAATAACTTTGGCAAGAACTAATGATTCAGCAAAGGTGCATTGAGAGTT
>JGI12316J15309_10000556_pt1 | contig 72008 bp, 69 predicted proteins | sample MarCyaLeptolynsp_FD_15309 | JGI IMG/M metagenome (IMG submission 15309)
GATGCGTGAGATGATACTCACCGATAAATCCAGACTTGATGGCAGAGGATTAGCCGATATTCGACCTATTGAAGTTGAGACAACTGTGCTACCAAGGGCTCATGGTTCTGCTTTATTCACTAGGGGAGAGACACAGTCTCTTACTACAGCTACACTGGGTACATCAAAAGACGAGCAAATGATAGATGGACTATTGCCATTCTATACTACAAACTTCTATTTGCATTATAACTTTCCACCTTTTTCTGTTGGTGAAACAGGAAGATTTGGTGGAACCAGTCGCCGCGAGATAGGACATGGTAATTTGGCAGAGAGGGCACTGAAGATTATGATGCCTTCTGTAGAAGAATTCCCTTATACTATAAGAGTTATATCTGATATTCTTGAGTCAAATGGTTCTTCATCGATGGCTACTGTATGTGCGGGTTCACTTTCACTAATGGATGCTGGAGTACCTATAAAGAAAGCTGTTGCTGGTATTGCTATGGGGCTTATCATGGAAGATGATAGAACAGCGATTCTCTCTGATATATTGGGAGATGAAGACTTTTTAGGGGATATGGATTTTAAAGTAGCCGGGACTCAAGATGGTATTACAGCCTGTCAAATGGATATTAAGATAGAAGGTCTATCCATTGATTTGATGAAAACAGCATTAGCCCAAGCTAAGGAAGGTCGCCTACATATACTTGGTAAGATGAATGAAGTGCTTGATGCGCCGAGAGAAGACTTATCCGAGTATGCACCAAGATTTACTTCTATATCAGTACCTGTTGATACCATAGGGGCAATAATTGGTTCAGGTGGCGAAACAATTAGATCAATCACTAAAGATACAGGGTGTGAGATTAATATTGATGATGAAGGTACTGTATTAATAGCTTCCGCTTCCAAAGAAAGCACAGATGCTGCAATCGCTATTATTGAACAGCTGATTCGTAAACCTGAAGCAGGTGAGATATATAAAGGTAAGATAGTTGAGATTAGAGAAGGTCTGGGAGCATTTGTTGAGATTCTTCCGAAGCAGAAAGGGTTACTTCATATTTCTGAAATAGCTTACGAACGTACTGAAAATGTAGAAGACGTACTTACTGTAGGTGAAGAAGTTGAGGTTAAGCTACTTGAGATCCGCGATGGTAAATTTAGACTAAGTAGAAGAGCTCTTTTGGAAAAACCGGAAGGATGGGAAGAGAGACCCCCTAGAAGAAGAGATGACCGCGGAGGCAGAGATAACAACCGTTCAGGTGGTTACAATAGAGATCGAGGAAGAAGAGATGATCGTAGTGGAGAAAGTAGACGGAATGATGATAGACGCCGCCGCGAAGACTAGAGATACTTAAACAGTATTATTTTTCTAATTGGCTCTTACTGTTTTGATGGTAAGAGCCTTTTTTTTGTTTTCGGTTTTGGGTTTGTTTTCCTTATTTCTGAATATATCCGGATTCGAACGTAAGTTCACATTCACAGTAGTACCTTTTCCATACTCGGATTTGATACTCATACGGCATTTCAATGAATCAAAGGATAGTTTAGCTATGGAGAGTCCTATCCCAAGCCCTCTTTGCCCACCAATATTATCTTGATCAGATCCTCTACGGAATAAATCCGTAACATAAGGTAAATCATCGGGTAGTATTCCTTTACCTTTATCAGTTATAGTAACTTTAAGGCCACGCGCACTTTCACTTATCTTAAGCTGTATCTTAGAGTCATCTGGCGAGTATTTCATTGCATTGTCCAAGATCTGATGAAAAGCACTATAGAGTATATCTTCAGATGATTCAATGGTACAATCATCAGCTTTATTCATTATTTCAATACGATCGAAATCTACCTCTCTAGAGTTTATAATATTACTTACCACCTTGTTAATAAGACTAAAAAAGTCAAAAGAATAGATAAGCGGATAAACTAATTGCTCTTGCATGTAAAAGAACTTGCCAGTGATAGATAGAATATCTGTCATCTGATCAACACCTGTTTTTACAATATCAACATACTTGTCGCTTTTTGATCTGATTTCATTACCTACTTTACCAAATAACATATCTAACAAATCTATAGACATCATGATTTGAGTGAGCGGAGTTCGAAATTCATGGGAGATCATTTGCACAAACTTATTTTTCTGCTTATTGAAGTCTACTTGTCTATCAAGAGCCTTCTCAAGCTCATGTTCAGCAATTTTCCGTAACGAAATCTCAGCCTGAAGTGCTTCGGTTCTTTCTTCTACTAGTTTACTGAGATAATTTCTATGAGTATTTAGTTCTTGTTCTTGTTCCTTTGTTTCAGTAATATCAAGATTAACACCAACTAACTTGATAGGGTCTCCTTCTTCATCCCAGAATACCCTGGCAGAGGGTTGGATATACTTTATTTTTTCATCAGCAAATCGTATACGAAATGTGGGTGTATAGTCAATTTCTTTTAGGGTAGCTGTTTTACGCAGATTGATTACATAATCACGGTCCGCAGGATGGATTAGGGAAAGCCAAGATCGATAGGTTAATTTGAATTCAACCCTCTCCTTTTCATAAATATCATACATCGAATCATTCCAGATTATTTCATTATTCTGGAGATTCCACTCAAATATTCCTATGTTAGCAGTTTTAGTAGCTAGTATCAGTCTCTCACGGCTTTCTTCTAGAGCCTGTCTGGCCACTACATACTGGGAAACGTCACTCATCATCCCAACTGTGCCGATAATTTTGCCACCTAGATCAATAGGTGTGATTCTAACATCGAAATACTGGTTTTCTTTTTGTTTGGAGGTATACTGGAAATCAATAGTTTCACCATTCTGGGCTGATTTATGAAGATCAATAAAATCAGCTAAAGGATGCATACATAAATCAATTTTTGAAAGATCCTGCGGTAGAGGCTCATTGGGGAAGAAATTGTTCCATAGTTTCAGAAAACCCTCGTTATAAAATCGGAGATGCATATCCTGATCAAGCGACCATATTGCATCATCAATTGTCGATAAGATAGTTTCAATATCATATGTTGAAGTATGAAGCCTATCGAGTATTTCCCTATATTCATTGATATTCTGGATGGAACCTAATAACTGCTTATTCCTTCGATTCAGCCTTTCACCAAAGGGGATATCGGTAATCTTTATCCAAATATATTCTCCATTATCTTTGCGAAATCTACATTCAATGTGTTTAAGCTCATCAGGATGCCATTTTTCAGGTCTGTCATAGTGTTTCCTAACACGATCTCTGTCATCCGGATGTAAACGTCGATTAATCCAATCGTCAGCTTCAGATACTTTTATGTCAATGCCCCAAGATTTGAAGGCTTGTACATTTAGAAGAGATTTTCGCTCTTTCTCAATGTCATATAAATAAATAACAAAAGGTAGTGTCCGAGCAATCTTATCAAGTAGTTTAATGTTGTCTTGCAATCTGTCTCTTAATGTATAGCTCTGAGTCATATCCATGAAGATCATAGCATAGTGCGAGACAGTACCTTTGCCAGTATCCAATATTGGCATAAACTCTATACGGATGTGTCTTACTTGTCCAACATTGTCTTTGGCAGGTAGTCTGAGATCAAGGGTATTTTTCGAATGGTTTATCTTGGTATCTGTTATCATACCAGTGATATTATCTCGATGAGCTTCTGAGAAATAAGAATGGTCTACAGTTATTGTTTGATATAGCTCTTTATTGATCAAACCCCTCGAAAGCTTTAGTGTTTGTTGATTCCAGAAAACTGGCTTCATTGCCATATCAAATAAAATATATCCATCCGGAGAGCTGTCTAGAAGTATGCGGTACTCTCTCTCTCTGGAATAATTCTCCTTAATAATTCCAATTTTTTGAAATAGAGAGTTGAAAATACCGGCTAATTCTTCATTATAAAATCCTTTTCTAATAAAAATATCGATCCCATTGGAATATAACTGCGAAACCTGCTTTTGGCTAACAGATTCTCCAGTCATAGCTACAAAAGCTTCATCGCCTCTTTTCTTCCCAGCTATAGAGTCTATTAGTTCAAAACCATCGCCATTGGGCATATTAAGATCAAAAATAGTAATATCAGGGTGATGTTTATCGTATAATTCTAATCCCTCAAAGCCATTAGCAGCTTCGAAAGTCTTGACACCATCCAAATATTTATCGATTATTTTTTTGATGAGTAGCCGTATATTGCTATCATCATCAATAACCAATATTTTCTTTTTTTTCACTTAGACAAAATTGTATAAAATAACATCAATATTACCGACCAAGAACAAAAAAAATGTCACCGTAATTATTGGTGGTGAAAAAATGAGTTTGTCTTTGGATTTGGTTTTACAACATGGCTTGCACGAAGGACAGTCTCTTGATCAAGAAACCTTAGATCATATTTTAGCCTTGGAACGCTTATCATTATTGAAGCGGAAAGCCCACAATTTTATCTCCTACAAACCACGTACTACCAAACAAGTTACGGAATATCTATTAAATGAAGGTGCAGATGAAAGGAATTTAATATTAGTAACTGAATTCTTAAAAAAGTTTAATTATTTAGATGATAGGCGCTATGCTAAGTATTATATTAATGACCTATATCTAAAACACCCAATGGGTAGGAAGAAGGTTTTGAATGAGCTGCTCAAAAGAGGGGTTCCTAGGCAAATTGCTATTGACGAAGTTGCTGGAATAGATGATAATTCTGAGTATGAAAGACTAGATAAATTAATACAAAAAAAGCTGAAAGGAGTATTACCTGATAATTATAAGGAAAAAGCAAAATTAACAAAGTACTTCATTAGCAGAGGTTTTGAGCCTGAGATGGTAATCAGACGTCTCAAGGAATAGCTATTTCCAGTACTTCACCCTGGGTTTCCAGAATTAATGTTTGAGATATTCGAGTTAATGGTTCTATTAGAATTTCATTCGATTCAATTTTTATAATCGAGACATTTTTTGCAGTAGTCTTAATTCCCGAGATCCCGACATAAGTGTCACCAGATTGTATTTTCAAATCATGTGCGTTGATTTCTTGAGAATATCTGATCAATAAAGCTGTACCACCTTCTGCCAGATAAATACTAACAGGGTATAGTCCAGCTCTGTGCATCGATGATTCCAGATATGAGTACAGTTCATGGTAATTTGCGCCAATAAGCAGATCAGCCGAGTCTGAAGGTACTTCCATTATCGGTTTAGAAAGATAGGCGGGTGGGGTGATTTCCAGTAATTCGTATAACCGTATAAGGTTCTGGCGAAATAAATAGTCAAATTTGATTCTATCGGGTGCCTGATGTTCAGGGCCGAACCACCAATACCAGTCACTACCTTCACAGATGCGCAGGTGATTAAGTGCTTTTAAGTAGTTTGGATGTTGGTGTTTTTCTTTAAGTACCAAAGCAGCATTTTTCAGATAGCCCCAGGCAGTTTTATCTTCAGCATGACCATCCCAGATCTTAAAGTCGGCATTAATCCATGAACCTGGATTTATCGAATGTAATCCTAGAGCTGTAGTCTGGAGCATGTCGTCATGAAAAACCGTTACTATATTGTCGTTTGTTTTGATTTCTTTCAATAAGGATTCCAGAAAAAAGTACCCGTTATTCTCGTAGAATTCCCAACAATTCTCACCATCAAGTATTATTGATACAACAGTATTGTCAAGTCCCTCTTCACCATGTTTATCAATAATTGCTTTTCTAATTGAGAGAAGATGTGAAGTAAAATCTTCAGCAGCTGCCTTGGCTTCCCAGTCCATATAACGAAAACCAATCATATCGGAAAGAAAAGTATCTCTAAAAAAGATTTTGATTGATCCATTTGCATTTTTGTATTCATGCGGGAAAAATTTAGCAGTATCATCATCGAAATCAATATCAGACTTAAAAAGCATAGATTCATCCGTAGCAACCCATTTTATTCCTTCTCTGATATACATATCTAGTATTTCGTCAGATAATGAACCTTCCGATGGCCAGGAGCCCTGAGTTTCGATACCAAGGGTTTCAGAGATATATCGCTTACCCTCCGTTAGATGCCACTCTGCACTTTCTTTATTATTATAGCTTATATCAGAAATAATATCTGATCCGGAACTCAATAAAGGTAAAATTGGATGATAATAAGGTGAGAAAGAGCAACAGATATTACCAATACTTAGGTTCCTATGTAATTGGGGCACTATATCCTTAATTATTTCTACCTGGTAATCTAGTAGTACTTTCTTTTCGCCTTCAGTATAGTTTTGTTCTTTGGTAATTAAGTGCTGTATGAAAGGATCCTTTTTACTCTCATTCCCCAACCAAGCCAAATTATGCCAGACTTGTAAGTCCAGATAGTCCTGCGTAGTCATTTCATTATCCGAATCAGACTTCTTCTTGAGACGAACATAACCGGGATACGGATCTAGTAGATTTTTTTGATTTATTTTAAAAAAGTTAGTTCTTAGGTATGATTTATCTTCCGATGTAAGGTTTTTAGCCAATTTCTCTGACAATAAAAGGAAGGTGTCTGTTGTTTCGCCTGTACAATAATAATTAAGCTGCCGGAATAGAGATGGTGTCAGATTTATTGTGTGCTTTATTTGGGGATAGCCTGTAAAAGTTTTTAATAAATCCCTGTAGTCCTTAACAGCATGTAATCTAGCCCATGGTAATAGCATCTCGCCATTATAATTATAGTATGGCTGGTGAAAATGCCATAAAAAAGCAAGTTTAATGGGTTTTAACATTGTTTTTTATGATGAGCTTATTGATTACGTTGTCGGGCAATCTCGAAAAGAATAATTCCAGCAGCGACTGATGCATTAAGAGATTCTACATCGCTCGCAAGAGGGATGCTTACAGTATCGTCACATTTGCTTTTGACTGACTGTCTCATACCTTTTTCTTCACTACCAATTACCAGACAGACAGGTCTGGCATAAATCTGATCAGAATAGGATCGAGATGCGTTCATTTCTGTCCCGATGACCCAAAAACCTTCATTCTTTGCATACTCTATTGTTTGCTTTAAATTATTAGATATCGCTACTGGGAAATTATTTAATACACCCGCTGATATTTTTATAGCAGTAGGTGTCACAGGTGCCGAGCTTCTATCTGGTATTATAATACCTTTAGCCCCTGAAGCAGCAGCAGATCTAGCAATAGCACCAAGATTATGAACATCTTTTATTTCGTCAAGTATTACAAGTACCGGATTTGTTTCGGTAAGTGAATCAGCAATTAATTGTTCAGGTTCGATCAGATTCCCGGCCTGACTAAGAGCAATAACACCCTGAGAGGACTTTGGAGTGATGCCTATTTCGTTTTCAAGCCTAGAAAATTTAGCTCTGTCCCACTTAACAGTTTGAACTTTTCTTTCATTAGCAAGGCGATAAATTGTATTGATAGAACTGCCCTGCGAGTTGAAGCTCAAAAAGATCTTCTGAGGTGGTGTATTACCCTTTAGTGATTCAATAACAGGGTTTCTTCCGTATATATAAGACATTGCGCCTTAGTTATTCTGGTTGACTTATAATTATTGGTGTAGATAGAGAGGTTACACCATTTGTAATATGAATAAAATAGTATCCATTAGCAAACTGGTTTAGTTCAATATCTATTCGTGGAGTACCCGAAGAGACAAGATCCTCTTTCCAGGTTTTAACAACTCTGCCACCATAATCATATAAATTAATATCATAGGTACCGGCACTATTCTCTTCGAAAATAAAACTAACACGCCCATTTTCTACCGGATTGGGGCCCAAAGATATATTTGAATTAAGATTTGTAGATTTGAAGTAAAGCTCGGCCATTTGTACTGCCGAGTGAATATCAAGCTTGCCTTTGCCCCAGAAATTGTCGCCATCTTCACTGATAGGGCCTGTAAATTGATCAGTCATAGCTGTTTCTCTTATGATCTTAATCACCTCACCTTCAGAAAGGTAAGGATTGGCTTCTAGCATTAAAGCTACAGCTCCAGCAGCTACAGGGCTGCTCATTGAAGTGCCACTCTGAGCCCCGAAAGGAGAATTGCCATTAACAGAATTACCTATTTCTACCAGAAATTCATACAACGATCCACCAGGTTGATATCTCTTATCACGAGCACTGATCGAACTCAGTATAATATTGCCAGGAGCCGCAATATCAGGTTTGATCTCACCAGATACAGTAGGGCCTTTCGATGAAAAAAAAGCAAGCCGATATTGATCATCATTATTTGCTACTATTCTGGTATTACCTCCGGTATCATTGTATCTAAAGCTACTAGTGTAGGCACCTACAGTTAATATATCAGGACTATTACCTCCTATTTCCCCTATAGTATAGTCCGTATCACCTCCGGTGAACCCGGGATAGTTATTCGATGTAAGATCTTCTCCACTTGATCCACCTGGGCCACAATTCCATATATGCACATTAGCACCAGTTGGGCTGGATACTTCTATACAAACTCGATCAACAAATGAATCTTCCGAGCGAAAGAATATGCGGGGCTTACCATTGAACTCAGCTGATCTGGTAATGATATTGAAGTCATATCCTATAGAAGCAATTCTTCCATCGACTCTCATATTACTGGCTGTACAAAATTCTTCATCGTCCCAGATAATTTCAGAGCTCATTCTGACACCTACTCTAAAGCAGATATTCTCACCTTTCTCGGCCCATATATCAACGAAATTATATTGGAACTGTGTATTTTGTTCTACAAAAGTCCTGATGGAGTTATCCCCTTCAACATATCCACTACTATGTAGTCTGGTATCACCATCATTACCCGCAGCTGTAACAACAATTTTTCCAATTCCGGTAAGTTCTGATACAGCTTCATCGAATATAGCAGAGCCATCATGAGGTCCAATATTCGATGCCAGTGACAAATTTATCACACAAGGCCTATTTCTAGATTCGGCTACACCAAAAATATAGTCTACACCATCAAGAATTGTCGATTGTCCGGTATTGTCATAACCGTCAAACGTATAAGCGTTTGAGACTGATACTATATCACAATTAGGTGCTATACCAAGAAACAGATCGTTTCGGCCATTACCAATTCCTGCTGCTATACCAGCAACATGAGTAGAATGAGATTCAGTTTCTATATCTGCTACCCTGGCTAGTAACTCGTCACCCTTTAGTATCTTACCATATCCATAAGCATTACTACCTGTAATACCATCCCCTTGCAACCAGCTTTCCAAGATACGGCTTTTACCATTGGAATCTTGAAATGTACGATGCCTGTAATCCATTCCTACATCTACCAGACCAAAAATAACATTATTCCCAAGATACCGTCTGTCCAGCTCTACCCCTAGGTGCGTTGAAGCAACATTCGATTGTTCTCTGGCGTCACTAAGTGCTAATCCAACTTTAGTATCAACTTCCAGATAATCAAATAGTCCACTCTGCAATAGACTGTCAATCAACATAGGGTGGATTTTAATAGTAGCATATTTTGCTTCCCTAAACTTTTTACCAATCGGTTTAATAACACACTGCTGGATCTGTCTATCTCTAATATTGATCTTACTATTAGCTAATCTCCCAATCAATCCTATAGATATAAGACTATCCTTAATATGAGGAAAGATATAGTGATTGCTTCCAGACTGAAATCGGTATACTACATGCCCTAATTCCGATAAATAAGCCCCTAATCCGCTTCTAAGGTTTTCTTCGCGGTATCCATCACCATCGGTATGTTTCAGGTAGTGATCGATATCAGCAATTAAAAGACTACACATAGCTCCGGCCAGAGGTTCTTTAGTCTCAACTGGCGTAGCCGAAAATGATGAAATACTTGAAAACAGCAATGTGATGGCACAAGTGAAGATCAGCACAACTGCATACACAAAACGAAATCTAAAATATGCTGATATATTATCAATCATGCGAAAAAAGTGTTAATAGTACAAGGGGCACGTCAATATAATACATATAGTTTTAACCATGATACGAGTTTTCAGTATGATAAGGTTATGTACTTCTGCCAGATCATTTTCATAGATTTTAAGTATTCTGAAATCTCGATTGCTGACTTAAGTAACAACACAAGTTTATTTTCGTTTGCTATTGTCTATATAAATGACGATTTTCGGGCTTGCAGAAAACGACCTTTTTGAGAAAGATTCTCATTATGGTTTCTACAAATACCTCAATCAAAGAATATAACAATACTTACAACTTAATCCAACGGTTCAATCAAAATGCTTGAATTATCAAAAATCCGGAATATTGGTATAGCTGCCCATATTGACTCTGGTAAAACGACGCTTTCAGAGCGTATTCTATTTTATACTGGTAAAATACATGCCATACACGAGGTACGGGGTAAAGACGGTGCTGGTGCCAAAATGGACTCCATGGAATTGGAGAAAGAAAAAGGTATCACAATACAGTCTGCTGCTACATATACCACTTGGGGTGACTATAACATCAATATCATTGATACTCCTGGCCACATTGATTTTACAGTAGAGGTAGAGCGTTCATTAAGAGTATTAGATGGAGCTATTCTAGTTCTTTGTGGCGTGGCAGGTGTACAGTCTCAGTCTATCACTGTTGAGCGCCAGATGAGACGATATAATGTTCCTCGTATCGCTTTTGTAAACAAGCTGGATCGTGCTGGTGCTAACCCCTATAAAGTTGCTGAGCAACTGAGAGAAAAATTGTTCCATAAGCCGGTTTTCATCACTATTCCTATCGGGCTTGAAGATAAGTTTGAAGGTGTGATAGACGTGCTGAAAATGAAAGCTATCTATTTTGAAGGGCCGGAAGGAACCGAGCCAGTAGAAAAAGAGATTCCGGCTGAGTATATGGATAAGGCTCTGGAATACAGAAATATGACAATCGAGCAGATAGCTGACTTCGATGATGATATTGCTGAAAAATTCCTAATGGAAGAGGACATAACAGAAGCTGAGCTTCTGCCGATAATCCGTAGAGAGACTCTTAACCTAAAAATTACTCCGGTCTTCGTTGGTTCGGCAATGAAGAACAAAGGTGTACAACCGCTTCTAGACGGGGTAACGAACTTCCTTCCTAACCCGACAGAAGTAACTAATCATGCTCTTGATCTTGATAACAATGAAGCTGAAGCTGAACTTAAAGTAAATAATGACGAACCTCTTATAGCACTTGCATTCAAACTTGAAGATGGTAAATACGGTCAGCTTACGTATATGCGTGTTTATCAGGGTGTACTTAGAAAAGGCGAGAACATTTTCAATACATCTAATAATAAGAAATACAAAATACCTCGTCTTGTGCGTATGCACTCCGATGAGATGCATGAGATTGAAGAAGCGGGAGCAGGCGATATCGTCGCACTTTTCGGTATAGACTGTGCATCTGGTGATACGTTTACTGATGGTAAGCTAAACTGGGCAATGACTTCAATGTTCATACCTACTCCGGTTATTGAGCTTACGGTAATGCCTAAGGAAAAATCTGGTCAGATAAATTTCTCTAAAGCTCTTAACCGCTTTACCAAAGAAGACCCAACATTCCAGGTTTCTCGTGATGAAGAAACCGGTGATACTATAATTAAGGGGATGGGTGAGCTTCACCTTGAAGTTTACGTTGAGCGTATTAAGCGTGAGTACAAAACTGAAGTTGTAGTAGGCGAACCAAAAGTTGCATACCGTGAGACAATTACTCAGGCTGCTGAATACGATTACACTCATAAGAAACAGTCAGGTGGTTCGGGGCAGTTTGGTCGTGTTGCGGGTACTTTCCAGCCTATGGCTGCCGAAGGTGAAAATATCTACGAATTTGAAAACAAAATCGTTGGTGGTGCTATCCCTAAAGAGTATATCCCTGCAGTAGATAAAGGTTTCCAGGAGCAGATGCAGGAAGGTGTGCTTATTGGTCAGCCAATTGTGGGTATCAAAGCTACTCTTTCCGATGGATCTACACATGCGGTCGACTCCTCGGATATGGCCTTTAAGCTTGCTGCCAAAGCTGCTCTTCGTGAGAACATTCAGAAGCTTAAGCCTGTACTTCTAGAGCCAGTGATGAAGCTTGAGACATCAGCACCGGAAGAATTCCAGGGTGTGGTAATCGGACAGCTTAACCAGCGCCGTGGTATCATTGTAAACACGAATTCTGACAATGGCTATGTGGTTGTTGAGGCCGAGGTGCCTCTTAAAGAAATGTTTGGCTACTCTACAGATTTGCGTTCTGCAACTCAGGGTAAAGGCGAATTCTCAATGGAGTTTGCTAAATATGCCCAAATGCCAAAGATGATCCAGGAAGAGATTATCAAGGAATATGAAGCGCAAAAAGCTGCTGAAGGAAAATAAAGCACTAAGACTTTTCTTTTCTATTAAAAGCCCCTTGCATTATTGTAAGGGGCTTTTTTTGTATAAGCAAATTATAATCAGCCTCTAATTTGATATTCTATATTTGTTGCAAATCCGGATCCCTTAGAAAAATACACATGGAAATAGTGAAGTTAGATTTCAGAATGTGGTTTATTTATAGCAAATATTAAGTAAATTCAATACACCTTAACATCATCTGACTCAATACCCTTTCTAAAAATTTTTTATAACATCGATTATATCAAAAGATTAAAATGAAAGAAAAACTCTTATTGCTACATGGTGCGCTTGGAAGTAAAAATCAATTTAACTCAATTAAAGAAAAATTGGGAAAATATTTTGATACATACTTTTTGAATTTTGAAGGACATGGAGGAGAGGCAACTAGCAAAAAATTTTCAATTGAATTATTTACTGAAAATGTGATTGATTTTTTAGAAACAAGATCAATTGAAAGCATAAATATTTTTGGCTATAGTATGGGAGGATATGTTGCCTTAAATACTGCGCTAAAGATTCCTCAAAAGATCAAAAAAATAACTACATTAGGTACAAAATTTAAATGGGATATTGAATCTTCCGAAAAAGAAGTAAAAATGCTAGATCCTATGAAAATAGAGCAAAAAATTCCCCATTATGCTGAAAAATTAAGACAAGAGCATCAACCTCAGGATTGGAAATTAGTAATGGATAAAACTGCTACTATGATGATAGCTATGGGTAAAGGAGCTAAGTTAACAAATGAAGATTTCAAGGAAATAGTTCAACCTGTCATTATTGGAATTGGTAACTTGGATACCATGGTGAGTTATGAAGAATCTGAACTTGTTTCTAAACTTCTACCAAATTCTAAACTGATCAAACTTGAAGGAGTTGAACATCCCGTTGATAAAATTCCATCAGATAAACTAATAGAGTTTATAATTTCAAATTAAGCTATAAAGAATCATAGTACCATATATATCAATCAGGGCATTTGGTCGCTTCCTATGTTTTTTGACTCCTGGTTAGCTTAATCCTAGAGTATCAGTATACAGTTTCAATATGCTTGGCAATCACTACAAGCTAAAATAGGGTGGCATGAAACTAATGGGACTAATAAGTAGAGAAATTCAGAAGTCTAAAAGATAAAGGAGGGGTCCAATGGAGTTTACTAAATATGTCCAAATGCCTAAAAAGATCCGGTAAGAGATTATGCAAGAGTACGAAGCGCAAAAAGCAGTAAATCAAGTATAGTTTACTTCAATTAAGCCCCTTGCATTAATGTGAGGGGCCTTTTTGTTTTGATGTGAGACGTTTTAGCTAGCTAAGTGTCTATCTAGTAGTGTATTTATTAATAATCCTAAGAAAGTCATTGATATGAAAAATTTATACCTTATTGTATCTGTTTTAATCATAACGACTACCGCATCATTTAGTGAGACACAACCTATCCAGCCTACAGATACTGATGGCAACGGCTACATCAATATTTCTACTTTGGGTCATCTCCGCTGGCTCTCTGAAAGCCCTGAAGCAGATCTGACTGCCGGTTACGAACTTGATAATGATATCGATGCAAGCGAAACGAGAGAGTGGAATATTGGAGACCATGATGATGATCCAATGACACCAGATTCGGCTATGGGATGGAAGCCAATAGGATATTTTAATCCTGATACGAGTAAATCGAGACCATTTAATGGCAAGCTATTCGGTAATGGATATAGCATAATAGGCTTATATATCAACAGACCCGATGAGGATAACGTGGGATTATTCTCTTATACCCAGTCTAAATTAGATTATAGCGGGCTTCACAACCACCTATCGGTCGAGGTATTATATCTGGAATTGAAAGATTATGAGATTACTGGGCGTAACTGTGTAGGCGCGATCTGTGGCCGAACTGGAAATCCAGATGAATATTTTCATGTAGTCATTGATCATTGTATTGTCAAGAATGGAACTGTTAGTGGGGTTGATTACGTGGGCGGTCTTGTTGGTAAAAGCTATAGTAAGATTAGCTATTCTTATTCTTTTGGCTCTGTAATAGGTACAGGTGATATTTCAGGAGGATTAATAGGGTATAATGGAAATGATATTTATAATTGTTTTGCAAGAGGCCAGATAAGGGGCAACAGGTTCGTCGGAGGGGTAGTGGGTAAGTTAGAGAGTACATTCATGTCTGTTTGTTATTGGGCCGGAGAAGTATATGGTAATGAATCTGTCGGTGGAATTGCAGGAGAAAATCTAAATTCTGATATCCAATTTTGTTATTGGGACACTGATTCGAAAAGTAATATAGATCATGATTTTGAACACGGAATGACAAGATCCGAGATGAAAGACACTCTTAACTATAATCATTGGAATTTTACCCGGAATTGGTTGATAGATGAGGATATCAATAACGGATACCCAATTTTAAGAGGTTTTATGGCAAAACCTGATAAGCCAGAAGATACTGATGCGGACGGGATGATAAATCTTTCGACTATCAGGCATCTTTTATGGCTATATAAAGGAGGATTTAATGGGGATAGTAGCTACGAATTGGATAATAACATTGACTATAACGATAGAAATGATATATATATGATACAAAGCTGGCAGGTTAGTCCGCTGGGCAATGAGGATACTCCATTTAGCGGTACATTCGATGGAAACGGCTTTGCTATCAAGTCAGTTGAAATAGTAAATGACAGTGAAAATACTGGCTTTTTCGGTGTTTTGAATGATGCTGTGGTTAAGGATTTAACTTTAGATATAAATATTGGATCAGAAGGTCGTAACGTTGGTGGTATTACCGGGCAGAGCATTGACTCTAAGATTGTTGATTGCGAGATTGACTGTAGTATCCAAGAAGGTTTTTACTCTGGGGGTGTAGTGGGTGTAGCCAGACGATCGATTATAGAAAGATGCAATGTAAACGGAATTGTTGATGGAGATTTTCACTCTGGCGGTATCGCAGGAATTATATTCGGAGCGGAAATAAATAAGTGTACTGCTGATGTAAAAGTGGAAGGTTATAAAACTGCTGGAGGTCTGGTGGGAAGGGTAGAAGTAGATTCTAAAATCAATGGCCCTTCTTATGGCAGTATAATCCGTGAGTGTTATAGTATTGGGGATGTATCTGGTGGAGCTGAGAGAGCCGGTGGATTATGTGGTGAATTGTTCTTAGGGTCAACCATAAAGGATTCATATAGTAGAGCTGAGGTAAGAGATTCTTATCAGGGTGGGGGATTTGTAGGAGGCGACTCTGGAGAAATAGTGAATTGCTATAGTGTTGGTCAGATTGAACAAATAGATCCATTTAGCCGACCAGGGGGGTTTTCAGCTACTGCTACCTCCTTTGGAGGAAAAGCTCAAACCACATCTTGTTATTGGGATGTGGAGACTTCTGATACAGAATTCTCAGATAGTGGCCTCCCCCGTACCACAGCAGAAATGAAATCCCAGACCAACTACGTTGGCTGGGACTTCGATAATATCTGGGCAATCGATCCAGATATCAATGATGGCTACCCCTATCTGAAAGGTACCGGTGTTTTTTCCTCAGTACAGACTGAAATAGCTCCAGCCCGCAACTGGATCAATATCTACCCCAACCCTGTGGGAGATTTCCTGAATTTGGACTTCGCCAAAGGAAGTATAGATCTGATCAAAATATATGACCTCAGAGGTAGCTTGATTCTGACAGCCGGAAGTGCCTCAGGTATTAATGTATCTCAATTGCTTCCCGGTATATATATGATTGCTATTGAGTCAGGTGATACATCATACACAAGCAGATTTGTGAAGCAGTAATTACTAGATATTTTATTTTAAGTAAGCCCCTTGCATTAATATGAGGGGCTTTTTTCACATATCTATAAGATTACCGGTCACATACTTTATGATCAATTATTTTAAATGTAAAATAAAATTTGTGATTGGCTTGCATATATGAAAGTGCCAACATATATTTGTAAGCTCTTTTGATACAGAACGCAAGAAAAAGAAGATATGCCAACAATAAGTCAGCTCGTCCGAAAAGGTCGAAAAAAGCAAACCAAGAAAAGCAAGTCGATTGCTTTGAAAAATTGTCCTCAGAGAAAAGGTGTATGTACGCGTGTTTACACTACTACTCCTAAGAAGCCGAATTCAGCTCTTCGTAAAGTGGCTCGTGTTAGGTTGACATCTGGGATCGAGGTTACTGCTTATATACCTGGCGAAGGTCATAATCTTCAAGAGCACTCATTGGTATTTGTGCGCGGCGGCAGGGTGAAAGACCTTCCGGGTGTAAAATATCATGTTATTCGTGGTGTTGCTGATACGCAGGGTGTTGCAAATAGAGTGCAAGGTAAGAGTAAGTATGGTGCTAAGAAGAAAAAGCCTGCTAAATAAGCCCTTGTAATATTTTATTTATTGAGATCTATCAAAAGAAACTGTAAGAGAAACTTCTACTTAGAAGAAATAAGATGAGAAAAAAAAGAGCTATAAAAAGACATATACTTCCTGATCCAAAGTTCAATGACTTTACTTTGGCTAAGTTTATCAACAATATTATGATAGATGGGAAGAAGAATACTGCCAGGACACTTGTTTATGATGCTTTCGATATCATACAAGAAAAGACAGGTGAAAATCCTCTGGAGGTCTTCAAGAAGGCTCTTAGTAATGTTGCTCCTGTGCTTGAAGTTAGGTCGCGTCGTGTAGGTGGTGCTACTTATCAGGTGCCTGTGGAGGTGCGTGAAGAAAGAAGAATTGCTTTGGCTACGCGTTGGATAAAGACTTATACTTCAGCGAGACGTGAAAAAACGATGAGCCAGAAGCTTGCTAATGAATTGCTTGCTGCTTATAAAGGCGAGGGCTCTTCAGTTAAGAAAAAAGATGATACGCATAGAATGGCTGAGGCCAATAAAGCGTTTGCCCACTTCAGGTGGTAAAAAAATAAGTTCTTTGAAATTGTAAACTCTCTCAAAACATGTCAGACCTAATCGATATAGACATTATACGCAACATAGGTATAATGGCTCATATTGATGCAGGCAAGACCACCACTACCGAGAGGATGCTCTTTTATTCAGGATTCCTTCACAGAATGGGTGAAGTTCATGAAGGCAGTGCTTTTATGGACTATATGGAGCAAGAAAGAGAGCGCGGTATTACTATAACTGCTGCTGCTACTCCTCTACAGTGGAATGGGTATCATGTCAATATTATTGATACACCCGGTCATGTCGATTTTACGGCTGAAGTCCAGCGCTCTTTGCGGGTGTTAGATGGTGCTGTAGCAGTACTGGATGCTGTTAGTGGTGTTGAGCCTCAGACAGAGACGGTATGGCGCCAGGCTGATCAATATAATGTTCCCAGATTGGCTTTTGTCAACAAAATGGATAGACCTGGAGCTGATTTCTATGCAGCTGTCGAATCCATGGTAGAAAGGTTTGGAGCAAATGCAGTTCCGATAGAAATTCCTATTGGGGCTGAATCAAACTTTTCCGGTGTTGTTGACCTAAGGACATTGAAAGCCTATGAGTTTGATGCTGAAGATTTTGGAAAAATCTACAAAGAAATCCCAATGCCGGATGATATAGTAGAGAAAGCCAATGAGTATCGAACCCAGTTGATAGATGCCGTTGTAGAGCAGGATGAAGCTCTGATGGAAAGCTACCTTGATGGTCAGGATTTGACCGAAGAGCAGATTGACATCTGTATCAGAAAAGCTGTTATATCTGGTGAAGTTGTTCCGGTTCTTTGTGGGTCGGCCCTCAAGAATATCGGTATCCAGCCATTGCTTGATGCAGTTGTATCTTATTTGCCTTCGCCAAGTGATATTAAATCCTATGAAGGTTACGACCCTTCTACTGATAAATCATTGGTTAGAAAGTCTGAATATAGCCAACCATTTTCAGCTTTGGCATTTAAAGTGCAAACCGATCCATTTGTTGGTAAGCTTGTATATATAAGGATATACAGTGGCGAGTTGGAGGTAGGCAGTTCCGTGATGAATTCATCACTTGGAAAGAGAGAGAGAATCAATAAAATTGTTAGGATGACCTCGAATAAGCGAGAGGAAATCAAGAAAGCTGGAGCAGGCGATATCGTTGCTCTGCCATCACTCAGACTTACCAGGACAGGTGAAACGCTTTCTGATGAAAAACATCCTATAGTCTATGAGAAAATCGAGTTCTTAGAGCCGGTAATAAAGCAGTCAGTTGAGGCTAAAACCCTGTCTGATCGGAAAAAACTCATAGACGCATTAGAAAAATTTGTCGATGAAGACCCTACCTTCCGTTATGAAAATGATGAAGAGAGTGGTCAGTTATTGATAAGCGGAGTTGGCGAGCTCCACCTTGAGATAATCAAGGATAGGCTTGATAGAGAATTCAAATTACCTGTTAGGGTAGGCAAGCCTCAAGTCGCATATAGAGAAAAAGTTCTTGGAAAAACAGAAAATTCAGCCGTATTTGAGGAAACTATCAGCGGCAAAACACAGTTCGGCGAAGTGACCGTCTCAATCGGTCCGAGAGATAGCGTTTCCGGCGCCTCCGATAGTGTTAATGCTGACAAGTCCATACCCGCTGCAGTAACGGAAGCTGCATTGGGCGGTGCTAAGAATTCACTTCAGATCGGGACCAATGGCTACCCTTTGATAGATATCGATATGTCGATACTATCTATTAGCTACGTACCGGATAAGACCACTGAATTAGGCACAAAGATAGCAGCCGGTAGGGCGGTTAGTGATGCTATCAGGAAAGTAGGCACGGAACTATTCGAGCCATACTTTAGAGTTGAGGTTACCATGCCCGAAGAGTCAATGGGTGACGTAATCTCGGACTTGAACTCTCGAAACGGAAAAATAGAATCAGTAGATCAGAAAGCTGGGCTACAAGTTGTAGTTGCTGGTGTTCCATTGTCAAAAATGTTTGGCTATGTGACCGCTTTGCGCTCTATGACACAGGGTAGGGGATCATATAGTATGTCCTTTTCCCATTATGAAAAAGTTGAAAATCGTTGATTTGTTTGTTAACTAATTAAATTCTTGGAGCTAGGAGATGGCTAAAGAGAAATTCGACCGTTCGAAACCCCACGTCAATGTCGGTACTATCGGCCACGTGGATCACGGTAAAACTACATTGACCGCTGCAATAACAGGTGCACTAGCGGTAAAAGGAAGTTCAGCTGCGCGCTCGTTTGATTCGATCGACAACGCACCTGAAGAAAAAGCGCGTGGTATAACTATCGCGACAGCACACGTTGAGTATGAAACTGATAACAGACACTATGCTCACGTAGATTGTCCTGGTCACGCCGATTATGTAAAGAATATGATTACTGGTGCCGCTCAGATGGACGGTGCAATATTAGTAGTAGCTGCAACTGATGGCCCAATGCCACAGACTCGTGAGCACATCCTTCTTGCACGTCAGGTAGGTGTACCTCGTATTGTTGTTTTCATGAACAAGATCGACATTGCTGACGAAGAACTAGCTGAGTTGGTAGAAATGGAAGTAAGAGAGCTTCTATCTTCTTATGATTTCCCTGGAGATGATATTCCAATCATTAAAGGATCAGCTCTTCAAGCACTTGAAGCAGCATCAACAGAAGGTGTTGGCCCGGATGATGAAAGACTTCAGTCTATCTATGAATTGATGGACAATGTTGACGATTATATCCCAACTCCTGAAAGAGATACTGAGAAGCCTTTCCTTATGCCTGTAGAGGATGTATTCTCTATTACTGGCCGTGGTACAGTTGCTACTGGCCGTATTGAGAGAGGAAAAGTTTTGGTAAATACTGAAGTTGAGATTGTTGGCTTCGGTCTTATGAAGAAAACAACTTGTACTGGTATCGAGATGTTTAGAAAACTTCTTGATGAAGGTCAGGCTGGCGATAACGTTGGTCTTCTACTTCGTGGTGTTGATAAAAATGAGATACAAAGAGGTATGGTTATATCTGCCCCTGGTACAATCAAGCCACACGACAAGTTCAACGCTCAGATATATGTTCTTAAGAAAGAAGAAGGCGGTCGCCATACACCTTTCTTTACAGGATATCGCCCTCAGTTCTATTTCCGTACGACAGATGTAACTGGTTCTATGGATCTTCCTGAAGGAACTGAAATGGTAATGCCTGGTGACAATCTTGACAACGCTTCTATCGAACTGATTGCTCCTATCGCTATGGATGAAGGATTACGCTTCGCCATTAGAGAGGGTGGCCGTACAGTAGGCGCGGGTATCGTAACTAAGATCATCAATTAAGCTAATAGCTATCGAGGAATAAATTGGCTACACAGAAAATAAGAATAAAGCTCAAGTCTTACGATCACAATTTGATCGATAAGTCAAGCGAACGTATAGTCAAAACTGTGAAGCAGACGGGAGCAGTGGTATCAGGTCCGATACCACTGCCTACCGACAAGACAGTTTATACTGTGAACCGCTCGCCTCATGTTGATAAGAAGTCACGTGAACAGTTTGAGACAAGAGTTCACAAACGATTGATAGATATTTTTAGCTCTTCTCAGAAAACAATCGATTCTCTGATGAAACTCGAGCTTCCAGCCGGTGTGGACGTAGAAGTAAAAGTTTAAGGAAACGAAATGCAAGCCGCGATTTTAGGTAAAAAAATAGGTATGACCAGCTACTATACCAATGATGGTAGGCAAGTACCATGTACTGTTATCCAAGCTGGACCATGCCCAATAGTAACTAAGAAGACTGAAGACTCAGATGGTTACCAGTCCGTACAATTGGCCTATCAGCCGAAGCCTGAGCGTACTACGAACAAGCCTGATGCTGGGCAGTTCGCAAAAGTAGGAGTCGACCCGCATTACTATCTAAGAGAGTTTAAAAACCTTCAAACAGATGTAGAAACTGGTCAGAGTCTTACAGTTGATCAGTTCGAGATAGGTGACAACCTGAAGATTTCTGGCAAATCAAAAGGCCGGGGTTTCCAGGGTGTTATGAAAAGATATAATTTTAGTGGCGTGGGTATGACAACCCATGGTCAATCTGACCGTCAGCGCCATCCTGGTTCTATCGGGCAGTCCTCTAACTCTTCCAGAGTCTTCAAAGGTTTGAAGATGGCCGGAAGGATGGGAGGCAAGAGAACCTCTATACGCAATCTGATGATTGTTGATATCATAGAGGATGAAAACCTGATACTTGTTAAAGGTAGCGTTCCAGGCGCACCAAATTCTTTACTTGAAATAGTTAAGCTCTGAGGTTATCCATAATGCAGTTGGATCTTTATACAAAAGACGGAAACGTATCAGGCAAAGTTGATCTTAGTGATGACGTATTCGGTATTGAACCGAGCGAACATGCTATTCATTTGTCTATTGTAACTCATCTGGCAAAGAAGAGACAAGGTACGCATAAAACCAAAGTCAGACATGAAGTATCTGGAGGTGGTAGGAAACCTTGGAAACAAAAAGGAAGGGGAACTGCCAGAGCTGGTTCTACTCGCTCGCCAATCTGGATTGGTGGTGGTACTATACATGGGCCTAAACCTCATGAATATAACCTTAAACTTCCTAAGAAGCTTAATAGGTTAGGTAGAAAATCTGCTCTTTCTCTGAGGGCTCAAGAAAATAACGTAATGGTTATTGATAATCTCAGCTTTAATGAGCCAAAGACTAAAGAATTTCATTCTATTCTTAAGAGCTTGAAACTAGCTGATAGTAAAGTCTTAGTACTTACGGCTGATAATGATAACAATGCGTATAAGTCTTCCAGAAATATCAAGGGCATAAAACTGACCCCTTCGACTGAGGCTTCTACTTATGATATAATGTCTCATACAAAGATACTCTTTGTTAAAGACGCTGTTCAGAAAATAGAAGAAGTCCTGAAGAACTAATTCAAACACGGTAGATATAAAATGATTCAGGTCATAAGAAAACCCATTATCACTGAAAAAGGCATGAAGCTGTCCGAGATTGGTCAGTATATGTTTGAAGTGACTATGGATTCAAACAAGATTCAGATCAAAAAAGCTGTCGAAGAGATGTTCGATGTAAATGTACGTAGTGTCCGAACTGCTATCCTCAAAGGAAAGAGGAAATCTCGGATGACAAGAAAAGGTTACATGAACGGTAAATTCGCAGATAAGAAAAGAGCCTATGTGACTTTGGCCGAAGGTCAGTCTATTGAGGTAGTCTCAGGAGGAGAAGCAGAATAATGGCGATTAGAGTATTAAAACCAATTACTCCCGGTACTCGTTTCTATTCGGTTTCAGCTTTTGAAGAGATAACAACCGACAAACCTTATAAGCCACTACTGAAGCCTATTAAGAGGACTGGTGGCCGAAACAATACGGGTAGGATAACATCACGTCATCGTGGTGGCGGGCACAAGAAAATGTATCGCATGATTGACTTCAAGCGAAGCATAAAAGATGTACCGGCAGAAGTTTTGACAATTGAGTATGATCCTAATAGATCAGCAAGAATTGCCCTAGTTCAGTATGAGACAGGTGAGAAGAAATATATTCTTGCTCCTTATAAGCTTAAAGTAGGGGACAAGATTATCAATAGTCCTTCTGCTGAATTTAAAGATGGTAATTCTTTACCTCTTGAAAGAATTCCACTTGGGCTAAATGTTCATAATATTGAGCTTAAGCCTGGTAAAGGTGGTCAGATGGCTCGTTCGGCAGGTACATACTGCCAACTTGTTGCAATAGAAGGTAGATTTGCTACATTGAAAATGCCTTCAGGCGAGATGAGAATGGTACCTAAAGAGTGTTATGCAACATTAGGTCAAGTTTCTAATATTGATCACGAGAATGTATTGTTAGGTAAGGCCGGCCGTAATAGATGGCGCGGAATACGACCACAAACTCGTGGTATGGCCATGAACCCTGTTGATCACCCTATGGGTGGTGGAGAAGGTACTTCGAAATCTGGTGGTGGTAGGCAGCACCCTAGATCACCTTGGGGTAAATATGCCAAAGGTCTTAAGACTAGGAAGAACAAGAAAAGTAGTAATAAAATGATCGTACGATCAAGAAAATCTAAAAAATAAGCCAATAGATTATGTCAAGATCACTCAAAAAAGGATTTTTTGTCAGCCTAAGGCTTTTCGATAGAATCGAAAAGATGAACGAGGCGAACGAAAAGAAGGTAGTAAAGACCTGGTCCAGGGCTTCAACTATCTTACCAGAATTTGTTGGCCATACAATTGCGGTCCACAATGGCAAGAGTTTTATACCTGTTTTCATTTCTGAAAACATGGTGGGCCACAAACTTGGAGAGTTCTCTCCGACAAGAAATTACCGCGGACACGCGGGTCACAGAAAAGAAGCCCGTAAAGGGGGCAAATAAGGTAGTTTGAAATGGAAGCAAGAGCCGTTAAAAAATATATCCGTTGTTCCCCTAGAAAGATGAGACTGGTTATAGACCAGATAAGGGGCAAGAAAATAGAAGAGGCATTTAATATCCTCAAGTATACGCCTAATACTGCTGCTGAGGAAGCAGATAGGGTTGTTAAATCAGCTTATGGCAATCTACTTTACAAGAACAGTAAAGAGTCTGGTGGTAGAATTGATGCTGATGAAGTATATGTGAAGATTATACATGCTGATCCAGGTCCGACTATGAGGAGGATTCTTCCTGCACCTCAAGGTAGGGCTTTTAGGATAAGAAAGAGATCGAATCATTTGACAGTTGTTGTCGGAACTAAAAACTAAGCAGAGGTAATACTTTGGGACAAAAGGTAAACCCTATTGGGCTGAGGCTAGGCATCAATAGATCGTGGGACGCCAACTGGTTCGGTTCCGGCAATATCTCAGCCAAGCTGGCTGAAGACATGAAAGTCCGTAACTATATCAGAACACGTAAGAAAAAAGCAGGTATAGGTAGAATTATAATCGAAAGAACTGCTAAGCAGTTGAGAATTACAATTCATACATCAAGACCTGGTGTAATTATTGGAAGAAGTGGTAAAGACATTACACAGCTTGAAGAAGAGCTGAAGAAGCTTACAAGTACCAATATTAAAATACTTATAAGCGAGATTAAGAGACCTGAACTTGATGCGTTGTTGGTAGCTGATAATATTGCTCAACAACTCGAAGGCCGTATTTCATTTAGAAGAGCACTTAAGCAAGCTGTTTCTTCTACTATGAGAATGGGTGCACTTGGAATTAAAGTGATGGCTGCAGGCAGATTAGGTGGAGCAGAAATGGCTCGTACGGAACAATATAAAGAAGGTCGTATTCCACTACACACACTTCGAGCTGATATCGACTACGGAACCGCTACAGCGCAGACCATTTATGGCCTTATAGGTGTCAAAGTATGGATCTGTAAAGGCGAAATAATTGGAAACCAATAACACCGACACAGTATTATGCTAAGTCCTAAAAGAGTAAAGCACAGAAAAGCCCATCGTGGCAGAAGATCCGGTAAGGCATACAGAGGCTCAACCGTAGACTTTGGTTCTTTCGGCCTTAAGGCACTCGGAGATGCGTGGATAACCAATCGCCAAATCGAGTCGGCCCGTATTGCCATAAACAGATATCTCAGAAGGGATGGAAAAGTGTGGATTAGGATCTTTCCTGACAAGCCTTATACCAAAAAACCTCTTGAGACAAGAATGGGTAAAGGTAAAGGTGGCCATGAAGGTTGGGTAGCAGTCGTGAAACCTGGTCGGATAATGTTCGAGATCGATGGTGTTAGCGAAGAGAGAGCAATGGAGGCGATGAGACTCGCTTCTCATAAGTTGCCCATTAAAACAAAATTTGTAAAACGTATAGACTTGATGCATTAATGAAAGCACGTAAAGCAAGCACCTTCAGGGATATGACCCTGGAAGAACTGCAAGAGCAGATAGAAGACGCGCAGGAGACACTCACGAAGCAGAGGTTTCAGAACTCTCTGAAACAGCTCCATGACACCTCCTATCTAAACATCCTGAAAAAGGATATTGCTAGGATGCAAACTGTGCTTCGTGAAAAATCCCGTCAATCAAATTAATAATGTGAACCAGTATGTCTGAGAACACAAGTAATAAAAGAACTCTAGTTGGTAAAGTAACTTCCAACAAAGCTGACAAGACTCTTACAGTTTCGATTGTAAGACAGGTTAAGCATCCTCTATACAAAAAGTATTATAAGCAGACTTCTAAAGTTATGTGTCATGATGAGAAAAATGACTGTAATGAAGGAGATACTGTAAAGATCATTGAGCACAGGCCTATCTCTAAGAATAAGAGATGGAACCTGATTGAAATACTCGAACGAGCCAAATAACTTTAAACCGGAGCCTATCCAATGGTAATGGAAGAAACAAATCTTGCGGTAGCTGATAACTCAGGCGCCAAAAGAGTACGATGCATAAGAGTTCTTGGAGGCCATGGCAAAAAATATGCTAAGGTTGGAGATCAGATTGTTGTGTCGGTCAAAGCAGCTCTGCCAAATGGCGGTGTTAAGAAGGGAGAAGTTCACAAGGCTGTGGTGGTAAGAACTGCCAAAGAAATAAGGCGAGCAGATGGTTCTTATATCAGATTTGATGAGAACGCAGCTGTTATCCTTAATCAGAAAGGTGAGCCTAGGGGAACAAGGATTTTTGGTCCTGTGGCTAGAGAGCTAAGAGAAAAATCCTATATGAAGATAGTATCGCTAGCACCGGAGGTATTATAATGAAACTTAAGATCAAAAAAGACGACGAAGTAAAAATCATTACCGGAAGCGACAAGGGTAAAACAGGCCGTGTGTTGCAGGTATATCCAGAGAAAATGAAAGTCCTTGTTGAGGGTGTTAATCTCCGGAAGAAACATATGAGACCTACTCAGACAAGTCCAGACGGTGGTATCGTGGAAACAGCGATTCCTATTCACTACTCAAATGTACAAAAAATCTGATTCCAACTGGGATCTGAAAAAAAGTAAATAAGATGGCTAAAGTACAACAACCTACCGGCAAAAAAAATCTTTTCGTACCTCAGGGCCCGAGAATGGATGATGCCGCGCTAACTAACATACCTACACCCAGACTTCAGGAATTCTATAAGGAAAAGGTAGTACCTGCGCTTATGAAGAAGTTTGAGTTTGGTAATTCTATGCAGGTGCCTAAGCTTCAGAAGATCACTATTAATATTGGTGTGGGTCAGGCTACTCAAGACCAAAAACTTCTGCAGAGCGCTGTAAATGAGCTTGAACTTATTTCCGGCCAAAGACCTGTGGTGAAAACAGCAAAAAAGGCAATATCTAATTTCAAGTTAAGGCAAGGTGTGCCAATTGGAACTATGGTGACACTCAGAAGAGTACATATGTACGAGTTCCTTGATAGATTTATTAACATTACTTCGCCTCGAATTCGTGATTTCCGTGGATTTTCGGATAAGAGTTTTGACGGTCGCGGTAACTATAATATCGGTATCAAAGAACAGATAATTTTCCCTGAGCTGGAAGTAGATAAGATCAATAGGATTAATGGAATGAATATTACATTCGTTACCTCAGCACCTAATGATGAGCAGGCGAAAGCTCTACTTGAAGAATTTGGATTCCCATTCAAAAGGAAGAACTAACTAATGGCAAGAAAAGCAATAGTGGCGAGAAACGCCAAAAGAGAAAAACTTGTTGAGAGATACGCTGAAAAGCGAAAGCAGCTAAAGGAAGAAGGTCTTTATTTAGATCTACAGAAGCTGCCTCGTAATAGTTCTCCTACCAGATTGAGGAACAGGTGCACTATGACTGGCCGAGGACGAGGCGTATATAAAAAGTATGGTCTCTGTCGAAATATGTTTAGACAACTTGCATCCGAAGGCAAAATACCTGGTATCCGCAAGTCCAGCTGGTAACTCGAATAAAAACATTAATAAGCAATACCATGGCAATAGTTTCAGATCAAATAGGCGATTTCCTAACTCGGATTCGCAATGCAGGAGCAGCAGGACATAAGTATGTATCAGCTCCTAAATCGAAAATAAAAGTTCAGATAGCAAAGATACTCAAGGATCAAGGGTTTATTGAAGACTACGAAGAAGTTGACAACGGACCTCAGGGTGAGATAAAAGTAGCTATCAGGTATTATAAGAAGCAGCCGTCGTTTAACGATATTAAGCGTATAAGTAAGCCAGGTAGGAGAATGTACGCTAATACTGATGAGATTCCGCAAGTCAGAAATGGTCTGGGTATTGCAATCCTCTCCACTTCGAAAGGTGTGATGAGTGGTAAGAATGCCAAAAAAGAAAATGTTGGCGGTGAAGTAATTTGTACCGTCTGGTAATCAGGAGCTAAAAGTGTCTAGAATAGGAAAAAAAATAATCACGATTCCTGAAAAGGTCACAGTTACCCTTTCAGAGAGCCTAATTAGTGCTAAAGGTCCTAACGGTGAGCTTACAGTTGATGTGCCTAATGGCATATCAGCAAATCTGGAAGATAATCAACTTAGTTTTTCGAGAGCCGATGAGACCAAGGCAAGTAAGTCTTTACATGGACTTACTCGTTCTTTGGCATCAAATGCAATCGAAGGAGTAAGTACTGGTTTCTCTAAAACAATGAATATTAATGGTGTGGGTTATAGGGCAGAGTTGAAGGGTAAAAAGCTTCTTCTAACCCTTGGTTATTCACATCAAGTGCTTGTCATTCCTCCGGATGGTATCACGTTCGAAACACCTTCTCAAACTTCTATCAAAGTAAATGGTGCTGATAAGCAACTAGTTGGTGAGATTGCTTATAAGATTCGTCTACTTAGAAAACCAGAGCCTTATAAAGGAAAGGGTATTATATTTGAAGGTGAACAAATAAGACGTAAAGCCGGCAAGACATCAGGTAAATAAGTATCAAGAAGAGCATAATCAAACGGTTTTTAAAATGAGCCTACAGAGAGTATTAGCTAAAAGACTCGCGAGAAGAAAGCTCCGAGTAAGAGGCAAGATCAAAGGTACGACCGAAAGACCTCGTCTGACAGTGTCGCGTACTAATAAGCATATATATGCCCAAATAATTGATGATGTCAAAGGTATTACACTTGCTTCAGCCTCTGATATCGATAAAGAGATAAAGGGAACACTAGGTGCTGACGCGAATATGTCGGGCAAGGCTGCTTTGGTTGGTAAAGCACTTGCAGAAAGAGCAGCAAAGGCTAATGTCGAAGCTGTGGTATTTGATAGAAATGGCCTTCTATATCATGGCCGTATCAAATCTCTGGCAGATGCAGCCAGAGAAGCTGGATTAAAATTTTAAATTTCTCGGAGCACAGAAAGTTGAGCGTTAAAGCAGCAGATCTGGATCTTAAAGACAAACTAGTCTATGTAGGCCGTACCGCAAAAGTGGTAAAAGGTGGACGTAGATTTAATTTCTCGGCTATCGTTGTCGTTGGAGATGGAAACGGACACGTGGGCTATGGCTTAGGCAAAGCTGGCGAAGTCGTTGATGCCGTAACTAAGGCAACCGATGCGGCTAAAAAAAGTATTGTGAAGGTCAGTCTCCACAAAAATACTATACCACATGATGTTGTTGGGCGTTATGGTGCAGCCAAAGTGCTAATCAAACCAGCTACCCCAGGTACTGGTGTGATTGCATCAGGTGGTGTACGTGCTGTACTAGAGCTAGCAGGTGTACAGGATGTATTAACGAAGTCTATGGGTTCCTCTAACCCTCATAATACTGTAAAAGCAGCTATTCAGGGTCTGCGAGAACTTGAAGACATAAATCAAGTGGCTTCAAGAAGAGGAATTACCCCGGAAAAAGTATTGTTCGGCTGATGCCGATAGATAATTATAGGTCATTAAAGATGAAACAGCTAAAGATTACTCAGGTTAAAAGCATTATAAAGACTCCTGAGAAGCAGAAAAGGACAATTAAAGCCCTTGGACTAGGCAGGCCGAATAATGCAACTATTCTTCCTGATAATCCGCAAACTCGTGGAATGATTAATGTCGTTAGGCACTTAGTAGAAGTTACAGAGGCATAAGTCCTGAGAATAACTTAAATTTGCAAATCCGAACCAAACTCAGAATATGAAACACGTTGGAAATATATCACCCGCACAAGGATCTAAGCACTCGAAAAAGAGGATTGGCCGAGGACCAGGCTCTGGCCATGGCGGTACTTCCACTCGTGGCCATAAAGGCCAAAAATCTAGATCAGGTGCTACAATTAGCCCTTATTTCGAGGGAGGTCAGATGCCGCTGAATAGGCGGGTACCTAAGTTCGGCTTCAAAAATATCAATAGGAAGGAGTACGCTGTCGTTAATGTTGGCGATCTCCAAAAGCATATAGATGAAAATAGACTTCAAGGCACTGATGTGAATACAGAAATTCTCATTGGTCTTGGGTTGGTTAAAAACACAAAATTCCCCGTTAAGATACTCGGTGATGGTGAGCTAAATGCAGCTCTTACTGTTTCGGTTGATGCTGTAACGGCATCGGCTAAAGAGAAAATCGAGAAGGCCGGGGGTACGGTTAATAATAATGGCTAATTTTTCAAATACATTTCAGAATATATTCAAGATACCGGAACTAAAGAGCAGGATCATGTTTACCCTGCTCGTTCTGTTAGTAGTTCGGATCGGTGCGCATATATCTGTGCCTGGTGTCGACCTTGACTTGATAATGAACGCGGATCAACCATCAGCTGGTGACGATGGGCTCTTTGGCTTCTTCGATATATTTGTTGGTGGAGCGCTGTCTAATGCTGCTATTTTTGCATTAGGAATAATGCCTTACATAACAGCAACTATTATCTTCCAGCTAGCTGGCATAGTTATGCCTCAGATACAGAAGCTTCAGCGAGAAGGTGAAGATGGTAGGAGAAAGCTAAATCAGTATTCGAGAGTATCGACTGTTATTATAGCTGGCCTTCAATCAATATTTATTGCCCAGAAAATAGCTGCTACACAAGTTAATGGTGTTGGGATAGTACCTGATCCATCCTTTTGGTTCTATCTTACGGCTATCTTTTTGATGACTGCTGGTACAGTTCTTCTTATGTGGTTGGGCGAGCAAATTACAGAAAAAGGTATTGGGAACGGTATATCATTGATTATATTCATTGGTATTATAGCTGCTCTTCCTTCAGCTGCTATGGCTGAATTTACTTCGAGTTTTTCTGGTGCGGACAATATTTTGTTGCCAATATTGAAAGAATTTGTGGTTTTTGGAGTGTTGATTGCCATTATTGCTGCAGTTATTCTGATTACTCAGGGTGCTAGAAGAATACCAGTTCAGTATGCTAAAAGACAGATTGGACGCAAGGTTTACGGCGGACAAACAAATTATATTCCGCTTCGCGTTAATACAGCAGGGGTTATGCCGATAATATTTGCTCAAGCGCTAATTTTCATACCTCAGACGCTTGCAGGTGTGTTTACTGGTAGCGAGGGTATGCAAACTTTTGCTAGTTATTTTTCATATGATTCCCCGGTATATGCTACTACTATGTTTTTGATGGTAGTATTCTTTACATACTTCTATACAGCAATTATCTTTAACCCTAAGGATATAGCTGATAATATGAAAAAACAAGGTGGCTTTATTCCTGGAGTTCGTCCGGGTGCCCCTACGAAAGAGTATATTGATAAGATCCTGACCAGGATCACACTTCCTGGGTCATTATTCTTAGGGTTGATTGCGATTATTCCTTCTATATTACCACCACTTCTTAATGTTAATCCATATTTCGCACCATTCTTTGGGGGTACTTCTCTATTGATAATAATTGGTGTGGCACTTGATACTCTTCAACAAATAGAATCGCATTTGATGATGAGACATTATGATGGTTTTATGAAGACGGGTAAAATTAGAGGTCGGGTTGGTGCGAATATCTAAGGGTAATACTGTCAGAGATATACTCGAAACAGAAGGCCTGAAAAGAACGTAAATCTAAAATGTCTCAAAAGAACATAATAAAAGTTGATGGTACGATTGAGGAGACACTTCCGAACACTCAGTTCATAGTAGTCTTGGAAAATGGCCATAAAGTGCTTGCTCATATATCAGGCAAGATGAGAATGAACTATATCAAGATCCTTCAAGGTGATAAAGTGACTGTAGAAATGTCTCCTTATGATCTAACAAAAGGTAGGATCGTTTACCGGTATAAATAAATCGGCGAAAAGCTATGAAAGTACAAGCATCAGTAAAGAAAAGATCTCCGGAGGACAAAATTGTCCGTAGAAAAGGTAGGGTCTATGTTATCAACAAGAAAAACCCACGCAATAAGCAGCGTCAAGGTTAAGCAAAGGGAGTATTTGAATTGGCACGTATAGCAGGTGTTGACCTTCCAAAGAATAAAAGAGGAATAGTAGCCCTTACCTATATATTTGGTATTGGTGATACAACCTCTGCACAGATATTCAAGAATACCGGTATTGACGAGACTAAGAGAGTCAATGACTGGTCTGATGAAGAGGTAGCTAGCCTACGTTCTGAAATCGAGGGAATAACTGTTGAAGGCGAACTTAGATCGCGGGTACAGATGAACATAAAGCGTCTCATGGATATAGCATGCTATAGAGGGTTGCGCCACCGCAGAGGCTTACCAGTTCGTGGGCAAAGAACCAGAACGAACTCTCGTACGAGAAAAGGTAAGCGTAAGACTATCGCTGGTAAGAAAAAAGTAACTAAATAATAACTGAGTTTAAAGCTTACGGGTAAAACGTGGCAAAGAAAAGAATTAAAAAGAGAAGCGTCTCAGACGTACATGGCAAGGCTTTCGTAAAAGCTACATTTAACAATGTGATTGTTACTGTTAGTGATACTTACGGCAATACTTTGTCATGGTCTTCTTCGGGTAAAAACGGTTTTAAGGGCTCAAAGAAATCTACTCCTTATGCTGCGCAGATAGCTGCTGAGAAGGCAGGTAAAGAAGCTTATGATATGGGCTTGCGTAAAGTTGATGTTGTGGTTAAGGGACCAGGTTCTGGTCGTGAAGCAGCAATCCGAGCCCTTACTGTAGCTGGTCTTGAAGTTCATAGCATAGTGGATAGGACTCCTATACCGCACAACGGTTGCCGACCTCCGAAGAGAAGAAGAGTTTAAGAAATATATAATAGGTCCGAATAAAATATGAATACCCAAATCCAGATGCCTGAAAGGGTCAACGTAGAAAAGGGTTCTGAGACTAATTACGGGCGCTACACCCTTCAGCCCCTTGAGCAAGGTTATGGTGTGACCCTAGGTAATGCCATGAGGAGAGTTCTACTTTCCTCAATCCCAGGTTCTGCCGTTATCGGCCTTAAGATATCAGATGTACTCCATGAATTTCAGACTATTAATGGTGTAGTTGAAGATGTGGCTTCTATTATATTGAACTTGAAGCAAGTTCGATTGCGCCAGACTGATAAAGATAATAATCGAGTGGCTTTTACCATTAAAGGCCCTAAAAAGTTTACTGCTGCTGATATCAATGAAGCGTCCAGTGGTATTGAGGTAATGAATCCCGATCAGCATATTGCTGAAATAACTGAAGATATCGAGTTCGAAGTAGAACTTAGAATTGGTCAGGGAAAGGGCTATGTGCCTTCGGAAGAACATCAGATCAATGACTTCCCTATCGGTATGTTGCCGATTGATACTATTTTTACGCCGATCAAAAATGTTATCTATAAAGTTGAACCTTTTAGGGTAGGCCAGAAGACAGATTATGAAAAACTGGTTTTAGAAATTCAGACTGACGGTACAGTAGGTGTAAGAGAATCGGTTCATTTCGCTTCTAAAATACTTAATGAGCATTTCAAATTATTCTATACTGTTGCTGAAGCTTCGGCAACTAATGATAGTGGGCTAACTCCAGAAGATTCTCAAAAAGAAGCTGAGAGACAAAGAATTAGAAAAATACTTGTTACACCTGTTGAAGAGCTTGAGCTTTCAGTTAGAGCACATAATTGTTTGAAAGCTGCCGAGATTAAGACTCTTGGTGAGCTTGTGAAATTGGAAGAAAGTGAGTTGCTAAAATTCAGAAATTTTGGCAAAAAGTCTCTTACTGAACTTGGTGATGTAGTTCAGCAGTCGGGTTTGGAATTTGGGATGAATGTAGATTATTATCTTAAAGAAGAAAAGCCTACAGCACCCTATTTACAATAAATAACAGATTAATCATCTCTTGATTCCGTATCCAAATGAACACCGGTCAAGAGCAAAAACATAAATTAAGATGAGACATAGAAAGTCAGGAAGAAAACTTAATCGTACCTCCAGCCATAAGAAGGCTTTAATGCGAACACTTGCTTCAGAGCTATTTGAGCATAAGAGGATACATACCACACTTGCTAAAGCTAAAGAATTACGTCCTTATAGTGAAAAACTTATTACCAAAGCTAAGCGAGCTCTAAACAGAGAGCAGCAAGGCCTACCTGATGGGAATGAGATTGATGTTCACTCTCGAAGGATAGTTTACAAGGATATTAGAAAAAAACATGTTCTTGAGATTCTATTTGATGAAATAGCGCCTGCAGTAATGGACCGCAACGGTGGATATACTCGTATTGTGAAGACTGGCAGAAGGAGAGGAGATGGTGGTGAAACTGCGTTAATTGAACTGGTTGATTGGAATACTGATCAGGATGCTTCTTTTAAAAAGGAGAAATTCAACAACTCTTCAGCTAAATCTAATACTCAGACTGGCAGTGTTATAGCTGAAGAAGTTGCTCCTACTGAAGTTACCGAAGAGACTTCCAACGAGATTCAAGAAGAATCCGAGGTAGTTCCATCTGAAGAAGTTGCTACAGAAGTATCTGAAGAAGTTGTTACTCATGATACTACAGATGGGGAAGAAGAAACAGAAGATTCGGTTGATGACGTGAGTGAGGATGATGTAGCAGATGAGCAGCCTTCGGAAGATAGCTCCGCAAATGAGACTGATGAAGATGTTGATTCTGAGAAAGAAGAGAGTTAATTAATTAAGATTACATTATTATCTTGCAAAGACCTAGATATGATTATCTGGGTCTTTTTTTATGATATCACTTAAGCATATATATAAGTCATACTCCTCATCAGATGGTAGCCAACAGGTACTTGAGGATTTGTCGGTTGATTTTGATTTGGGAGTGGTCCATTCTATAGTAGGTGCCTCCGGAAGTGGTAAGAGTACTCTGCTTAATATCATTGGTACAGTTGATTCACCTGATCAGGGCAGCATTTATTATGGTTTCACTGATCAAAATCTTGATAGCATAAACAATCTTGAAAGATTCCGAAATCAGCATATTGGTTTCATCTTTCAGTCTCATAATTTGCTACCGGAATTTACTGTGTATGAGAATATTGTTCTCCCAGCAATTATTGGCAAAGTATCCAGATCGGAATATCAGATACAAGCTGAGAAATTAATGGATCAATGTGGCATCTTATCATTGAAAGATAAGAGACCTTCTAAAATTTCTGGGGGAGAAGCGCAGAGAGTAGCAGTAGCTCGTGCACTAATAAATACCCCTTCGCTTGTATTAGCGGATGAGCCTACAGGAAATCTTGACGATGAGAATAGTAGTGTGGTTCTGGATTTAATGCTGGAGCTCTCTGATACATATGGTACCACAACCATTATGGCTACTCATTCTTTATCTTTAGCGCAACGAACAGCGCATACATATACAGTTTCGAACAAGAAAATTTCTTAACAGATGATGCTGTGAGATTTTTTTTTATTAATTTCAAAAAAATCTCTAACTGTGTGACAAATACCACAGTCATGTGTTAATTAGACATATAGATATCACTAATACTTCAAGACAAGGTTCCTATGAGAAAAATTCTTATACTCATTTTATCGCTTATTGGTTTTGGTGTGGCTTTGGCGGGGCCCAAAGAACAAGAAGAAGCTAAGGCTAAGAAGGCCGTTTTAGAGGCTGTGAAACTGAATTCATCAGCACTCGGACGGCAGTTTGTTGTTGCATTTCCGCCAAATTATGATCCTAATTATCAAAAGCAGGTACTAGATATCTACATTGCTTCAGGTGAGGATACTGAAGTATGCATAAAGAATGAATATTTTTCTCTTGAGAGATGTCTTCCTGTTGAAGCTGGTACTATTACTACCTTTTCTACCCTCAACGAAACAGCTTCGTGGTCATGGGAGCTTTGGGATGATGAAACACCCAAAGAATTTGGATTTGAGATTTCAGCTGATGCTCCAATTTCAGTATACGTGCTGATATCTAAAAGATATACTTCGGAGGGCTACATGGCTATTCCGGTTTCCAGCTGGGGTAAGAAGTATATGCACAATAATCTATATCACTGGAGAACTGGAGCCTGGAATTTTTCGTCTGGCTTTGTAATCATTGCTAATAGTGATGATACAAGGGTAGTTGTTGAGCTGAAGGGTGAAGGACAGGGATATGGTAGTACCAAGACTAAAAGGTATGATATTGGTGACAGATTCACTGTCAAACTCAAAAAGCACCAGGTTTATATGGTTTTGACAGAGTCAAACCTATTAGATGGATATGATTTAAGTGGATCCATGATCACTGCTAATAAACCGATTGGAGTTCTTTCTTTTCACCAAATTGTCTGGCTGCCAACAGCCTGTGGTGCTGGTGATAATATAGTGGCTATGATGCCACCGATGGAAGCCTGGGGTACCGAATATGCAACTATAGAGCTTGCCCGAGCTACAAATAAGGGCGATTATATGCGGGTATTTGCAGCTAAGGATGACACCAAAGTCGTTATCAGTTCTTATGATATGCAAACTCAGAGTTTGATCAATGCATGGGATGTTACTCTGAACCGTGGTGAATATTGGGATCATAATGGACAAAATATTGGTGGTCATTGTGGCAACGAAGAAATAGCAGGTGTAAGAGGAATGACTGTGGTCAAGGCTGATAAGCCAATCTATGCACAACAGTATGCTTATTCTGCTCAGTGGGACTGTGTTACTGTAGCTAACTGGGATCCATTTACATTCCCGATTACTGCCAGGGAGCAGTATACTGATGGTACCATATTCCAGACACCATACAACAGAAGTGCCGATAATGAGTTCAATAACAACTTTTTTAATTTATTAGTTATAGGCGATACTACCGATGTAGAGAATAATCGTCGGATGATGGAATCTATTACCTTGGATGGCGTTCAGCTCACTGGTTTAGATGCTGCTTTTGGTATTCGCCGTATACCTAATACAGATTATTATTGGGGACGTTTTACAGTGCCTAAGGGTCCTCATACTATAGAAGCTGATGAAGACACAAAATTTGGAGCCTATATTTATGGTTTCTCGGACTGGGATTCATATGCTTGGCCTGCAGCAACAAATTATGATAATCTGGAAGAGATTGATACTCTGCCGCCGGTTATTGAAATAGAAGATGTAGCTAATGAGTGTGGGGTATATAGGATCCATGCTACGGAATTCAGGAATGCAGAGGAAGGTGATCCTTTGCAAGTTGACAGAGGTTTTGGATACCCTCCTATTGAGATACTTAATGATAATTTCCTAGAGCCTATACTTGTGGATGATAAGGGACGCGAAACCGAGTTAGAAGATTTCCCTGTACCTGGCGTATATGAGTATTATTGGGAATTTAGAGTAGCAGATGCCGGTCAGGATGCAAGTTTCGAAGGATATTTTACAGATCAGTCGACCAATCCTGGTCCAAACACAACAGAATTTACTCTGACATACAAAGCCGATAGGCTGGCAATAGATCCTGAGGAACATGATTTTGGTCCGATAAAAGTAAACGAAACATCGCCAGCCCAAAATTTTGATATTGAGATAACTTCGGAGGAATTTTCTGGTATTGAAAGTATAGAGCTTTTCTATGGTACTGTGTTTCAGATTCGCTCGGGAGCTGTTCCTCCAGCCGACTTAAAGACAGGCGATATTCATAGTCTGACGATTGATTATTCTCCTACAAGCCCTTTCCAGGAAACAGAGTATGGTTTTGATGTTGATACGATTATTGTCAGAACAAGCTGTGCTGAGTTCAAAGCAATTGTCAGAGGCCAGGGAGTTCAATCATCGATAAGCATTTCTGATTTCTTGAACAATACGATACGTCCGGGTGAAAGCATTTGTACTGATCAGAAACCTACAGGTAATATTACAGTTTCTAATTTCGGTACTAATGAAGTTACCATTTATGGTGTCGAAAAGATTGAAGACATGATTAACGGTGTGGTCGTATATCAAGGCGATGCTGGCGCTAATGACTTACTAACTGATTGGGCTGATATTGATGCTCGGGTACCTGAGTTTACTATACCGACAGATGGGAATCTTCCGTTAGATTTTGGTTTGATGATTATACCAGCATCTGGTGGTAATAATCCGGCTCAGCTTGAGTTAGCTAAAGTTTGTTTTGAGGAGACTACGCTTGCCGAGTATAGATATGAAATAACGTTTGCTTCTTCTACTGAAGAAGGTGATCATGTATCTATTTGGGAAGGTAATGTAATTAACGCTCAGATTATAAATGATAATCTTGTTTGGGAAGAAAAAAGGGTTGGTACATATAATACTGATAACACTGATCTAACTGAAAGTAACCCTGGAATGGTTACTATCACTAATGGGGGTAATACTTCTATTAGAATCAAAAATGTAACACTATTTGATGGTGCAGGTAACCCATCTGCTGATTTCTTTATAGATGAAGTAAGAAATAATGCTCTACCTGTTGAGAATAGAATACATGGTACAAATAGAGCAGTAGGTATGGTACTTTGCCCACTTGGAAACCCTGATTGCGAAAATGGTGATACTGACAGACTGATGGTTCCTATTACTTTTAATCCTCAGGCTCCTGCTCGACTAAATATTCAGGGAAGATTAGAGATCGTGTATAACGATGGTGTAGGTGAGGATAAAATGGTTGTTTCAGATCTGGTAGGTGACTCATTCTTACCTGAATTGACTCCTGATAGTGATGATGACTTCGTAAATAGAATTTTTGTTAATGAGACAGGTAATAAGACAGTGACATGGAGTCTGGCTAATAGCGGATTGTATGAGCCATTGACTATCACAAATATTGTGTTGAATGAGCCTAATTCTCCTATTCAGCCTACTGTGGACCTTACGACGCTTGCTTACCCTATCTCAATATCGGAAGTTGACCTTACGCCATATGAAATTGATTTCACATTTAGCCCAACTGATGAAGGAGCCTTTACACAAAGCCTGACTATCTTCCATGATGGTGCCGAAGGTACTGAAACTATTAGGGTTCCTGTAGTTGAAGATTATGTGGGTGAGATGGTTGCTTCTACTATGGGTGATGCTGCTTCTACTAATTCAATTGATTTTGGCAACGTATCCCAATGTGATAATCCTGCGTCATTAGCTGTTGATTTTGTGATTGATGGTGAGGCTGCAGCTGAGTTTGATCGAGTTGAGTTTCTTGATCCAAATCATGCGCAATATTTCGAATTAGATGCTACTGATGTGATTGGTAGGAGAATCCCTGCCGGTGAGCAAGGTACTATAATGGTTACTTTCAAATCTAATATATGGCCAACAGGGCCGGGTATAGCGGCTGATTTCAGGATACACTACACTGCTTTTGATGAAGAAGATAATACCAGGCCGTCTGAGACGGAGGTTCGGATTATGTCTGGTTCTACATTTGGTTATGGAATTGACTTTGCTATTGATAGCCCTAAAAATGCTGTACTACCTGGAGATGAGGTATATGGAAATGGCAGTGGAGCTATTGATAATGACCAGAATATGGATGTAAGGGTAACTACTTCTAGTTCGGGTGCTGGTGACTTCTGGGCTGAAAATGCTGTAAATGGACTGACAATATCTTTCCTTTACGATGCACTTGAAGTAGCACCAGTTACAATCGATAGGGTTAATGCTGAGCTGGCTCGTATAATACCTGCCAATTCGATAATAGCTGGCTGGGAGATTGACAATATTGAGTCGATTGATTATGCTGTGGATCCTACAAAGACTCTTCTGAAAGTAATTGTATCAGGCAATAATGCTATTCAGAATGATGGTCTTATTATGAGTGCACCGTTTGTAACTTTACTTCATGAAGACTTGAGTATTGGAGTTGAACTTTTAGGAGTTGAACTAAACAATTTACCTGCTTGTGTAGATCAGACTTATAGTAATTTATCCTCTGTTGTGGAATTAGCTTTCTGTGAATCTAGTGAGAGAACTATTATCCATGATGCATCGAATATACCTACAGCAATGCAGCCGATTAGTCCTAATCCAATTGAGGCGGACGTATTCTCAGTAGATTATTCAACAGGATATGGTGGTCATGTATTAATGGAGATCACTGATATTGAAGGAAAGGTAGTGGATGTACCTGTAAATGAAGCTAAGGAAGGTGGTAATCATTCAGTAATGGTGTCGACAGCATATCTACCTTCTGGTAAGCTGTTCCTTACACTAAGAGCTGCTGGGGAAACAATTACTCAGTCTATTGTGATTGTTAAGTAAGAACTAGTTTTTACTTATACCTTACCTATTCTTAAAGACCAGTCTATCAAAATGACTGGTCTTTTTTATTTATATGACTGTGTTTTGCTATTTCTCCATTAGACAATTGATGTGGAAAAGTTCTGGTGTCGAAAAGTGCCGGCGAACGAGCGTACGTTCGCCGGATTATTACCACCAGATGCTGGTATAATCATCAAACCAAAATCTAACGGAAGATTCCCATCTGTCGGTATAGTAAACTCAGGTACCCGAGCATCAATATCAGCCCAATCAGTTAGTAAGTCATTAGCGCCAGCATCGCCTTGATATACGACCACACCGTTAATCATGTCTTCAATCTTTTCGACACCATAAATGGTAACTTCATTAGTACCGAAATTAGAAACTGTAATATTACCTGTAGGTTTCTGATCAGTACAAATGCTTTCACCCGGACGTATCGTATTGTTCAAGAAATCAGAAATGCTTATCGATGATTGAACTCCCTGGCCTCTGACAATTGCTTTGAACTCAGCACAGCTTGTTCTGACAATAATCGTATCAACATCAAAACCATACTCTGTTTCCTGGAAAGGGCTTGTAGGAGAATAATCAATCGTCAGACTATGAATATCGCCTGTCTTTAAGTCGGCTGGAGGAACAGCTCCCGAGCGAATCTGAAACACAGTACCATAGAAAAGCTCTATACTTTCAATACCAGAAAATTCCTCCGAAGTTATCTCAATATCAAAATTTTGGGCTGGCGATGTTTCGTTTACTTTTATCGGACCAAAATCATGTTCCTCAGGATCTATTGCCAGCCTATCGGCTTTGTATGTCAGAGTAAATTCTGTTGTGTTTGGACCAGGATTGGTCGACTGATCTGTAAAATATCCTTCGAAACTTGCATCCTGACCGGCATCTGCTACTCTAAATTCCCAATAATACTCATATACGCCAGGTACAGGGAAATCTTCTAACTCGGTATAAAAAAAGCTCCAAACAATGAATACTGATGGAGCTTAGAAGAAATCTGTTACGTTAAGTACAGAAATATGATCTAGTTGAATTAGTCTTCGTTACTGATTACCCAGACTTTAAGTTTAGTAGTAACATCACGATGTAATTTCACAAGAACTTCAAAAATGCCAAGAGACTTTATTGGTTCAGGGATTGTAATATCTTTACGATCAATATTATGACCCATAATTGATAATTCTTGAGCTATCATCTGAGGAGTAACAGAACCAAAAAGCCTACCTTCTTCACCTACTTTCATAGCGATAGTTACTTGTAGGTCATCAAACTTAGCAGCTTTCTCTTCAGCTTCGGCTCTCAACTCTGCTACTTTCTTTTCATATTGTACTTTCTCTCGCTCTAGTTTCTTAAGAGCAGCACTTGATGCATAATAAGCCATACCACGAGGAATCAAGTAATTCCTGGCATAACCATTTTTTACCTTTACAACCTCTCCCATTTCACCGAGATTGTCTACTTCTTGTCTTAATATGATTTCCATTGAATTTTCCTCTCGGATAGGGTTATTTGGATTCAGATTCTTTGTTTTCTTCTTCGTCTTCAGCAGCAGCAGCTGCTTCAGCTCGTTTGATTTCTCTTTCCTTACGGTATTCGATCATCTTATCACTTAATTGAAGTGTCAGATGTCTCATAACAGTATCTTCAAGTACTAAGAACCTCTCAAATAAAGGAACTATATTTGGCTGTATATTAAAGATCATATGTGTATAAAAGCCGTTAAATTTCTTGTTGATAGGGTAGGCAAGTCTTTTCCGTCCCCACTTATTAGTTTCAAGAATTTCACCGCCATTATCACTAATATAGTTAGCTATTTTTTCATGAATCTGTTCTATATCGTTATCTTCAAGAGCAGCATTCACTATATACGTGGTTTCGTATTTCCTTACCATCGTCATTCCTAAAAATATGGTTCAATTTACCCATAACTCATCTTTTGGATATGGGATTTTTAGATGACTTCAAATATAAAGATAAGTAGCTTAAATGCCAAACACTAGTCAATAACGAATTCAACACGTCTGTTTTTAGCTCGTCCTTTGTCTGTAGCATTATCGGCAACGGGCTGACTCATACCCATGCCTTTAGCAGAGATCCTGTCAGAATTGACACCTATCGATAGTAAATAGTCCATCACAGCATTAGCTCGCAGCCTAGAAACTTCAAGATTTCTTTGCTCAGTACCAATATTGTCAGTGTGTCCCAGTATTGTAATACTCATCTTTTCATTAGTTGTAAGTAGTTCCGCTACTCTTGCCAGTTCATTGTAAGAGGTAGGCAAAAGTGTACTCTTACCAAAATCAAAGAAAATGTTATTCAGTGTTATTGTTGCTCCCTTCTCAATAGGAACTAGTTGAAGATTTTCAGTGATAACACTATCTACAATATCTTCAGTTAAATCAATACTTTTATTTATAGCAACATATCCATCAGCTTCAGCCCTAAGACCGTATACTGTACCAGGCATCAGAACAATTTTATATGATCCATCGGATATATTAGAGCCTGCAGTACCCATTTTTTCACCTGTAGTAAGATCTTCATAGTAGATTGTTGCATTTAGTGGCTCATTGCTTTTAGAATCCATGACTACCCCAGAGACTACATAGACATCAGGTTTGAATAAGCCCTCAGGTAATTCTACTTTGAAAATATCTTCTCTACCGATACCACCCTTCATAGATACATAGTATCCAAATAGACCATCTAATGGTATTGTGAAATAGAACTCAGCTTCGGGGGAATTAATTCCACTTCCAAGGTTTAAAGGTCTTTCCCAAGAAAACATTCCTTCTTTTCTTTCAGATACAAATATGTCACTCCTACCATAACCTGGCCATCCGGCACTACTAAAATATAATGCTTTGCCATCGGCAGTCAGAAAAGGGGTTCCTTCATCCATGGCTGTATTAATATCCTGACCAAGATTTTTGGGTTTGCTCCATCGTCCATCATCTAGTAACTCAGATACATAAAGATCCAGACCGCCAAAAGAATTACCATCATCAATTGCACTGAAAAGCCATAATCCATCGTAGGATATATAGAAGGAGCTTTGAGGTGAGATATTTACAAAATCGACAATTTCGAGTTCCATAGGTTTAATCCACTTATTGCCACTTCTCTGAATACTTGACATACCCTTTCCCATTGTACCATCAGCATTGTAAACATTGCCTAGCAAAAGGGTATTGCCATCCTGAGTTACAGCTATTGAATAATTACTGTAAATATTATTAATATCACCTTCGGCTAGCTTAGGGCTGCCAAACTGCCCATCGGAACCTCTGGAGCTCAACCAAACATCTTCTCTTTTCTCAGGTCCGATATTGGAAGGGTGACCTTTGCGAGTAAAAAACAAAGTGTTGCCATCAGATGAGATTATTGGAGCCAATTCAGAGAAAGGTGAGTTAACAGGTTCACCAAGATTGTTGCCAATTACATCAGTATATCTATCTGAAACTTCTATAGAATAATCTATAGTCGTAGGCCGTTCACTTATAGCAACGGCATCTAGGGGATTAAATCCGGAAATCTTGCGAGTATTTAGTATAAGCTTAATTGAGTGAACATTATAATTTGTTTTCTCCTTCAGTGTATGCGAAAATATATTTGGCTCTCGCTGATAGAAGTAGGGGATTGGATTACGATAAATTGTATCACCGTTACCGTTTGCATTATAAAAAATAATATGGGTTATTGCCCCTGGATTTTGGCTTTCAAATATATGTATCGAAGATACTTTTTGTGGTAATTCAAATCCTATGTGGATGTATTCGCCTAAGTGATTTTTTTCTACAGAAGGGTACCAGGCATTTAGATTAGGAACTTGAGTGGCAGTAGCAGAAGGTCTACCGAGAATTTGTGTAGCAGAACCTATGGTTGAGGAATATTCTGAGGAATAACTAATAACTTTACTGGCCCATTGGTACTCATTACTATCACTACACCAGGCACTAACACAGGTGATGAAAAAAAATAAAAAAAGTACTACTCTATTCATTGATACCATGATTATGTATAGGTTACTACCATACTTCTGAGGTAGTAGATCGTGCCATCAAATTTTGTATGGCCTGAGATATACTCTCTCTGGGTAATTTATTACCATAGATAATATCGTGTATATGACTACTAATTGGCATCTCTACATTAAATCTCTTTGACAGCCCCATAGCTGATTTACTTGTAGCTACTCCTTCAGCAATCATAAGCATTTCGGATCTTATTTCATCCACAGTTTTACCGCATGCCAGCTTGTTACCAAATTGCCAGTTACGGCTATGCTTGCTCATACAGGTCACGATCAGGTCACCAATGCCAGTTAATCCGGAAAAAGTTAACGGATTGGCACCCATTGCTACACCAAGACGCGATATTTCTGCAAGACCTCTCGTAATAAGTGCTGCTTTTGCATTTTCACCAAAATTGAAGCCATCTATTATACCTGCAGCAATAGCAATGACATTTTTCAAAGCTCCACCCACCTGTGCACCAATTACATCATCAGAATGATAAATCCTAAGGTAATCTGAAGAGAGAGCCTTTATCATAAACTCAGATAAGTCACGATTATGAGACGAGCATACAATAGTTGTCAGGTCTTTATGGACCAAGAGTTCTGCATGACTTGGGCCAGCAAAATGTGCAAATGCATTTTCTTCTACATGATAAAGATCTTTAAAAATCTGAGAGATTAGTCTTAACGAGCCATTTTCCACACCCTTACTGCCATTTATAACATATTTACCTTCAAGATGAATGCCCTGAGATTCGTAATATGCAGCAATGTATTGTGTGGGGATACAGTTAACTATTATTTGACGGTTCTTAATGTCAGTCGGATCAGATGTTGCTCTTAGCTTGGGTTCTAAAATTGCACCTGGGAGATACTTAGTATTCGATGAATTATCGTTGATCTCCTGTATTGTTTCTTGCTCATGCGAATAGATTATTGTATCCCAATCATTGCGCACAAACTCATTGGCAACTGCAGTACCCCACGAACCGATACCAAATACAGCTATTCCATCGATATTATTCCAATCTGTCTTCATATAAGCCCGCTTTTACTTACCTTTTTTACTGGTTCTTTGCAACCAAGGTAGTGAAAATCTATTTTCTGTACCTTTAAGTAATCGAGAGATATTTTTTTTGTGCGTCAATATTACCAAGAATGAGATTGCTACAAAAAATGGAAGCAATATATAGTAACCATCTACTCTGACAGTTAGAATATTTTGTCTTAATATTAAAGATAAAGTAAGCATTATAGCAGCTAGCATAGAGCCAAGTGATACAATCCCTGTGCTGACAAATACTAATAAGAATATAATCAATGCTACTGTTGTATCAAGAGGATCAATTGCAATTAGCATTCCAGCCAATGTATTTATTCCTTTACCGCCTTTAAAATGGGAAAACACTGGGAAAATATGACCGATAGTACTACATATTCCTGCTAGTAAAGCCCACAGCATCGAATCAGGTATCAACCAAAAAGCTAGTATTACCGGGATGATACCTTTTAATATGTCAGCAAGCTGAACAATAATACCCCACTTTCTGCCAAGAACACGGAATACATTCGTACTACCCATATTTCCGCTTCCCTTGTCGCGGATATCAAAACCGAAAAAAAAACGACTAACGATAACGCCACTAGGTATTGAACCTATTAAATAAGATATGACAATGAGCAATATGGCTGGTAGCGTGTTATCCATATCGGGCTATATTAGGTCAGGAATTCATGTTAGTGAAATAGTAAAGCGATATTCCGACAGCAATAGACACATTGAGAGACTCTGTTTTCCCAATACCTTTTATCTCAAACTGAGAATCAACCTTTTCCATGACTTCTGCGGAAATACCCTTTGATTCACTACCGAATACTAGTCCGAATTCTTTCGATTTGGGTTTGAACGAAATCAACTGATTATCTGACCCAAGAGAAGCTCCAATCTTTTCAATATCACTGAAATTTTCATCAAGATAAGAGGCCAAATCATCTACATACTTCAATTTGCTAAAAAATATTGATCCCATAGAAGCTCTTACAGCTTTTGGTCCATAATAGTCTGCAGAGCCACCACCTACAATTACTTGATCAAAACCAAACCACTCGGCTGTACGGATTATTGTGCCGACATTGCCAGGATCTTGGAGTCCATCAAGAGCTATAAAGGGCTTGTTGGCTTCGATCTCAGACTCCTTCTTATTTACCACAGCAAAAATAGATTGCGGGGATTTTGCATCTGTCATCTGATCAAATTGGTGCTTAGGTGCCGAGTAGATTGGTACTCCACGTTCGTGAAACTTATCGGTAAGCTCTATTATACTCTGCGATGAAGAGTCACGGGTAACAATGAGCTCAGGAATAAATGTACTTTTCAAGAGCTCCTCACAAAGCTTCTCGCCTTCAGCTATAAAAAGGAAATTTTGATCTCTGTGTTGTCTTTGGTGTAAAGACCTGATAAGTTTCTTTAGCCGTTGTGATATCGGAATAGCGTAATGCATTTAGTGAGAAAGTGGTTATTTTTGAACTGTTAAAAACACATGATTGGGCAAATTTACTAAATATAGTTTAGTATGACATGGTTTTCGTATCTCTGCCGGGATATCATAATCATTTACTAAACTATCCTGAATATAATGGAGATTGGTATCTAGATATGAGGATTTGTGTTACAGGTGGGGCTGGCTTCATTGGCTCCCATATTACCGATAGGTTGATAGATTTGGGACACGAGGTGGTAATTATTGACAATCTTGTGACAGGTTTTGAAGAGAATATTAACCCCAAAGCTGAGTTTGTTGAACTTGATATAAGGGATAAGGGTATTCACACACTCTTTGAGACTAAAAAGTTTGATATTATTTTTCATCAGGCGGCTCAAATGAACGTTAGGGTTTCAGTTCAAGATCCTACCTACGATGCTGACAATAATATCACGGGCTCGCTCAATATCTACGAAGCCGCAAAGAATACAGGTGTAAATAAAGTTATATTTGCTTCATCTGGAGGTACTGTCTATGGTGAACAAGACTATCACCCATGCGATGAAGAGCATCCTTTAAGACCTATTTCCCCTTATGGTATAGGGAAAATGGTTAATGAGAAATATTTGTACTATTATAAGGAGGTTTTTGGGCTTAAGTTTGCAGCACTTCGTTATGGTAATGTATATGGACCGCGGCAGAACCCTCATGGTGAGGCAGGTGTAGTAGCAATCTTTACTCAGAAATTGCTTTCCGGTGAGCAAGCTGTCATCAATGGGGATGGGCTTATAACTCGAGATTATATTTATATCGACGATGTAGTAGAAGCAAATCTGGCAGCTATGCAAGATGAAGTTGTTGGTAATTTTAATGTGACAACTGGGTTGGAGCATGATGTGAACTTTATTTTCAGAGAACTTCGCAGAATAACTGGTTCTACTATGGAAGAACACCATGGTCCGGCTAAGAAGGGAGAGCAGAGACGAGCTTGTTGTTCACCCTCCAAACTCAAAGCATATGGATGGCAACCGCGTATGGAATTTTCTGATGGATTATTAAGCACCGTTGATTGGTTTAAGACTAAGGCTGGCCAGTAGTTTTGGCGATATCAAACATAATTAGCTTCTTACGTTTGATACTTGCTCTACCTTTAGCCTGGGCTGTTTATCAAGAAGACCATTGGTTAGTTCTAGTACTTGGCATTATTGTGTTCATATCTGATTATGCTGATGGATATCTGGCTCGTAAATTCAATGAAGTTACAGAACTTGGGAAGGTCATAGACCCTCTGGCTGATAAAGTAGTTGTAGTTGGGGTCGCTATAGCGCTCTTAATAACAAATCGTACTCCATTATGGTTCTTGATAGTGATAGCAGCCAGAGACATACTGATTGTTTTGGGTGGGCTTTATATCCGAGGTAAACTCAAAGGCTTTACGCTCCCATCTAATATTCTTGGGAAACTTACGATCAATGTTTTAGCCGTAGTGTTCCTATTCCAATACTTGGGATTAGATATAGCCTATTTCTGGGGGTCATTGTTAGGGTTGATTTTTCTCATACTATCTTTTATTTCTTATATGTATAGAGCAGTGGATATCATTAACAAAAGCAGTTAAGACTATTTAGTACTCAATCCTTATTGCTTGTACTTCTTTAGCGTTTAGAAGGGATATGAATAATCTGTTTTCTAAAGTAAGATTTAAGATTCTAAGCCTAGATTTGTTTTGTAGTGAGTAAGCCCTATGCCCTCGCTCAAGTTTCTTATTTTTGTATCTATCAGTATCATACCTATAGATTCTTAGTTCAATAAATGAAAATATCATATAACTGGATAAAGCAACTGGTCAATTTTGATGATCACATTCCTAACCCGGAAGAGTTATCTAATACACTTACATCATTAGGTTTAGAAGTTGAGAGTGTCAATTACCAGTCTGAGAAATATAATGGCTTCTACATAGCCTATGTCAAAGATAAGATTCCACATCCTAACGCAGACAAATTAAGTCTTTGTACGGTTGAATTAGGTGATCAGGAACAAGTTGTGGTCTGTGGTGCACCTAATGTTGATAAAGGCCAAAAAATTGTTTTAGGAACCGAAGGGGCTATTGTTCCATCAGCAGGATTTATGCTTTCAAAACGAAAAATCCGTGGTGTCGAATCAAATGGTATGATATGTTCAAAAAGTGAGTTGGAACTTGGAGAGGATGATTCAGGCATCTGGGTACTTGAAGATGATATTGAGTCCGGAAAGCCTCTTGCTGAATATCTTGACTTAAATGATACTATTATTGAGATTGCTATTACTCCCAATCGTGCTGACTGCACCGGGCATATAGGTGTTGCTCGTGAGATAGCAGCTTATTATAAGAAAGAGATTCTTCTTCCTGATTCCTCATTGCCTCAGAATGCATTAAGTGATGAAACAATTACTGACTTACTTGATATTGTAATCGAACGATCGGATCAGTGCCCCAGATATGCTGCTAAAGTAATAAAGGGAGCTAAAATTGCACCTTCTCCGCAATGGCTTCAATCTCGACTTGAGAGTATAGGTATCAGGCCTATTAATAATATTGTTGATATAACAAATTATCTAATGATGCTTGGTGGGCAACCCTTACATGCATTTGATTATGATACAATTAATGGTCACAAAATCTTAGTAGGTAATGTACCCGATAAAACCGTATTTAATACTCTTGATGGTAAAGAAAGAACCCTTACGGCAGATATGTTAATGATCAAGGATTCATTAGGACCAATTGCTGTAGCGGGAGTTATGGGTGGACTTGATTCTGAGATTACAAGCAATACTCAAAATATATTGATTGAATCGGCCTACTTCGAGCCCGGATCAGTAAGGAAAACAGCCCGAGCTCTTGGTATCCACTCTGATGCTTCTTACCGCTATGAGAGAGGAGTTGATTATGAAAATGCTATTTATATAGCTGATCTTGCTGCAAAGATGATCATAGAACTTGCAGGTGGTGTTGTTACAAAAGATACGCTAGATGTATACCCGGCTCCACCTGTACAGAATGTTGTTACATTGTCCTACGGTACAACTTCACGCCAACTTGGAAAAGATATTCCTTCTGAGGAAATTGATGATATACTTGGATCACTTGGATTTGAAATAGTCGAAAAAGCTGCTAAAAATATTAGAGTTAAGGTTCCTACATGGAGGGTTGATATATCATTACCTATTGATTTAGTTGAAGAAGTAGCTCGAAGCTATGGTTATGATAATCTGCCTAACTCTTTATCACCATCAGTAGATTTTTCAGCTACAGCTGTACCCGATAATCTTTCGCAACCGTACGGACAGTCATTATTATTGAATACTTTAGTTGGATTTGGTTTTTCCCAGACAGTTCATGCCAATCAGTCTGATCCGCATCAGATCGAAAAATATAGTAATGAGTATATTCGAATAGCTAATCCTTTGGGTGTAGAACTTAGTACAATGAGGACTTCACTATGTCATTCGATGCTCAAGACTATCAATCATAATCTAAGGCTTGGTAATGATGACTTACGATTATTTGAAATAGGTAAGACATTTCATAGTGATAATTCAACAAATAGTTTTGTCCACGGTTTTGTTGAAAAAAGAGCATTGTGTATTGCTATGGCTGGTTCCCTCAAGCCAGCCTGGGATAGCAAATCCCGCAAATATGATTTCTATGATATCAAAGGCGTATGGGAATCACTTATAGCTGCTTTAGGCATAACCAGACTTAAGCTGAAGCCAGCCGGACAACTGCAGTATCCATTCTCTCCAGATTCGCTATCTATTATAAATGATAAAAAGATTGTTGGGACAATAGGTCGTATTTCGAAGTCGGCAAAAAAGGATTATGATATTGAAAGAGATGTTTTTATCTTAGATATAGACCTTTCATCTGTATATCCCTATATCAACAATAGCCCTAGTTACAAAAAAATATCACCCTATCCTTCTATGACTAGAGATTTGGCATTCTTGGTCAGCGAATCTCTAGAAGCTGGTAAGTTGATTTCATTAGCTAAGCAGAATGGAGGGAAGTATCTTACAGACTGTAGTCTTTTCGATGTATTTCAGGACGAAAAACTGGGCGGAAAAAAAAGTATAGCAATCTCGTTAACTTTTAGCTCGGATGAAGGAACATTGACAGACGATACTATAAAACAATATACTGATAAGATTATAGACGCTGCCCAGAAGCAGTATCAGGCGGAACTCAGAAAATGAATGAAGAAAACTTACTTGATGCAATAGCCGATGCAGGGAATGATCCTATCCTTAAGGCAGCACTAGGCAATTTGTCTACCTATATAGAAAAAACTATTCAGGCATTAGATAAGATTGGTTCCGAGAGGACAGAACTGCTTCAACAAAACAATCAGCTTTTTTCTGATATTGCTACTCTTGAAGATAGGATCCAAGAGTTGGAAAAGAGTAATGGTATTTCTGAAGAGTTGGCGAGTGCTTTAGACAATAAAGACAAAGAGATACAAAGTTTTCAAGAATTGCTTGAAGTAAGTAGATCAGAAATTTCGCAGCGCGAAACCGAATTAGGCTTGGCCTTAGAAAAAGTAACTGAATTAGAAAACAGCCTCAGCGACAAAGACAAAATTCTCAAGGATCTGGAATTTGCTCAGAAAGAAATTGCTAGGAGAAATATTGCAGGAAGTCAGAAAGACGAACAAAGTAAGAATCTTCGTGACAGGATTGCAGAATTGGAAGCTGAAAATTATAAACTAAATGAACAATCAAAATTATATAGTGGCCAATCCGAATCCTTAAGTTCGGAAAACAGGGAATTGGAAAAACGACTTGCTGAAATGGGTAATCAGATTTCCGAGAAAAAATCATTAATCGAAGATTATGAGACTACTAGTTCGGCCAATGAATCGGCAATAGATAACTACAAAGAGCTCATTCAGAACCTGGAAGAAGAAAAGAAGATATTAGCTAAGGATTATATTGAGCTGAAAAAAATCCTGGATGAAACCAAGTCGAAGAACGATGATGTATTTCATAAGATAAGTGCCTCTGAGAATCAAATTCAGAAGTTAGAGCATGATCTTCTTGAAAAAGAAGAAGAGAATAAATCTATACTTAATACGATTACTGCTAACCAGAAGCAGATTCAGGAATTAAATTCTGAAAAGATAATTGCTGCCCAACGCATAGAAAACCTTTTATCGGAAACTAGGGGTTCGAAAAAGGAAATAGATGATCTTAAATCAGAGTTAGAAAAACTTCAAGCTGAAAGAGGCAGTGACAGTAATAATTCATCTAATTTAGAAAATGAGCTATCCAAACTAATTGATAAAAACAATCAATTGCATAAACAGCTCGATGAGGTTGGACAAGATGCTGATCAGTTAGAAAATAAAAATATTGAGCTAATGAAAGAAGTTAGCGATCTGAATATTGAACTGGGTAGACTGTCAACCACTGAACAAGTGAATAACAATCTGATTGCTGAATTAGAATCTGCTAGAAATTCGAATTCAACATTAAGGCGAAAGATTGAATCAATCTCTAACAGGGTATTGGAACTTGAAGCAGCTCAAGTTGAAACAAAGCAAATGTCGCTGGATGATATAAGGCTTGAGAAACTCGAAGATCTGCTCAAATCTAGATATAAACAAATATCAATACTAGAAGAGGAACTTAATAAGGCTGAAAGCTCTGAACGAACTCGCTCGGAGGCTACAGCGATAGCATTCAATAAGATCAATTCTGCTTTAGAGATGATCGATGGTCTGCTCAGTAAAACTGCATAAGTTTTTTTATATTCTGGTATTATAAAACCTATAGCTTAGCTTACAATTCTATTCTTGCTGATCATAAACCTTTGATTTTATGAGGTTTAGCACAAATTTCTTAAGTTGCAGAGTTGAGAGCCGATTATTCTTAAATAGGGTTTCGGACCAAAAACACAGAAAAGAACAGGCTATATCATTGATATAGTCCCAAACAAAGTGAAAACAATAAAAGTAAATATCGGCGGTAAAGAGTATTCATTAGCGGGAGACAACGAACAGCTAGTCAGACAGACAGCTAATGAAGTTGATTCCCAGATGGTGGATTTAGTCGGTAGTCATGGCGAGCTTGCCGATGACAAAGCACTACCGATCCTTACAGCCTTAAATATAGCTGAAGCTAAGATATTGCAGGCTATGCAGGCGGATAATGATAGATCATTCGTGGTGGATGAACTTAAAAAAATGACTGAATCTCTAAAACAGTCTTTGGAGAAATACGTCTAACTTATATAGTCTCTTTTGAGAGAATATAAAGATCGCCACGTTGCGGGCATAGCGACACATAGTATAAGAATCTATAACTTACCAATAGGGAGTTATCTTTCGGCAGCCAATGGCGGGCCACATATTCATAAGAATAGCTTGTTTAGCTACTATTGAGTAGCATGCAAAACGAGCCGGTGGATTACAAAGGTTGAAGGAGTTTCACCCACTGTGTCTATAAAGAGGATTCTTACTTCTTATAATAGCTTCCATTAAATGGAAGCAAGCTATGTCCCCTGTGGCTTTTTTGTTTTTACTCTGTTCGGTCCTTTTTCTGTGGTTTTGATACAACGCGTTTTATCAGTAACACATAGGAATAGATAATGGACCAAACTATGGTCTTGGTTTTGAGCACCGCAGGGTTTCTACTGTTTGGTGCAATAGGTTATTTCTTAGCCACGAGAGTTGGCAAATCCAAACTTGCTGATGCTGAAGTAAAGGCTAAAGAAATAGTCGTAGATGCAGAAAAAGAAGCTACAAATATCAGTAAGCAAAAGCTTTTCGAAGTTCAGGAAGAGTGGCGCAAGAAAAAAGAAGACTTTGATTCTGATACCCATGAGACAAGGTCACATCTCAAAGTTAGAGAGAAAGAGATAACAGCCCGAGAGCAGGGGATTGAGAAAAAACTTCAGAATATTCTTAACAAAGAAAAAAATCTTCACAAATTTGAACTTGATCTACAGAAAAAGGATAAGGAACTAAAATTACATGAAGAGAAAATTAAAGGTCAGTCTGAAGAATTCCGTTCAAAACTTGAGGAGATTTCAAGATTTTCTCGTGAAGAAGCAAAAGAAAGTTTACTCAAAGAAATGGAGAGAGAAGCCCGTAAAGATGGTTCTCAACTTCTAACCAAAATTCGCGAAGAAGCAAAAGATAAAGCAAAGAGAGAGGCTCAAAATATAATTGTTGCTGCTATTCAGCGTACAGCTTCTGATCATAGTATGGAATCAACAGTTTCTGTTGTTAATCTTGAATCGGATGAGATGAAAGGGCGTATTATTGGTCGCGAAGGTAGAAATATTCGAGCGTTTGAAGCAGCTACAGGTGTCGATTTGATAATAGATGATACCCCTGAAGCTGTCTTAATATCAGGCTTTGATCCATTTAGAAGAGAAGTAGCCCGTATTGCACTTGAGAACCTAATGCATGATGGCCGTATTCACCCTACACGTATTGAAGAAGTTGTAAACAAAGCGGAACAAGAGCTGCAAGAAGAATTACCACAACTTGCTGAATCTGCTATGCTAGAGCTTGATCTACATGGGATGAAAAAAGACTTCATGAAGTACGTTGGTCGTATGAAATACCGCTCAAGCTATGGCCAGAATCTACTTCGTCATTCAATTGAAGTAGCCCATCTGTGCGGTATTATGGCTGGTCAGTTAGGTTTGGATGTAAAAATGGCTAAAAGAGCAGGATTGCTTCATGATATTGGCAAGGTAGCTCAGAAAGAGATGGAAGGGCCTCATGCGCTAGTTGGTATGGAGCTGGCAAAGAAATTCCGAGAGCACCCTATAGTCTTAAATGCAATTGGTGCTCACCATGAAGATATTGAGATGACTCATCCTATCTCTGTGATTGTTCAGGCTGCTGATTCGATAAGTGGAGCAAGACCTGGTGCAAGGCGAGAATCACTTGAGAACTATACTAAACGTCTTGAAAAGCTTGAAGAAATTGGCCAGGATTGGGAAGGTGTTCTGAAAGTATTTGCGATACAAGCCGGAAGGGATCTTAGAGTTATTGTTGAGCCGGACAAAGTTAATGATATGCGCGCCGATGAGATGGCCGATCTGATTGCGAAGCGTATTGAAGATGAAATGGAATATCCCGGTCAGATCAAGGTAACGGTGATCAGAGAACGCCGTAGTGTTGGTATAGCAAAGTAATGGTGAATTTTACAGATTGACAAAAAAAGCCTTAGGGAATTCTCTAAGGCTTTATTGTTTTTATAAGCTATTGTCTGGAGCGTGGCGGTGGGTCTGTGAATAGGGAAGAGGCGTCAAAATCCCAAGACAGACCAATTGTCAGAGCTGCTAATCTGGGGTTGTGTTGTTCTTGTAGCTCTACCTGAAAGTCTGGTTCGATAAATTCTGCTAGTGGATCATCTTTGGGATAGTTGGTATAGATTTCATTTAGTAGCATCTCAGCACGAGCAAAAGCTGATAATGAGCCGTTATCATTTGTGTAAAAGGTATATCGATATCCAAAGGTGAAGTTTATAATATTTTGCATATCAATATCATCGGCAGTATTGATATCCGCAATATCGCTACTGAGCACTGTACCGTATCCAAAACCCATTTCGAATCCTTCGAAGTAGAGGTTTATGCTGCCAATAATGCCTGATATTTCTGTAATATACTTGGTTCCCAGATTCGCGTCTTTAGTTGTAAAATAATAGTTGCTGAAGTATACTTCCGGAACAAAATGAATATTGTAAGTATCATCAACTGGTATATATGCCCTTAGCCCAAAGTCAGGTAGGGTGTTGAATGCGGGTTCAGCTTGTCTCCCTCGCGGTAGTACTTGTATATTAGACGCTGCTTTAGCTCCAGCCCATAATCCGATTGAGTATTGATCGGTTTGGATACCATGAGCTGATTTCAGATTTATACAAAGGAACGCTATGGTTAGTATTGCTGTAGCAATGAGATTTATTTGTTTCATCTGTTGCCTCGTATGGCTTCGATTAAATAACCCGACGAGGTCAATCGATTACTCTTCTTTATCGTCGGCTTTTAATTCAGAAGCTTCTTTTTCTAGGTCACTTACTGCACCGGTATATCGGGCGGCTGTAAATTTATTTCTATATAATCCTATAAGGCTTAGTGCCTCATCATATCTTCTGAGTCTGATAAGTGTTCTTATCTTACCCACAAAAGCATCTTCGTAGTACTCAGTATCAGGGTATTCATCCAAGACAATATCATAATATATGATAGATGACTTAGGCGAATCAAGCTTGTCGTATTGGACAGCTACACCGAGTTCCTTCTCTGCTAATTTATCTCTAAGGCCCCTAACTCGCTTAGTTGCAAGACCATAAAGGCTGTCTTCACCAGGATATAGATACTGGAATTCCTGAAATGACTTAATTGCTTTTCGGGTATAATCCTGATCTCTATAATGCGCTGGTGAGAGTTCGTACTGGCTTTCCGCAGACATATATGCTGCTCGAGCCTTGAACTCCGAACCTGGATACAATCTTTCAATCCTACTGAAAGCAAAAGCTGCAAGAACAAAGTTTTCTTGTGCAAAGTGCACCATACCAGTATAGTATTGTGCATCATCGGCATACTTGCTAGAGGGATATTGAAGCTGAATTGTTTGCAGCTTTTCTTTTGCCTCTATATAATCTTCGTTGTCGTAGTCTTCTATTGCCATCTCGATCAGTTCGTCCGGTGGGTACGAACCGAGCTTGGTTCCCTGGCTACATGAAGCAAATATCAAGCCAAGCAGTAGAAGCGCAATGATTGTATAGTTAGATGGGATCAAGGTATTATGCGATGTGGTCATTTATCTATTTTGTGTAAGAAATATGCTTCAACGGGAATTTACGTTTGAGCGAACCGCAAGTTATGGATAATATTGGACAAGTGATGGTCAATCTTCTTTTTGGTAATATGGTAACTCAGATAACGTATCTCAATTTTTTTGTTATTCTGATTGGCCGATGCTTATAGCATCGCTGCAAGTTTATTGAAGAATCTCTAACGCCTTCCCAAGATCCTTCGCTTCGCTCAGGATGTCGGTTGGGCTATGTACCGTATTCGTACTTTCATAACTCCCCCTCGAGAGGGGGCCGTTACACAAAATCTATGAGCCGTAGGCGAAATGGATTTTAATGTGTAACTGGGGGAGGATGCAATCAAGAGAGTAGCAAGATCTGCTCTGTTCCTCCCTCGCTCTGCATTACCACTCGCAGGCTCATGGTGCATAGCGGTCCCTCCACGAGGGACAGTGAAGGCCGAACTTTTCTTTGAGGCTATGGCGAAGACTCTCTCTCAATTGTTCCCATTTACCCACATCTCTCAAATATTTAGCATAAATTTATTAAGTTCACTAGATTTCTAAGATAATATTTATACTCGCTCTTGCATGAAATTGCCAGCCGATCAAAACATACTATTAGCAGTGCCACCAACACTGCTTGCCAACCCGAAAAATTGCTCAGCAGCACTGTCTAATGCCACAGTGGCTCTAAAAACACCGCCAGCTGAACTAAAAATCCTGCCAGTAGAGTAAATATGAGTAAATGGATTGAGAATTAAGGGTGGTATCAAATCAATTAAAGAATATGCATCAAAGATTTATTGACAAATATAGACCTTATATAAAAGAAAAGCCTTTGATTGATAATATTAGGCCAGAATTATTAGTGCGCATCCAGAATGTCATATATACTAGCTTCTATGAAAAGCTAGATAATTATATAATAAATAAATCTGCTTTGGCTGGGGGCATTAATTATATGTTTAAAGAACTATGGGTAGAGTATTTAAACTATGATGTCAGGAAGTATAGCGAATATACCTATCATTATAAATCTCAAAACTTTATTAATATTATTGATGATGCTAAAAAGAACTGGGCATGGTTTAACTGGATAGCATATGTTGAAGATATATGGCAGGTTTTAGAAAAATATAAGCAAAAGAAAAACTATGAATGGCTTACTATAATTCAAATATTATTTGCGGATAAAATTAATAAAGCTTTCCAATATGAAAACTCTGGTTACCGCTTGGTAAATGGCCGAATAGCTGAGATAATTGATCAGGTTGAAATAGATGAGATCAATTCTGTTTTTTCAATCAAAGATAAGTATCAAGCTGCTAAGGAACATATAAATAAGGCTCTGAATTTAATGGCCGATAAGAAGAATCCTGATTATAAAAATTCTATCAAAGAGTCTATATCAGCTGTTGAATCAGTTTGTAAGGTTATTACAGGTAAACATGATGTTTCTTTAAGTGTAGCAATTAAAGAAATAGAAAGTAATTCGAAATTAAATAAAGTATTAAAAGATGGATTTATCAAAATATACGGATATACTAGTAATGAAAAAGGAGTAAGACATGCAGCTATCGATGATTCTGATACAGTTACCTATTCAGATGCAAAGTTCATGCTTGTTGCATGTTCAGCATTTGTTAACTATCTGATTATGAAGAATGAAGATATATAGGTAATGAGAAACAGGATATTATCTGAATTCAGCATCAAATCACCTTTCCATTACCTTGATAAAGTTTTATCTTCTGTTCCCCTCAGGGAGGGTAGAGGTCGTATTTGTAATTTCATAACTCCCCCTCGAGAGAAGGCCGTTACACAAAATCTATGAGCCGTAGGCGAAATGGATTTTAATGTGTAACTGGGTGAGGATGCAATCAAGAGAGTGGCAAGATCTGTTCTGTTCCTCCCTCGCTCTGCATTACCACTCGCAGGCTCATGGTGCATAGCGGTCCCTCCACGAGGGACAGTTTTTTGAGGGAAATACTCTCTAGAGGTAATACATTTCCAAAAAACTTGCAGCGGTCGCCAGCGAGGTACAGATTGGGTAAGATTATCAATACTGTTAAGATTAGGGATACAGCAATAAAAAAGGGAAGTCTTTTTGGAAGGACTTCCCTTTATCTAGTCTTCGTGTGCGAGAGGGGGGAGTTGAACCCCCACGGGATTGCTCCCACTACCCCCTCAAGATAGCGCGTCTACCAATTCCGCCACTCCCGCATTAGGATAGACTACAAAGATAAGGAGAGTCTAATGAATTATGCAATATTGCAGAATGTTGAGAGTTTGGGTAAGTAGTATTACCGTATTGTGGTGTTGCTGGTGTTTTGGTAAATTGCAGTATGGAAAAAATCATCTATGAATTGTTGCTTCAGGCTCTTTTTGGTAATCGTGTTCCCGAACTGGGAGACGAGTATTATATAGCTGCTAAAAAGATGGGTTTTATCGAGTATAGTGAATTCGATAAGAATAATCCGGAACTGACGGAGAAAGGGCAGGAGAAGCTATCTCAGCTAAAGGAAATTTATAATCCTAAGAAGCCTAAAGGAAATGGTGGTTATGAGGTTGAGATAAAGTATTAGCCTTATTGTTTTTTTTAGAAGTGAAGTCATTTTTACTGGTAACTTCCACTCTTATATTCGTAATTTGCTTTTATACTATTGTGCTGTTCCGCGTTAATAAATAAGCGGTATCGGCTTCTATTACCTATATATTCAGAGACATATGCAGTTTATTGACCTAAAGTCGCAATATAAGAGAATTAAAGATGATGTTGATCGCCGTGTGTTGGCTGTACTGGAGCATGGTGCTTATGTGATGGGGCCTGAGATTTCTGAATTGGAGCAGAGGCTTGCAGACTATGTGGGTACAGCTCATTGTCTTTCTTGTGCATCGGGTACTGATGCTCTGTTGATACCTTTGATGGCTTGGAAGATTGGGGCAGGTGATGCTGTATTTACTACTTCATTTACTTTTGTAGCCACTGCAGAGGTTATATCATTGACTGGTGCTACACCTGTTTTTTGTGATATTGATGCTGAAACATTTAACATTAGTCCGGCTAAGTTGGAAGAAGCTATTGAGAGGGTAAAAGCAGAGGGTAATTTGAATCCTAAGGCTGTAATGCCTGTAGATCTATTTGGTCAGGGTGCGGAATATGATAAGATCGAGGAGATTTGTAAAAGGCATGGATTGCTTCTTCTTGAAGATGCAGCGCAAGGGCTTGGCGGTTCGGTTGGTGGTAAGATGAATGGTGCATTTGGTGATGCTTCGGGAACTTCGTTTTATCCTGCTAAGCCATTGGGTGCTTATGGTGATGCAGGAGCTGCTTTTACTAATGATGCAGAACTATATGAAAGAATGAAGAGCATACGTGTTCATGGTATGGGTACGGAGCGATATGATAATGTGAGGCTGGGCATGAATGGACGGATGGACTCGATCCAGGCGGCTGTATTATTAGCAAAGATGGAGATTTTTGATGATGAAATGGCTGCCAGAGACAGGGTTGCTGGTAAGTATGGAGAGGTTTTAAGCGATAGTAGTGTTAAAACACCTAAGGTGCTTGATGGATATAAATCTGCCTGGGCTCAATATTGTGTTTTGGCTGAAACCAGCGAGCATAGAGCTAAGCTTCAGGCTGCATTAAAAGCCGAGAATATACCTTCTGTTATTTATTATCCTATACCACTACATTTACAGACAGCCTATAAAGATCTGGGCTATGTGTCCGGGAATTTGCCTGTGACTGAGGATACTTCTAAGCGAATTTTTGCTCTGCCGTTCCATCCTTATTTGAGTGATGAGGAAATTGGCAAAGTGGCGGAGGTAATTAGGGGAGTTTAGCTTTTTTGCATTAGAATGTCGTGAATTCGAATAATTCCGACCAGCTGTTCTTCTTCTACTACGGGTAATACACTGATTTGGCGGGGTCTATTTTCCATAATGGTGAGGGCCTCGCCTAAGAAAGCTTCCTTACGAACATATTGTGGTGATTCCGTCATTATGGATGAGACTTTGAGACCTCGGATATCTTCGTCTTTTTGCAATATCCTTCTTACGTCTCCATCGGTTACCAGACCAATAAGCTGATTATTTTTGTCAACTACACACACGCACCCAAGATCTTTCGAGGTTATTTCTATCACAGCTTCGCGAAATGTTTTCTCCGGTAGGATTCGCGGGATTGAGTTGCCTTTGTGCATTACATCTCGTACCTGAAGAGTTACATTACGTCCGATTTGTCCATCAGGATGGTTTCGGGCAAAGTCTGTTTCCGAGACACCCATAGTATTCATATAAGCAACTGATAAAGCATCTGCCATTACCAGGGCTGCTGTGGTGCTGGTAGTTGGTGCAAGATCTACAGGACAGGCTTCTTTATCAACAGAGGCATCTAATACTGTATCTGAGTTTCGATTCATCCAACCATTGGAAGAACCAACTATCGATATTGTTTTTAATCCACGCGATTTGATAAAAGGAAACAGATTTATGACTTCTTTGGTATTACCACTTTTGGAGATAAAGACTGCAACGTCATTTTTCCCTACAATACCTATATCACCGTGCAATGCTTCTACAGGATGTAGAAAAACTGCAGGCTTACCTACAGAGGTAAGTGTAGCAGCCATTTTCTGACCAATGATGCCAGATTTGCCGATACCTGATACTATAACTTTATCAGCTTTCTTGATAAGCTCTACGGAACGGTCAAAGTCATTTCCGATTTTATTCTCAAGCCCTACAAGTGAGTTGATGATGTTCTTTATCGCTTTTTTGCCGTTTTCTAAATTCACGCTAATACTAGTTGTGGCAAATAATTTAATTACAAATATAGTCAGTATTGTAAGATTTGTCTAAGGGAATCTACTGAGAAGTATTTAAATTAGTTTTAAGAAATTCCAGTCCGTTTTTGCAATTAGTACTTCGCAGAGTTTTTCGATTAGTTGTTTTAGTTCATCATTGAAGCGGGAGTAAACCGGGCTATCAAGATCAAAAACCCCGATCAGGTGGTTGTTTTTGAATAATGGTATCACTAGCTCTGAGCGGGTTAGCGAACTACATGCTATATGGCCAGGAAAGCTATCAACATCATCGACAGTTATAGTCTTTTGGGTTGAAGCAGCGGTGCCGCAGACTCCTTTACCAATATCTATCCTGATACAGGCCGGTTCACCTTGGAATGGACCTAGGACAAGTTGCTTGGAATCAGTATTCTGATCGATCAAATAGAAGCCAGCCCAGTTCAGTTGAGGTATGCCATAATAGACGAAAGAAGAAAAGTTTGCCATATTTGCAAGAGGGTTCTTTTCATTTCCGATGAGAGCTATTAATTGTTGTTCTGTATTTATTGAGGGATCAAATTTGAACATAGAGAACTTAAGGTTATTTGATAGAAGTAATGATACGATAAAACATGTATTGGTGTTGGGAGGCGAGATACCTGAAATTAGTTTGTTGAGAGAACATGAGTTTGTGATTTATGCTTCGGATGGTGGAGCAAATATTCTTTTCGAAGCAGGGATAAGGCCTGATTATATAATTGGCGATATGGATTCGATAAATAGGAGCTATTTGGAGAAGTTTGTTTTTCCTGAAGATAAAATGATTCCTAGCAATGATCAGGAGACAAATGATTTTGAAAAGAGTATCCATTTTATAATGAATCAAGGTGTAAGGAATATAGCTGTTTTTGGTTTTTCGGGTGGGGATGTAGAGCACACTTTGAATAACTGGAGTGTACTGCTAAAGCACTCGCCTGAATTGGGAATGTTTATTGTAAATGGTGGTAGGATGGGATTCTGTGTGTCGGATTCTTGTCGAGTAGTCTCTTTACCTGGTGAGAAAATTTCACTTTTGCCGGCTGGGGAAACCTACTTATCAACTAATGGGTTAAAGTGGGATCTTGAAAGAGAATATCTTATACTGGGTGGCAGAGAGGGGCTCAGTAACCTGGCACTCAAGAGCCATTTTGAAGTTATTCTACATAAAGGTGGTCTAACTATCTTTAAAGATAGTGTTTTCCCAAATTTCTTTAAAGTAGTCAAAAGGTAGGCTGGGGTTTTATTCTTCTACAACCTTGGCTTTAACGTTTTTTTGCTGGGATTCATTAGTCCCCTTCTTATTTTTTTTATCAGTCTGATCTGTTTTCTTTGAACTACTGAAGATATAAATACTTCCGACCATACCTTCTTTTTCTATCTTAGTCCAGATGGTTTTGATGAGTTGTTTTTCAAGTTTTGTCTTCCTAGGCATAAGCATCAGACCATCTCTGGTGATGATATTGCGAGAGAGGACATAACCTTCCCTTAACCTGTTCTTCTCAATGGATTCTTCGGGTTCTCCACTGTCAGGATAATTTTCAGCCAAGAATTGATCAAGATATATGATGATATTATGGTCATATAATCTTTTTGCAGATTCGTATAGGTTGTCTATAGATTTGTGAGGATCATCTTTATTTTCTTTAAGTGCTTCACCATATTCAATTAATATTCTGAGTAGCCTACTGCCCAGAGGTATGTGCCAGTAACGCATCTTATCCGGGATACCAGTACCATCCAGATTTTCATATATGTGGAGAAGTATTTCTCTCTCTTGCTCAAGACCCGGCAGATAAGAGAATACCTGGCGTATGAAACCAGGATATTCTTCCATAACACCATGGCTGGGGAATCCTTTCTTCATCACAGGCAGAGCAATTTTGCTTTCCTCAAGGAAAAGTTTATATACATTGACAAACTTAAGGGCATTGATGGTAGCTGCTAATTCGTAGAGATCACCTTCCATCTTATTGTATATATGCTTGCAGGCTTCTGTCCAAAATTTATTTTGCTCAGGTGTTATTTCAAGCCCTTTCTTGGCAATTATGGAGTTAAGTAATTTAGAAACATTGAGTGCCATCTCCTTCTTTGTACTTTTCTTGATGTCATCTTCATCAGGGATTGATTCAAGTTTCTGAGAAAGCAAGATATGTTTCATTGCAGATCGCAATCGTGCTACAACCTGATCAGCCTGAATAGGCTTCAGTAGTATGTCGTCAATACCTGACTGTAGCAGTTCCAGATTCCCTCGCTGAGAGAGGTTAACTGTAAATGCGATCATGTAGGTTGGTGTCTTTTTATTTCCCTTGATGTAGTTAAGTAGTTGCCTCCCATCAAGAGCAGGTAATTTGAGTTCGGATATAATTACCAAAGGTCTGTGTTTATTCAAATCGAAAATACGAAGAGCTTCTTTACCATCGTGTGCAATAATTATTTCCAGAGATGGAAACATTTTTTGGATTAGTTTATCCAGAGTAGAGCATGCCACCTGATCATTATCAGCTAGTATACAATACGGAGAGATTTGTGAGATTTCACTCATACATAAAAACGAATTCGACTCTTCTATTTTCTTCCCCAGTCTCTGAATCTTCATTAATCGGCACTTTTTCTCCGAAACCTAAACTTAAGACTCGACTAGGGTGAATATTCAACTTAACTAAAATATTTTTAACAGCGTCTGCTCGTCTTTCCGAAAGTTCTTGATTATATGCAGCAGAACCCGCCTCATCTGTGTGTCCTTCAACTGTTACCTTGAGTCTTGGGTTATCCAAAAGTATTTTGACTATTTGATTTATTTCAGTGATTGATTCATCTCGAACTATACTTTTGTTATAATCAAAGAAGATATTAGATGCACTGTATCTGGCTGATTCGTTTTTCTTGGTGGGTAGTTTTTGCATCAATATTTTTATATCAATTATTTCTCCTTTTGGTGTTTCTGTTAAATCAAGAGAACCTGCATTTGGCAGATAGCCATCTACACTAATATAGTAGCCATATCTCTGTCCCTGCTTTAGTGGAAGCCGAAAGAAGGCGTTATCGTTGAAAGTGTTGAGCTCTCCTTTCATACTGCCGTTACTGAGATCTTCCCATCTTATAAATGCATGTAGTGGTTGTTTAGTTATGGAATCTAATACCTGACCATTTAACAGAATGAGGGTATCAGGCCGGGCTTGAGAGGGCATCTTTACAGAGAAGATATCATATCCGCCTTCACCAATTGTTCTGTTCAAGGCAGCAAAGTAAGCTGTATCCCCGGTTAATCCTATTTTGTATCCCCAGTCGTCACTTATAGTATTGATTTCTTTGCCCAGGTTTATTGGTTTTGACCATTTCTGCCATGTACTATCTAATCTGACTGATTTGAAAACATCAAGTCCCCCAAGGCCAGTGTGACCTTCAGAGCTGAAGTACAGGGTTTTCCCATCGGGATGTAGGTAAGGTGAGCGTTCAGCAAAAGGTGTATTAATATCGGGGCCGATATTAACAGGGTCGCTCCAGTTGTTTTGTTTGTCTTTAAAGCTGATGTACAGATCAAAATTACCATTTACTGACCCCATATGGAGTTTTCCGGTTGGGTGGAAGTCTCCAATACCTCCTGGCCTGTCAGAGGTGAATATCATTACACTTTCATCTATCGAGAGAGTTATTCCTTCTTCGTGATATTTAGTATTTATTGGTTCTGGGAGATGGTATAGCTTGGAGTATAAATCGGCTTCACGTTCGGCAAAAAAAATGTCGAACTCTCCTAATGATCCTTCAAGAGTACCAGATAGAAGTATTTTACTAGTATTATATGATATATTATCTATGGTTTCATTTTTAGGACCGCTCAATACTCCTTTTAATACTCCAATATATACATAACCACTGTCGCTCATCTTGCCAAGAGCAACATCAGCATTGTTTTTAACTGGGTGGTTAAATGAATAGAATATATAGTGTCCGTCTGGTGTGGGATTAGGATCCCATTCTCCTCCTTTGGTATTAATACCCCGGATTGGCTCAGGTACCAAATTCTCTTTTGGTGCTGATATTATTTGAGCTATTTCGTTAAAGTATTCTTCACGATGTGGATATAAATGTCTGAACATCTCCATTTGAGAAAGTGTTTTGCCCCACAAAGATTTATTGATATAGTAGCCACTAAGCTTTTTGAGCATAACAAATCCGGTATCGCTAGGCGCTAGCTTGGTAGCAAAATAATCGAAGTAGCGTAGATTTAATGCTGAAGGTGTCAAGGTCATCATATTACCAAGAAGCTGTGCTTTTTTTGTACTTATTCGAGAGTTATATACTTCTCCAAAGAGTCTATTGTTAAAGTCAAGAGTATATGCGGCTCTGGCCCATCGCCTGGTAATCATATCGGAAGCGACTAAATTATTAAGGGTATTATACCCTTCTTCGGTATCAGCATTGGCTCTGATATGTTCTGTAAAAACTCTATATAGTGAATCTGTCATGGGAACAATAGCCGATTGTGGTGGCTGGGTATGAAGAGTGCCTGTCAATATGATAATAATTAGGCAAATGTAGTAGGCAGGTATAGATATATTACTGAGCAGACTCTTATGATTCATACGTAAGTAGGAGTTTTTATATAAACCGATTGTGGTTTGTTAATTTTCATTAACTATTTTTTGTATGATGGTATTTATATTTGGTTACGGTTCGGTGGCCGTAATAGATATAGTTCCCAAATATTGAAATCGTAAGTGGATATTAATTTAATCATTCTCATTGTCTTGGTTTTTCTTGCAGTGATTGATCTGACAGTGGGTGTAGCTAATGATGCTGTAAATTTCCTTAACGCGGCTGTTGGCAGTAAGGCAGGAAAACTTAAGACTGTATTAATTGTGGCAGCCTTTGGTGTGTTAGTTGGGGTGCTCTTCTCTGGGGGCATGATGAAGATTGCTCGGTCCGGGATATTTGATCCTTCCTTTTTCCTAATGCCGGAACTTCTTATAATATTTGCTGCCGCAATGTTTCAGGATATATTACTTCTTGATACTTATAATACCCTGGGTCTGCCTACATCGACTACTGTTTCTGTAGTTTTTGGATTATTTGGAGGTAGTCTGGGGATCACAATAATTAAGTTGGCTACCGATGCTATACCTGGTGCCGGCTTAATGGATTATATGAATCTGGATGATGTTCTGAAGATAGTTACGGGTATCTTTTTGTCTGTGGCTGTGGCTTTCCTTGTTGGTTTCTTAATTCAGTTTTTGACAAGATTGATCTTTACATTTAGATATAAGGAACGATTCAAAAAATTTGGTGGTCTTTGGGGTGCTGTAGCTTTATCATCAATTTCCTTATTTATCATAATCAAAGGGCTCAAAAATGCAGATACTTCTTTTTTGGCTCCGGAGACAATTTCTTATATAAAGAACAATCTTGCGGAAATGTCTCTGTACCTTATAATAGGTTGGTTTGTTATTCTACAGCCACTTATAAGCTTTACTAAAGTAAGTGTATTGAAGATAATTGTATTAGCAGGTACTTTTTCTTTGGCAATGGCTTTTGCAGCTAATGATTTGGTGAATTTTATTGGAGCGCCGTTAGCTGCTATCAATACTTATGAGCTTGCACAGACTTATGGAGATCTATCTGCTGATACGCTTATGGGTGATCTGGAATCTAAGTCGCAGGCTAATAAGCTATATATTTTGATAGCAGGTGTTATAATGATGATAACGCTATTTGTCTCGAAGAAAGCGCGGTCGGTAACTGATACTACAATTGGCTTGTCCAGCCAGGAAGCTGGTAAGGAAAAATTTCGTTCGAACATGGTTGGGAGATTTATTGTACGAAAGACCCTGGCTTTAACCCAGTTATTGGATCGTGCTGTACCCAGTTCCTCGCGTTTGAGGAGGGGGTATCAGGCCAGTTTCGATGTTGATGGTTATTTATCTGAATCTGATGCTGAGAATGATAAACCTGCTTTCGATCTTATCAGAGCCGCTGTGATATTAATGGTATCAGCAGGTTTAATATCAATAGCTACAACTTTTACATTGCCATTATCAACGACATATGTTACCTTTATTGTAGCAATGGCAGCAGCCCTGCCTGACAAGGCTTGGGGTAGAGAAACGGCTGCTTATAGGGTTTCAGGTGTTATTAATGTTGTTAGTGGTTGGTTTGCTACAGCTCTTGTAGCAATGTTTGTTGCTGGCATTATTGCAGTAGCGATTTACTATGGAAATATATTTGCATTGGCGTTTTTTGTTTTATTGACGGCTGGTGTGCTTGTTTCTTCTACTATACGACACAGAAGGAATGCTAAGCAACAAGAGTATTCGCATAGGGCAGGGGCTAATAGACAGGCTCTTGTTGCAAATTCTAAAAATGATCCATTACCTGGTTTAGTGTCTAGATTTGTGTATGAAACTGAATCGGTTTTGGAGGAGATTATTGAGTCTTTTGGAGAGTACGATCAGTATCTTGCAAGCCGTACAGTGACAAGGGCTGAGAATTTAAAATCGGAGCTTGATTCAGTAATTTATGAATGTGTTAAGCGATCGAGGATGGAGAGAGAATTAATCGAGGAGAAGTTTGAAAATGATAATGATGATGATGAGATTCTGGAAAAGGGGCCTATTGGAAATTATTTGGAGATAATGGATAGCTGTACTTTGATATTTAAAGGAGTGAGCCGCCTTGCAGTTGATGTACGTGATCATCTGACAAATTCTCATACTGGATTGCATCAATATCAGATAGATTTTCTTTATGGCATGCAGAAGAAAGTTGGTATTTATATGAAACGTGTTGGTGATTCTTTGCGAGAAGATAGCCAGCCTGACCCAAAAGAGTTTTTAGCACTGAAAAAAGAGCATAATGTATCATTACTATCCGCAAAATGTGAGATAATATTGGATGAGGATGGTTTTGGAGAAAGGCATCGAAGGGATATGGTCTATACAGAACTTCTTTCGAATATGGGTATTGCCGTGACTGAGTGTCATCAACTTGTGAAATATATTGCTCGGGTAAAAAAACGTTCTTTATTACCTGATGACATCAGCAGTAGCTTTGGTTTGCCTCAATAAAGCCGATATAGTGAATAATGTATTGGTTTTATCGATATTTGCATATTCCTTTATTCAAATATGAGCAAAATGGATTCCGTACTTTCATTATTTTTTAATATGGACAGAACTTATATCGCCCTTTTATCGATTGGGGATAAAGGGTTGGTATTAGAGCATGTGGATTCTACGGATGAGGGAATTGATCTGGAGAATTATCAATACGAGGATACAGCAGCACGTCAGGCCGATTTATTATCTCGTGTTGAGCCTTATTTAGATAAAGTAAGTAGTATTAGTGTTACTTTACCGGCTGAGAGTGTAATAGTAACTCAGCTACCCGCAGATATTAATCAGAGCCAGGATACTCTAAGACAACTTTTAGCTCTTGAGATACGGCAGAATTACCCCCATTTTAACCTGGATGACTTTGTTGCAAATATTATTCCGATGTCTGCAAAAAAAAGTGGGACTGATTCGGTACTTGGAGTTATTTTTACAAGCGAGCTGATAAAAAACTGTACTGATCTTCTGAAACCCTTAGGTAAGGACATTATCAATATTGATTTCAGCCAAATGAATGCCCACTCTGCTTATTTGTATAATTATCCTGAGAATTGGGATAAGAGTGTTATGATATTTAGTATTCAGAATAATTTCATTGATATTAGTGTTGTGAAAGATGGGCGACCTTGCTATTATAATCTTCTTTCGTATAGTACTAATGCTGAAATACCTGTGATAATCGAGAAGCAATATGAGCACATTACTTCTGAGATTGCCGAAGTGATTGAGGGTGCTTATTTTTTTGGTACTGGACTTACTAAAGACCTTTATCTACAGATATGGGAAACTTGTATGCTGCTAGGGGTTGAGACTGCCAGACTTAATGCTTTTAGGCTTGTTGATACAGAACTTGATACCAGAAGAAAGGAATATGCATCCAGGGTTCAGCATATTTTCCCACCTGCAATTGGTGGTTCGTTTAAGCCTTATCACGAACGACTGAAGTTTTATTGATGAGAGTGATAGGAGGCAGCCTAAGAGGCCGCCGAGTTGATTTTAAATTGCCCCCGGGTATCCGTCCAACAACCGACCGGGTTAGAGAGTCTCTTTTTAGTATTCTATCGAATATTATTGACTTTTCTGAGTTCCAGGTAATTGATGCTTTCTCAGGTGCAGGCTCGCTCTGGCTTGAGTCGGTATCCAGAGGTGCTAACAATGTGATTTCAATTGATAAGTCTTCTCGGGCAATTAATTTTCAGAAACGTTATACTAAGGAGTTTGGCCTGACCGCAACAATAAAATTTCGGATAGGTGATGCTCTGAAGTTAGTTGAGGAGATTTTAGCATCGGTAGAAAGTAATAATTTGATTATGTTTGCCGATCCACCTTATGATAAGGGATATGTGAAAAAAATAACAGAGCTTTTTTGTAGCAATGGTTCGCTTGGTCTGCTGGTGATAGAGAGCTCAAAGTTAGAAATACCTTTGGCGAATGATATGGATATAATAGTTCAGAAAAATTATGGTAATAGTATTATAACAGTACTGCAAAATAAAACCGACTGACTCTTAAGATAAGCTCAGCCGGTATATTCTGATTTTTTATCATTATGATCCACTAGCTCTCGGAGGGCTCCATCCAGTACGTTTCCATTTTACTAGTTCGAGATCTACACTGCCAATATAGACATTCATTTTTGCCTTGATTGGTATCGCGGCTTCGTCATCAGAGAACCATCCTTCAAAATCACCTGAAAGTCCATATAATCCTTTCCATTTGGCCGTACCATCCAGATACTTTGTTTTAACCGGATAGTCTATTGCATCTACTTCAACATCTACATTTTTATTATGGAAATTGATTATCGTAAGCGAGTTTTCATCTTCGATATATGTAGGAACTTTTACAGTTTTATTCCTTCTAAGATATTTTCTGGCCATATAGAAAAGTGAACAACCATCGTTGACTTTTTTGGCGAGATTGTGTCGATCATCTTTTACTATTTTGCCATCGATTTTCTTTGTATAGACTATTTCGTTTTGAGCATAGTCAAATATAGCTTCTTCATATATTTTCTGACCATCTGACATTTCTGTGGATTTGAACTTATGCGAGTATGCAAATGAAGGATCCATCCAGCTATCGAAAATAACATTTAGGTCTACATATGGTATTCCAGGCGCAGACTTGATAACAGCCTGAACATGATGTGTTTTCTTTCCGGCCAGGGTCTCATCATTTTTTGTAAATGTTTTAATAGTTCCGATAGTCATACCCAAAAAGCTGACCTCATATTCCAAAGATTCACCAAAAACGTGTGGATTATTGGCAATCAGGGTGTTAGGCATAACTGCTATGCTAAATGCTAGCAAGATTAAACCCAATATAGTTTTCTTCATGTTTTTATTATTTGGTCTTTTTATTTTCTTAAGCAAGCATCGGATTTGAGTCCCAATGTATTTGCGGTGGTATTTATAAGCAATCAGTTCTGAATTCTATTATTGGTTCTTGGCTAGTTTTACAGCTTGTGGGAATAGAGTAATTGCTTTGTTTATTTGTCTATCAATTGGCACAAGTACTTGCCTTTCTTTATCACCATTCCATTTGATTCTGGCAATATTCGATTTGAATTCTAATTCAACCCATTCTTCATCTTTTTCAAACTGGTCTTCGTCCCATTCTATATCTCGAGCTTCAGCAGCTTCTTCCAGTTCTTCTATAATATCCGAATTAAGTTTGAACTGGCTATTAAATTTGTCAAAATCTTGCCCATACTTAGTTTCAAACTCAACAGAATGTCTGCTAAGATAGTCATTGGCAAATTCATAAAGCAGTCTGTTCTTTCTGAACTCCACGCTAAGGTCTGTTAGTCTGGTGGTATCGCTATTAATTATGTAGTCAGGGGTAATTCCGCCGCCTCCCAGAACTGGCCTGCCATTATCAGTATAATATATTGGAAGAGAGTCGAATTCTACAGTTGTATCTTTCATAGCTGCTGTTTTGATTTTTTCAAGTCCATCTTCCCAATAATTACCTTCTTCGAGATCTAGTCTTCCTACCAGATTCCTATAGTCATCTTCATCAGCATAAGGTCTTTGGATTGAACGACCGGATGGGGTATAATACCGAGATATAGTAATTCTGAATGCAGCCCCGTCTCCTGTTCTATATTGTCTCTGGACTAAGCCTTTGCCAAATGAAGTTGTACCTACTACCAGTCCTCTATCATGGTCTTGTATAGCTCCAGATACTATTTCTGAAGCAGATGCTGAGCCTTGGTTTATAAGGACAATAACTGGTAGGTCTTCAAGAATACCATTTGGCTTTGAAAGATAGACTTCATCAAATTTGCCTTCCCTTGACCTTGTAAATACTATGGTATCTCCAGCAGGTAAAAATTCATTTGCCATCTTGAATGCCTGGTCAAGATATCCACCGGGATTGCCTCGGAGGTCTAATACAAGTTTTTTCATCCCCTGAGGTGCTAGTTCGTTTAGCGCATCTACTAGTTCTGCAAATGTAGTACCCGCAAACCTACTAATGGCAACAACACCTATGTCTGTATCCGGAATCATATAGTTCGCCGATACGGAATTGAGCGGTATCTTATCCCTGATGATATTGTACTCAATGAGATCACTTTCCCCTCTCCGGAAAACTTCTATTGTGACTTCTGTACCCTTCGGGCCTTTAAGTTTTTTGGGAACATCTGATCTTGAGATTCCTACTGCATCTTCACCGTCGATAGTCACAATCTTATCTCCCGGCTGGATACCAAGTGATTCAGACGGTCCATCTTCTAATGGGGAAATGATTGTTATTGTATCATTTATGATATCGAATTGTACCCCAATACCATCAAAGCTGCCCTGAAAGCTTTCGTCTACACTTTTCATCTCTTCGGCCGAGATATAAACAGAGTGGACATCCAGTTTGCCCAACATCCCTTCAATTGCGGCTTCAGTCAGCTCTTCCGGGTTAACTTCGTCAACATAGTTTTTATATGCTGTTTGCAGTACATAATCGAATTTTTTGACTTGTTCGAAAACTTGGTCACTGCTTATAGTTGGTTGAACCTGCCAAAAGGCAACAATTAAGAAAGCAGTTATTAAAGTTCCGTATACAATTTTGTTCATATGTTTCCTCAGGGAGATTCTTGC
>JGI12316J15309_10008884_pt1 | contig 71812 bp, 52 predicted proteins | sample MarCyaLeptolynsp_FD_15309 | JGI IMG/M metagenome (IMG submission 15309)
TGATGGGCCAGAATTGGTCACCGGATTCGTGGCGTTCAAAGCCGATTGAACAAGTTCCGGACTACCCGGACCAGCAGGTGCTCGATGCCGTCGAAGGACGCATTGCGAGCTATCCGCCGCTGGTTTTTGCAGGTGAGGCACGGCGGCTCAAGGATAGCCTTGCCAAAGTTGCCGCCGGCGACGGTTTTTTGCTCCAGGGGGGAGACTGCGCGGAATCCTTTAGCGAACACCATCCGGATAACATTCGCGATTTTTTCCGGGTTTTCCTGCAAATGGCCGTGGTTCTTACCTATGCCGGCAGCCAGCCGGTGGTCAAAGTGGGCCGTATCGCTGGCCAATTTGCGAAACCGCGATCCGCACCGACGGAAACTTCGGGAGGCATTGAACTGCCGAGTTACCGCGGTGACATCATCAACGGGATCGAATTCACCGAACAGGACCGGTTTCCGGATCCGCAACGACTCGATATGGCCTACAGGCAATCGGCAGCGACGCTCAATCTGCTGCGGGCGTTCGCTCAGGGCGGCTATGCCAACCTCGACCATGTGCACCAATGGACATTGGACTACGTCAAGGACAGTCCGCAAAGTGATCGTTACCGCAACATGGCGGCCCAGATTACCGAGGCCCTTTCGTTCATGCGGGCATGCGGGATTACGCCGGAAACAGCGCCATCGTTGCGCCAGACGGATTTCTTCACCTCGCACGAAGCACTGCTGCTTGGTTATGAACAGGCCCTGACCCGGGTCGATTCCACCTCCGGCGACTGGTACGCCACGTCCGGGCACATGGTGTGGATCGGCGACCGGACGCGTCAGCCCGATCATGCCCATGTCGAATATGCCCGTGGGATCCGGAATCCGATCGGCCTGAAATGCGGCCCTTCGATGTCGCCGGACGGTCTGATGAAGCTTGTCGATATTCTCAATCCCGAAGACGAAGCCGGGCGGTTGACCCTGATCTGCCGTTTTGGATCCGACAAGGTCGATGACCATCTGCCGGCTTTGGTGCGACGGGTTCAGCAGGAGGGGCGCACCGTCGTCTGGTCCTGCGATCCGATGCACGGCAATACGATCAAGGCGGCAACCGGCTACAAGACGCGGCCGTTTGACCGTATCCTGAAGGAAGTGGAATCGTTTTTCGCCGTCCACCGCGCCGAAGGGAGCCATCCTGGCGGTATCCATGTGGAGATGACGGGAAAGAACGTTACCGAATGCACCGGCGGCGCCAGGGCGATTTCAGAAGACGATCTGTCCGATCGATATCACACCCATTGTGATCCTCGCCTGAATGCCGACCAGGCCCTCGATCTGATCTTTCTTATCGCGGAGAACCTGAAAAAGTCCCGTGATAGCCGGCCGGTTCCAACACCGGTTGCAGCTTCGGCCGTGGCGGGCTTCTAACGCATGTCGCGTTTGATCTGCCTCAGATCAAACGAAAACGATTTGCGCGGCGAAAGGTCTGCGGCGTGTTACGTGAATCCGATTTCACGCGACGCGCTGTAGAGATTTCTGTGTCAATCTGAACGATCAATGTGCGTCGCGCTGTCTCCGGTTCAACGCGGCGCGCCTCTCCCTGCGAGAAGCTGATTTGGACCGTTTCGCATGCGTTCGTACGCATGCGATACCGTCTTACTGTTGTTGCCCGTAAAAATATTTTGGCCCTACAATTCGCACTGTCTGGCGAACGGCGCGATTTTTTGCCACCACCGGACGTCGGACGATCGGCAGGTATTTGCCGATCAGATTCATGCGGCTGTCGGGATCGAGGTCCACCGGGCGCTTTGCCAGCGGTATGGGCAGGTCGGGAAATGCGTTCTGGATTAGCGGTGCTTTCTTGCGAACCTGCAAAACGCCGTTGCCGACATGCAGACGCGACAATGTCGTGATTTTGCCGTAGGCGGAACGGCACGAACATTTCTTGTTGAACGCCCGGCGATATTGAAAGGCATTTGGCAAATCCGTATAGGCCCGACCGTCGAGAGAGGTCATGCTTTCAGGCGTGCTGCCGGGGTTTTCATGGACGAACAGCTCCGAATCGCCCGAGGGGCACAACCGGGAACACACATCGGCATCGCGATCGAACATGGCTTCAGTCGTCGAGAAGCTGATCGGAAAGTAATAGCCGTCACATTGCCGGACACACATGGTGCGGTAGGTTCCATTGAACGCGCCATGGGAAAAATCGTCGAAAAAGTCTTCATCGACGCGTGGCTGTTGGCGGAACTGCGGCGATCTGTTTATGCGTTCGCGTCGGCGGTAGCGAACCCGGCTTCTTCCGGCCTCGAATTCGCGATCATTGTTGCGGTTGGCATCTCGCGCAGGTTGTCCGAAAAGCAGCGAGAAAAGCCCCTGGCCGGAGCGCCTTTGACCGATTTCCTCACGCGGTTCACCTTCACGGATACGGCGGCCCGGATTGATAAAAACCCGGCTTCGCGAAGACGGTTCGGCATTGCGCACCGGCTTGCGTCTTTTGATTGCGGCCTGCCTTTGCTCGGATCGTTTCGGTTTCACTCCGCATTGCAGTCGCTGCATTTTTCGCCTGATCGCCCGTTTTTCATTGGCGCTCGAACCGCCGGTCCCAGAGTATCGGTCACGGCGGCGTTCCAATCGTTTCAGATTGGATTTCATGTTCGACAATGTGCTTTCGATCAGGCCGCACTTTGCGTGTGGCGTACCAAATCCGGCCTTCCCGTTGAGTCTGCAATTACCGGCCCGTGCCTGGCGTTCAGTCTGTCTTATGGCCCGCCGCTGCTCGTTGACGTTGCGGTTCCATTTCACATAGTTTGGATTGCTGTTTGTTGAGGTGCGGTCAAGGCGCGCCAGTTGCGCTTCCAGACCTCGACAGGCAGCATTTTGGGCCAGTGCGGGACCGGTAAACTCTGCAAAGGCGAACAGGCTAAGCAACCCGACGACGCAGGCAATGGCCAGTCTCGCTATCGCTGTCGATGTGCCTCGCTGTGCCATTTCCGAGTTACCTGAACGAACCACAACCTATCCTACACTATTCCAAAGGCGCGCCGTAAAGGCAAACTCCATCCCCGGTCCTCTGCACGAATCCGACCAACGGATGACGACGGTGATTGACCGCCTGTTGGCGAGTGGTCCCGTTTGCCGGCATTTCATGGATAGACCCCGCATCCCGCACACAATGCTAGCGGACTAAACTTAAGACTTTCCTTCGCCATTCGGCGGCGATGGCCAACGAGAAACGCAGAGGCATTGCGGCAACGAGTGCGGCACGATCTGTCTGGAAACACAATCTTTACCAAATATGAACCTTGATCATCTGTAATGCATCCGGAAGCCCGGGGTGTTTCAGTGAGCAGTTATCAGGTCATCACCGAAAATATTGCGGTGCATGCGACAAAACAGGAAGTGGAGCGTTTGCTGCGCCACTGGCAGGACCTGTTTTCGAAGCATGGCCGGATACCCTCCTATGCCGAATTCAATCTGAACGCATTCCCGGACTGCCAGGGCCAAGCGAAGGTGTTGCTGCCGGTCGGCAATGATTATTTTTATATGTATTACGGTTGCGACCTGGCCCGGGACACTGGTTGCGACATGACCGGTCGGCGTCTATCTGATCATTCCGAGTCGATCGGCCTTAAATTCAAAGCGGTCTACGATGACTGTCTGTGCAATGAAAAACCAGGCTTCACGGTTCATGCCGCAGAGTACAAAATCACCGTTCATTCCTGGGAACGGCTTGTCCTGCCTCTGGCGGGGATGAGCGGCGATGATCGAATCTTGTTGGTCTATAATGCGCCCCGTGAAACCAAACACGATATTCTCGAAGCGATACTGCAAGCCAGCACAAATGGAATTCTCGCGATAACGCCGGTGTTTGAAACCGATAATCGGATCTGTGATGGCGTTATCATCGCTTCGAACAAAGCCGTCGAGACCATCGTAGGCGTCGCATCGGACGATCTTGTGAATGCTCGTCTGCTGGAGACCTTTCCCGGCCTGATAGAAAACGGGGTCTGGGATCGCTACCGCACAGTGTTCGAAACTGGCGTACCGGATCAGTTTGAGGTTTCCTTTGCGCTCGACGAGACCGAAACGATTTTTCAGGTCGGCGTGTCGGCCTTCACCGGTGGGTTGACGGTAACCTTTGCGGATATCGGTGAACTTGTTCGCGCAAATCAATCCCTGGAACAGCAACGGGCTGACATGTTGCGCGCAAACGAGGAACTGGAAAAACAGGCCCGGGAATTATCAAACCTTGCCCGGGAACTGGAATCCAGCCGTTCGACATTGCATCAGGAAGTGAAGCGTCGCGAAGAACTCGAAGAAGAACTGCGGCAGATCGCGAATACGGATGAACTGACCGGCGTCCCCAACCGCCGTTCGTTCACCGAACTTTCAAACCAGGAATTGAAGCGGGCGGCCAGGTTTGGCAGCGCTTTTTCGGTTGTTGTTTTGGATGTCGACCGTTTCAAGAGTTTCAATGACACTTACGGGCACGCGATAGGCGACCATGTCCTGCGTATTGTCGGGCGCAGAATTGGCGAATGCTTGCGGGCGAATCTTGATATTTACGGGCGCGTCGGTGGAGAAGAGTTTGCAATTCTTTTGCCGGAAACCGAACGGGATGGAGCTTACCAGGCCGCGGAGCGTATTCGGCAGAAAATCGAGGAATCGCTGATCGGGGTCGATGGCGCTCTGCTGCGGGTCACCGCCAGCTTCGGCGTCGCGACCTGGGCCGGGTTCGGGGAAAGCTTGCAGGGTGTGTTGAATCGCGCAGACGCGGCACTGTATTCCGCAAAGCGCCTCGGGCGGAACCGGGTTGAGGTGGATTTGCCGCTTCCCAACATGGACGATGAAATCATCGTCGTCGAACGCGCGTGACCGGTTTCAATTGCGGACCGTAAATGCGGCCATTCGCGGCAGGGGCCCGGCACTGTCTTGGCAAGGCCGGGATGCCATGCCCATATCCGGTTCAATTCAAATCCCAAAATCCGCAGGAGTATGAACCATGCGCCTTGTTGCCGCGCTTTTCACGTCGGTTGTTTGTCTGTTGTCCGCATCGGCCTGGGCAACGGACGAACCGGACCTTATTTTCAAGAAATCAACGGTATGGAAATTCCTGTCACCGGACCACAAGCTCGCGACCTATGCGGTTGACGATCCGCTCGTTGAAGGCGTCGCCTGCCACTTCACGGTTCCGGAAACGGGAGGAATTTCGGGTTGGCTGGGGCTTGCGGAAGAACTGTCCGATGTCTCGCTTGCGTGCCGGCAGATCGGGCCGATCGTGTTCAAGGAAAAGTTCGAGCAGGGGGACGAAGTTTTCCGTCAGCGCCGCTCGGTGTTTTTCAAAAAAATGCGGATTGTCCGCGGCTGCGACACCAAACGCAATGTTCTTGTCTATCTGGTTTATTCAGACAAACTGGTGGATGGCAGCCCAAAAAATTCGACGTCGACGGTTCCGATCATGCCTTGGGGGACCAACGGTGCGGAAAGATGCAGCGCGTGGCTGGATGAATAGAGCTTGGAGTGCCTGATCGATGTTCCCCAATCGATGTCCTCAGAGCGCCGCACCACCGCAATCTACTTCAGGCGGCTCAGAGCGGGGAGCAGGGTCGGTCCTTTGGAGCAGGCAATGCCGGCGAAGTAACACATTGGCTTGGCGTTCCTGTTACCGTATCCGTGTGGTGCGGAGGTCGCGGCGATGGCGACGAACGGGCCGGCGAGAAACGTGAAAAGGCAGAACAAGACCAGGGCTGTGCGGAACATTTCGGCTCTCCAACTTGATGATGAACCGGTTGTAGCGCGCCCCGCCTGAACCCAGCCTGATATGCCCGTTCAGAATGCGTTCATATGTATGAACGACATGGGGTCGCCCGACCATTGTGCCGGGCGAACCAAATGTCGATCGGGGATTGGAATGTCCTCGTCAGCGCGTAAACACGAGACGCAACGTAACCGGGCTCACGCGGGTAATGCCGGGAAGCTTCGCGATTTTTTGCAGGGCGTCCACACCTGCCTGAACGCCGAGGTCTTCCATCGAGACCATGATCATTTCGTCTGTTGTGACCATGACTTTGTCGTCAGCGAGGCGGGCGATGAACATCGTCGCTTCGATCGGAACATCGTTGGCGTTGAATGTTAGCGTGCCTTCCACATCAGCATCGATGGTTTCGCCGGGCTTCAGGGCTTCGAGCTTGCCCATGTCGATTTTGGCAGAGAGAACCGCCTTCGGCGCATTGGCCGCGAAGACGTATTCCAGAAAACGCTCGTTTCTGATGTCGATAAAGGTTTCGATCGTGGTGACGTCGATTTCGACGGAAACCGTCCCATCAGCGGCAACCGATCCCGTTAGGCCAGTGAAATGATGAACTTCCCCAATTGTATTCTTCTTGATGGAGCCGAAAGCCACCTTGGAATCGTCAGCGGCAAGATTCCAGTCGGCGCTTGAGGCGCTCAATGTCGTAAAGGTCAGGCCGGCGAGCGCGAACAATGTTGCAAAGCCGGTTTTCAAAACTGCGTGAAATAGTCTATCGATCATAGGTTCCTCCGATGCGATCTGCATAGTATGGAGTAATAACACCTGTGTGCCGAACTTCTTCCCGGATCCGAAAAATTACACGATATTTCCTGTTATCAAATCCTGTGAATGTTTGAACGCTCCATGCAGCAAGCGCCGAAATCGTTTCGAAAACACCTCGTGGAACTGTTGCCCGCCCTGTCTCGATTTGCCTGGTCGCTGTGTCGCGGCGACCGGAGGGCAGACGATCTTGTACAAGCAACGTGCGAACGCGCACTTACGCGATGGACGCAGTTCGAGCCGGAAACGAAGATGGAGAGCTGGTTGTTTTCCATCATGCATTCGATCTGGAAAAACGAGTTGCGGCATGCCGGTGTTCAGGAGCGTGCCAAGGTGCATCTGCAGGACGAACCGGGAAACGTCGACGGGGAACGCATTGGGGTGGGGAAGATTTATTTCTCCCAGGTGTTGTCGAAATTGAACGAACTACCAAGTGAACAGGCGGCGGCGTTGACCCTTGTGTGTCTGGAAGGACAATCCTATCGGCAGGCTTCGGAGATCCTGAACATTCCGCAGGGAACTCTTGAGTCCCGGATCGCTCGGGGGCGGATTGCCCTTGGTCGCGCGCTGGAAGCCGGCAGTCCAAGGACGGGCAAGGACGGTGAATTGTCCAACAGCGGAGGCAGGTCATGACATTGACGGAAGAAATCCTGCTGAAATATGCGGACGGCAAACTTGACGACGAACATGTGAAGTCCGTGGAAATCCAACTCCAACACGATGATGTGGCCGGTGAACGCTTGCGCCTTATTCGGCTGAGCGGAGAAGCACTGGACCTGGAGCGGCAGTCAGCGCGTGCCGCGTTTGCAGTCGATGAACTGGCTGACAAAATCCTGATGGATGCGCCCGGGGACGGGGGCCCCGAATTTCACCCGTCCGGAGCATCCGCAGAAGGGAGTGCAAGGTCCGTGGTGACGCCGATGCAATCTGGCGCGCCTCGGCCGGCCGGACGCTGGATGATGGGGGCGATCGCGGCGTCGCTGCTCTTGTGTGTCGCCGGAATTGCCGCCGGTTATATCGGCGCGCGTTCGTTCGGAGAAATCAGCCCCGACGCCGGGCAAGACCTGGAAATGGCCGGAGTGCCGACCTGGATTGCCCGTGTCGTCGACTATCATACATTGTATGATCGCGAGACCGTGGGAACCTCGAAGGCATCGCCGGAGGACGTCGTCAGACTGCAGGCCCGGTTCTCCGACCTGATGCAGCAGACCATCACCGTGCCCGATCTGGACGCGACAGATCTGGAATTCCGACGCGGGCAGATCCTGAAATTCCGGGGATCTCCGATTGTTCAATTGGCCTATCTGCCGGACCAGACCGGCCGGCCGGTCGCGCTTTGCCTGACACCGTCCTCGCAAGCCGACAGCGCCCCGTCTTACAGTGAACTCAGGGGAATGGGCGTGGTTCGCTGGACCCGTGACAAGATCGACTACGTCATGGTCGGATATCTGCCCGAACAACGGCTTATGACAAGTGCACGTTCCGCCGCCGATCAGATTTAGGGGGTGAATGGATAACGGCGAGCCAATCTGACGTTGCTGACGGGGTCGTTGGAATGTTTCCGCGCTCCATTCAACCCGGCAGTCACCGGCGCCTGCCCAAGTTATGCGGGATGTGGATGCAGGGTTGACGGATCATCGCGCATCGGTCATTAAACCTCCATGACGGCAAAAATCCTCTTCGGCGCACCGCGCCTGTACGGAATCCTCATTATTTGCAGCTAGCATCATCGCTGGCTGTGACCGTTCTCCTGCATCTTCTCATCGACAGACATGAACGTCCGGCTGGCGCACGGGAGAAAAGGCATGGAATTGCGGCTTTGGAATACGCTGACGCGGCAAAAGCAGACGTTCGGTCCGATCGATCCGGAAAACGTGCGGATGTATGCCTGCGGACCGACGGTTTACGACCATGCGCATATTGGCAACGGTCGACCGATCATTGTCTTCGACGTTCTGTTCCGGCTGCTTCGCACGCTCTACGGCCCGGAAAAAGTCACTTATGTGCGAAACATCACCGACATTGACGACAAGATCAATGATCGGGCGCGATCGCTTGGAATCTCAATCCGGGATCTGACCGAGAAGACTGCAAGTCAGTTTCATGCCGACATTGCGCAACTGGGCGTACTGAAACCGACGGTCGAGCCGCGGGCTACGGACCATGTTTCGGAGATGATCGTCCTGATTGAACGGTTGATCGCCGAGAATCATGCCTATGTGGCGGAAGGCCATGTGCTTTTTGATGTACCGTCGATGCCGGCCTATGGCGCACTAGCGCGCCGCAGCCTGGATGAAATGCAGGCTGGAGCCCGCATCGACGTTGCCCCCTACAAAAAGGATCCGATGGATTTTGTATTGTGGAAACCTTCCGGCGAGGGCGTTCCGGGATGGGAAAGCCCGTGGAGTTTCGGGCGACCGGGTTGGCACATCGAATGCTCGGCCATGGCATGGAAACATCTCGGTGAAATTTTCGATATCCATGCCGGCGGCATCGATCTGGTGTTTCCGCACCATGAAAACGAGGTTGCCCAGACATGCTGCGCCTTCGGCGTCGAACGCATGGCAAACTATTGGATGCACAACGGATTTCTGCAGGTTGAAGGCCAGAAGATGTCGAAGTCCCTTGGCAATTTCAAGACGATCCACGGGCTTCTGGCCGAATGGCCTGGCGAGGCCCTGCGGCTGGCCATGTTGACGACCCACTACCGACAACCGATCAACTGGACCGCCGACGGCGTGCGCGACGCAAAGCGGACACTGGACAATTGGCGCGAACAGACCGCGGAAATCGCGGAAGCCGCTGATGGATCGGAAGCCGCGCCGGATTCGGTGCTCGAGGCCCTCTGCGATGATCTCAACACGCCGCAGGCGATTGCAGCGCTGCATGAGTTGCGCAGGGATGCCTCCAGGGGCGTGGTGGGGGCCGCTGCCGGTCTTCGGGCGGGAGCCCGCCTGATGGGCTTGCTCCAGGTGTCGCAGGCAGACTGGACCGCCTGGCGTCCTGCCGCTTCCACGGTTGACGACAAGACAATCGAGGATCTGATTGCCGCCCGCAAGGCTGCCAGACAATCCAAGGACTGGGCCGGGGCTGACCGGATACGTGATGAACTGACCGCAATGGGCGTTGTTCTGAAAGACGGGCCTGAGGGGACAACCTGGGAACTGGCGCAATAGCGCCTGGGATTATGTGATGACAGGCGAACGGCTTTATCTCTTCGATACCACGCTGCGAGATGGCGCACAGACGAGCGCTGTCGAGTTTTCGCTGGAAGACAAGATTACAATCACCGGACTTCTGGAAAGGCTTGGTGTGGATTTTGTCGAAGGCGGATATCCCGGAGCAAACCCGACCGATACGGAGTTCTTTTCCAGGCCGCGTACTGAAAATGCGACGTTTACGGCGTTTGGCATGACGAAGCGTCCGGGGAGGTCGGTGTCCAATGACCCGGGATTGAAGGACCTTTTGTCGTGCCAGGCTTCCGCGATCTGTTTCGTCGCCAAAAGCTGGGACTATCACGTCAAGGTGGCGCTCGGGTGTACCAACGAGGAAAACCTGGACTCCATCACACAATCGGTCGAAGCCGCGCGGGCGGCCGGCAAGATCGCCATGCTGGATTGCGAACATTTTTTCGATGGCTACAAGGCCAACCCGGATTACGCGCTTGCCTGTGCCAGGGCGGCCTATGAGGCGGGCGCGCGCTGGGTGGTATTGTGCGATACGAACGGCGGTACGTTGCCGAACGAGATTGCTGAAATTGTCGGGGCCGTGTGCCAGCATATTCCCGGCGACCATGTCGGCATTCATGCCCATAACGACACGGAACAGGCGGTCGCGAATACGCTTGCCGCGGTGCGTGCCGGCGCCCGCCAGATCCAGGGTACCCTGAATGGCCTTGGCGAGCGGTGCGGAAACGCCAATCTGGTATCCCTGATCCCGACCCTCAAGCTCAAGCCGGAATTTGCCGAGCGCTTTGAAATCGGGGTTTCCGACGACCAGCTTTCCCAGGTTACCGCGATTTCGCGGGCGTTCGATGAGGTCCTTAACCGCGCGCCTGACCGGCATGCGCCCTATGTCGGGGAAACCGCGTTTGCCACCAAGGCCGGCATTCACGCCTCGGCGCTGGTCAAGGATCCAAGGACTTACGAACACGTTGTTCCGGACCAGGTCGGCAATCAAAGGCGGTTGCTGGTCTCCGACCAGGCCGGGAAATCGAATCTTCTGGCCGAACTGCAGCGGGTCGGTATCGACGTCGATCGGAACGATCGGCGCCTGGATGGATTGCTGCGCGACATGAAGGAGCGTGAAGCTCTCGGATACGCCTACGAGGGTGCCGATGCGTCCTTTGAATTGCTGGCGCGCCGACACCTGGAAAGTGTCCCGGACTATTTCAAGGTCCTCAGTTTTCGTGTCATGGTCGAGCGTCGCTTCAACGCCAGGGGTGAATTGCTTACCGTGTCGGAGGCTATCGTCAAGGTCAATGTCGACGGGCATACCTATATGTCGGTCGCCGAGGGAAACGGGCCGGTCAACGCGCTCGACATCGCGCTGCGCAAGGACCTTGGCCGGTATCAATCGATCATTTCCGGTCTCGAACTCGTCGACTTCAAGGTTCGAATTCTGAACGGAGGCACTGAGGCGACGACCCGCGTCCTGATCGAAAGCCACGACCGCGACACGGACAGACGCTGGTTTACGGTCGGTGTGTCACCGAACATTGTCGATGCGTCGTTTCAGGCGTTGATCGATTCCGTTATCTACAAATTGCTCAAAACGTCCGCATCGGCCGGATGAAGCGGACTTCTGTCGGGAGCCCTGGCCGCGGCTTCCATGAGGACCGGCAGCACATCGCCCATCCGATCAACGGTCAGGATTCGGCCGACAAACTCTGCGGCGACGAAATTCTGCGCGGCCATGTGATTGAGCAGATCGAGGAGCGGGTCCCAGAAGCCGTCTACGTTGGCAAGGAGAACCGGTTTTTCGTGGCGTCCCAGTTGCGCCCAGGTCAGCATTTCAATGAGTTCTTCCAGGGTGCCTATGCCGCCGGGAAGCGCCACAAAGGCGTCGGCCCGTTCGAACATGGTCTTCTTGCGTTCATGCATATCCTCGGTGACGATCAGTTCGTGCGCCTGTTCAAGCATGACTTCTTTCTTGGCGAGAAATCCGGGAATAATCCCGGTAACCATGCCGTCATTTTCCAGGACGCTCCGCGCGACGATGCCCATCAGGCCAACGGATCCCCCGCCATACACGAGGCGTAAACCGGCATCGGCAAGCGCTTTGCCGAGATATTGCGCAGATTCGGCATAGACCGGTTTCTGCCCGGGTGAGGATCCACAATAGACGCAGATTGCCTTAAGATCAGCCATGATTCGTTTTCTACACCCTTGTAACTGCTTCGGATCCGGTATCGGAGTCGGACACGATTAATCAGAATGCCTTGAATTGTGTTGTTTCGAAAGTCAAACGGCTTTACATCGGTAACAGGCAAAGAAACAATAGAAAACAAGGCATAAGCTCGAAGAATGTTCGACGAGCGGGTGTCGGGAACGCGCCTCCGGGGCAAACCGTGCTCCCTGAGGCATTGATGCGGACCCTTATCATCAAGTGGTTTTGACCAATGCTAGGCATGAGCAATGCGGCCATAATCGGCCTTTCTCTCTCAGCGGCGACGGCGACGGTGGTTACGGTTGCCGGTTTCAATGGTGTCTTCGACCCCTGGATCAATCCTGAAAAAACCGTCTCCGCCAAGCAGGATTCTGCCGCGGCTACGAGCGCTCCCTCTCAGGGCCTTGCCGCTGGTGACACAAAATCGGCGTCGGACGCCGGCGATAAGACGACGGCGGCTGCGGACAGCGGCGATGAAGAACAGGTTGCGGCCTTGCCTGCAGATGAGCAGGCCGAAGCGATCACGCCGACCCAGAAGCCGAGCGTGGATATTGTTCGCGTGGAGCCTTCCGGCGATGCGGTGATCGCCGGCCAATCGGATGCCGGAGCAATGGTCGAGGTGCTTTCCAATGAGGAAGTGGTCGGCAAGGGTGTTGCCAATGCCGCTGGTGATTGGGCAATCGTGCTCGACAAACCGCTTGCGCCCGGTGCCCACGATATCGCGATAGAGGCGCGCCGAAGCGAAACGACGGAGCCGGTTCGCGCGGACGAGGCGATTGCCGTGCACATTCCGGAAAACGAATCCGAAGGTGTCCTGGTCGCGACGAACACGCCGGGCGCTGCAACAGAAGTTCTTCAGGTTCCGGATGCCGACAAGACGGTCGTCGCCGATCTTGTGGAAAACGAGGGCAAGCAAGGGGAAGCCGCAACGCCGACCGCCAAGCCTGAAACGAGTACAACGTCCGATGCATCTGTTTCAGACAACGGAACCGCTGAGGCGGATCCGTCTGAAATTATCGTTGCCAATGAACCGGTTGCCGAAACGCCGGTGGCTGAAGCGCAGACGGACGAACCCTCGACGCCGGTGGCAACCGAAACCGGGGACAAGGATCCGATCGTTGTCGCGGCCGCCGAACCGAAAGATGGTGTTGCCACGCCAACCGATGAAAAAACCCGGAGCGTGAGTCCCGCGCCTGCGGCAGAAAAACCGGATGCCGCAAAAACGGACGCAGCGCAGCCAAAGGCCGAGGAACCAAAGGTTCGGGAACCGGTCGTCGCGTCAACTCTTCTCGCTTCGCCGCCGGTTGCCGGTTCCGCACTGACGAGCGGGAATGCGGATGAACGGCCGGTGGATGCTTCACAACCGGCCGAGCGCATTGAACAGGCGTTGGAAGCGGTTGAGGAAAAAGCGGCTGAACCGAAAATTGAATCGACGCTGGAGACGGCAGCACTGCTTCCACAAGCCGAGGAGCCCGCACCGCAGACCGCGCAGCCGAAAGCCAAACCTGAAACAGATGAAAAGCCTGCGATTGTCGCAAAAACGGATCCGAAACAGGAGGCCCGGCCCGACGTCAGTGAAAAACAGGCAAAAGAGCCCGAGCCTGAGCCGGAACCGAGTGTCTCCGTGCAGGCCGTAGAAGCTGAAGAAGGGCAGGTCTATGTTGCCGGTGAAAGCAAGGGCAAAGGCCCGGTCCGTGTCTATATCGAAGAAAAATATGTCGGTCAGGCCAAACCCAATCCGCAAGGCCAGTGGATCCTGAAAGCCCCGAAGACCATCGATCCCGGTCAGCACAGCGTGCGTGCCGACAAGGTCCAGGACAATAAGGGAACCGTGACAGCGCGGGCCGAGGTCGTGTTTGAACGCGAAGCCGATGAAGTTGCCCTGACACCTGTCATTGCCGTCGGAACCGGCGCGTCCGCCGTGGCGGCTGGAGCGGATGTCAATGCCGGAAAGCGGCGCATACCGGCAATGATCATTCGCAAAGGCGACAATCTCTGGCGTATCTCCCGGCGCCATTACGGGCAGGGTGTTCGCTATACGACGATCTATCAGGCAAATCAGGGTCAGATCCGCAATCCCGACATGATCTTCCCCGGCCAGGTCTTCCTTCTGCCGCAAAGGGATTTGAACTGGGCCAGCAATTGACCGGTTGACTGGAGCCCGTCTCGATGCACCTTGTGCGACAGTGCCTGTATGACCTTTGGTGGGCTAGAGGCGGGTGAAGCGGCCAAGAGGCCGGGCCGGACCCGCGGTGACTTGGATGTGTTTTGCACAGTGCTTGATCAAACATTCTCTACAGTGGCGCTCGGCCCGGATTGTGTGAAGACGCCGTTCCTGAACATTTCCGCATTTGGCTCCGGCCGACGATCAAAGGAGCGTCTTTTCAGGCGAACAGTGCGCGCGCGTAGGCGCCAAGAGCGGCGGGGCCCCTGGGCAGGCGAATGACATCGGACACATCTTCCAAAAACAAAAAGCGCATATCCGCCGACCGTGGGCAGACCATGGCCACGCTGAAGGAATTGTGGCCCTATATCTGGCCAAGCGACAGGGCAGACCTTAAGGTCAGGGTCCTGGTCGCTTTCGGTGCCATGTTGCTGGCCAAGGTCATAACGGTCCTTGTTCCGTACACGTACAAGTGGGCGACCGACGCGCTTGTCGCTCCTGCGGAGGAGGGGGGGCTTGGCGTGCCGGCCTTTGTGACGGTGCCGGTCATGCTGGTCATTGCCTACGGTGTTGGCCGGGTAATGATGATGGTCTTCAACCAGGTTCGCGATGCGCTTTTCGCCAAGGTCGGGCAGCATGCGGTGCGGCAACTGGCCTATCGGACCTTCGTGCACATGCATCGGCTCTCGCTGCGGTTTCACCTGCAACGCCGTACTGGGGGGCTTAGCCGGATCATCGAGCGTGGCACCAAGGGTATCGAGTCGATCGTTCGTTTCACGATTCTGAATACGATCCCGACAATCATCGAATTTGCGTTGATGGCGGGCATTGTCGCCTATCAGTTTGATCTGTCCTATGTCGGCGTGATGGCGCTGACCGTTTGGCTCTATGTCTGGTTCACGGTTCGCGCCAGCGATTGGCGCATCGCGATTCGCCGGGAAATGAACGAATCCGATACCGACGCCAATTCCAAGGCGATCGATTCCCTGCTCAATTTCGAAACCGTCAAATATTTCGGCAATGAAGCCATGGAAGCGCGCCGTTTTGACGGCGCGATGGCGGTTTACGAGAAAGCTGCGACCAAAACCTGGACGTCGCTGGCCTACCTCAATATCGGCCAGACCGTGGTCTTCTCGATCGGAATGATCATCTGCATGGCATTTTCGGCCAACGCAGTGCTGGCAGGGACACAAACGATTGGCGATTTTGTTCTGGTCAATGCGCTGCTCATCCAATTGTCGATACCGTTGAATTTCATCGGCTTCGTCTACCGGGAGATCAAACAGGGGTTTGCCGACATCGAAACCATGTTCGATCTGCTCGACCTGGACGCGGAAATCGTCGACAAACCCGGCGCGTCACCTCTGTCAATCCAAAAGGGCGCAATCAGGTTTGACGACGTTGTGTTCCACTACGACAGCGATCGGCCGATCCTGAAGGGGGTGACTTTCGATGTGCCGGCTGGAAAGTCCGTTGCGATCGTCGGTCCGTCGGGTGCCGGCAAATCGACCATTTCGCGGCTCCTCTTTCGGTTCTACGACATTACCGGCGGCCGCATACTGATCGATGGACAGGATATTCGCGACGTCACCCAGGAGAGCCTGCGCAAGGCGATTGGAATGGTTCCGCAGGACACGGTCCTGTTCAACGACACCATCGCCTATAATATCGGCTATGGACGGCCGGAGGCGAGCGACGAGGATCTGCGCAAGGCCGCTGAAATGGCGCAGATCAGCGATTTCATCGAAACCCTGCCCGAAGGGTACGCTTCCGAAGTCGGCGAACGCGGACTGAAACTTTCCGGTGGCGAGAAACAAAGGGTGGCGATCGCGCGGACGATTTTGAAAGCGCCGCCGATCCTGATCCTCGATGAGGCCACTTCGGCCCTCGACACCCATACCGAGCGCGAGATCCAGGACGCCCTTGAGCGGGTATCACGCGACCGGACAACCCTGGTTATCGCGCACAGACTGTCGACGGTCATCAATGCGGATGAGATCCTGGTGCTGGAAAAGGGCGAGATCGTCGAACGCGGCAAACATTCCGATCTTCTGGACATGAACGGGCTTTATGCCTCCATGTGGACGAAGCAGCGCGAAGCGACGGAAGCAGAGGAGCGCCTGCGCGCAGCGCGCCTGACCGACGCCGACGGCATTATCGATCGCGGACCCAGAGCCGAAGAGGCTGTGGAGCGATAGGCGATAGTCGCCGCCGGGCGGCTATGACTGCTCCTGAACACGTTCAAACCGCTTTAGCCACAATTTCTACTGATTTCGGACATTGCTTTTTGATGTCCGCGTTGCCGTGTTTGCAATGAGAATTCATCTCAAGAGGAACAGATCGGTACATAGCGATTTCTGAATTCTGAGTCCTGTTTCCCGGTGCGCTCTTACCGGTTTAAGGGGCGCTTGGATTTCGCTGTTGCAAATCCGGAACTGAGGCACTTGAAATTCTCCGGTTGAGATACATTTTTATCTGTACTGATCGGTAAATTAACTGATCGCCAGATTTTTTGGAGCGCGCGCCTGCGCATTGAAAGGACATAACTATGTCAGACGATTTTGATATCGCGATCATCGGTGGAGGAAATGCGGGATTTGCCGTTTCCGCTGTTGCCCAAGCTGCAGACCCGGACCTGCGGCTCGCCATGATCGAAGACGCCGAATTCGGCGGAACCTGCCCAAACCGCGGCTGTACACCGAAGAAGGTCCTGGTAGCAGCAGGGGAGGCGCTGGACACAATTTCCCGTGCCGGCGGTCACGGCATCGATGTCGGCCCGGCCCGGCTTGACTGGGGTAAGCTCATTGATCGCGAAAAGGCGATGATCGACTTCATTCCCGGAGCCATGGAAGGTGTCGCAGCGAAACGTGCCGAAGTGATCCGTGGCAGAGCCCGGTTCACGGGTCCCAACAGTCTGCAGGTCGGTGAACGCACAGTGTCGGCGAAATCCATCGTGGTCGCCACCGGATCGCATCCCAGACCATTGCCGATCCCGGGCGCCGATCTGATGATCACGTCCGACGAGGTGCTGTCCCGACGGGAACAACCGGATTCGGTGACCTTCATCGGCGGCGGGGTCATCGCGCTTGAATTCGCCCATGTCTATGCCCGCGCCGGCACCAGGGTGACAATTCTGGAAGCGATGGACCGGTTGCTGCCGCGGATGGAGCAGGGCGCGGTGGAAGCCCTGACCCGCGCCACAAGCGCGCTCGGGGTGGTCGTCCACACGTCGGTCAGTGTGCATTCGGTTACAAAGGCGCCTGACGGCGCTCTGCTGGTTCGCTATTCGAAAGATGGCGTTAAAGCCGAGGTGAGGTCGAGCGCCGTTGTGAATGGCGCCGGGCGCATTGCCAATATCGATGGGCTTGATCTGGAAGCCGGCAACGTGGTCCATGTCAATGGCCGCGTCAGCACGGATGCAAACCTGCGATCGGTATCGAATCCGTCGGTCTATTTCGCAGGCGACGTTCTTGCGTCCAGCCCGCAGCTATCCCCGGTGGCAACCTATGAAGGCCGCATCGTTGGCGAGAACATTGTCCGCGGTAGCAACAAGGAACCGGACTACCGGGTGATTCCGCAGGCCATATATACGAATCCGGCACTGGCCAGTGTTGGCGTGACCGAAGAGGCGGCGCGCGACGCCGGGCTCGAATTCGACGTCAGGGAGAATGACCTTTCGGGATGGTTTTCATCAAAGAGCTATCTGGAGGACGATGTCTATGCGAAGGTCCTGGTCGAAAAGGGCACGGCAAAAATCCTTGGTGCTCACATGGTCGGACACCATGCCGCTGACCTTGTGCATCTGTTTGCCTTTGCCATGAAGTTCGACATTTCGGCGGAGCAGATGAAGGACACGATCTATGCGTTTCCGAGCTTCTCCTCGGATGTCAAAAACCTGGTTTGAGGTGTGCTGCGGCGTGTCGCGTGAAATTGGATTTGCGCGACAGACCGCAGGGTGCGGTCCAGGCCGTGCAGAGCGTGAGAAGTCCGGACCGGTCCATCGTCGCCCTCAATCTACCGAATAAAGGTTCCCCGCTGAAGGTCGCCGAGTGCGGTCTGGATTTCCTGGTCCGTGTTCATGACGATCGGGCCGTACCAGGCGACCGGCTCCTTGATCGGGCGTCCCGACACAAGCAGGAACCGGATGCCGGCCTCGCCGGCTTCGACTGTAATTTCATCGCCGTTGGAAAACAGGACAAGCGAGCGGTTTCCGGTCTGTTCGCGGACCAGGATCTCGTCTCCGGCCGCATTTTCCTTTTCCGTCAGCACACCGAACGGCTCTGACGCGTCGCGAAATGATCCCGAACCCTCGAAGATATAGGCAAAGGCGTGCCGGCCGGTCTCGACCGGCAGGGTCCGGCGTCTGCCGGCTGGAATGGAAATGTCGAGATAGGAAGGTTCGGCGGCGATGCCGTCGACCGGGCCGGTCTTTCCCCAGAAGCTGCCGCAGATAACGCGCACCGCGGTCCCGTCGTCATCGACGATGACGGGAATCTCGGCTGCTTCGATATCCTGATAGCGCGGCTGCGTCATTTTCAGGGAAGAGGGCAGGTTGGCCCAGAGCTGAAACCCGTGCATGCGGCCGTTGGCATCGCCCTTCGGCATTTCCTGGTGCATGATGCCGCTGCCGGCCGTCATCCATTGCACGTCTCCGGCCGCCAGTGCGCCTTTGTTGCCGAGGCTGTCGCCATGGTCAACGGACCCCGCCAGCACGTAGGTGATGGTTTCGATACCGCGATGCGGATGCCAGGGAAAACCGGCGCTGTAATCCTCCGGCCGTTCATTGCGAAAGTCGTCAAAGAGCAGGAAGGGATCGAAGTCCTCCGTCTTGCCGAACCCGAAAGCCCGATGCAGATGCACGCCGGCACCCTCCAGTGCGGGCTGGGCCCGGGTGATTTGACTGACGGGACGGATGGACATTCAACTAATACTCTTGGTGTTATTGTGGGAAACGAGATTCAACGACGACTTCGATGCACTGAGGAACGCAAAATTTGGACAACCGCAATTTTTCTATGTTTTTATGTGAATTAGGATTGTGCTGTCAGTGTGATATTTTGGAACATCAGTAAAGGATTGCGGTATTGTAGTCGATGGAATCTTGAGTCATTTTGATTCATAACAATATTGAAAAAAAGTTTGAGTTAACTATGTCAGCCGATTTCGTGTGGAAAAAAGCCTTGTTTGAGGCCTTCTTGCGGGACGCTCTTTCTTTCCGTTAACATGACGTCTTAGGGCGTACCCAAAACGAAATGAGTGTAAGAATATGATCAGGCCCGTAGGCCTGATCAAATCTTGTTAGGTCAAACTTTAAGCGAGTTGGATCAATTTCCAAGTGACTGCTCGTCCGCTGTAAGGCGGCATACGATTGCCTTTAGCTATTGGTGCGGTGGTGGACGGAGTTCCGACCACTTTCCACACGCCGCTTACCGGACAGTTTTGGCCAGTACTGGCCGTAGTACCTATGGTCATGGCATGCTCTCCTTTCTCCCGCATCACTTGATGTCAGCGCTTCGGAACGCTTGACATCCGTTGGTCGATAGAACAGCATGTCCATGCTTACCAAAGCACATGAACGCAAGGGCGGCGGGTCCGCCTTGGCTGTTCGAAGAGTGGTGCAGGAAACTGCACCACTCTTTTCAATTGAGCCTTTAAGTCTCTATAAATCTCCGAGAACCACAAGGCATTAAGTTATCCACAACCGGTCTTGACGAATCAGCATTCAAAAAGCATCAATAGACGTTGACGCTACATATGAGCTTTCGTTCTTCGATAGCTACCATATGTTGTGTTTTCGGATCTGCAAAGCCTAAATGCAGAATCTTGTGGAAAAACAGGTTGTCCACAGCCATTCCACATAACAAGTGTTCCCCTTTCTACCGAATTCAATCTGCAATTCCCGATTCTGATCTCATTGATCCGTTGAAAACAGTGAGCTTGATCGCCGTTATTTGTTTCCCAGACATTAGTGATGAACCTGCGCCTCTTGGATCCTTGGCCGCGGAGAAAAATTCGAATTTCCTCCGCGGCTGTGACATTCTGGCCTAACTGCACCCGCTCGTTGATCCGCAAGTGTCGCACTTCAGGCAGGTCCCGTTGCGGACCATGGTGAAATTGCCGCATTCGCCGCAGGCCTCGCCCTCATACCCCTTCATGCGCGCGAGCGCGACCTGATCGTTGCGGGTGGATTGGGGCTGGATGGTTTCCGTAACGCTGGCTTCGATGGCGACCGTTGCGTGCGGATCGACATCGCGCTTGAAGGCCAGCGCCGCTGCCGCAACCACGCCGGCCGTGCCCGACGCAGCCTGGGCCGAGATCGCCGAGACGTTCGAGGCGCCGTCGCCATGTGGCTCGCTCGACCCGGAAACAACCTGGAAACCGGTGCGTCCGCGCACCAGACCCTTGGAGACAATGGTCTCGGCGTGCCCATGCTCGGCGCCGCCGTCCGTATCCGTCTTGCCACCGAAATCGGAGGGCGTGACATGGGCCAGATCCTGGCGATCCAGGTAGGACACCGCCAGTTCGCGGAAGACATAATCGAGGATCGAGGTCGCATTCTTGATCGCCTCGTTGCCCTGGACCATGCCGGCCGGTTCGAACTTGGTGAAGACGAAAGAGTCGACATATTCCTCCAGCGGCACGCCATATTGCAGGCCAAGGGATACGGCAATGGCGAAATTGTTCATCATCGCCCGGAAGGCCGCTCCCTCCTTGTGCATGTCGATGAAGATCTCGCCAAGCCGGCCGTTTTCATATTCACCGGTCCGCAGATAGACCTTGTGGCCGCCGACCGTTGCCTTCTGGGTATAGCCCTTGCGCCGGTCCGGCAGTTTTTCCTGGGAGCGGACTTCGCGTTCGATGATGCGTTCGACGATCCGCTCCGCGGCGATCTGTGCCCGGGCCGGCGGGTTGGCCGCAACGAGTTGCTCGACCGTGTCCTCGGCTTCGTCTTCGTCGTCAGCCAGCAATTGCGCATTGAGCGGTTGCGACAGTTTCGAGCCGTCGCGATAGAGCGCATTGGCTTTCAGCGCCAGTTTCCAGGACAACATGTAGGCGCTCTTGCAATCCTCGACGGTCGCATCGTTTGCCATGTTGATGGTTTTGGAAATCGCTCCGGAAATGAACGGCTGAGCCGCTGCCATCATCCGTATGTGGCTCGCGACCGACAGGTAGCGCTTGCCGAGCCGGCCGCAGGGATTGGCGCAATCGAAGACCGGAAGATGTTCGGCTTTCAGGAACGGGGCGCCCTCAAGCGTCATCGCTCCGCAGCAATAGATGTTTGCAGCCTCGATTTCCTTCTTGGTGAAGCCGAGCTTGCCGAGGAGGTCGATGTCCGGATCGTTCATCTCCTCGTCGGACAGTTTCAGCACATCGCGGCAGAAGTCCTCTCCGAGCGACCATTTGTTGAAGGCGAACTTGATGTCGAACGCCGATCCCAGACCGGTTTCTAGCGTTTCCAGCGTGACCGTATCGAAGCCCTTGGCCGCCAGTGTCTCGTGATTGATGCCCGGCGCGTCGCGCAAGGTGCCGTGGCCAACCGCGTAGGATTCGATATCGGCGATCTGGCCGGGTGTGTAGCCGAGCGTGGTCAGCGCGGCCGGAACAGCCCGGTTGATAATCTTGAAATAGCCGCCGCCGGCCAGTTTCTTGAATTTCACCAGAGCGAAATCCGGTTCGATACCGGTCGTGTCGCAATCCATGACCAGGCCGATCGTGCCGGTCGGTGCGATAACTGTTGCCTGGGCGTTGCGGAAGCCGTGGCGTTCACCGTTGACGCGGGCCCGGTCCCAGGCCGCCTTGGCATGCTGGATAAGACGCTCGTCGGGGCAGGAGGCATGATCGAGTGGAACCGGATTGGTTTGCAGGTCCTCATACCCATTGTCATAGCCATAGGCGGCGCGCCGGTGATTGCGGATGACCCGCAACATGTGCGAGGCGTTGGGTTCATAGCCCGGGAACGGTCCGAGTTCCCCGGCCATATCCGCCGACGTCGCGTAAGCGGTGCCGGTCATGATTGCCGTGATCGCGCCGCAAATGGCCCGGCCTTCATCGGAATCGTAGGGAATGCCCGACGTCATCAGCAGGCCGCCGATATTGGCGTAGCCGAGACCGAGCGTCCGGTATTCATAGGACAATTGGGCAATTTCCTTGGACGGGAACTGCGCCATCATGACAGAGACCTCGAGCACGATCGTCCACAGCCGCACGCTGTGTTCGAACGCGGCAATGTCGAAAAGGCCGTCGGGCTGGCGGTACTGCAACAGGTTAAGAGATGCCAGATTGCAGGCCGTATCGTCCAGGAACATGTATTCCGAGCACGGATTGGATGCCCTGATTTCACCCGACGCCGGGCACGTGTGCCAGTCATTGATCGTCGTGTGGTATTGAATGCCCGGATCGGCCGAGGCCCAGGCCGCATGGCCGACCTGATCCCAAAGGTCGCGCGCCTTGACCGTCTTGGCGACCGTATCGGTGATCCGGTTGTTCAGGTTCCAGTCGGCGTCATTTTCCACGGCCTGCAGGAAGTCGTCATTGACCCGCACGGAATTGTTGGAGTTCTGTCCCGAAACGGTCAGATAGGCTTCTGAATCCCAGTCCGTGTCATAGGTCTTGAACTCGATGGACGTATGGCCCTGCTTGGCGAACTGAATGACGCGGCGGATGTAGTTTTCCGGCACCATGGATTTCTTCGCGGCGCGGATCTCGCGTTTCAGGGCCGTGTTCTTCGTCGGGTCGAAGCAATCGTCTCCGGACCCCTGGCAATTGACGCAGGCCTTCATGATCGCGGTCAGATGCCGGGAGCAGATCTTGGAACCGGTCACCAGCGCGGCGACTTTCTGCTCTTCCTTCACCTTCCAGTTGATGTAGTCCTCGATGTCGGGATGGTCGATGTCGACGACCACCATCTTGGCGGCGCGTCGGGTCGTGCCGCCCGATTTGATGGCGCCGGCAGCCCGGTCGCCTATCTTCAGGAACGACATCAGGCCAGACGACTTGCCGCCGCCAGAAAGCCGTTCGCCTTCGCCGCGCAGGTAGGAGAAGTTCGATCCGGTGCCCGACCCGTATTTGAACAGACGCGCTTCGCGCACCCAAAGGCCCATAATGCCGTTGTCGTTGACCAGGTCGTCCTGAACCGACTGGATGAAGCAGGCATGCGGCTGCGGATGTTCGTAGGCCGTTGCCGAGCGGGTCAGCTCGCCGGTTTGCGGATCCACATAATAGTGGCCCTGGCCGGGACCATCGATCCCGTAGGACCAATGCAGGCCGGTGTTGAACCATTGCGGCGAGTTCGGCGCGACCTTCTGGGTCGCGAGCATGTAGCACAATTCATCGAAGAAAGCGCGGGCATCCTCTTCGCTCGTGAAGTAGCCGCCTTTCCAGCCCCAGTAGGTCCAGGTTCCCGCGAGCCGGTCGAACACCTGGCGCGAATCCCGTTCCGGTCCATAGCGCTCGTCTTCCGGCAGTTCCTTCAGGGCCTCCAGATCTGCTTCGCCGCGCCACAACCAGGATGGAACCGTATTCTCCTCGACCCTTTTGAGGCGGGCCGGCACACCGGCCTTGCGAAAATATTTCTGGGCGATGATGTCACTGGCGACCTGCGACCAGGATTTGGGGACCTGGATGTTTTCCAGGCGAAACACGATCGACCCGTCGGGGTTGCGAATTTCGCTGGTCGCATCGCGAAATTCTATATCAGCATACGGGGATTGGCCCTGCTTGGTATAATGCCGCTCAATTTTCATTTCTTAACCCCTAAAAATTCGCGCACGCCTGCCTCGGCGGCATGCCGATTGTGTTTTGGACCCTGTTTCTGTCGACGCCCCGGTCGAGTCGGTTTTTCTGTATATTGGGTCTATGGAAACCGTGAAATACTAAATATAGGGTTACCAGCAGTTTTTAACCAGAAAATTATTAACTGCTCCCCAAGCCTCAAACCCCGAATTCAGGCCACAAAAAATCACACGCGCGCAGACCCCGCACGCAGGATTTTCGAACTGAAAAATGAGACTGAATTACGCCGAACGGGCTGACCCAGAAATGAAACGGGATCGTTGACCGCCGATGGATTGAAGCTAGTCCGACTCCGACAGAGGCGTCAAGGAGAAGGATTCGGTTCCACACGATCCGGCTTGAATCCGGTGAAAAACGGGGACAACAAAATTGCCTGTTGCACCACCCGAATTCCAAGAATCGCCCAACGTCCCGAATCGGCTGCCGAAATCGAATGGCCGTTCTGCGTCCAGGCGCATCGCTTGGACATGAACCGGGCGTCATTGATTCCCTCTATCCGGAGATAAAATGGGCGTTGGGCGCAGATCGTTAAAATTTGAAAGAAAGTCGATACAAATTTTCGCATCCGATTTGACCGGGATTTAAAGCGGACCTGTCATAGTCGCACCACTGAACGGGACGACGGCCAAAAGACATGCCGGATTGCTGCGCGATGGCAGCGGAAGCGGTTGTGGTAAAGAAAGAATGCGGGACGGTATCTGAATGACAATACATGCAGCATACGGATTGCCGTTGGAAATGCTCGACATCGTCGTTGTCGAGGATTCGAAACCGATGCAAACAATTGTCAGGTCAATTCTGGCTGCCCTGAACGTCGGGCGTGTTCGCATGTTCGATATGGCGGATGAAGCTCTGCAGGCCATGCTGAGCGAGCCGCCCAACATGATCATCACCGATTACCGAATGAGCCCGATGAACGGCTATCAATTGCTGCGGTCGATCCGGAACCGCAAGATGGCGCCGCTGTGTTACGTCCCGGTTATCATGATCACCGCGCATAGCACTCGGTCCGTCGTGGAAAAGGCCTATCGCGGTGGTGCGCACACCGTTCTCGTCAAACCGATTTCACCCAAGGTCCTGCAGACCCGTCTGGAATGGGTCATTCGCGATGACAGGCCTTTTGAAATCGACGAAACCGGCCATTGTGTGGTCGACGGCGTAAGCTCTCTCCTGGACAATCACAAGGAACGGTACATCGCCCTCACTCAGGCGCGTGAATATCACGAATTGATGACCCGTCAGGTCACGCAGAAGCAGGACGAGGTCGATAAGATTTTCAAAGCCGCATCCGGTGAACCCGAGCCCGAAATCGAATCCCAACCGCAAACCGAACCCGAACTCGAAGAGGCGTTGGCAGGATCCGGCGACGGGGAAGACGTCGCGCCGACACGGCTTGGCGGATTTGCCCGGGTTCGCGAGGAGCCCACGCCAAAACGTATCCGACCGCGGGCGGGCTGACGAAGCGCGAATCGGTTTCCGATACCTCCCGAACCCACCATTGCAGATACCCTGTGCCAGTAGTCTGGTATTCCTTGGCCGGTGATTTCCCGTGAAATCACCGGTCTTTTTTGTCGGCGGCGCAATACCGGGCCATATCCACTGCCGACGACGTGAAAAGCGGCCGGGAAAGATGTCATCACCCTATCGCTGGCAGCTATTCGGTTTAACGACGGAAAAATCCGGATGGCGACATAAGGTCGGTCGTTGTCACTGGACAGGATCGGCGCGGGAAGGCATAGTCTGCGCGATTTTCGAGGGGTCCTGGCGATGTCGCTGCTGTACGAAATCTTTACTTGGTGGAACGGCCAGACAATTGGCACGCGTTTCTTTACATGGCGCAAGGGTGTGTTTGTTGGCAAGGATTCCGCCGGCAACAGTTATTATACGGAGCGCGGCGGCAATCGGCGCTGGGTGATTTATAATGGCGAGGCCGATGCGTCAGCAATTCCATCGGGTTGGCATGGCTGGATTCATCATAGAGTGGATACGCCGCCCACGCAGGAATCCTATCGACCGCGCGACTGGCAAATCGCCCACAAGCCGAACATGACGGGCACGGCTGCGGCCTACCGCCCTCAAGGCTCCATCCTTACGCCCCAATCCAGACCGGCCGCAACCGGCGACTACGACGCCTGGACACCCGGCGGCTGAAGACCCTTCCAAATCCCATGGCCCATCCAATCGACGCCTCCACCGAATCCGCCAATGAGCAAGCCTGGTCGGCGAAGTCCTATGAGGACAATGTCCGATTTGTTTCGGTCTATGGCGAGGGCGTGCTTGGCTGGCTGGCGCCAAAACCCGGTGAAAGGATCCTCGATCTCGGCTGTGGAGACGGTGCGCTGACGGTCAATCTGGTAAAGGCCGGCGCCGATGTGGTGGGAGTTGATGGAGCGCCTGATTTTGTCAGGGCGGCGACCGAGCTCGGTCTTGATGCGAGACTTCATGATGGTGAAGCCCTGCCGTTTGAGCGCGAGTTCGACGCGGTTTTCTCAAATGCCGCCTTGCATTGGATGACGAAACCGGAAGCGGTGGTCGCCGGCGTCGCCAAAGCGCTGAAGCCGGGCGGTCGATTCGTCGGCGAATTCGGCGGTCATGGCAATGTCGCGGCCATCGTTACCGCCATGATTGCCGCTGCGCGGGCGCGCAACGCCGATTCAAGCCTGGCATTTCCCTGGTATTTTCCGACGCCCGATGCCTATCGGCAGCTGCTTGAAAGCGCAGGCTTTGTGGTCGACAGGATGAGCCACTTCGCACGCCCAACTCCGCTCCCCACCGGGATCGAACCCTGGCTTGGCGTGTTCCGGCAACCGTTTTTCGATCAGTTCGGTGCGGCAAGGCAGGAGGTGCTCGATGATGTCGTGGCGTCGCTGCAAACCAGTTTGCAACTGCCTGACGGTTCCTGGATTGCGGATTATGTCCGCCTGCGATTTGAGGCTCATCTCGCCGAATAACAGACTATCGACAAAATTCATGCTTGTGTTTGCCCGAATCAAGGGACAAATAGCCCACTGAAACCCGACGCGCCGAGATCAGCCAAAAGTACACCAGCACGAAATGACCTGTTCCAAGAAATCTGCCGTTTGCGGCGCCGCGCTCCTGACTGCGGCAAGCCTGTCGCTTGTTCCGCTGTCAGGCTCCTATGCGGAAGAACGCATCAGCAATCCGGTTGCGGTGTTTACCGGTCTCGACAAGATTACGGCGCGGATCGTGACTTTCGATGTCTATATCGATGAAACGGTACAATTCGGCTCGCTCCAGGTTACGCCGCGGGCGTGCTACACCCGGCCGGAAACCGAAGTGCAGAAGACGACAGCCTTTGTCGAGGTCAAGGAAGTAACCCTGTCAAAGGAAATCAAACCGATCTTTGGCGGATGGATGTTCGCCTCAAGCCCGGGCCTCAATGCGGTCGAACACCCGGTCTACGATGTGTGGCTTGAGGACTGTAAAGCGGAATCTGACGTACCACCGCCAACAAACTGATTTTGCAAGGCAAGACAGGCGGAAAGCGGAACCCTGGCAGTCTCCATCTTAATCCGGCCCGAAGTCAGGCCGCCGTTCTCAACGTTTTCATGACTGTCTCGCCGGGCGCCGGGTTGGCCAGAGCCCTGTAATCACCCTTTATCTTCAGTGCAGAATCGAGATGTGCCTGATATCGGGCGCGTGGAATTTCAACTGCGCCGAACTGTTTCAGATGATCTGTGACGAATTGGGTGTCCAGCAATTCGAAGCCGCCGACTTTCAATCGCGCCACCAAATGGGCGAGAGCCACTTTCGAAGCGTTGGATTCGAAGGAAAACATGCTTTCGCCGAAAAAGGCACCGCCGAGACGAACTCCATAGAGTCCGCCGACAAGGACGCCGTTGTTGCGGCACTCGACGGTGTGGCAGAACCCAAGATCGAACAAATCGCCGTAAAGCCGGCGAATGCGGGAATTTATCCAGGTCTTGCGTCGTCCATTTGAGGGTTGGGCGCATCCGTCTATGACCGCCTCGAAATCGCTGTCGACCCGGACTTCGAAATGATCGCTTTTGATGACTCGCGCCAGGCGTCTTGGGACATGAAACATGTCGAGCGGAATGATTCCGCGCATATCCGGCTCGATCCAGTACAAGCCGGGGTCGTCGGCGGATTCCGCCATTGGAAAGATCCCGCAGGCATACGCCTTCAGCAGCACGTGCGGCGTGATTTCCAGAACGATATCCGACGATTTGCTCATCGATTCGGGCTTCCCGAGGTACAGTCGGCACCGGATATTGCCGGCGCCCGCAACCTATTGATTTTCACAATGCCCCAAACGGATGGCTCGCGTCCAGACGGTCAAGTGGATGCAAGATATTCTTCAAGCCAGCGAATATTGTACATGCCATTGGCGATGTCCGGATTGTCGATCAGATCCCGGAACAACGGTATCGTCGTTTGAATGCCGTCGACCACGAATTCGTCGAGACAGCGGCGCAACCGCATCATCGTCTCCACGCGCGACCGGCCGTGAACAATCAGTTTTCCGATCAGGCTGTCATAATAGGGGGGTATGTCATACCCCTGATAAACACCGGAATCGACCCGGACACCGAGACCGCCAGGCGGGTGATAATAGGATATCTTTCCCGGAGACGGCATGAAGGTCCTCGGGTCCTCTGCATTGATTCGGCACTCGATTGCACAGCCTTCCAGCCGGACATCGTTCTGAGTGAACGTGAGGGAAGACCCGGAGGCGACCCGAATTTGTTCGTTGACCAGATCGATGCCCGTGACCATTTCCGTTACCGGATGTTCAACCTGGAGCCGGGTGTTCATTTCGATGAAATAGAACTCGCCGTTTTCGTAAAGGAACTCGACCGTTCCAGCGCCGGCATAGTTCAGATCCTGCATGGCCCGAACGACAACGTCGCCGATTTCGGCACGTTGTTGCGGATTCAACGCCGGGGAGGGCGCTTCCTCCCATATTTTCTGATGCCGGCGCTGCAGGGAGCAGTCGCGCTCGCCCAGGTGAATCGCGCCACCCCTGCCATCGCCCATGACCTGTATTTCGATATGCCGTGGCGAGCCGAGATATTTTTCGATGTAAAGCGCGTCGTTGCCGAATGCGGCCAGCGATTCGGCTCTTGCCGTTGCCAGGGCGTCGTCGATCTCATCCTCCGACATCGCGACTTTCATGCCGCGACCGCCACCGCCGGCGGCCGCCTTGACAAGAACCGGATACCCGATTTCGCGGGCGATGCGGCGTCCCTGATTGTCGTTGAGCACGGCGCCCTCGGATCCGGGAACGACCGGTATTCCGAGGCGCTGGGCGGTTTTCTTGGCCTCGATCTTGTCACCCATGACCGAAATATGGTCGGCGGTCGGGCCAATGAAGGTCACGCCATGGGCCTTCAGGATTTCGGCAAAGCGGGCGTTCTCCGAGAGAAATCCGTATCCCGGGTGAACCGCATCGGCTCCGGTGATTTCGCAAGCTGCAAGAATTTGGGGAATGTTCAGATAGGATTCGCTCGCCGCCGGTGGCCCGACACAGACGCTTTCGTCGGCGAGCCGGACGTGCATCGCGTTGGAATCGGCTGTCGAATGAATCGCAACCGTCGGAATGCCCAGTTCCTTGCAGGCGCGCATGACGCGCAGCGCGATTTCGCCTCGATTGGCAATCAGGATTTTTGAAAACATATCGGATCCTGATTCAGCCACGGTCGAGCACGATAAGGGTCTCGCCGAATTCGACCGGCCCCCCGTCCTCGACAAGGATTTCAAGAACCTTCCCGGAGCGCGGGGCCGGAATCTGGTTCATATGTTTCATCGCTTCGATGATCATGAGCGTCTGGCCTTCGCGTACATTATCACCGACCTGGATGAAAGGCGGATCGCCGGGCTTTGGAGAAAGGTAGGCGGTTCCGACCATGGGCGAGGGGACGGGCTGTCCCGTGTCGCCGGTCGCGCTTGGGACCGCCGTTGGCGGCGTTTCGACAATGGGCTCGGGCAGCGGGGCAGGCTGCGGCGGCGCTGAAACGGGCGCAATGGTTGTCAGGCTGACCTGGCGGGCAACGCGGATGCGGAAATCATCGCGCTCGACTTCGATTTCCGACAGATCGGTCTCATTCAACAGAATTGCCAACTGGCGAATGAGTTCCTGGTCGATTTCTTGTTTTTTACTGCTCATTTGTTTTTCCGTTAGGGGGCGTTGTCCTGGTTGTCCAACAGAGAGACAAGCGCCCGAATACCAAGGAGGTAGCTTTCCAAACCAAACCCGCAAATCACGCCGCTGGCAACAGGCGAAATGTAGGAATGGGACCGGAAGGCTTCCCGTGCGTGCACATTCGACAAATGGATCTCGATAACCGGAATTGCAATTGCCCGAATGGCATCATGCAGCGCGACCGAGGTGTGGGTATAGGCCGCCGGATTGATAACAATGCCGCAAGCCGACTGCCCAGCTTCCTGGATCCAGTCAATCAGAGTGCCTTCATGATTGCTTTGACGAAAGTCGATGGCATATCCGAGGTCCGATGCGAGTGTTGCGCTGGCGGCTTCGATCGAAGTCATCGTAACCGTTCCGTAGACGCCCGGTTCGCGTGTTCCAAGCAGATTGAGATTTGGTCCATTCAGAACGAAGATGGTTTTTGTCATTGTGGTCCAGAGACGATGCGTGGTCCGGAGACGGTGCGGCGAGTGCCGGTGGGGCCAAAGACGGTGCGGTCTGTTCGATCAGCTTGCCGGGCGACGATCGAAACCGTCGACCACACTTATCAAAGTTCCGGTCTTATAAAGGCTTTCTGGGAGAAACAAAAGAGAGTGCCGGCCGTTTCAGTGCGGCTTTTCCGACAATTTGCAAGGCTGGCAGATCAGCGGGTTGCAGGGTGGCGACCACCCCGCATCTTCCTCAGCAGGTTGTTGAGCCGCACTGGCGGTAGGACTGGATTTTTTCGCGCAATGTCTCATACCCCACGGCCCCCATGACGACCTCGTCGCCAATGACATAGGACGGAGTGCCTGTGAGGCCGAGGCCATTGGCCAGCGCGTAGACTTCCTCAATCGGAATGTTTATCTCGCTGCCTTCCACCAGCTTTTCGATTTCGGTACGATTCAGGCCGACCTGTTCGGCTATGTTCAGTGCAACTGCCTTTGTCGCCTGTCCACGATGCGAAATCATGGTTGCGTGGAAGTCGAGGTACTTTTCGGGATCCGTCTGCAGCACTGCCACAGAGACCTGTGCGGCTTCCACCGACCCCTGTCCGAGAACCGGAAACTCCTTCATGACGATGCGAAGGTTCGGATCTTCTTCCATCAGCCGGACCATGTCCGGAAAGGCGCGTTTGCAGAAACCGCAATTGTAATCGAAGAACTCGACCAGTGTGACATCGCCCTTCGGATTTCCGAGATCGGCCTGGTGTACGGAATTGAAGAGGATCTGACTTTGGTTCTTGATCGTCTCGGCACGCGCCACATTTTCCTCATCGCGGCGCTTCTGCTCAAGGGCAACCAGCGCTTCCTGAATCAGTTCCGGGTTCTTGAGAAGGTATTCCCGAACGATCTGTTCTATTTCCGGTTTGCTGAAATCTTCCGAATTGGCGAGCGAAGCGCCCATGATCAGGAAGAGGACGCCAGCGGCCATCGTTCGGAAGAATGTCATGATGGCCATCGCCATAGTCTCCTGCATGCAAACGCGTTGGTTTGCCATGGTTTATCGATATGACGTTGATATTCCGTTTCGCTCGGAATGTATGCCTTTATCTGCGGATTTTCTTCGGTGGTTTATACGAAACAATATCGTCGGCCTGAAGCCATGCGGGCGTTCCACGGTTCAATTTTTTTTGAGCGCGTTTTGCGTACCGCTTCGCATTTTTGTAATCCCCGCTGACAAACAGGCCGCGCGCGGTCGCCAGATCCGCCAAAGACACCTTGCCCTGTCTGCCGTAGGCAATGGCCAACTGCCGATAGCCGAGGCCGGAATCCTTTTCGCGCGATAGCGCCGATTCAAGGTGAGAAATCCCTTCGCCGAGATTTCCCGGCACTTCGGAGGCGACCAGCGCATAGCCCAGGGCAATGCGGATTAGACCTGATTTCGGAGCAAGGGATACGGCCTTGCGATAGGGGCCGATCGCTTCCTTCGGCCGACCGTTTTCAATCAGGGCCTGGCCTTTCAACTCCCAGAAATAGGGATTGTTCGGTTGCGCCTTGATCAATTTGTCGATGTTGCGAAGCGCTTTGCGGAGCTGGCGGTTGCGATATTGGGCGATCGCACGGGCATAACGGGCTTCCAGACTCTTGTCGGAGGACGGGTATTTCCGCGCAACCGAACGGGGATGCTGGGTGAATCCGATAATCTTGGCCCGCATCAGGTCATGCCGGGCCTGCAGGGCTGGTGGATCCTTCTTGTCACGGTACTTGCTGTTATTGACCAGGCGTTCCAGACCCGTAATCCGGTCTCGCGCGAGCGGATGGCTGATCGCGTAGGGGTCGGCGAAGCGGGCGGAGAACAATTGCTGGTCCTGAAACTGCCTGAAGGTTTCAAGCATGCCGCGGCCGGATTGTTTGGTCTTCTCAAGATAGGTGATGGCGGCGCGGTCGGCCGCAGCTTCTTCGCCGCGCTGATAGGCAAGTAACGTCCGTTGTGCGGCCGATGTTCCGCCCTGGACGACGCCGACGCCTCCGCGGACAACGTTGCCTTCGCCTGCGGCCGCACCGGCAGCACCGGCCGCGGCGCCAAGCAGAGTGGCAAGAATGGCGATCGTCTTGGCCTTGGACAGGGCATCGCGGAACCTGGCCAGGTGCCCTCCGGCAATGTGGGCGGCTTCATGGGCGAGTACGCCGATGACTTCGTTCGGCGTTTTTGCCTGCATCAGGACGCCGATATTGATGAATATGCGGCGACCATCGACGACAAAGGCATTGAAACTGGTGTCACCGACCAGGATGATGTTGATGTTCGAACTGCCGAGGCCGGCGGCCTTGAGAATTGGCGCGGCATAACTTCGCAGCAGTGCTTCTGTCTCGGCATCGCGCACCAGCGGAAGGGAGCGCGCCTGGGCAAGAGCTGGTCCAAGCGACAATTGCAGCGAAGCCATTGCAAACAGGACAAGCACAAGGGACTTCTTCAATACGTTCACGATTCTTGCCTTTTCCGGAGCTTGAAACGACGGCGAATTTCCATTCGGATGACCTTTTGCAAGGGAACAGGGCGTGCACAGGACGCCGGATCCCTGGGAAGGTGGCCCATCGGGGGAGTGCGATCAGCACTGTCTTGCGCAAACAAATTTCGCCGGTACCCTGTTTGCGCGCGCTCGGATCGATTCATCAGCAACTTCCATGATCCGCGCCCCAAGCGCTTAATACCTCATAACACACCGATGTAAAGCAAAGAGGCAAATGTGAAACCCGGTCTTTCAAAACGTGGTGATGTCGACGCATTCCTGGCCATGGACGTCCTCTCTGCTGCCGCACGGCATGAACGGGAAGGGCGCGATATCGTGCATATGGAGGTCGGACAGCCTGGAGCGCCTGCGCCGCGGGCTGTGCTTGATGCTGCCGGAGCTGCACTGGCCGACGGTCGGCTCGGCTACACCCAGGCAGTTGGACTGCCGGATCTGCGCAAACGGATCGCCCGACATTATCGCGAAGCCTATGGGGTTGAGATATCGGAAGATCGGGTCGTCGTAACGACCGGCTCTTCGGCCGGATTCAGCCTGGCTTTTCTCGCTGCGTTGGACGCGGGAGACAAGGTTTTGACGACGTCGCCCGGATATCCGGCTTACCGCAACATCATGAAGGCCCTCGGTTTGGGCGCTCTCGAGGTGGAAGCAACTGCGGCGGATGGCTGGACCATGACAGCGGACCACGTGCTCGAAGCGGCGAACGACAAGCAGGTGAGGGCAGTGCTTGCTGCCAGTCCGAACAATCCGACCGGAACCATGATCAAACCGGATGCGCTGGCCGATATTGTCGAAGCATGTCGTAGCCGTGGTCTCTGGTTCATTTCCGACGAGATTTACCACGGGCTCGTCTACGACGGAGAGGCGGCAACTGCCCTTGCATTTTCCGATGATGTCGTGGTGATCAACAGTTTCTCGAAATATTATTGTATGACCGGATGGAGGATCGGTTGGATGATCGTGCCGGAGGCAATGGTCCGCAGCGTGGAGCGCCTGGCCCAGAACCTTTACATTTCCGCTCCTGAATTGTCGCAAAAAGCGGCGATCGCCGCCTTTGACGCCGGCGATGAACTGGAAATGGTAAAAAAGGGTTATGCGCGCAACCGCGCCTTGCTGCTGACCGAGCTGCCGAAAATCGGATTTGACGAGTTGCTGCCGGTCGACGGTGCGTTTTATGTCTATGCCAATGTGCGCCGCTTTACCAACGACAGTGTGGAGTTCGCACGCCAGATGCTGGACGAGGCTGGCGTGGCGGCGACCCCCGGCCTTGATTTCGACCGGACGAGGGGGCACGGATTTCTGCGCTTTTCCTTTGCCGGGGACATTGCCGCCATGGAGTCGGGCGTGGATCGTTTGCGGTCCTGGATCGCGACGCGGCCGGTTGCCTGACCGACAGGCCGTAGAGCTTTTGTTGCGCAAATCGTTTTCGCTTGATCTGAGGCAGATCAAACGCGACATGCGACAAGATGGTTTTGCGAAACCGGTCCCATCCCGCTTTGCTGCGGGACGGGGCTTAAGGAGACGAATTTCGCAATCGGTTGTCCGCAAATTGAACGCGACAATCCGGGTTAGCGGTGTCCGGTGTTCCGGTTCACCGCGCTGAGATGCAGGTTTGATTTCTTCGAGTTACTTGAAGAAACTGCGCTTTTGCCACCAACCGGACTTTTTGGGACGGTCAGGCTCGGGCGGCGTCTCGGGAACCGGATCCTGGTTCGGAGTTTCGTCGATTTCGGCCGCGACTGCGCCGTTCTTCGCCTCGCTGTTGACCGTTTCCGCATTGTCCGCATCGGTTTTGGCAGCACCATTGGATGGGGCTTCCTCATTGGCCGGGTTTACCTCTAAAGGCGGCTCGATCTCGGAAGCCGTTTCCGTGTCAGCCGGTGACGGCTGTTCGCTTTCGGTGCTTGCGTCTCCGGCCTCATGTCCGCCGTCAGGAGCCGAATTGTCGGCACCCGTCGATCCATCGGCCTCACCTGCAGCATCTGCCGTCGTCGCGAGGACCTCCGTTGCGCCATCCTCATCGCCCTGGCTTGGCTCGTCGCCGGTATCAGAGCTGTCGGTCGATCCTGCGGCTTCAGCCTGTTCTGTGCCGTCAGCGACCGCGCCGTCTTCCGTATCGCTGCGCTTGTTGCGACGTCCACCGCGGCGTCCGCGACGCCGCTTCTTGCCGGAGGCATCATCGCGGCCATCCGCCGTTTCCTGGTTGGAGTCCGCCTGTGCTTCGTTGTCCGTGTCGTCTTCACCCTGATCGTCGGCCTGTTCGCCTTCCGCCCGCTCGACCCTGGTCGCGCCGTCCGCATCACGGCCCCGCCTGCGCCGCTTTCTGCGGCGCTTCTTGGGCGCGTCGTCGTCAGCGTCTTCGCTCGTTGTGTCGCCACTGGTTTTTCCGCCGGACATTTCGGCGCTGTCGACATCGGGATCGATCGTATCCGGCTGGACGATCTCAGCGGATTGTGAAGGCGGCGTACGCCGGGACTCGGCGATACCGGCGCGATCGATAATGCAATAGGCATCCTCTATGGTTTCATCGGCAACCAGATTGAGGGAAATGCCGTAGCGATCTTCCATATCTGTCAGGCTGTAGCGCTTGTGGTTGATAATGTAGAGCGCGACTTCAGTGCGAATCCGTACGTTCAAATTGTGTGCCGAACTGCGCAGCAACTGGTCCTCAATCGAGCGCAGGACATGAAGGGCAACGGACTCGGTCGAGCGAATGACGCCGGTCCCATGGCAATGGGGACAAAGTTCCGTTGAACTTTCAAGCACACCCGTACGAAGTCGTTGCCTGGACATTTCCAGGAGACCGAAATGGGAGATTCTGCCGACCTGGATGCGGGCACGATCGGATTTCAGACAATCCTTGAGTTTACGCTCAACCGTGCGGTTGTTGCGCTTTTCCTCCATGTCGATGAAATCGATGACGATCAGGCCGGCAAGGTCGCGAAGCCGCAATTGCCGCGCCATTTCCTCGGCTGCCTCGACATTCGTTCGCAGCGCCGTGTCCTCGATATTGTGCTCGCGTGTGGCCTTGCCGGAGTTCACATCGACAGCGACGAGAGCCTCGGTCTGGTTGATCACGATGTATCCGCCAGACGGCAGTGTCACCTGCGGCAGGAACATGGCGTCCAATTGGGGTTCCACCCGGTTTCGGGCGAAAATCGGAACCTGGTCCTTGTAGGGCTGAACATTCTTGGCATGGCTCGGCATGAGCATGCGCATGAAATCCTTGGCTTCGCGATACCCCGTGTCTCCGGCGACGAGAACCTCGTCGATGTCCTTGTTATAGAGATCCCGGATCGAGCGCTTGACCAGATTCCCTTCTTCATAGACCAGAGCGGGTGCTGAGGATTGCAGCGTCAGGTCGCGCACATTTTCCCACAAGCGCATGAGATATTCGAAATCGCGCTTGACCTCGGTCTTGGTCCGGCTTGCGCCGGCCGTACGCAGGATAACGCCCATTCCCTCCGGTACCGGAAGCTCGTTGGCGATTTGCTTGAGGCGCTTTCGGTCGCCCGGATTGGTGATTTTTCGGCTGATGCCGCCGCCGCGAGCGGAATTGGGCATCAGGACCGAGTAGCGTCCGGCAAGCGACAGATAAGTAGTCAGAGCCGCACCCTTGGTGCCGCGCTCTTCCTTGACGACCTGCACCAGAATGATCTGCCGGCGCTTGATGACCTCCTGGATCTTGTAACGCCGTCGCGGCTTGCTGGGAGCCGGCTCTGAGTTGCGCTGACCGCGTTTGGTCGGCTTTGCCGCGGCCTCTTCCCCATCTTCCTCGTCCTGCGATTGACCGTCCGCATCCTTGTTTTCGGTTTCGCCGGGTTCGGATTTGCCGTCCTGGTCGTCATCGCCTTTGTTTTCGGATGCATCGGCGCTGGCGGCCTGAGCCGGTTCGCCGGCATCCTCTTCAGTCGCTGTGGCGCTATCGGTCTCCCGATCGTCGCTTGCGAGAGATGTCGTCTCAACAGCTTCGGCCGTCACATCCGCGTCGGAGGAGACATCTTCGCCGCCGGTTTCGGGTTGGCTGGCAGTTTCAGGCTCGGCAGCCTGTTCCGGCGCGGCATCTGCTTCGATCGGGCTTTGATTTTCTACGACCGCATCTGCGGAAGACCCGCTCTCGTCCTCGACCTTGGTCTCGGTCTTTGGCTTTTCAGGGCCCTCGGACGGCACATCTCCGGAGATGACTGCGTCATCGTCGTCGGCCGCGGAGAGAAACCGGTCCGGAATGATTTTGCCGGCCTGCTCGTCCGTTTCCGATTCGGTCCCGGAATCGGAACTATCCGTGGCGGTATTTTGGGGAGCGTCACCGTCCGGTTGCGCTTCTTCCACCGAATCGGTCTTCTCCAAAGCCTCTGTGTCTTCGGAAGTGTCGCTTTCGGCCGGCGTCTCCGCGTCGTCGGCAGCCGCCTTCGTAGTGGAGCGTGGGGTCCGTTTGCGGCTGGAACGACTGCGGCTTGCCCTTGCCTTCCGCGGTTTTACGTCTTCTTCCCGTGCCTCTTCGGCAACTTCATCGATCTCGTCATCGTCCGAATCATCGATTTCCTGGAGATCTGCCTCATCGTCCGCGGGTTCGAAGTCGTCGTCGGAACTGCGACGCAAGCGCTCTTCTTCGAGCAGCGCCTGTCGGTCGGCAACCGGGATCTGATAATAGTCGGGATGAATTTCGCTGAAAGCCAGAAAACCATGGCGATTTCCGCCATAATCAACAAAGGCAGCCTGCAGCGACGGTTCTACTCTTGTAACCTTGGCTAGATAGATATTGCCGCGTAGCTGTTTGCGGTTTGCGGCTTCAAAGTCGAACTCCTCGACGCGATTTCCACGGAGTACCACCACCCGAGTCTCCTCAGGGTGGGTGGCATCGATAAGCATTTTGTTGGCCATGATATGTGCTCTTTGCCGTCGCGGCAGCGCAAGGGCGCGTAGCCGGAAGAGCTCTTATCTTCCGGGGCGCGACGAATCATAAGGATTAAAATTGGGAATAGAGTGCGTGACAGCGAATCGCCGCAGAGCCCTTCAAGGCTCAGCTTCACCGTAAGCAACGCTGTTATACAGTTGCGCAATTCGCCACGTTTCATAAACGCCACATCCAAACCATGTAACAATGGGATCGCGACTTTCGGGACAAGCCGTCCCTGAAACGATCCGATTGCGTTCCACCCGCAACATGCAGGCGGCATCACTGATCGGGCAGCTTTTTCAGTCACGCCGGGTCATTCCTTGAAGACGCCGTGGCTGAAAACGCCCGGTGAAATCCACCGTTCATTTTCTCCGGACGACCGCAAACACCGAATCCGGTGCTCAAACGAGTACATACCTTTTTATGGGGGGCAGGAGAGGCTGCCTGGTCGAAACCGTGATTCTCGTTTGTTTTTTCGGTCTGTTCGCGGGAAAAGATTTGATTCCTACACGGCAATCATATTTTCGCTTTGACGACATTACAAGTGCGGTAAGCGCTACATTGTTTACTTCTTGTTGTAACAGGGGATCTTTAACCATATTAAAGGGAAGTTTCCGGCAAAATGAGTCGTAGACACCTGCGCTGCAAGATTCGTATCGCATTGTGCCAAACGAGGTCTATATCGTGTTAGAGGCCCTTGTCGCGATGTCGGTGTTGTGTCCGGGGTTTGCCGCCAGGGGCGACGTGCGAGCCTGAGGAACCAAATATTGGATGGGTGGCCGGTTGACCCGCTGGGTGTTGTCGGATCCCGTTGGCAAGGAAACTGCAGGACCAAAACATGATCCGTGTGGCATTGCGGACCTTGGCGACTGTGTTTGTTCTGAACCTGGCGTTCGGAGCCATGCAGGTCGCTGCTCAGGAGCCAAATGTCGCTCTGGGGCAAAAGGCCGGATCGGAACAAAACATTGTTACCGCCTCAGGGGCTCGGATCGCCGGAGATAACGCGCGGACACGGTTCGTTTTCGATCTATCCGATTCAGTTGAGATGTCGATTTTTGTCCTTTCCGATCCATACAGGATAATTATCGACCTGCCGCCTCTCAATTTTGCGTTTGACCAGTCGACCAACAGCGTCGGGCGCGGTTTGATCGAACGATGGCGTTACGGCCAGTTTTCCGCGCAGACATCGCGTCTCATTCTGGATTTGTCCGGCCCGGCCGCCGTTGACCGGTCGTTCGTGTTGCCGGCCCAGAACGATCAACCGGCGCGATTGGTGGTCGATTTGTTGAAAACCACCCCGGACGCCTTCGCCGCGGTTGCGGCTGTTGCCTCGATCCGGGCGCGCGAAAGCAATCGTCGAATTCAAAAATCCGACCGGCTTCCGATTGGCGCCGGCCGCCGGTTGCGTCCCCTTATCGTCATCGACCCCGGGCATGGGGGCGTCGATACCGGAGCCGTGGGAAAGCTGAATATCGCCGAAAAGACGATCGTCCTGGATTTTGCGTCGGTTCTGAAACACAAGCTGGAAGCGACCGGCGAGTTTGAGGTCAAGTTGACCCGTAACGAAGACGTTTTTGTGCGACTGAAGGACAGGGTGGAGTTTGCGCGAAATCTTGAAGCGGATCTGCTGATTTCGGTTCACGCGGATTCTGTGCGTCAGAAATTCGTCAAGGGCGCATCCGTCTATACGTTGTCCGACAAGGCGTCGGATGCGATTTCCGAAGAACTCGCGGAAGGCGAAACCAGGTCGGAAATTCTCGCCGGTCTGCATATTGAAGACACCGAAGCCGATGTCAGTGATATCCTTCTCGACCTCACTCGCAGGGAAACCACAAATTTTTCCATTCACGCCGGGCGCCAGATCGTATCGAACCTTGGAAAAGCCGTCACCCTGGTCAACAATCCGTTGCGATCGGCATCTTTCAGGGTATTGCGCGCACCGGATGTCCCTTCGATCCTTCTCGAACTCGGATTTTTGTCCAATGGTGACGACGAAAAGCACCTGACAACTCCGGAATGGCGGGACAGCGCCGCCAGCAAGATCGTCGAATCGCTGCAGACTTTTTTTTCCGCACGTCTTGCCAAGCGGTCAGAATCCGGACAGGCCGTGGAATGATCGACAGGAAGTCCATCAACAGACCGTGGGACAGCGACACGAACCTTGGAAAACGGCTTGAACAGCGTTAAGACTGTAAGCAATGCGTTCGATGTTTGCCGCAAGTCCGCCACATTGTGTTTGTTGGTAGGGGCGTTTGATTCTTGCGGTGCGAAGATGTCCGGTGCGAGTCTTTCCATACCCGCTGTAAAACGGATCAGGGAATGCGGCGACGATGATAAACAGGAACGACGCGCAGAACAGGCACCACCGGGAGACCAACAGACGAAGTGTTGGAGCTCCGGACCGGTTGCAACAGGGCTGCTAGGCCTCGAATATGCAGAAGATCTGCGGTAGATGCGGATCTGAACACTGAAATCAATCCGGCTTTGGCTTAGGTCAAATGCCAAGAAAAGCGAATGTAATATGATCTTAGTTCGGTTTTTCGGCTATCTGTTCGGGATCGGCACGGTATTTGGCGTTATCGCCTCCCTCGTGGTGTTTGTCTATTTGTCGAAGCTGACGACCGGGCTTGCGGACACGTCAACTTTGAAAAATTATGTGCCCCCGGTGATGACCAGGGTCCATGCCTCGGATGGCAGGTTGTTGGCGGAATATGCCCGCGAAAGAAGGCTGTTTTTGCCGATCCAGGCGATTCCCGACCCGATCAAACACGCGTTCCTGTCGGCCGAAGACAAGAATTTCTACGATCATTTCGGCATCGATTTCCAGGGAATTGGCCGCGCCATCGTCGTCAACGTGCGTAACCGCGGATCAGGGCGCCGTCTTGTCGGCGCGTCAACGATCACGCAGCAGGTTGCGAAAAACTTCCTTCTGACCAACGAGGTCAGCATTGATCGTAAGATCAAGGAAGCCATCCTGTCCCTTCGGATCGAGCAGACCCTGACCAAGGACCAGATCCTGGAACTCTATCTGAATGAGATCTATCTCGGCATTGGTGCCTATGGGGTTGCGGCCGCTTCCCTCCTGTATTTCGACAAATCCGTCCACGAATTGTCGCTGGCGGAAGTAGCCTATCTTGCCGCTCTGCCGAAAGCGCCTAATAACTACCATCCGTTCCGGTATACGGAAAAGGCGATAGAGCGGCGCAACTGGGTTATCGATCGCATGGTCGAAAACGGGTTTGTAGAGTTGGAAGCGGCGGAAAAGGCAAAAGCGCAGCCGCTTGATGTTGTGCCACGGAAACGGGGCGCCCAAATCGAAGCTTCAGAATATTTTGCCGAGGAAGTGCGTCGTGCGGTTGGCCAGATCTACGGCGAAAAACGGCTCTATGAGGGGGGGTTAAGCGTCCGCACGACCCTGGATCCGAAACTGCAGGTTGAAGCCCGCAAGGCTTTGATGAACGGTTTCATCAAGTTCGACCGCACCCGCGGCTGGCGGGGACCCGTTACCCGTCTGGAAAATCCCGATGAGGATTGGGGCGTCGCCCTGTCAAAGGTCGAAATTCTGAGTGATGTCGCCGAGTGGAATCTTGCGACGGTGCTATCGACCAACGACGAGGAGGCACAGATTGGTTTGCGACCGGGCAAACTCGCCAGCGGCAAGTTGTCGAGTGACCGTGTGCGCGGCGTCATTCCCCTGAAACTTATGACATGGGCAAAGGCCGCTACTGGGCCGCGCCGGGGTGCCAAGGTTCGCAAGACATCAGATGTGCTGCAGGTCGGCGATGTGATCTATGTCCAAAAATCGGAGTCAGAGGAAGACGGCCCGAACGCCTACAATCTGCGTCAGGTTCCAAAGGTTTCCGGCGCCATCGTGGTCATGGACCCCTATACCGGCCGGGTCCTCGCGCTCGTCGGCGGGTTCAGCTTCTCTCAGAGCGAATTCAATCGGGCGTCTCAGGCCTACCGGCAACCGGGGTCTTCGTTCAAGCCCTTTGTCTATTCCGCGGCGCTCGATAACGGTTATACGCCGTCAAGCGTGGTCATGGATGCGCCGATTGAAATCAATCAGGGTCCGGGTCTGCCGCTTTGGCGGCCGCAGAATTACGGCAAGAAGTTCTACGGGCCATCGACATTGCGACTTGGCATCGAAAAGTCCAGGAACGTGATGACGGTGCGCCTGGCCAAGGACATGGGCATGCCGCTGGTCGCGGAATATGCCCGCAGGTTCGGCATCTACGACAACATGCGCCCGGTGCTCTCCATGTCTCTTGGAGCCGGTGAAACTACGGTTCTGCGCATGACAACGGCCTATTCCATGATCGCAAACGGCGGTCGCCAAGTGCAGCCCACCCTCATTGACCGTGTGCAGGACCGGTTCGGGAAGACCATCTACAAACACGATGAACGGATCTGCGAGGGGTGCTTGACCGACGCTTGGGTCGGACAGGACGAACCGGCGCTTATCGACAATCGTGAACAGGTCCTGGACCCGATGACCGCTTATCAGATCACGTCGATGATGGAAGGGGTTGTTCTCCGCGGAACGGCGCGCAAGGTGGCCGAGGTCGGTAAACCAATTGCGGGCAAGACCGGAACCACAAACGACGTGCGTGATGCATGGTTCGTCGGCTTTTCGCCGGAACTGGCCGTCGGCGTCTATGTCGGTTATGACAACCCGCGTCCGATGGGACGCAGTTCGACCGGCGGGCAATTGGCGGCACCGATCTTCACCGAGTTCATGAAGGTTGCGCTCGCCGATTCTCCGGGCGTCCCGTTCAAGGTTCCTGAAGGTCTGTCGCTGGTTCCCATCGATGTGCGAACCGGTTTGCGTTCGAATGGAACCGGAGCGGGTATTATCCTTGAAGGGTTCAAGCCGGGCACAGCCCCGCCGGACCGGTATCAGGTCATCGGATTTGAAAACGATATCGGACGTCAGCAATCCGTGTCGCCTGACGCGAACCGTGCGGTGATTTCGGGAACCGGCGGGCTGTACTGATATTCAGACTGTGTTATACGGCTTGCTCGCGGGGCGCTATGGCGGCCCGCGTGGCTCGTTCATCCCCTGAACGGCGATCATATTCCTGACTGGCGAAACATCCCATGCGTGCTGAAACAACGGCCATCATCGACGAAATCAAGCAGTCCATTGCGCTGCTGAGGAGGCATCTTTGACTGGGATGCCGCCCTTGACCGACTGGAAGAACTGAACGCCCTCGCCGAAGACCCGAACCTCTGGGACGACCCGACGCGTGCGCAGAAAGCGATGCGGGACCGCCAGCAACTGGATGACCGCATCACGGCCGTGCGTACGATCGAACGAGACGTCAGCGACAATGTCGAACTGATCGAACTCGGCGAAATGGAAGACGATCAGAGTGTCATCGAGGAGGCTGAAGCGTCTCTCGCGGCCATTCGCAAGGATGCGGCGCGACGCCAGGTCGAAGCCCTTTTGTCCGGGGAAGCCGACGCCAATGATACCTATGTCGAGGTTCATGCCGGCGCCGGGGGAACGGAGAGCCAGGACTGGGCGAACATGCTGTTGCGCATGTATACGCGCTGGGCCGAGAAAAATGGATATAAGGTCGAGGTCCTCGAGATCCATCATGGCGAAGAGGCCGGGATCAAATCGGCGACTTTGTTGATACGCGGGCCCGACGCCTACGGCTGGATGAAAACAGAATCCGGCGTGCATCGCCTGGTGCGTATTTCGCCTTATGACAGCCAGGCCCGCCGCCACACCAGTTTTGCAAGCTTATGGGTCTATCCCGTTGTCGACGATTCCATCGAGGTCGAGGTGAGCGAAAGCGACGTTCGCATCGATACGTACCGGGCCTCGGGTGCCGGCGGCCAGCACGTCAACACCACCGATTCTGCGGTTCGGATCACGCACATCGAATCCGGTATTGTCGTTCAGTGCCAGAATGAGCGCTCGCAGCACAAAAACCGGGCGACCGCGTGGGCCATGTTGCGCGCACGTCTGTACGAGATGGAACTGCAGAAGCGCGAAGAACAGGCAATGGCCGATGCCTCGTCAAAGACCGATATCGGTTGGGGGCACCAGATTCGTTCCTATGTCCTGCAGCCCTATCAACTGGTGAAGGATCTGCGCACCGGCTATGAGAGCACCAGCCCGCAGAACGTCCTGGACGGGGACCTGAACGACTTCATGGAAGCGGCCCTTTCAGATCGTCTCGACGGTGTCACGGAAAAGGTTGCGGATCTGGAATAGGGCCACTCCGCAGAACAGCCTCCCTGGCAGGGAGGCATCCGGGTGCGAATCCGGCTCGACTGGAATTCGAATAGCACGCCTATTTGAGCGCGGAACGGATCTTGCGTCCTGCCGCGATATAGGGCATCGGGTTGCTGGGCCGCTCACCTGAGCGCACCTCATAGTGCAGATGCGGCCCCGTGCTTCGCCCTGTGCTGCCGACATTGCCGATAAGCGCGCCCTTCTTGATATCCTGGCCTTTGACGACCCGGATTCTTGAGAGATGGGCATATCGCGTGGTCAGTCCGTTGCCGTGGGCAATTTCGACCATGCGACCATAGCCACCGTGACGTCCGGCGCTGACGACAGTTCCGTTGCCGGATGCAATCACCGGATGGCCTCTTGCGGCCCTGTAATCGATTCCCGAGTGCAGAGCCGGCCGCTTGAGGAACGGATCGAGACGCCGTCCATAATGGCTGGAGATCTTTGCGTTTTCAATCGGCGCGCCAATCGGAAAACTGTCGACGGCGGCGGAAATGGTTTTGAAATTCTCCAGTGCAATGCGGGTTTGCCTGGCTCTTTCCGTGAATTCGGACACTTCATCCTCTGCGGCCGGAATGAAGGGGCCGCCGAGACCTGTTTCCGTCTTGATCCGCAATCCGACGGTTTTCAACGCGTTGCTGATTCTGCGGCTGCGGGTTTCCGCGACAACTCTGACTGCATCGAGTGCAATGGAGGTTTCCAGGGCCATCTGATCGACGGATTCGTATGTGGTCGCAAGATCTATATCCGGCATGCCCAGCCTTGCCTGCGGTTTTCCATTGCTCTGCAAGAGCGACGATGTGCTCGACGCTGTGCCCTTGCGCAGCAGGAAGGCACCATTGCCGATTGAAGCCTCAACCGGTTTCGCCCGCGGTTGCTGCAGGGTGGCCGGAACCTTGATGCCGGTATGTCGGGCCAGATCCAGGACCGATGTTACGATTTCGTGGCGAGTCGACAACTCGTCCTGTCGGCGCAGCATGATCTCGAGCTTGGCCTCAAGCGTTTCCTGATCAACAAGGCTGCGACTGGTCATCTTGTCAATCTGCGACCGCAAATAGGCGATGCGATCTTCATAATCGTGCCGCATCCGATCGGTGCGATGATCGGCGAACGTTATGAGATCGTCGCGAAACACCAGATAAGAGGTGGCCGCCAGATAGGTCACCGTAAAAACGATCGCAAACAACGTGACCGTTGTCGTGATCCACGGTTTGAGGAAAAAAGACCGGACATTGGAGCCGTTCGCTATGACGATCTGGACCGGTTCGCGACGCTTGCCAAAATGTTTCGGGTGATTTGAATTCGCCATTACGCCTACTGATCCTTGAACACAAATCATTGCTGCTGTTCAAGGTCTATTAGAAATTAGTAAGGTTAATAGAGATTTAAGTGACGGAAAAACAAAGCGATTTCATAACCGCGCGAACATACTTGTTAATTATTACGGCGCTTGAAGCATAAGAGGGCGATAGAATCCGGGCGTCAGTCCTGCCTGCGATCGTGCTTTGTCGTTGAAGGGCGGTTTCAGCGGACCGCGGAAATGTTTGCGCACCAGATGGTGGAATGTCTCATCCGCACGCAGGCCGTTTCGATCACACATGAACCGAAACCATTTCACGCCAAACGCCACGTGAGTCTTTTCGTCACGGTAGATGATCTCGAGCACGCTGGCGGAGTCATCGTCGCCGGCCAGCACCAGCTTGCGAATCAGGGATGGCGTAATATCGAGGCCCCGCGCTTCGAGCACCAACGGCAAAATGGCCAGTCGTGCCAGGAGACTGTGGGCGGTTTCCTGGGTTGCCTCCCACAAACCGTCGTGGGCGGGCAACGCGCCATACTCTGATCCGTAGGACTCAAGGCGCCGCTGAAGCAAGCCAAAATGCTTGGCTTCTTCAAGCCCGACTTTGACCCAATCGTCAAAAAACGAGCGCGGCATATTTTCGCCGGCAAATCTGCCGACAAGATCCCAGGTGAGATCGACCGCGTTCAATTCGATGTGAGCAAGTGAATGGAGGAGGGCGATGCGCCCCTTGGTCCCGCCCGTCGAACGGTTCGGCATCTCGCGGGGCGGAATAAGAATCGGACGATCCGGGCGGCCGGGCCTGTCGGGCATTCCGCTCGCCGGTCGCCCGTCGCTGGCGCGGGACAAAGACCGTTTGAACCAACGCCCCGCGGTTTCATGGGCAATTGCCTTTTTTTCCTCCAGGTCTGCCGCGGCGACGATCGCGCTGGCCGCATCCGCCAGGCTTCGCGGCCTGCCACTGCGATCGGTAGCCGGCAACCGGGGCCTTATGTGTCGGTGTTCAGGCATCTCACATGTTCGCTCTGCCGGACATTGGGGCACTCAAAGACAATAAAACCGCCTTGGAGCGGTCATAGGGCCTCAATCTCTTTCAGAACTGCCTCGGCATGCCCCTTCACCTTAACCTTGCGCCAGATTTTTGCGATTTTTCCATCTGCGCCAATCAGGAAGGTTGCGCGTTCGACGCCCATATATTTGCGTCCGTACATAGACTTCTCGACCCAGACGCCATACATCCCGATCGTGCTTTTTTCTTCGTCTGCAGCCAGCACAACGGTCAGGTCGTGTTTCGCCTTGAACTTATCGTGGCTTTTTACGGAATCTGGCGAAACGCCGATGACGGTCGCATTGCGTGCGGCAAACTGATCCCGCATGGTCGAAAAATCGATCGCCTCCTTTGTGCAACCGGATGTGTCGTCCTTGGGATAGAAATACAGAACGATCGGCTGACCTTTCAGTGCCTTCAGGGAAATTGTGCCTCCGCCATCGGTTTCCAGTTCGAACTCAGGCGCATCTGCGCCTTCAATCAGTTCCGTCATACAACATTCCTTTCTGTCGTCGCTTCGAACCCGGGCCCGTGGACATATAGTCAAGGTCGCTTCCGGTCGATGAAATGGGATTTAACCGCATTTTCGCCGCAATTTTCACTCAATCGACGCGCGTCCGGTTCAGATCCGTATTCGCCGCAACCGGGGAATGCAAGATGATTGTCACGCTCATGTCGCTTGTCAAAATTTGAAAGTCCGCTAAATCAGGTAGCGCTTGATCGTGAGGTGCTGCTGGCCATCTCTCGGACGGAGCAAAGGGTTCGTCAATCTGATTTGGATTCGCGGCGCAAATTGAATGAACCTGCGGAAAACTTGCGACCATCGCCGCCACATGACCAGACCATTGCGACGTAACCTGTGATATGCGGATTCCTATGATTGTCGGACGTCGCGGAAAATGTCTGAAGCGGAGATCTCGTTTGTTCGGATCGCAATTGAGCGATGCGAAAAAGCGTCACACCGGCAGCAAAATCATGATTGTCAACACGCTTTAGGACATTAATGGCTCTGAGAAGCAAATCGCGAAGACGACTCCGGGGCACCGCGCGTTTCATCGGCGGCTGTCTGGTGATCTTGTTGGTGATTGCGGCGATCGCGCTGATGCGGCTGCAAAACGAACCGGTGTCGGCTTCCTGGATTTCGCAACAGGTCGTCAGCCGGGTCTCATCGTTGCTGGGTCAGTCCGGATCCATTCAGATAGCCGGAAGCACGGCATTCTGGCGCGGTGGCACAGATTTCACGATATCCCTGAGCGATGTTGCGATCAGGACCATAAAGCGCATTTCCGGCACGTCGAAGAAGATTGACGTCGATGTTTCTTTTACACCCTTTGCGCGCGAGTGGGTGGCCGTCGAAGAGGTTCGCATCGTCGAGCCCGATATCGTGGTGCCCTGGCCACCGCCGCTGCCCGAGCCCCGGTCTCCCTGGCCCGCGCCTGTCGGGCCGCTTGACGGTGCCAACCGGCTTCTCGATGCATTTGTCGAGGATCACGGTCCCCAATTGTTTGAGAACTTATCGGTACTGCGCGGAACGGTAAGACGGTTGGCGGCCGATGATACAAGACCGCGCCCCTGGCTGGACGGTGTCGCCGGACTGGCAAGCGTGACCGACGCGGGCAATGTGATATCCGTTGTTCTAACCGGGCAAACCGCGCGAAAGCGTGCATTTGATGTCGCGCTTGAAAGAGCTCCATCCAACTCCGGCGATCAGGGGCATGCATTGTCGCTAGCGGTAAACGGGTTCGATTTTCCCGTGACACCCAAGGCAGCGGCCAATCCGCTGGACGGAATTGGCTGGCTCCCGGTTGATCTGAGCGCGTTTGGTGATTTTACATCGGACTATGGCATTCGCGATGTCAGGTTCGGCGCGGAATTCGGTTCGGGAACGGTCCCGTTGGGAGCGCGGGACAGTACCTTTCTCAAGAAAGCAGATCTCGAACTCGCATGGGTCCCGGAGCAAACACGGTTTCGGATTTCAAAGGCCCGTGCTGAGTTCGGAGATTCAGTCATAGACCTGCAAGGAACATTGCGCCCGGATGGGAAAGATCCCCTCAATCCCTGGACTTTCGAATTGTCGGCGCAAGATGTTATCGTCAATCCTTCGGATGTTCCCGGCGCGCCGGTGATCCTGGAACAGGTGGTCGCATCCGGCTCCGTCCGGCCGCGCGATCGCACCGTTGAAGTCGATCGCTTTTCCGTGCTTTCCCCGCAGGCTCCGATCGAAGGTGTCGGGTCGTTCATGTTTCTCGAGGCTGGAATTTCGATCAGCGGGGCGAGCAATTTCGGGCGTATCCATTCTCACGTTCTGAAACGAATCTGGCCGTCATTCATTGCCGGGGGAACACGGAGATGGGTGCTGAACAATGTGATTGAGGGGGTTGTGGATCGGGCGCGGATCGATGTCTCGCTTGGACCGGAGATGACCGACGGAAAGCCGGAGACTTCGTCGGGTGCAGACGAGGCCGTTGATCTGGAGTTCGATTTTTCGGGGCTGACCATAAAGTCATTCGGCGAGATGACCCGCGTCCATAATGGAAACGGATCTGCGTCCATGTCCGGGCGCGTGTTTGACCTGGATGTGGACGCGGCAACGTTCATGGCGCCTGACGGGAAAACTGCCAACGCATCGAAGGGGCGCTTCAGAATCGCGGACGTGTATTCGCCCGAACGCCGGGGTGAAGTCACTTTCATTGTTGAAGGCGATAATGCCGTTGTTGGATCAATTGTCGATCAGGCGCCTGTCCGGGCGCTCGGCAGGCTTGGAGTGAGGTCCGAGGCGCTTTCCGGCAAGATTGCCGCAACGGTCGATGCCAGTTTTCCTTTGAAGAAAAAGATATTGCCGGAGGATGTGGACTGGGTCGTCAACGCGGAATTCGAAAAGTTGAGCAGTTCGGAGCCGATCAATGGCCGTTCGATCGAGAAAGCAGACGTCACCGTTGTCATCGATCCGAAAATGTTGACGATGACCGGGATCGCGACCCTGGATGGAGTGCGCGCCAATATTCAGTTGACCGAACCGTTCGGCGACCCGTCGTCCGCCATGAACGGGGACCTAACGCTGACGCTCAGCGAAAAAGAACGCATTGCGCGCGGCATCGACCTGGGAGACGTGCTCAGGGGTCCGGTCGCGGTTGGGATCGGCGTTCTGGCTACCGGAAATCAGCAGATTGCCGTGGATCTGAAAACGGCGATTGTGAATATACCGGTGTTTGGCTGGACCAAGGCCAAGGGCATTCCGGGCCGCGCGACTTTTTTGCTTCGCAAGGAGGGAAAACGCCAGATTCTCGATGAATTCAAGATGGTGGCGGGAGACGCCGTGATCGAAGGCCGGATTGTCATCAATGGCGACGGGCAATTGGAAACGGCTAACCTGCACAGATTTGCGGTCCGAAAGGGCGATGCGGCGGGTCTGAAGGCGAAACTGGTCGGCAAGGGGAAATATGTTGTCGATTTTTCTGCGAAGACGTTTGATGGAAGGGGATTGATCAAGACCGTCAAATCCCAGCAGGCTACCAGCAATGCGGCCGGCGTCGTCAAGGACCAGTACAAGGTCACGGTAACGGCAGGCAAGTTGATCGGTTTCAACGGCGAATCGCTTCGCAATGTCGTCAGCGAAATGACGTTTCGCAACAACCGGATCGATACGTTCAGAGCCAAAGCGGATATCGGAAAATCGGGAATCACTCAGGCATCGGGAAAGTCGCAGGGCGATCTGGCGTCGATGACGGTCACGACAAGTGACAGCGGTTCTCTGCTGAGGTTCCTGAATATCTACCAAAGCGTCGAGAATGGTGACGGCTTCCTGCAATACACGACCGATCGGCAAGGACGTATTCGGGGTCATATCACGATCACCAAGTTCACAATGCAGACAACCAAGGAGTTTTCCGAGCGCTTTGCGGAAACAAGCAAACGGTTGAATGTCCGCGAAGACGGTTCAGACGTTCCGGTTTCCGACCGAACGGAAACAAAAACCGGATTCGAAAAGTTTCGTGCGTCGTTCGACAAGTCCGGCAGCCGGCTCAAGGTGACGGAAGCGTTTGTGCGCAGCCCGCTTGTCGGTGGATCGTTTGCAGGCGATATCGACCTGAAATCGCAGCAAGTCGCGATGACCGGAACAATGATTCCCGTTTATGGCCTGAACAATCTGTTCGGCCAGATCCCTGTCATCGGAACCCTGATGGGCGCGGGGCGGCATGGCGGTCTGGTTGGCGTGACTTTCCGTATCAGCGGCCCGATCAACGACCCAGCGTTGCTGATCAATCCGGCGTCTGCATTGGCGCCGGGGATCTTCAGGAAGATCTTTGAGTTCAAGTGATTTAAGGGCGGACTCCAAGCGTTGGCAAAAGAGTAGCTTCTGTTCTGAAAGGAGTGGTTATCTAGCGGATTTGCCTTTACTTTCAAAGAATACTCACTTGAGATATCGATCTACTCCCGGCGAAGAAGCGCGTGTTTTTTCTTTCCAAAAGAAATTTTCACGACTCCGTCGCTATTTAGATCGGCATTGGTTATTAAAGCTCCTTCGTCAGTGCACACCACATCATTGATCTTTACAGCGCCGCTTCGCACTTGGCGTCTGGCCTCACTATTCGTAGAAGCAAATCCGATTGCGACATTTGCGGAAAGAATGCCGACTCCGCTTTCGAAGTCACCGACCGGCAATCGCGTTGTAGGAAGGTTCATCGAAAGTTTGCCCTGTCCAAAGGTTTGATGTGCGGTCTCCAAAGCGTTTTTGGCGGCTACACGACCATGAATGATCGCTGTTGCTTCAGTCGCAAGAATTTCTTTGCTTTTATTGAGATTCGATCCGATCGGGACCTCTAAGTCCCTGATTTGCTCCATGGGAAGGATAGTGAAGAGCCGCAGAAATCGGCCGACGTCAGCGTCCTCGCAGTTACGCCAATATTGCCAATAGTCATAGGGGCCGAGCATGTCCGGGTTGAGCCAGACGGCGCCGGAGGCCGTCTTGCCCATCTTTGCGCCGGAGCTGGTCGCCAACAAGGGCGTGGTCAGGGCGAACAGGCGGGTCTCGGCCATCTTGCGTCCGAGATCGATACCGGAAACGATGTTGCCCCACTGGTCGGATCCGCCCATCTGAAGCGTCACGCCGTAACGGCGGTTCAGTTCGACAAAATCGTAGGCTTGAAGCACCATGTAGTTGAACTCGAGGAACGATAGATGCTGTTCGCGTTCCAGGCGCATGCGGACGGAATCGCGTTTGATCATCTCATTGACGGAAATGTAGCGCCCGGCGGTTCTTAGAAGCTCGACATAGTTCAATTTCAGCAACCATTCCGCATTGTCCGGCATGATTGCCTCCCGGGGACCATCGCCGAAGGTGAGCAGCCGGGCAAAGATTTTCTTGATCCCCTCCTTGTTCTCTTCGATCTTTTCCGGTGTCAGCAATTGCCGGCTCTCGTCCTTGCCGGAGGGGTCGCCGATCATGGTCGTGCCGCCGCCCATCAGGCAAACCGGCCGGTGCCCGGTCTGCTGCATCCAGTACAACATCATGATTTGGACCAAGTTGCCCACGTGAAGGCTTGGCGCGGTACAATCGAAACCGATATAAGCCGATACCGTCTCGGCAAGCAGCGCCGCGTCCAGGGCTTCGGGGTCTGATATCTGATGGATGAATCCGCGTTCGGACAATACGTTTAGAAATTTGGATTTATACTGGCTCATGGTCTGTCAACAGGTTTGCCTGAGACCCTCGATCCGGCGGGCACGGATCGAGGGTCCAATGGCGCTTCGGGGTTCAGGGCTGCATATTCCGACATTGATCGGTTCGTTGCCCTATGGTTCTGTTTCGGCATCGGAAGTGTTCGAGGAACGGTGCGTGTTTCTCGGTCCGATGCTCTATAGCCGAGAATTGACGGGAATACACGGGAGAATCTCATGACGGAGCCGACGATCCGGGCGCTCGGGCTGATGAGCGGCACCTCGATGGACGGCATTGATGCGGCAATTCTGGAATCCGATGGCCACGCAATCAAGGCGCTGGGGCCAACGGAATACCAGCCGTATGAGGATGCGGACCGGATATTGATCCGCCAGGCCATGGATGCCGCGCAGGAGCTGACGGACAGGGATGCGCGCCCCGGCGTCCTCAGCGCCGCCGAAGAGTGCATAACCAGACGCCACAGCGCCGTGATCGACAAGCTTTTGGCAAAGTCGGGGCCTGTCGACCTGATTGGATTTCACGGCCAGACTGTGTTTCATGCTCCGGACCGTGGATTGACGGTTCAGATTGGCGACGCGAAAGCCCTGTCGGTTGCCTGCGGACTTCCGGTCGTCCACGACATGCGGGCCGACGACGTCGCCCGGGGCGGTCAGGGTGCGCCGCTGGCCCCGGTCTTCCATCAGGCCGTGGCACACCATCTCGGCCTCGATCTGCCGACTGCGATCGTCAACGTCGGTGGTGTTGCCAACGCGACCTGGATTGGCGCCGACGGACATCTGGCCGCCTGCGACACCGGTCCCGGAAATGCGCTTATGAACGATTGGGTCAAACGGCATACCGGTGCCGATTTCGACAACGACGGCATCTTGGCCGCCGACGGTCGTGTTGACAAGGCGGCACTGACGATGTTGTTGGACAATCCCTATTTCGATCTGGATTGGCCCAAATCCCTGGACCGCGATGCGTTTTCTCTCGATCCGGTTTCCCATCTAAACCTTGCCGACGGGACGGCGACGCTGGCGGCCTTTACCGTCAAGACACTGGCAACAAGCCTCCGCCGTTTTGCGCGCCTGCCGGCCACGGTCCTGATATCGGGCGGCGGCGCCCGGAATCCGGTCCTGTTGCGGAACCTGGCGGAAGAATTGGGAATCCCGGTCTCGACCATGGATCAAGCCGGACTTTCCGCGGACTTTATTGAAGCGCAGGCTTTTGCCTATTGCGCAATCCGTTCGAAAAAGGGACTTGCGCTGACCTTTCCCGGCACGACCGGAATCCCGGTCGCGGCATCCGGAGGACGGCTTGCATCTCCGATGTGATCGGCTGGCCGGTTTCGTCGATGGCCAGCGGCGCCGGTCGCCGGACGCCTGCCAAGGCGCGGTCTCATGGGTGCACGGGCGTCTTTTGTTTCACCTGAAGCAGATCAAATCCGCCTCTGGTCAGCCCTCAGGCGCAAAACCGAGTTCGTCAAGTCGACGATCGAGATAGTCGGCGCAGGTATCGACGAGCTGATCGTTGTATCCTTCGAAAAAATGGTTGGCGCCCTCGATCGTCTGTTGATCGACGACAATGCCTTTCTGGGTTTTCAGTTTTTCCACAAGGTTTTGAATGTCCTTTGGCGGTACGACCTTGTCCGCATCACCGTGGACGATGAGACCGGAGGAAGGGCAGGGAGCCAGAAACGAGAAATCATAAAGGTTGGGCTGCGGCGCAATCGACATGAATCCTTCGACCTCGGGACGGCGCATCAGCAATTGCATGCCGATCCAGGCGCCAAAGGAAAAGCCGGCGATCCAGCAGGCCCGGGCGTCCTGATGAATGGTTTGGACCCAATCCAGCGCGGCGGCCGCATCGGACAATTCCCCCTGGCCATGGTCGAACGTGCCCTGGCTTCTCCCCACGCCGCGAAAATTGAAACGCAGGACCGCAAAATTGCGCTCTGCGAACATGTAATACAGCCGATAGATCAACTGATTGTTCATCGTCCCGCCGAATTGCGGGTGCGGATGCAGGATCATCGCAATCGGAGCGTTCTTGTCTTTCGCCGGCTGGAAGCGGCCTTCAATGCGGCCGGCAGGCCCTGCAAACATGACTTCAGGCATTTTTTTGTTGTCCTTGGATTGGTGTGTCCGGCAAGCTCTGCTGCCCGCACGATGCGTCCTTAGTGATCCGTATGTTCCTTGACTTCATTGCGGGGGATACGTAGAACTCTTTTTTAGAACTGTTCGAAAGTAGAGCCGTCAAGGTGGTCGGAAAATGGGCAAGCGCGCTATGATATGTGCCTGACCGAACGCATCCATCCGGAGCAGGTTGGTCTGTAACAGTCCGACGCACGGTTTTTCAAGCATTTTAGCGTTTTCACATGAGTGAATGAAACCCGAATGAGCCGCAAACGCATATATCTGGACTACAATGCCAGTGCTCCGGTGCGCCCGGAGGCACGTGCAGCGGCGGTTCAGTGGCTGGATTCCACGGGCAATGCGTCGTCGGTTCACCAGGAGGGCCGAGAGGCGCGGCGTGTCGTCGAATCTGCGCGTGAAGTTGTTGGCCAGGCTCTCGGTTTGTCGGGCAAATCGGTGACATTCGTCAGCGGCGGGACTGAGGCCAATGCAACTGCGTTAAGTCCGGTTTGGAAGATCAACGAGCAGGATGTTGTTTTCAAACGGGTGTTCGTCAGTGCGATTGAGCACCCGTCTGTCCTGGCCGGTGGACGATTTCTTCCCGAGCAGATCGAAGTGCTGCCCGTGAACCCGCTCGGTCAGATCGACCTTGAAACTCTCGGACACCGACTGGCTGAATGTGATGCGCCGGTCTTGATTTCGGTCATGGCCGCCAACAATGAAACCGGTATTGTGCAGCCGCTTCGCGCGATCGGCGATCTCGTTCATTCCCATGGCGGATTTCTGCACAGCGATGCGGTTCAGGCGTTTGGCAAGATGCCGATTGACGTCGAGGATCTCGGGGTGGATGTGGTGACCGTGTCGGCGCACAAGATCGGCGGCCTGCAGGGCGTTGGCGTGATCGCCACGCGCGACAATATTTCCGTTCCGGCCCTGATCAGGGGGGGGGGACAGGAAGATTACCGCCGCGCGGGGACAGAAAATGTCGCAGCCATCGCAGCCCTTGGGGCCACTATATCCAATTTCGACGGCATCGAAGATGAGTGGTCTGAGATACGCCGTCTGAGGGATCTGTTTGAAGCGGAACTGAACCGTATTGCGCCATTTGGCGTAGTATTTGGACAGGATGTCGAGCGACTCGGAAACACATCCTGTTTTGCTGTTCCCGGACTTCGTGCCGAAACCGCGATGATCAATTTTGATCTCAGCGGAATCGCCGTGTCCTCAGGGTCCGCCTGCTCGTCAGGCAAGGTTTCGGCCTCCCATGTGCTTAAGGCGATGGGGGTTGAAGATGCGGTCGCCACAGGGGCGATTCGCGCAAGTCTTGGGTGGGCGACCACCCGGGACGACATTTCATCGTTTTTGCAAGCCGTTAGGGCGGTCTGCAAAAATCAACGCCCGCAAGGGCAAACGAAGGCGGCTTGATAATCAAACCGCCCGCTTCGAAACCCGCGGCCCTTGAAACCGCGCCGGATGGAGAGAGCGATGCCTGCAGTGCAAGAGACCATCGATCAGGTCAAAGCGATCGATGTCGATCAGTATAAATACGGTTTTGAAACCGATATCGAAATGGAAGTGGCCCCCAAGGGGCTGAATGAAGACATCATCCGGATGATCTCGGCCAAAAAGGACGAGCCGGAATGGATGCTTGAATGGCGGCTGGATGCTTATCGCCGCTGGAAAACCATGACCGAGCCGACATGGGCCCGGGTGGATTATCCGAAGATCGACTTCAACGATATTCACTATTATGCGGCGCCGAAATCGGCGCCGGGGCCCAAGAGCCTCGACGAAGTCGACCCGGAATTGCTTCGCGTTTATGAAAAGCTCGGAATACCGCTCAGCGAGCAGGAGATCCTGGCCGGTGTGGAACGGCCGAAGATCGCTGTCGATGCGGTGTTTGATTCCGTCTCCGTTGTCACGACCTTCAAAGAGGAACTGGCAAAGGCCGGTGTGATATTCTGCCCGATGTCGGAGGCGGTCCGGGATCATCCCGACCTCGTGCGCAAATATCTTGGATCGGTCGTTCCCGTGACGGACAATTACTACGCCACGCTGAACTCGGCTGTATTTTCGGACGGCTCGTTTGTCTACATTCCCGAAGGCGTACGCTGCCCGATGGAATTGTCGACATATTTCAGGATCAACGAGCGTAACACCGGCCAGTTCGAACGCACCCTGATCATTGCCGACAAGGGATCGTACGTTTCCTATCTTGAGGGCTGTACGGCTCCGCAACGCGATGAAAACCAGTTGCACGCCGCCGTTGTCGAGCTTGTTGCGCTCGACGATGCCGAGATCAAATATTCGACCGTGCAGAACTGGTATCCGGGCGACAAGGAAGGCAAGGGCGGGATTTATAATTTCGTGACCAAGCGCGGCGATTGCCGCGGGCGGAACTCGAAAATTTCCTGGACCCAGGTGGAAACCGGTTCGGCGATCACCTGGAAATATCCAAGCTGTATTCTGCGCGGAGACAATTCGATCGGTGAATTCTACTCGATCGCTGTGTCAAACGGATATCAGCAGGTGGATTCCGGTACCAAGATGATTCATCTGGGTAAGAACACCAAATCGAAAATCATCTCGAAGGGAATTTCCGCCGGCAATTCGAACAACACCTATCGGGGCCTGGTGTCCGCACACCGCAAGGCGTCGAGTGCCCGCAACTTCACCCAGTGCGATTCCCTTTTGATCGGCCAGACCTGCGGCGCGCATACGATTCCTTATATCGAATCGAACAATTCGACAGCTGTGTTCGAGCATGAAGCAACGACATCGAAAATCTCCGACGACCAGATGTTCTATTGTCAGCAGCGTGGCCTCGACCCGGAAGAAGCGGTCGCGCTGATCGTCAACGGATTTGTCAAGGAAGTTATCCAAAAGCTTCCGATGGAGTTCGCGGTCGAATCCCAGAAACTGATTTCGATCAGTCTTGAGGGCAGCGTCGGATAACGACGGGTCCTGACGGGAGAGTGCGGGGCCGCCTTTGCCGGCGATGGGCTGTATGGCACCGTCGCCTGCGGCCCCCTGACATCACAGCTATCCTGAACGGAACACCATGCGCGCCACAATCCGTATGCGACGGATTGGACGCACGGTCCCGGATCAGGCTTACCGAAGAGGGTGACTTTGACTGACCCTGACAAAAAACCGGTCCTCAATATCGGCGATGTCGAATCGTTTCCGTTTGGCCAGGGTGACGGCTTTGCCGCCACGCTCGGCCCAATCGGCAAGCAGATCGGCATGGAAAGACTTGGATGCATGCTCATTGCCGTAGATCCCGGCAAGACCGCTTTTCCGCTTCATGTCCATCACGCCAATGAAGAGATGTTCGTGGTGCTTGAGGGGACAGGGGACTATGTCTACGGCGCTGAGACTTACCCGATATGCGCCGGCGATGTGATTGCCGCTCCACCGGGCGGTCCGGAACGGGCGCACCAGATCGTCAATTCCGGCGATGTGACGCTGAAATATCTCGGGATCTCGACCAAGGAACAGCCGGAAGTCGTTGAATATCCGAATTCAAACAAATTCGCAGTGTTCTCCCAGTCCGCGGATGGCACGCCGATGACGGCACGCCTTCGTTATATCGGACGGTCGGAAAACACACTGGATTACTGGGATGGTGAAGACGGCGCGTGACGCCGCACACGAAGGAACGAAACTATGCTTGAAATCAAGAACCTGCATGTTGCCGTCGACGGCAATGAAATCCTCCGCGGTATCGATCTCCGGGTCCGTCCCGGCGAAGTTCACGCCATCATGGGACCGAACGGTTCGGGCAAATCGACATTGTCCTACGTTTTGTCCGGCAAAGAAGACTACGACATTACCGAAGGGGAAATTCTGTTCAACGGCCAGGATGTTCTGGAGATGGAACCGCATCAGCGCGCTGCTGCCGGAATGTTCCTGGCATTCCAGTATCCGATCGAGATCCCCGGCGTCGCGACCATGACGTTCCTGAAGACCGCACTGAATGCCCAACGCAGGGAGCGCGGCGAAGAGGAGCTTGCAACCCCCGATTTCATGCGCCTGGTTCGTGAAAAGGCTGCGGAACTGCAAATCAATACCGACATGCTGAAACGTCCGCTCAATGTCGGATTTTCCGGCGGCGAGAAAAAGCGCAACGAGATCCTGCAGATGGCATTGCTCGAGCCGAAAATCTGTGTGCTCGACGAAACCGATTCCGGTCTTGATATCGATGCCTTGCGGATCGTTTCCGACGGCGTCAATGCGTTGCGCGGACCGGAACGGGGCATGATCGTTATCACTCACTATCAACGCCTGCTCGACCATATTGTTCCGGACGTTGTGCATGTCCTGTCGAAGGGTCGCATTGTGAAGACCGGCGACAAATCTCTGGCTCTGGAACTCGAGGCCAAGGGGTATGCCGAATATGTATCCGACGCGGCGTGAGGACGGGACCATGACTGCAAAACCCAAAATTCTCCGGACACAGGCGGAGCAGGATCTGTTGCGCCATTTTGAAGAACGGTTTGCCAATGACAGTGGCGGCCTGACCTCGCTGCGCCGCGAAGCCTTTGCCGGTCTTCGTGAAGCCGGTCTGCCGCACCGCCGTGTCGAAGACTATAAATATACGGATCTGAAATCGCTTGTCGGAACGGTTCCCGAAATCGGCGACCGGCCGACGGTGGAGGCCGCCCGTGAATCTTTGGCCAAAGCGGACCATTGGGGTGACATCGACCGCCGTCGCATCGTCTTTGCCGACGGGTATTATTTTCCCGAACTCTCGGACACCAGCGTGCCCGGAGTGACGATTGACGGACTGGCAGCGGCCCTGGGGGATGGGCAGGATGTGAGCGGTCGCGTTGCGCAATTGCGACCGGACAAGGCGGATGCATCGCTCGATCTGAATACCGCGTTCATGGTCGACGGTGTTCTGATCGACATTGACGCGGGATATGACGGGTCGGCCGCGCTTGAACTGGTGTTTCTTCATGTCGCTTCCGACCCGATGTCGCAATATGTCCGCTCGGCTGTCCGTATCGGCAAGGGTGCTTCGATTACTTTGCTGGAAACGCATGTCGGCCCGGACAATGTTGAGCATCACAGCAATGTCGCGTTTGAAGTCTTTGCCGGTGACGGTTCCAAAGTTACATGGGTCAAGCTGCAGAGAAGCGGTAACGAGGCCATGCACCTGGGGACCACGTTGACCGACGTTGGCGCGGAGGCGGATTTCAACCACTTCACCTTCACCATGGGATCGAAGATGTCGCGGTCACAGTCCTTTGTGACGTTTCGCGAGCAGGGGTCTCAGGCCAACCTGCGCGGCGTGACAATGCTGCGCAACAAGGAGCACGCCGATCTGACACTTCTTGTCGATCATGCCGTGCCGGAGTGCGAAAGCCAGGAACGGTTCAAGGCGGTCATCGACGACCGTGCCAAGGGCGTGTTCCAGGGCAAGATCATCGTTCGCCCGGATGCTCAGAAAACCGACGGACAGATGATGACCCAGACGCTGTTATTGTCTGACGAAGCGCAGGTTGCGAACAAACCCGAGCTCGAGATTTTCGCAGATGATGTGCAATGTGCCCATGGCGCCACGACAGGACAGATTGATGAAGACCTGCTGTTTTATCTGATGGCCCGCGGTATCCCCAGAGACCAGGCCCGGACCCTGCTGGTCCTGGCCTTTATCGGAGAAACGATCGAGGAAATCGGCAATGAGGCGATCGAGGATCATCTCGAGGCATTGAGCCAGGTATGGCTGTTGGGAGAAGGGGCAGTGTTGTGACCATGACCGCCGACGTTGCACCCGTTGTCCTGGACTATGATGTCGAGGCCGTTCGGCGGGATTTTCCGATCCTGTCGCGCGAAGTATACGGCAAGCCCCTGGTTTATCTCGACAGCGGCGCGTCGGCGCAAAAACCGCAAACGGTGCTTGACGCGATCATGCGCAGCTATTCGGAAGAATATGCGAATGTCCATCGGGGACTGCATTTCCTGTCCAACACCGCGACCGATCGCTATGAAGCCGCACGTGAAACGGTGCGGCGGTTTCTCAACGCTCCGAGCGACGAACAGATTATCTTCACGCGTTCAACGACCGAGGCGATCAATCTCGTGGCGCAGTCTTTTGGTGGAATGGTGATCGGGGAGGGCGATGAAATCATCCTTTCGATCATGGAACACCATTCCAATATCGTCCCGTGGAACTTCCATCGTGAGCGCAATGGCGCGGTTATCAAATGGGCTCCGATTGAAGAAGATGGGACCTTCGACCTTGATGCCCTGGTCGCCCTTCTCAGCGACCGCACCAAGATGATCGCCATCACCCACCTGTCCAATGTCACCGGCACTGTTGTGCCGATCAAGGAAATATGCCGGATCGCCCACGAACGGGGAATTCCGGTCCTGGTAGATGGCAGCCAGGCGGCCGTGCACATGCCGGTCGATGTGCAGGACCTGGATTGCGATTTCTATGTCTTTACCGGTCACAAAGTTTACGGGCCAACCGGAATTGGCGTGCTGTACGCAAAACGCGAACATCTCGATGCCATGCCGCCCTACAATGGTGGCGGGGAAATGATCCGCGACGTGACCGAAGAAGGCGTGACCTATGGCGAAACGCCGCACAAGTTCGAGGCCGGTACGCCACCGATCGTTCAGGCTATTGGACTGGGTGCTGCGCTTGACTATATGGATGAGGTAGGACGGGACAGGATTGCCGCGCACGAGCAGACGTTGAAATCCTACGCGCATGAGCGCCTTTCGGCGATAAACAGTGTGCGGATTTTCGGCAACGCGCCCGACAAGGCGGCCATCGTCTCGTTCGAACTTGTCGGCGCCCACGCGCACGATGTTGCCACGATCCTTGACAGATCCGGCGTGGCGGTTCGGGCTGGAACCCATTGTGCGCAACCGCTGTTGCAGCGTTTTGGCGTAACTTCGACTTGCAGGGCCTCCTTTGGGATGTACAATACGACTGAGGAAATCGACGTGCTCGCGACCGCCCTGCAAAAGGCGCATGACTTTTTCCTGTAACCAACGAGGATTATCGTGGATCAGCCTGGAACACTTGACCTGGAAGACCCGCAGCGTGCGAACGCCGAAATCGGCGCGAAGTCTGCAGAGGCATCTGATACGACAATTCCCGTCGAGGAATTGGATCGCTTGACCGATGACATCGTTCAAGCCCTCAAGACGGTTTTCGATCCGGAAATCCCCGTCGACATCTACGAACTGGGCCTGATCTACAAGGTCGAGATTGAAGACGACCGGTCAATCCTGATCGACATGACGCTGACTGCGCCGGGATGCCCGGTGGCCGGAGAAATGCCGATCTGGGTTCACAACGCGGTCGCTTCGGTTGAAGGTGTCGGCGATGTCAAGGTCGAAATGGTTTTCGACCCGCCCTGGGACCCGAGCAGGATGTCCGACGAGGCCCGTGTCGCCCTTGATTTCTGGTAAGGATGAAACCGATATGAACGCAATACCGAAGTTCAGTATCCTGACGCTTACCGACGCTGCACGTGCGCGCGTCCGTGAAATCATGACCAATTCAGACAAGGAAGTCGCCGGAGTTCGCGTCGGCGTCAAGAATGCCGGCTGCGCCGGAATGGCCTATGCGCTGGATTATGTCGAAGAAATCGATCCGAAGGACGATGTCGTCGAGGATGACGGATTCAAGATCTTTATCGATCCGAAAGCCGTGCTGTTTCTGCTTGGAACCGAAATGGACTACGAAGTGACGACATTGCGATCCGGTTTCGTATTCAACAATCCGAACCAGACGTCCGCCTGCGGATGCGGCGAATCCGTTGCAATCAAACCGGCTGATCCGAACGCCCTGCGCGCATAGGCACTGTTTCGTTCGAATGCCGCTTCCTGTCGTCAGTACAGCTTGCCGGTGACAAACCATTCCTGTCACCGGAGCTTGTCAGTTATCTGTAAGGCCCCATGCTTTTTGACCGACTTAAAACTGATAACCAGGCCGACTGGCATGCCTATACCCATCACGCGTTTGTGGCAGGCATGGCCGACGGTACCTTGTCCAAGGAGAGTTTCCAGCACTATCTGGTCCAGGACTATCTGTTTTTGATCCATTTCGCCCGGGCCTATGCTCTGGCGATATACAAGGGGCGCAGCCTAACCGACATGCGGGCCTCCCTGGAGGGATTGAAAGCAATTCTCGATGTTGAAATGGACTTGCATGTCAAATTGTGCGGGACATGGGGATTGAGCCCGGACGAGATCGAGGCGGCACCGGAATCACGCGCGACGATGGCCTACACGCGCTATGTGCTGGAAACCGGGCTTCGCGGCGATCTGCTTGACCTGCACATTGCCTTGTCTCCGTGTGTTATCGGTTATGCAGAAATCGCGGAGAGGGTCGCACGGGATCCGTTTGCGACGTCGGATTCCAATCCCTACGCCGTGTGGATCCGCGAGTATTGCGGACAAGCGTACCAGGATGTTGCCGCGCATGCGGTCAGGACTCTTGATGATTTGGCTGAAAGCCATTTTTCAGAAGCGCGGTTCGCCGACCTGTCGCGCGTTTTCTCCGAGGCGACCCGTCTGGAAGCCGATTTCTGGCAAATGGGACTGGATTTATCCTGATTGGAAGTCTTGCAGGCGTTGACTATACGATCCGGTCAACCCACAAAATGCGGCCCCGAAGTTTGTGGAACGGGTCAGGCGACCTCGACTCCGTCGTTTATGCCGAGGTCTGTTTCAGCCATGACGCGGTTGCGTCCGGCGTGTTTTGCAGCATACAGGCATTGGTCGGAGCGCTCGATCATAGTCTGAGGCGTATCTGAGCCGGAGAAGGCGGAAACACCGATGGAAATGGTGATTCTGCCGAGATTTTCGCCGGTTGACCGCTTCACGAGCTCTTTCGACATAACCGATTTGCGAATGCTCTCGGCAACAGAGATCGCTTGCTGCAGGTTGGTCATGGGCAAAATGACGCCGAATTCCTCGCCGCCGTAGCGACATGCAATATCCTGACCCTTCACATTCTGCTTGACGGCAAGTGCAACCAAGCGAAGGACCTGGTCGCCGGTCTGGTGACCGTAAGTATCGTTGAATTTCTTGAAATGATCGATGTCGGTCATTAGGAGCGCCATCGGTTCATTTGTGTGCTCGGCTTCGGCAATCGCACGTTCTATGGATTGGTCGAAATGCTTGCGGTTCGCCAGTGTGGTCAGCTCATCGGTGAGCGATTCAAAGCGGATCGCCTCGATGCTTTCCTGCATGTCCTGGATCTGGCGCTTTGACTCTTCCAGTTTTGTCTCAAGGTCGCGATTCGAAGCTTCGGTTTCGCGCGTGGCAAGAATCAGCTTGGACACAATGTCGCGGATCGTATCCGTGTCTTCTGTTGACGAGAGTGCGGATTTTGCCCCTTCCAGAGACGATTTGTATTCCGAAGCCGATGATTGGGTCGTTGTGATGCGATCTATGATTTGCGCAATTTCGTCCGAAATCTGATTGCCGACGTCTTCAATCCGCTCGCCCAGGCGTTGCGGCGACAGGAAACGATTATAGATGTCGTCGATTTCCTCCGAAGAAACATAGCCATTCGCCTTCAGCTTTTCATTCAACGCCTTGTTCAGCGCATGATTGAAGCCTGCGGAATAGGTGTACCAGAGCTCGTAATTTCTCGGGTAAGCGGGTATCTCGTTGCGCTTGATTTGTGTGATGGCGGCTTCGCCATAGCCCACCGTGCGCTGAAAATCGTCTTTTTTCGGCATCTAACGCTCTACCCCACCCTTGTTGATCACATTCTGTGACCCGCGATCATATCCGCAGGCGTAACTCTATACTTCGGGGCTTAAGGTGCCGTTAACACGGATTCGCGTCTACGCGAAAGATGTGGAACAAACCAATGAGTACCTATGTATATCCGCAGAACCGAACAAGTTAATTTATTCAGATAAGCCATGTGTTGTTGTGAGCGGGCAATAAAAAATTTCGACTCGAGGGCGAATTGTAAAAAATGACAGTATGATTTGAGCGCCGCTGCTACCGACAATTCTCATTGCGCTTGAGGCAGGCGAGGACCAAAAAGGGTTTGGCTAATCTGAACGTATGGTATCGCCGCGAACTTGCCCTATTTCTCGCAGGAAGCTGTTGGGCAGTTCCTCATGCGCGACCGACACAATCAAACGCGATGGGCGAAAATCCGGTGGTGATTTCAGAGAGGATTCAGGCGACTTTGGATTTCTTCTGAATTTCCGACCATACCGGGCGCATCAGGAAATCAGGAACATGATCGCCCATGCCGACAACCGGCGCATCGGCTTCTTCCTTGTCTTTTTTCCCGCCTCGCGACCGGCTTTTCGTCTTTCCATCCTGTTTGCGATCGCCTCGTCTGGCATTTTCGCCGCGCTTTGACGCTTTTTTCGGTGGTTCGTCGGATTTTTGTTCTGTTTCTACGGGCGCTTCGGCCCATTCAAGCTTCTTGCCGATCAGGGCTTCCACAGCACCGAGATAAGTACGATCCTTACGGGTCACAATCGATATTGCCGTGCCGCTGCGACCAGCTCTGCCGGTCCGGCCGATGCGGTGGATATAGTCTTCCGCATGGTGGGGCACATCGTAATTGATTACGTGGCTGACCGCAGGAATGTCCAGACCGCGCGCTGCAACGTCGCTGGCCACCAAAATGGGTGTTTTGCCGCTTCGGAAGCTCTCCAGCATTGTCGTGCGTGAATGCTGATCCATGTCTCCGTGCAATGCGCCGGCCGGAAAGCCGTGTTTTTCCAATGATCGGAACACGACGCTGACATCGCGCTTGCGATTGCAGAAAATGATGGCGTTTTTCAGGTCATCCGCCTCACGCAGCAATGTGCGCAAAACGCCTCTCTTTTCCCAATCTTCCGCCGGGGAGGACACCAGACTCTGAGCAACGTTTTCCGCCGTGGATGTCGGTGGCGCCACTTCCACAGTTTTCGGGTTCTGCAGGAAGGCATCCGTCAAACGCTTGATCTCCGGAGCCATGGTGGCAGAAAAAAACAAGGTTTGCCTGGTGAAGGGAATAAGTCCGCAAATCCGTTCAATATCCGGGATGAAACCCATATCCAGCATTCTATCGGCTTCATCGATTACGAGAACCTCGACGGCGCGCAGCATCAGTTTGCCGCGTTCGACATGGTCCAGCAGCCGGCCGGGGGTGGCAATCACAATATCGGCGCCGCGATCAAGCTTGCGATCCTGTTCGTCGAACGAAACGCCACCGATGAGCAATGCGACAGTCATCTTGTGATTGGCGCCATAAGTTGCAAGGTTTTCCGCGACCTGTGCAGCAAGCTCGCGTGTCGGTTCCAGGATGAGCGACCGGGGCATGCGGGCTCGGGTGCGTCCGCGTTCCAGGATACTGAGCATCGGAAGCGTAAAAGACGCCGTCTTACCGGTCCCGGTCTGCGCAATGCCGATTACATCACGCCGTTCCAATACATGAGGTATCGCCTCAGCCTGAATCGGTGTGGGCTCGGTATAGCCCGCCGATTCCACGGCAGACAGGACTTTTGTGCTTAAGCCAAGAGTAGAAAAGCTCATATGAACCGGGGGTTGTTTGTCGGAAGGCGATCAAGTTATCGCAACTTCCCTGTTTCGATGCGCCGCAACATCGTCCAACCAGACAGTAATGTCAATGGTTGGTGCGGTTTTGCAGTCTTTTATACCTAACCGTCAGCGTAAACCGATGCCGGCGGAATAACAAGGATGAAACAAATGTCGGGCGCTGAAATGATTCTGCTCGCGTGCCCGGCGCAGCAAACGTTATGACAGGGCGAAAGCCCGCTTGGCTGCGGATTCAGGAAGTTCGTTCGGGACTGCATCGATGATCTGTGCGTCGATGCGGACTTTGATCGGTGTTGAGACATCTTCAACGGAAAACAGGGTGTGATTGATCACGCCGCGAATCCGAGTGATAGCCGCTTGGGCATCCTCCGGGCTGGTGGATGTCAGGATCACCAGGAAATTGCCGCCTTTCCAGCGTGCAGTCATGTCTTCGCCGCGCACCAATTGACCGATCACGGTGCCGATCTGGCGAATGATGCGGTCTCCAACGGCATATCCGAAAGCCGCGTTGATTTCAGGGAGGTTCTCAATTGTCAGACCGCACAGGGTCAACGGCTCACCCCAGCGTTCGCGATCCTTGAAGATCCTGTCCAGATGTTCAAGCACGAAGCCGCGACTGTACAATCCGGTCAGAGCGTCGCCTGTCGCCATATGCCGGGCCTGTTTATAGACAGCCCGTAATTTGTCACGAAAACGGTTCTCCCGAATAAAATTGGTCGTTTTGGTTGCCAGCTCATGGGGGTTGATCGGTTCAACGAATATGTCTGTCGCACCGGCCTGATACAGATCGTCCCTTGAAAGTTGCTCTGAGTCCGGCAGCAGAACGATAACGGGCAGGGAATGAAAACGGGGGTTTCGGCGCAGTTGCGAAACAAATTCGACAGTTTCCTCGAAAGCTAAATCCAGAACGATACTGTCAAACGGACGCCGCAGCAGGTAATCCTCGGCGGTTTCCCGCGTGAATGCTCCGATGATCGTCGTATTTTTGGCCAGAGCTTTTTCTATGATCGGGAACCGGGTCCCATTGCCGACGACCAGAATCGTCGATTCTTCAAGAGTTTCCGGCGGCGAGATGTCCGGCGCATCCAATCCGTATCGCGAATAGGTCTCAAGCCGACGCGCAAGCTCAAAATGCATTGTGTTGAGGCGTGCCAGGGTCGCGATCCTGGAAGCGATCTGCCCTGCTGTCAGCGGCAGATGCATGACGTCGTCGATTTCGCTGCTCTGCATGAAGTCATCGGCAAAATCCGCGTCGCATAACGCAAGAACCGGAACCTTGCGATCGGCGGCATCCCGGCGTACCGACCTGGCATGCTCGACGAATGCATCCGACGCCGCCGCGGCGCTACGGCTCAACAGTTCCAGGACGATCGCATCCACGGCCTTGCCGTCACCGGTGCCGTCGCTGACAGTGGCCCGATCAAATCGAATTCCTCCTGATTCCAAGGCGCTCCAGTCGAACGACGTCGAGGCATCGCCCTTTTCCTGAATCAGCAGAATATTCGGTTTGTTTACCATGATTGCGTGTCTCCTACCTGAAGACATGTTTCTCCGATTTTCGTAAATTTCAGCTTAACAAACCCGGCCCGTCGACCATCGCAGGTTGCGCCTGGTTTGCACCCTGTAAGGCGCCAATCAATTGCACCACAATGCCATTGCGGGGCTTGGCATGATTCCGATTTGTCGCGGCATGCCGCAGCAGACATTGGACCATTTCTCTTCGGTTATGTCCGGTATGCTGAAAGGGCGCATGCGGGCGCGTCTGAAGTTGGCTGTCGAACTATCCGATGTTCTTGTTGTTTTGCAGGCCGGTGCTGCCGTTGCCCGAATTTTGTCTCGAATCTGGACCTGATTTCTGACCTGGTGCCGTGCTCGGAACGAGCTCTGCATCGGCCGCAGCATTGGGGGCGGACTGTGTCAGCGAAGCCGCGCGAACGACGGATTCCGGTCGGGCATGTTCGGCAAGACCGGCCGTCTCAGCGTGACCGCGGGCATCTTCGACGGAAAACGGCGCCGCATGTTCCGGGACGACGGCCAGCCCGAGTTTGGGAACAATGGCGCTGCGTTCAAGAACATAGAGCCGGGACGTGCGAACCGCCTCATGACTTGAATATGCATCGTCGACTTCGTTGGCACCAAGCGGCAGGCCGCCAACCATCATCAGGCGTCCGGCTCTCGCAACAGGCACGGCTGTGCGCGGTTCACCGGCTCTGACCCGGGCCAGAATGGAAGTCTCAAGAAAGCCTTTCGCCGCGGCCGGCACAAATTCATAGGAATTCATGATCTCGGTTGCTGGCGCCATCGGTCCGCGCACACTCAGCAACTCGCGGGTTTCGCGTTTGCTCGTTGGTCCATGTTCGACTTTTTCGCTTCTGACCTCAACCAGAGTCAAAGGTTGACTGCTTCCGGTCGGGACCCTGATCGGTCCAAGCGGCAGCGGATGCGGCCGGGGGTTTTCGCCACGCCGTTTCGCGATCAGCGCTAGTTCGTCCAGGATTGTCAAGTCGATGATTTTGTTTGGCTGAAGCGGGGCGGGGGTCTCCAGTTCATGGGTTCCCGGCCACACCGCGAGCAGATTGGGCTGCAAGTCCAGGTTCGTCATGATGCAGTTCAGTGGATTGGCCAGTGCGGCGGGACAAAGCACAGTATCGGGTTTTATGGCACTGCAATGGTCGGCCAGATTGGACAATTGCCTGAAGTGATGTGTGTGAAGGGTACCTCCGGACAGGAGCCACGGAATCATTCCACCGCCAATGCCGGACAATCCGGTTAACATGAACGGAGAAAGGATCGTGCTCCCGGCTTCAATGGGCGTTTCAAGCAGGGGCATCAGGCCGGTTGCTATCCACTGGTTGTGGCTTCTGGGGATCGGAACGATTTTTCCATCGGCGGTTCCGGTAAATGTCAGCGTCGCAACATGATCGGCTGCATTCTCCTTACGGACAATTTCTACCGGTTCATCGCCGGTGTCGATTTCTCCGATTGCCTGGTCGATATTGATGATACCTTCCGCAAGGGTGTCGCCAAATCCAAGCAACTGCCTGATGCTGAAAAGCTCGGCCGCAACATCCCTGACCGAAGTTCCGAAATCCTCTCCCTCCAGCCGGTCTATCGTAACTATTGCCTTGGCGCCGATTGCGGCAAGGGTGGGGCGAATGGAGTGCCCTCGCCAGGTCAGGGGGATGGGTGCCACAATCAAACCGGCACGCCAGGCGGCAAGACAGGTGAGAACGGTCGCGGACGTATTCGGCATCATCAAGGCGATGACATTGTCCGGGGTCAGCCCAAGATGGCTGAAAAGCGCGGCGATTCGCGAAACGATATGGTCCGCCTCTGCGTAGGTCAGCCGCTCAGGTGTCCCGGATGTCCATTCCTGTCTGTCTGTGGCATCGACAATCGCCAGACGGTCGGGGTGCATTTCGGCGGATTTTCGAAAGAGCGCATCAAGAGTTACCACACCCCAAACGCCGGATTCCAAGTGCTTTGCCCGTGTTGTTTCATCGGTCAAAATCATTGGAAAAGGTCCTTTTCGCTGGTTTGCCGGTCGCTTCATCATGGCTTGCGCCACCACGTATCCAGCCGGTACCCGTAGAGGGAGCTTTTTTCGGGACGGCCGATCCCGGACCAGCGGGCGACCCATTGCTCGGGGAGGAAAAACAGTGGAATGACGTAATGACCTGCCAGGAGGACACGGTCGAATGCGCGAACCGCTGCAACAAAGTCATCCCGCGTGTCAGCTGCCAGGATCTCACCGATCAAAAGGTCGATGGCCGGGTCTGAGGCCCCGGCAAAATTGAAGGAACCGTCACGTTTGGCGCTGTCGACGCTCCAGCGAAAGGACTGTTCGTTGCCGGGCGAGAGCGACACATGCCAGGTTGTCAGAATCATGTCGTAGTCGAAAACCTGCAGACGGCGCTGGTATTGTGCGCTATCGACGAGACGGACTTCCACGGCGATGCCCAGAGGGCGCAACATGCGTTGCAAACCGAGCGCCAGACGTTCCGAATCCTTATTGACGACGAGAACCTCAAACCGCAGCGGCTTTCCCGACGGGTCGATCAGATTTCCGCCGTTGATCGAGTAGCCCGCTTTTTTCAGGATTGTCAGCGCTTTGCGAAGGTTTTTCCGATCGCGACCGCTGCCGTCCGATTGCGGCGGCTGCCAGGACCCGTCAAGAAACGGGTCGGCAAGATCCTTGCCCGCCTTTGCCAGCAGGGCTTTTTCCTGATCCGAAGCCGCGCGGCCGAACGAGGAGAGTTCAGAAGCCATGAAGTAGGAGCCGGAGCGTTGATAGACGCCGGAATAAAGGTTCTCGTTGACCCATTTGAAATCGAACGCGAAGCTGAGCGCTTCGCGCAGGCGGATATCGGAAAACATCGCGCGACGGGTGTTGAACACGAAGCCGAACATGCCGTTCGGAGTTTCAGCGGTAAAGGTATCCTTGACGATACGTCCGTCGCGAACCGCGGGAAAATCATAAGCTGTCCGCCAGCGTCCCGGATCGCCCTCGGGATGGACGTCGTAAAGGCCCTTTTTGAACGCTTCAAACTGGGAATTTCGGTCCCGGTAGAATTCAATGCGGATATTGTCGAAATTGTGAAAACCGCGTTTGACCGGCAGGTCTCTGGCCCAATAGTCGGGGTTCAAGGTCAAATCGAGATATTTCCCGGGCTCAACGCCCGTTACACGGTAAGGACCGCTGCCAATCGGCGGCGACAAGGTTGTTTCCTGGAAGGTTTCCGGGTCTATTGCGTGTTTGGGAAGAACCGGCATCAACCCGAGGATAAGCGGCAATTCCCGGTCGGTTCCGGATCCGAGCCAGAACTTAACCGAACGGTCGCCAATCTTCTCGACCTTTGTAATCTTGGCGTAATAGGCCCTGTGATTCGGACGCCCCTTGTCCCTCAACAACTCCATGGAAAAAATAACATCGTCGACGGTCACGGGGTTGCCGTCCGAAAATCGTGCCGCCGGGTTCAGGGTGAAGGTTATCGAGGATCTGTCTTCGGGCACTTCGACGGACTCGGCCAACAGACCATAGAGTGTGAACGGCTCGTCGCGCCCGCGCATCATCAGGCTCTCAAACACGTTGTTGCCCAGAGCGCCGTCGCGCAGCCCTCGCGCCGGCGCTCCCTTGACGATGAAGGGATTCAGACTGTCGAAGGATCCGATCAGGCCATATGTTATCGCTCCGCCTTTCGGCGCGCTCGGATTGACATAGCTGAAATGGGTAAAGTTGCCGGGATAGAGCGGGTCGCCGTGGATTGCCAGGCCGTGTTTTTCAGCGGAACCGGCCACGGACATGCCGGCAAGGAAAAGACCAAGGGTGAGACACCCCGACAGCGCAAGGCCGGTTACCCGTTTGCAATCAGTTTCAGCTGTCAATCGCATTTGCCCACCTGATCGCGGAAAGCCGCGATTCGTCTTGACAATTTATCACATCGTATTGTGAACGGTGTCATGGGTTAATAAATGGTAATGAATCGGGAGTGGAAATGTGGGAGCGGCGCCTATAAAAGTCGTTGTCGAGCTTGATTGCCACTTGCCCGGTTTGCGGGTGGCAGCAACCTGGGGATCCAATCAATGCCGTATTTGGATCCTAGGGCACATACAATCCATAGGGATGTTCCATACGGAGACGATTAGATGGTCCAGATCGGAATTCCGGACGGGTGCGCCGTGCCCCGACACAGGCCTTGTCAGCAAGTACGAAAAACCGCTTGAAGCGGCTCCGAATGGATCAAATGTGCTTTAATCTTCATTGCAAGACCCGCAAATCCATGCCAAAGCAATCGGTGCGGGGGTCGGTGTATTGCAAATGACTTCAACAGTGTATTGGCCTGAACATCAGGCGTAGACGGGATAAGAGGAAAAAATGGCAAAATTCGCAACCGCCGGGAAGATCGCATCGCTGTGCGCAACAAGCGCGCTGCTTGCATTGAG